>PVBE013007664.1_pt1 | contig 56553 bp, 63 predicted proteins | sample 1631181 | NCBI WGS metagenome assembly PVBE01 (sample SAMN08397723, study PRJNA350692) | Marine metagenome, whole genome shotgun sequencing project. | isolation source: water | place: Pacific Ocean | collected 2012-04
GCGGCAACGCAAAATTAACATCATGAGTGCCGCAAAACCTGCCCCCAGGGCAAGGGCGACGAGGAAGGCAGTTGATGGATTTGTATTAAATTGGTAAGAAAAGCGCGCTAGTGGCACGACGAACGCGAACAAACTGGCGCCAAGCAGGGCGGTCCCCATCCCAAGGGCAAGTCGGCGTGGGGTCTCGGCGGCGGCGCTCCCCGCAATGTCTCGCGGCCCGGCAATCACGGCCCATGCTCTCCGTGCCGGGAAAGGGGGCGCGCCCAGGCGGCCCGCGCCGCCAGCGCTAGGGCGGCTACAACCAGAAGGGTCCCCACGTATTGCGGGGGCAAGAGGCTCTCGCCCAGGAGTTGCGCCGCCGAGGCCATGGTGACGATGGGCTCCAGGTTGAAGTAAAGGGCGGCGCGTACCGGCCTGGCCCAGTGGATGGCGGAGAACACGCACAACACCGCCAACATGTAGCATGCGCTGGCACCGAGGGTTCCCGTCCACCCCACCTGACTCGTCGGCAGGGTGTAGCTGCCGAGGAAGGGCAGGACGGCGGCGGCCAGAAGGACACCGACCAGGTTGGACCAGAATGTCATTGGGATGATGCCGACGAGACGCAGGGCGCGTGTCGAGAACACGAAAAGACTGGTCACGAAAACGGCCGCCTACAGGGACAGCGCGATGCCGCGCCAATCCAGGACCTCGGAGGACGGTGACAGGGCGATGGCCAAGCTGCCGAAGGCGACGGCCAGCGCCACCCGATGCGACGATCCGCGGCCTCGCGCCGCGCGATCATGTGCCGGCCGAGCCGATATCCGAACTCAACATATCATGCTCCACTTGTTTAGCACGGTCCGAAGGGGCATAAACATGTACGCGAAAGCGTCAAAATTTTACATGGATTCACCATCACATGAAGATAGCCGTTCCCAAGGAGCGCCGCCCCGGGGAAGCGCGGGTCGCGGTTTCACCCGAGGTCGCCCGCAAACTGGCCGGTCTGGGTTTCACGGTGGCCGTCGAGAAGGGCGCGGGGGCCGGCGCCTCTTTCCTGAACGAGGCCTACCAAGAGGCTGGCGCCACCATCGCCAAGGACGCGGCGAGCGCCCTCAAGGACGCCGACATTGTCCTCAAGGTGCAGGCGCCAACCATCCAGGGCGGCGAGGGCGAGAACGAGCTCGCCATGATGAAGGAGGGGGCGATCCTCATCTCCGCCCTCTCGGCGCTGACAGCCAAGAAGGAGGTCGCGGCCTACGCCAAGGCCGGGATCACGGCGTTCGCCATGGAGCTCATGCCGCGTATCACCCGTGCCCAGTCCATGGACGTGTTGTCGTCGCAAAGCAACTTGGCCGGCTACAAGTCTGTCCTTGACGCGGCGGCCGAGTTCGGGCGCGCTTTCCCCATGATGATGACGGCGGCGGGCACGGTGGCACCGGCCAAGGTATTCGTCATGGGCGTCGGAGTCGCCGGCCTGCAGGCTATCGCCACCGCCAAGCGCTTGGGCGCCGTGGTCACCGCCACCGACGTGCGCCCGGCCACCAAGGAGCAGGTGGAAAGCCTGGGCGGCAAGTTCCTCGAGATCGACCCGGAGATGGAAAAGGACGCACAGACCGAAGGCGGCTACGCCAAGCAGATGCCGCCCGAATACCTGGAGAAGCAGAAAAAGGTGGTCACCGAGCACGTCAAGTCGCAGGACATCGTGATCACCACGGCGCTCATTCCAGGGCGCCCGGCGCCGGAACTGGTCACCGAGGAAATGGTCAAGTCGATGCACGCCGGCGCAGTGATCGTCGATCTGGCCGTGGAAGCGGGTGGCAACTGCGCGCTGTCGCAGCCTGGAAACGTGGTCGTCGAGCACGGCGTCAGGATCGTCGGCCACCTCAACGTGCCGAGCCGGCTCGCCGAAGTCGCGAGCGCGCTGTACGCCAAGAACCTGCTCAACTTCATCACGCCGCTGGTCGACGTCGAGACCAAGGACCTAGCCATCGACTGGGAGGACGAGATCGTCACCGGCACGCTGGTCGCCCGCGACGGCAAGGTGGTGCATTCGGCACTCGGTCGGAAGGGGGATTGAACATGGATTCAGCAACGCTGATGGAGCAGTCCGCCACCCTCATCAACAAGGCCGCCGAGCTGGCCGAGGAAGCCGCCTCCCTGGCCCAACAGGCGACGCAACTGGCGATGCCGGGGGCCGATACCGGGGGGGGAGATCCGTTTCTCTTCCTGTTCACGGTTTTCGTGCTCGCCGTCTTCATCGGTTTTTACGTGGTGTGGAGCGTCACCCCGGCACTTCATTCGCCGCTGATGAGCGTCACTAACGCCATCTCGTCGGTGATCATCGTCGGCGGGCTCATCGCTATCGGCCCGGCCGGCGCCGATTTCTCCAAGACCATGGGCTTCCTGGCCGTGATGCTGGCTTCGGTCAACATCTTCGGGGGCTTCATCGTCACCCAGCGCATGCTGCGCATGTTCAAGAAGAAAGAAAAACGCCAAGAGGCTGCGCCATGAGCGACAACATCACGGGGTTCGCCTACCTCATCGCCGCCGTCTGCTTTATCATGGCGCTGCGTGGGCTGAGCTCGCCGGAGACGGCGCGCCGCGGCAACGTGTTCGGCATCTCCGGCATGGTCGTCGCCATTGTCACCACGTTGATCGACCCTGACGTGGTGAGCTACGGCACCATCCTCTTGGCCATGCTCATCGGCGGAACCATCGGCACCGTGGTGGCCATGAAGATCCAGATGACGGCGCTGCCCCAGTTGGTGGCCGCCTTCCACTCGCTGGTCGGCCTGGCGGCAGTTTTCGTGGCCACCGCCGCCTTCTACAATCCCGAGGCCTACGCCATCGGCACCGCCGGCGACATCGTCGCGGCGAGCCTCGTCGAGATGGCGCTGGGCACGGCCATCGGCGCCATCACCTTCTCGGGCTCGGTGATCGCCTTTGCCAAGCTGCAGGGGATCATGAGCGGCGTCCCCCTGGTCTTCCCCGGCCAGCACAAGTTGAACGCCGCCATCGCCATCGCCATCGTGCTAGTTTCCGTGTGGTTCGTGGCCAGCGATTCACCGACGGCGTTCTGGGCGCTGGTGGTGCTTTCCTTCGTCATCGGTTTTTTGGTCATCGTTCCCATCGGCGGCGCCGACATGCCGGTGGTGGTCTCCATGCTCAACTCGTACTCGGGGTGGGCGGCGGTTGGTATCGGCTTCACGCTTTCGAACGTGGCGCTGATCATAGTCGGCGCCCTGGTCGGATCGTCGGGTGCCATCCTCAGCTACATCATGTGCAAGGGCATGAACCGCTCCATCGTCAACGTGCTGCTCGGCGGCTTCGGCGGCGAGACGGCGGGACCCTCGGCGGCGCTGGGCGACCGCTCGGCGAAGTCGGGCAGCGCCGACGACGCTGCGTTCATCATGCAGAACGCCTCCAAGGTGATCATCGTGCCCGGCTACGGCATGGCGGTGGCCCAGGCCCAGCACGCGCTGCGCGAAATGGCCGACCAGCTCAAGGCGGCCGGCGTCGAGGTGGCCTACGCCATCCATCCGGTGGCGGGGCGCATGCCGGGGCACATGAACGTGCTGCTGGCCGAGGCCAACGTGCCCTATGACGAGGTCTTCGAGCTTGACGAGATCAACCACGAGTTCTCCACCGCCGATGTTGCCTTCGTGATAGGCGCCAACGACGTCACCAACCCGGTCGCCAAGACCGACCCGGAGAGCTCCATCTACGGCATGCCCATCCTCGACGTGGAAAGGGCCAATACGGTGCTGTTCATCAAGCGCTCGCTGGCCTCGGGCTACGCCGGCGTCGATAACGAGCTGTTCTTCCGCGATAACACCATGATGCTGTTCTCCGACGCCAAGAAGATGACCGAGCAAATCGTCCAGGCGCTGGGCTAGGGGAGACACCCGCTTTTTCCATACCGGAAGAGCGGTCCATCAAGTTCGTGTCGAGAAGGGGTGACCGGTGGGGCGGGGCGAACCCGCCAGGGAAAGGACGCTCTAGAAGCCTTCGCGCTCGAGCCTCTTGCGCTCCAGCTTACGGGCGCGGCGGACTGCTTCCGCTTTTTCCCGAGCCCGGCGTTCCGAGGGCTTTTCGTAGGACCGCCTGAGCTTCATCTCGCGGAAGATGCCTTCGCGTTGCATCTTTTTCTTGAGAACCTTGAGGGCCTGATCGACGTTGTTATCGCGTACCACGACTTGCAAGGTAAATCTTAGCTCCTTTATCCTTGGCGATTATGTCGGATCGTCCGTTTCAATCGAGTGGCGGGGCTTCTATCACACCCAGGTGCCCTTGGGAAGGCCCGTGCATCGAGAGGACCGGCCTGTGGCCATCCTGAGGATCGCCAGGATGGGCCATCCGGCGCTCGTCCAGCCGGCGGCACCGGTGGCCGACCCGACGGTGCCCGAGATCCACCGCCTCGTCGCCGACATGTTCGAGACCATGGCCGACGCACCGGGCATCGGTCTGGCGGCGCCGCAGGTGCACGTGCCGCTGAGGATCATCGTCTTCCGCGTGCCCGGAGAACGTGGCGAAGACGCCGACGGCGAGGAGGTGCCCCACACTGTCCTCGTCAACCCCGAGATAGAGCCCCTCGGCGAGGACATGGAAAGCGCCATCGAGGGCTGCCTATCGCTGCCCGGAATGGCCGGCATGGTGCCGCGCTACACGCGCATCCGCTACCGCGCCACGACACCCGAGGGCGCGGCGCCGGAGCGCGTCGCCGAGGGCTACCACGCGCGCGTCGTCCAGCACGAGTGCGATCACCTGGACGGCATCCTCTATCCCATGCGCATGGCCGACCTTTCCACCTTCGGCTACGTTGAGGAAATGCACCGCGGCATGGCCGCCGGTGGTGACGACGAAGTGGGGGAACTGGACGTGGCGGAGGCCTGAGCATGGACCTAGGCGAAACCCGCGACAGAATCATCATGGCGGCGTTGGCGCACGTGCCCTTCGACGGCTGGACCCGGCGCGCCCTGGCGGCCGGCGCCGCCGATGCCGGGCTCGCTCCCGAGTGGACCCGGCGCGCCTTTCCGGGCGGCGTCATCGAGGCGGTGGAGCACTTCACCGAGTACACCGACCGCCGCATGCTGGCAGCCCTCGAGGGCCGCGACCTCGGTGCCCTGCGCGTCGGTGAGCGCATCGCCGTCGCCGTGCGTACCCGGCTTGAGCTCAACGCCCCCCACCGCGAGGCCATCCGCCGCCTGCTTTCCTACCTCGCCATGCCTCACAACGCAGGCGTCGCCATGCGCGGCACTTATCGCACGGTCGACGCCATATGGCGCGCCGCCGGGGATGAGGTCACAGATTTCAACTTCTACACTAAGCGCGGGCTACTGGCGGCGGTCTATGGAACGACGGTGTTGTATTGGCTGGCCGACCGCTCCGAGGGCCAGGCCGACACCTGGGCGTTCCTAGAGCGGCGCCTCGCCGACGTCATGGCGGTGCCGAGGCTGCAAGCGCGCCTGAAAGAGACGTTGGGCTCTCTGCCTTGGCCGTTGGCGTCGCGCCGCCGCCGGGGGAGGGGTGGCCGCCAGGCGCCGTCGGCGCCCCGGCCTATCTAGCCTAGCCTGGACTGGCGGGCACCTGGCCCGCCGTCGCCGACTGCTGGGTGCGGAATTCATCCAACGCGGCGGCGATGGCCTCGTCGAACAGCGCCAGGATGGCGGCCGCTAGGAGCGCCGCGTTCTTGGCGCCGGCGCGGCCCACCGCGAGGGTGCCGACGGGAACGCCGGCTGGCATTTGGACCATGGAAAGAAGGCTGTCGAAGCCGCCGAACGCCTTGCCCTCCATGGGTACGCCAAGCACCGGCAACGGCGTCAGCGCCGCCGCCACGCCGGGCAGCGCCGCGGCCATTCCCGCTCCTGCGATGATCACCTTGAGACCGCGGTCGCGGGCGGTGGTCGCGTATTCGTGCAAGCGGTCCGGCGTGCGGTGCGCGGAAATGATTTCCACCTCGTGAGAAATACCAATAGAATCAAGAGTTTCTGCGGCATTTTGCATGGTTTCCCAGTCGGACTGGCTGCCCATGATGATGCCGACGGCAGGGGGGGGGAGGGTCATGTCGGGGCTCCGTGGCTTTGCCGGGGTCGGCAATTATAGGGGGCGGTGGGGCGGATACAAGCGCCGACGGGGGACCGCCGTGGCCCGCTACGGGCGTCAACAGTCCCTTAACCATATTACCCCTAAGCTTCTACCATGGGAGATCAATGGGCGCCGACGACAGCGAGCCGGCTCGACCTAGCCGGGCTGTTGAAAGGGGCGCGTGGCATGGAAATGGACAAGACTACCGTCGTTCTCCCGGTCGAGGAGGGCCTGGGAAAGGAGCCGATCGCCAAACACCCGTATGGCGGCGCACCGATCGGCTTCGCCAGCAAGCGGTCGCAGCGCCGCAAGCGGGAGGACATCTCCGACGTTGCCTTCATCATGGGCATACCGGAGGGCGAACTGACGCCCAGCGTGCAAGAGGCCCTGACCATCATCATGAAAGACTTTGACCGTCAGCGCGACGAGCTCGAGCACGCGCGCGAATAGCGAATACACCTCGTTCCTCGAGGACGTGGCCGACCGCCACGCCTTCCTTCCGGTGATGAACCGGCGCGCCCTCATGCATGAACTGGCGCTCGTGAGGACCGTTGAAGTGCTGCGCGAGCGGATTCGTGCCAGCGACGCTATCGGCAGCATGGACGGACACGACTTCGGCGTCATCCTAGCGGCCACGGAAAAGGAAGGCGCCCTCGACAAGGGACGCGAGCTGACCGCCGCCCTCGACGGTCAAACGTTCGTGCTGAGAGAAGGGAATTACCGTCTTGACGTGGCCTATGGTTTCCACCTGATCGAAGCGGTGGACACGGTAGACGCGGTTGTCGATGCCGCCGACCGGGACCTGCGCGCCCAAGCGGCGACGGAGCAGCGGGAATTAACGAGGACGAATAACACGGACGGCGGCGGGGCCGCCGGCGCCTAGGCGATGATGTCGGGCAATAGCCCGCTCTCCACCTTGGTGATGCGGTCCTTGAGGGCCAGTTTGCGCTTCTTGAGCCGTTGCAGGTCCAGTTGATCGAAGCTCGGGTTCTCGGTGGCCCTCTCGATCTCCTCATCAAGCTCACGGTGCTCGGCCTTCAGTTCCGCGAGCAAGCGCGCCAGGGCTTCGGTATTTGCCATCGTCGTCCGTCACCGTTCAGAAACACACCATCATAACAAATATTCGTGAAAAGCGGTATTGCCGGCGTAAAATGTCGCGGCGGCGTGCGCCGGTCCATGAAGTTAAGGCCGTCGAGCCAAGTTTTGGCGGCGTGGCCTCTGGATTCCCAGGGTGAGGTCGCGTATTATCGAACCTCTGGCGGACATCTCGTTAGGGAGTATGCTCCATGAGTCTGGACGAGAAGATTGGCTCGTTGAAGGCCAAGCACAAAGCCCTCGAAGAAGCGCTCGAAGATGAAATCAATCGCCCCTACGTCAACGAAATCGAAATCGCCAGCCTCAAGAAGCAAAAACTCCGAATTAAGGACGAACTCGCCACTCTGGACCGTCCGTAAGCGAGTCCGGATTTAGGCGTTTGCGTGGCGGCCGAATCTCCGTCTCGGCGCGCCGGGATAGCGCTACGACCGCCTTGGCGTTGTTCACCGTGATCGGCCATGCCCCGTTTCCTTGGCGCCCATAACCCAAGGCCGCGCCGCGCTGTCAGGCCTTCTTCGCCTGCTGCCGCAGCTTGAATTTTTGGATTTTACCGGTCGATGTCTTGGGCACAGGGCCGAAGACGACGTGGTGCGGGCACTTGTAATGGGCCAAGTTGTCGCGGCAGAACTCGATGATGTCTTCCTCACTGGGCGATTTGGGGACGTCCTTCAACTCAACGAAGGCGCACGGCGTTTCCCCCCATTTTTCGTCCGGCTTGGCCACCACCGCCACGGCCAGAACCGCGGGGTGCTTGTAGATGGCGCTCTCGACCTCGATCGAGGAAATGTTCTCGCCGCCCGAGATGATGATGTCTTTGGAGCGGTCGCGAAGCTCAATGTATCCATCCGGGTGCAAGACGCCAAGATCGCCGGAGTGGAACCAGCCGCCTTCGAAGGCTTCGTCCGTGGCCGAGGGGTTCTTCAAGTAGCCGCGCATGACGATGTTGCCCTGAAACATCACCTCGCCCATGGTTTCGCCGTCCGCCGGCACCGGTGTCATGGTTTTCGGCTCCATCAGGCTAAGGCCCTGTAGCACGTGGTAGCGCACCCCCTGGCGCGCCTTGAGCCGAGCCTGCGTCGCCTCGGGCAAAGCGTTCCATTCGTCGTGCCAGGAACAGACCACCGCCGGTCCGTAGGTCTCCGTCAGCCCGTATACGTGGGTTACCTCGAAGCCCATGCCCTGCATGGTTTCCAGAATGGGTTCGGGGGGCGGGGCGGCGGCGGTCATCACCTGGACCTTGTGCTTGAAATCCCGGCGCTCACCATCTCCGGCGTTGACGGCGAGGCCAAGCACGATGGGAGCGCCACAGAAATGGGTGACTCCATGATCGGCGATGGCATCGTAGATGGCTCCTGCCGTGACCTTGCGCGAGCATACGCTGGCGCCGGCCAAGGCCGCCAGGGTCCACGGGAAGCACCAGCCGTTGCAATGGAACATAGGCAGCGTCCACAGGTAGACGGGATGGTGGCTCATGTTCCAGCTGAGGACATTGCCGAGCGCGTTCAGGTAGGCGCCGCGGTGGTGGTAGACGACGCCCTTTGGGTTTCCCGTCGTGCCCGAGGTGTAGTTGAGCGAGATCGCCTGCCACTCGTCGGCGGGCAGGTCCCACGCGAAGTCCGCCTTGCCTTCTTTCAGGAAACTCTCGTAGTCGGTCTCGCCTAAGCGCTTGCCGCCGCCCTCCACTAAGGGATCGACAATGTCGATGACCAGGATGTCGCGATCGAGTTGGGCGAGAGCGTCTTCGATGACGGCAGAGAACTCCGAATCGGTGAGCAGCGCCTTGGCTCCGCCGTGCTCCAGGCAAAGGGCGATGGTGTCGGCGCCGAGGCGCACGTTGACCGCGTTGAGGACGGCGCCGGCCATGGGAACACCGAAGTGGGCCTCGTACATCTCGGGCGTATTCGGGGCCATGACGGCCACCGTGTCGCCGAGCCCGATGCCGCGCCCGGCGAGGGCTCCGGCGAGACGCCGACAGCGGGCGTAGGTTTCCGCCCAGGTAAAGCGCTTGTCGCCGTGGATGATGGCGGTGTGCCGCGGATAGACGGTGGCCGAGCGCTCGATGAAGGTGAGCGGCGATAACGGGGCGTAATTGCCCAGGTTCTTGTCTAGATGCGCTTCGAAAGGGTTGCGGTCTGACATCCCGGCCTACCGTAGCTCTAATTATTCCCACGGTCCGGTCCGCGGGAGCGATGCAAGATTGACATATCGTAGGATGGCGAGAAAGCCGTCTTTACGAGGTTCTAGTGTCCTGGATCAGAAGTTCGTGGCGTATACGACGGCCTTCCGTGTTCATCCGGTTAGGCGCGGGGCGTGCCGTGATGCTGGAGCATTACAAGCGCCGCGTAACAAGCAGCGGGATTTTGCGCTCGGCGGAAGAACGACCGAGGAGTTGCTGGCACTCGGCCTGCACAAGAACGACCTATTGCCCCATGTCCTGGCCGCCCTCGAAGACGTCCGCGCCGCCGAAATCGAGTATCACTTCATGGGGTACTGTACGCACTGGAGGGTTCAGGACAGGTATTACTACGCTGCCGAGAATAGCGGCTTCAAGGCGAACCCCGAGCGCACCGAAGGAACGTACACCAAGATGTCCAGCCTGGACGACCGCATCGACGGATCCCACTATTTCACCACGTACATCAAGTGAAGAAGCTGCCAACGTCCAAGGAAAATTAACGGTCGCCGACACCGTAACCCAAACCCTCTCCCCCAGGCGGATGGATGGGCCATTCGAAGCGCCGCGAGGCTTTCGGACCGCTTCGATGCCGCCTCAAACCACCTTTGCAAATAGCGGCTTTTTGGCCCACTATTGCTGATCTTAAGCTGGGGCGGTTGACGTGAATTTCGCGCCCTACCGGCGCACCGTGCGCGGTTCGTGTAGGCGAGGGGGAAAATCCATGGCCAATCAATACGACGAAGCCTTTCGGCGTTCGCTGGAGGATCCAGACGGCTTCTGGGGCGAGGCGGCGCAAGAGATCGATTGGTACAAGAAGTGGGACAAGATCCTCGACGATTCGAACAAGCCCTTCTACCGCTGGTTTGCCGGGGCCCAGATCAACACCTGCCACAACGCCCTCGACCGCCATGTCGACGGCGGGCGCGCCGACCAGTTGGCGTTGGTCTATGACAGTCCGGTCACCGGCAACACGGTCAAGAAATTCACCTACCGGGAGCTGCGCGACTGGGTGGCGCGCTTCGCCGGCGTGCTCAGGGCCGAGGGCGTCGGCGTCGGAGACCGCGTCATCATCTACATGCCCATGGTGCCCGAGGCGATGGTGGCAATGCTCGCCTGCGCCCGCCTCGGCGCCGTTCACTCGGTGGTGTTCGGAGGCTTCGCTGCCAACGAGCTCGCCGTGCGCATCGACGACGCCCAGCCCAAGGTCATCGTGTCCGCGTCCTGCGGAATCGAGATCAACCGCATCGTCCCCTACAAGCCGCTCCTTGATGGCGCCATCGACTTAGCCAAGTCGAAGCCCCAGCGATGCGTCATCCTGCAACGCCCCGAGGGACCTGCCGAACTTATGCTTGGTCGCGACGTCGACTGGGCCGAGGCCATGGACAATGCGGAGCCCGCCGATTGCGTGCCGGTGGCGGCGACCGATCCTCTTTACATCCTCTACACTTCCGGTACGACGGGCGAGCCCAAGGGCGTGGTCCACGACAACGGCGGCCACGCGGTGGCGCTCAAGTGGTCCATGAAGAATGTCTATAACATCGACCCGGGCGACGTGTACTGGGCGGCGTCCGACGTGGGCTGGGTGGTGGGGCACTCCTACATCGTCTACGCGCCCCTACTCAACGGCTGCACTTCGATTCTGTTCGAGGGCAAGCCGGTGGGTACCCCCGACGCCGGCGCCTTCTGGCGGGTGATCGCCGAGCATGGGGTGAAATGCATGTTCACGGCACCGACGGCGTTCCGCGCCATCAAGCGCGAAGACCCCAACGGCGATCTCATGAAGCAATACGACCTGTCCAAATTCGTGACCTTGTTTCTGGCCGGCGAGCGCACCGACCCCGACACTCTCCATTGGGCCGGGGACCTTCTTCAAAAGCCGGTGATCGACCACTGGTGGCAAACCGAAAGCGGTTGGCCCATGGCCGCCAACTGTATCGGGCTGCACCACTTCCCGGTGAAGCCCGGCTCGCCGACCAAGCCGGTGCCGGGTTGGGACGTGCGCGTTGTCGACGAGGCCTGCAACGAGGTAAAGAAGGGCGACATCGGCGCCATCGTCGTCAAGCTGCCGCTGCCGCCGGGGGCCCTGCCGACATTGTGGAACGCCGACCAGCGCTACGTCGATTCATATCTTTCCGAGTTCCCGGGCCATTACAAGACGTCGGATGCCGGTTACTTCGACGAAGACGGCTACGTTTCCATCATGTCGCGCACCGACGACATCATCAACGTCGCCGGCCATCGGCTCTCCACCGGCGCCATGGAGGAGGTGCTTTCCGCCCACCCCGACGTTGCCGAGTGTGCCGTGGTCGGCGTCGCCGACCAACTCAAGGGCCAATTGCCGCTTGGCTTCATCGTCCTCAAGGTCGGTGTCGACAAGGCCGACAAGGACATTGTCGACGAGGTGGTCGGCTTGGTGCGCGAAAAGATCGGCCCCGTCGCCGCTTTCAAGCAGGCGACGGTGGTGCAACGCCTGCCCAAGACGCGCTCGGGCAAGATCCTGCGCGGCACCATCCAGAAGATTGCCGACAACGAGGACTACAAGGCGCCGGCGACCATCGACGATCCCGCCATCCTCGGCGAGATCGAAGAAGCCCTCAACGCTATCGGATATGCCGGCGCGCGCAATGAGACGGCAAGTTAGCGGCGGCGCGGCGCGAGGCGTGGAGGAAAGAGCATGGGCCTCGACGGTTTGTGTGGCCCCCTCGGGCTCGACCCCTCGGCCCTGAAAGAGGGGGACCTCCCGGTACGTTCACCTATCGACGGCGCCGAGATCTCCCGCGTCGCCACGAATGGGCCGCAAGGAGCCCCTGGGCCGGCTGGTGACCGCGGAAAACAGCAAGATTCTGCAAGAGGGACTCGGCGAGGTTCAGGAGATGATCGACATCTGCGACTTCGCCGTCGGCCTGTCACGCCAGCTCTACGGACTGACCATCGCCTCCGAACGTCCCGGCCACCGGATGATGGAGATACGGCATCCCCTCGGCCCCATCGGAGTAATCAGCGCCTTTAACTTTCCAGTTGTCGTGTGGTCCTGGAACTTCGCGCTGGCCATCGTGTGGGGCAATCCGGTCGTGTGGAATCCTTCCGAGAAGACGCCGCTGACGGCCCTCGCCTACCAGGCCCTCTTCGATAGCGTCACCGAACGTTTCGGCGAGGCGCCGCGGGGTCTTTCCGAGGTGGTCGTTGGCGATCGGGACATCGGTGAGCGCCTAGTTGCCGATGACCGCCTCCGGCTTATCAGCGCCACGGGAAGCACCGCCATGGGCTGCCAGGTCGGCCCCCGGGTGGCGGCGCGTCTCGGGCGCTCGCTTTTGGAACTTGGCGGCAACAATGGAATGACTGTGGCGCCTTCGGCCAATCTCGATTTCGCCGTGCGCACCATCCTGTTCGCCTCCGTCGGCATCGCCGGCCAGCGCTGTACGACGCTGCGGCGTCTGATCGCCCACGAGGACGTGGCCGACGACCTGCTCGGCCGGCTGAAGACGGCTTACAGCAGCATCGCCGTCGGTGATCCGTTCGCACCCGAGACCCTGGTCGGACCCCTCATCGACGAAGGGGCCTACGCGGGCATGCGCGCGGTGCTCGACCGCGTGCGCGGCGAGGGCGGAACCGTGTATGGCGGCGAGCGCGTTTTGGAAGAGCAGTGCGCGGATGCCTACTATGTGACACCGGCCATCGTCGAAATGCCGGAGCAGACCGCGACCGTTTGCGAGGAAACCTTCGCGCCCATCCTCTACGCCATGCGCTATCGGGAGTTTGACGAAGCGCTGCGCCTTCACAACGGCGTGTCGCAGGGCTTGTCATCCAGCATCTTCACCAACGACGTGCGCGAGGCCGAGGCCTTCGTCTCCGCCGAGGTCAGCGACTGCGGCATCTCGAACGTCAACATCGGGCCTAGCGGCGCCGAGATCGGCGGCGAAAAGGAGACCGGCGGCGGCCGCGAATCGAGATCGGACGCGTGGAAGGCGTACATGCGCCGCGCCACCAACACGGTCAACTATTCCGGCGAACTGCCGCTCGCCCAGGGCATCAAATTCGGCGACGATTAGAGGCGGTGGGGCGGCGCCGTCAGTCGCCCGTTGGCGCTTCTCGCTCCACGGTGGGTTGAGCTTCCGGGGCTTCTGTGGCTTCTGTGACTTCCGGAGTGTCCGTGGGCTGTGGGGAGTCCGAGACCTCGCTTGTGGGGAGATCGGACGCCGGGATTGCGGTCGGGACGGCGGTGGCCGGGGGCTCCGCCGCCGTGGACGGGGCTGGCTTCTGGCCGTGCACGGTGCCGGCGCGGGCGCGCGCCACGTCGACCACCCTCTCCAGTTCGGCCTGCGAGCAAAGGCCCAGGCTCACCGGGTTCTGTGGCGTGATGTTGGTGCTGTTCCAGTGGGTCTTTTCGCGCACCGCGTTGATGGTCGGCTTGGTGGTGCCGATGAGCTTTGATATCTGGGCGTCGCTGAGCTCGGGATAAGTCTTGACGAGCCAGGAGATGGCGTCGGGACGGTCCTGACGCTTGGAGATTGGCGTGTAGCGCGCCCCTTTGGTGCGGACACTGGGCAGGGGAATGTCCGGGGTGGCCAACTCGATGCGCGCCGTGGGATCGGCCTGGCATCGCTCGACCTCTTCCTTGGTCAATTGCCCGTAGATCAAGGGGTCCAGCCCCCGCATGCCGACATCCACCTCGCCGTCGGCGATGGCTTGCACTTCGAGCACGTGCATGCCGCAGAATTCGGCAACCTGTTCGAAAGTCAACGCGGTGTTTTCGACGAGCCATACGGCCGTCGCGTGGGGCATGAGAGGCAGCGCCATCGCTTTCTGTCCTGTCCCGACAACACAGGTGACGCATGCCGGTGCCGGCATGCCAAGGACGGAACGTCCCGAAGCCCCTTATAGCGCCGTCCGCGCCGTTTGGTCAAACCGGTTCGCGAGGCTGTCCGCCCGGCTTATGCCACGAGCATGATCTTCCCGATATGCCGGCTGCTTTCCATTAACCGGTGGGCCTCCGCGGCGTCGGCCAAGGGAAACGTAGAATCGATTACCGGCTTGATATCGCCGGCTTCGATGAGTGGCCAAAACCGCTCCAGCAAGGCGCTGGCGATCTCGCCCTTTTGTTCGATGGTCTGCGGGCGCAGGGTCGAGGCGGTGATCGTCAGGTGCTTCATGAGCAACGGCATGAGGTCCACCTCGACCTTGCTGCCTTGCAGGAAGGCGATGCTGGCGATGCGTCCGCCGCGAGCCAAGGCGGCGATGTTACGGACCACGTAGTCGCCACCCACCATGTCGAGGATGACGTCGACGCCGTGGCCGTCGGAGAACGCCTTGGCGGCTTCGACGAAGTCCTCATCCCGGTAGTTGATGGCGCGTTCGGCTCCCAGATCTTCGCATGCCGCACATTTTTCAGCGCTGCCGGCGGTGGCCATGACGCGAGCACCGAGGCGGCTGGCCATCTGGATGGCCGCCGTCCCGATGCCGCTCGATCCGCCGTGCACGAGCAGGGTCTCGCCCGGCTGCAGGCGGGCGCGACCGAAGACGTTGGTCCACACCGTGAAGAACGTCTCCGGAAGGGCTGCCGCCGCTACCGCGTCGAGGCCCTTGGGAAAGGGCAGACATTGGGGCGCCGGGGCGGCGCAGTATTCTGCATATCCGCCCCCGGCGACCAAGCCGCACAGCGTGTCGCCCACTTTCCATTTGCTTACCTCCGGGCCGAGCGCCGCCACCGTGCCGGCTATCTCCAGGCCCGGAATGTCGGAGACGCCGGGCGGCGGCGAATACATGCCCCGGCGCTGCATGATATCCGGCCGGTTTACGCCCGCCGCCGCGACGCGCACCAGGACTTCGCCGGCGCCCGCCACCGGCAGCGGGCGGCTGCCCGGTTTCAGGACTTCGGGCCCGCCGGACTCGCTGATCTCGATACAGGTCATGGTGTCGGGCAGGGCGTCGGTCATTGCAATATCCCATTTAGGTGAAGGAAAGGCTCGGTCTAGTATGTGGGGTGAAAACTGACAAGGCGCAATTGGCTGTGGCAGCGAGGGGGAACGCCGATGGATACAGACGATCTGGAGCCCGTGAAAAAAAAGCCGGCGCCCAAGAAACTGGAAGAGATGTCCCTGGAAGCGCTCGGCGATTATATCGCCGAATTGGAGATCGAGATCACGCGCGCCCGCGAAGCCATCGCCCTCAAGGAGGAGGCCCGCCAGGGTGCCGAGTCCGTGTTCAAGAGCTGAGGGGCGCCCGCGATAGGTTTTTCTAGCGTTTGCGACCGCCACCGCCCCGTCGCCGCCGCGAGGCGACGAACATCAACCAGCCGAGCGGCTCCAGAAACAGAACGACGATCAACCAGCCTACCCGTGGGCCGAAGGGACAACGCGCGCCGGGCGGTGGCCGCCATGCGCCGCTCTTCGACGACAGCACGACGTGAACAAGCGGAGCCAGGAGTCCGGCTATGAGGACGGTCCAGGCAGCGGCGGATGTCATGGGCGGCGGCTCCCCAGCGGTGAAGCCTTGCGGGGCGCAACATGGCACTAAAAAAGGACATGTGGTTGCCCGGCTTCTCGAGTTCCAGGGTTTGCGCCGTCCTTACGCCACAAACTCGATCAGGGCATCGAAGTCCGGCACGCCGACCACGACGCGATCGCTGTCGAGCCGCGCCGGAAGACCGAACCTCTCGACCGCGGCGCCGATCGCCGCCAAGTCGTCGGTCGATATCGTGATCGCGCCGAAGATCGAGGATCGGTCGCCGAGGGCCAGTGCAATCGCCCCGAAACGTTCCCCGTAGCGCGCCGGGGACAGCACCGAGAGCCGCGCGCCTTTGAGCCTGATGACCTGCTCCGCCGCGCCCCCCTTGATATCGGTGGCGCCGGTCACATCCGCATAGCGCGCCGCGGCGGCTTCGGGCTCGGCGGCGACGACCACGAACTCGCGGATCGCCACAGCACCGTTGGCGTGGGTCGACCATTCCTTCCGCCAAACGAGTTCCGGCGTGCCGTGTTCGCAGAAATAGACCCGCCCGGCCGGGAAGGCATCGGGGCGCACCTTTACCGTCCTGAAGCGCGCCGTATGTTCTTCGCCGCCAAGCTCGACGGGGCGGGTGAACGGCATTGGCGCGTCACCGGCCAGGCCGAGCCCGTCGAGGTGGGCGTAAGTCGCGTCCACGTCTTCCGCCTTGAAGACGAGACCATTTATGCCGAGCGGGCTATTGGCGATTTCAGGCCGTGGCTTCTCGATAGCGGCCGGCAAGCCGATGAGCTCGAGATAATCGGTCCCGAAAATCATCAAGTGGTTGATTGAACCGAGCGAGTGGTAGCCGCGCGGCGTTACGGTAAAGCCCAGTCCCTCGAACATCGGGACGGCGCGGTCCATCTCAAACTCCACGTTTATCACCGCGTGATCGAGCGGCGTGCCTACTGTCACGACATCTGCCTCCTTGAAATGGTGATCTGGACCCGGCACTCAGCCCGACTTCGAGGAATACGTGCCGCGCCCGACGGCGACTAGGGAGCCCTTTTCGTCGAATACATCGATGTCGACCACGGCGACGGTCCGCCCGGCCCGGCGCACCCGCGCCGTGCCCGTTATGCGGTCACCGACGGCCGGCTTCAGATAGTCGACCCGCAGGTTCATCGTCGGCACGCCGCCGCCGACCATCATGCCGATGGCGAAATCGCCGACCGTATCGATGAACGAGGCAATCGGGCCGCCGTGGAATTGCTTGGTCCCGGCGCGCCTCTCCAACGCCGGGTTGAGGGGCATGGTTACCGTCAGTTCCGAGGCGTCGTAGTCGAGAGACTGGACCTGCAGCTCCAGCCCCGAGATGAACGGCGAGCGATCGAACATCGCTTGAATGTCTTCCGCCGTGAGGCGTTCCGGTGTCTCGTTGCTCATGACTGAGTGGTTCCTATATCAGTTCTGGGTTTCAGGGTTTGAGGATGACCTTGCCAAGACCTGCTCCATGCCGCCGCCACACGGCGCTCATCCCTCCACCGCGCCGGCTTGCGCTTGCGCGGCCCATAGTCGCCGCGCCTCGGCCACCAACGTCTTGCGATCGATCTTGCCGGGACCCGCCAAGGGCAGGGCGTTAGCGAACAACACCATGCGCGGGTGCTGATAGGCGGGAGCCTTGGCGAGGGCAAACCGCTTTACCTCGTCCTCGCCGATGGCGGCGCCCTTGCTGCGAACAACGTAGGCAACGGGCTTCTCACCCTTGATGTCGTCGGGTACCGGCACTACGCAGGCTTGGGCGATTTCGGGGTGGCTCTCAAGGATGGCCTCGACTTCCGAGGGATAGATATTCTCGCCGCCGCACACGAACATGTCGTCGGCTCGCCCCACGAAATAGTAGGCCCCGTCGGCGTCGAGCCTGAAGATGTCCCCGGAGATATACCAACCGTCCTCGGTCAGCACCTCTTGGGTGCGCTCCGGCAGGTTCAGGTATTCGCTCATGGTGGCCGGCATCCGTTGCCACAGGACACCTTCGTCGCCCTCGGTCCCGTCGGCGCCGACGAGCTTGACCTCGACCTCGGGTATGGGCCAGCCCACCGAGAGGTCGGGCACGACCTTGCCGGGGCGGGAGCCGAACACCATGGGACCGGCTTCCGTCGTGCCGTAGACGTTTACGACGTCGGCGCCGGGAAAGGTCTCCTTCACCTCGTCCAAAAGCTTCCGGGAAACCGGTGCCGAGCCCATGCGCACCTTCTCGACGGTCGAAACATCGAGTCTCGAGAGCACGTCTACCTCGCGCAGTGCCATGGCCAACATGGCCGGCACCGAGGTGACCCAGGTACAGCCGAAGCGCTCGATCGACTGGAGCCACCGCCGGGCATCGAACTCGGGCAAGAGGATTTCGCATGCCGAGGTGCCAAGGGCGAACAGCGACGTGCACAGTGCGTTCATGTGGTAGAGCGGGGCGGCCACCAGCAGCCGATGGTGCGTAAATGGCCAGCCCCGTCGAGTGCGGGCGCGCAGCACCCACAGGTGCCCGGCGTGGGCAAGCGGCACACCCTTGGGGCGGCCCGTCGAGCCCGAAGTGTAGAGCACCATGGCAACTTCATCATCGGTGGGGCGCACGGCCTCGAAGCTGCCCGGATCGAGAAGCGCCTCGAAACCGTCACCGTCGGCCGCATCGAAATCCAAAATGGCCACGTCGGACGGCAGGTCGCCGCGCCGCGCCGCATCACAGAGCACGTACCCGACCCCGGCGTCTTTCAGGATGAACGCAATGGTTTCGGCGGGAAGCTTGTGGTTTATGAGCACGGCGACGAGTCCGGCCCGCAAAATACCGAAATAGGCAATCAGGTACTCCGCCCGGTTGGCCGAGAGAACGGCGACGCTGTCGCCTCGCTCAAGGCTGCGTGCCAGCAGCCCCCGTGCACAGGCGTTGGCCAGTTTGTCGATTTGCCGGTGTGTATACTCCCGCGGCCGCTTCCAATCGCGACAGTCGATCAGCGCGACGCGGTCTGCGCCGAGTTCGGGGTCGAACAGGGCTCCCAAGTTGTAGGCTTCGATCATCAGGGGGTTTCCATGAGAGTATCGCGGTCTGACTTTGTCTTGCCCGGCCTTGATCCCGCCGACGCCCTTGTCCGAAGCATCGAACTCGGGGCCCGCCAAACGGCGCACCCGACCCGGTTCCGCGAGAAGATAAATCATCCCACCCAGAACGCAAAGCAAGCGCCTGGCCGATGGCTCGAAAGCCAAGTTCAAGCCGCTAACACGACTAATCCAGCCCCCCGACACGGCGCTCCCGATCCAGTCGGATCGCAATAGCGTTAGCTTTGTCGGTCCATGCGATTCTTAAGTCGTTCTCCCTGTTAAGGGCTTGTTAAGCTATGGCTTGTAGGGTGGGGGCTGAATGGAAAGCGGCCGATCGCCGGCTGATCATACTTTCCATTCGTCTTCAACGCCTCCCTGTTAAACTCGCGCCGCCTTTCGAGGCGGCGCTTTTTTTCGCGCCGGTTGGGTCAAGAGTCTTCTTGACCGCGGATGGCGGCCTTGGATAAAGTTTCTACTTACAGGCAATCTGGCGAGTTTGACAGGTTGAGGTGTTAATAAAAGTTTGGGGGTCGCTGGTCAAAGGGCGGCCCCCATCTTTATGGAGCCCGATTGGACCCAACCGTGGTCGATCCCAAACCCCTCAAGTTCGACACCTTGAGCCTGCACGCCGGGCAGCGGCCGGACCCGGCGACCGGCGCGCGCGCCGTGCCGATCCATCAAACCACCTCGTACATGTTTCCCAGCGTTGACCACGCCGCCGAGCTGTTCAACCTGGAGCGCCCCGGCCACATCTATTCGCGCATCTCCAACCCCACCGTCGCCGTGTTGGAAGAGCGCATTGCCGCCCTCGAGGGCGGCGTCGGCACCGTATGCACGGCGAGCGGCCAGGCCGCCCTGCACCTGGCGGTGGCGACCCTCACGGGGGCGGGGGGACACATCGTCTCCTCGGGCTCTATTTACGGTGGCAGCCACAACATGTTCACCCACACCTTGCCGCGTTTCGGAATCTCCACCACCTTTGTCGATCCGCGCAACACCCAGGACTTCGCCGCCGCCATCCTTCCAGAGACGCGGCTTTTGTTTGGCGAACTCCTGGGTAATCCCGGCCTCGAGGTTATGGACCTTCCGGCGGTCGCCGAGATCGCCCACGCCCACGCTTTGCCGCTGATGATCGACGCTACCTTCAACACCCCCTATCTATGCCGGCCGTTTGACCACGGCACCGACATCATCATGCATTCGGCGACCAAGTTTCTGGGCGGACACGGCGTCGCCATCGCCGGGGCACTTGTCGACGCCGGCACCTTCGACTGGGCGGCGGCACTGGACGACGACGGCAATCTCAAGTTTCCGACCCTGACCGAGCCCTACGCCGGCTATCACGGCCTCAATTTCGCCGAGGAGTTCGGCCCCTCCGCCTTCGTCATGCGGGCCCGTGCCGAGGGCCTGCGCGACTTCGGGGCGTGCATGAGTCCGGCCAACGCCTTCTATGTCCTGCTCGGCGTCGAGACCCTGCCCATGCGCATGGCGCGGCACGTGGAGAACGCCCAAGCGGTCGCCGAGTTCTTGGAAGCCGAGGGCGCCGCCACCTGGGTCAACTACCCGGGTCTTCCCAGCCACCCCGACTTCGAATTGGCTAAGCGGCTGATGCCGCGGGGCGCCGGCGGCATATTGAGCTTCGGAGTGAGGGGTGGCCGCGAGGCCGCGCGCCGCTTCATCGAGCGACTGGAGTTGTTCTCCCATCTGGCCAATGTCGGCGACGCCAAGTCCCTGGTCATTCACCCGGCCAGCACCACCCATCAGCAGATGGACGCCGAAGCCCTGAAAGAGGCGGGCGTAGGCGAGGAAATGGTGCGCCTATCGGTCGGACTGGAGGACGCCGTCGATCTGATCGAGGACCTGGGGTGCGCCCTCAGGGCCTCGCAGAAGGGATGAGCGGAAGCCCCAGGAGCCCCGCCGCATGGAACTAAACGTCAACGGCGACAAGGTTTTCGCAGCGACGGGCGGCCGCGCTTTCGATGGCGCCCTGCCCAGCGTGTGCTTCCTGCACGGCGCCGGCCTGGACCATTCGGTATGGAGCCTGCAGGCCCGCTACTTCGCCCATCACGGACGCGCCGTCCTCGCCGTCGACATGCCCGGGCACGGCGGCTCGGAGGGCGCGTCGCTGTCCTCTGTCTCCGAGATGGCGGATTGGGTGGTGCGCTTTCTGGATGCCGCCGGGGTGGAAAAAACGGCGCTGGTCGGACATAGCATGGGCGCGCTGGTGGCCATCGAGACCGCCGCCCTGGCGTCCGGGCGAATCGGGGCGCTGGCGCTACTGGGGGTGGCGGAGAGCATGCCGGTGCATCCCGACCTCTTGGCGGCGGCCCGCGAGAACGATCCTCTCGCCGCCCGCTTGATTACCTCGTGGGGCCACGCCGGCGACGCCAAGGTGGGAGGTCATCCGGCGCCCGGTTTGTGGATGGTGGGCGGTGCCACGCGCCTCCTCGAGCGCAGCCGTCCGGGTACGCTCCATGCCGACCTCAAGGCCTGCGCCGATTATGGATCGGCGGTGCCGACGGCGCGCCGCGTCACCTGTCCTACGGTCTTGGTTTTCGGTGCCGCCGACATGATGACGCCGTGCGCCAGGGGCGAGGCATTGGCCGGCGCCATCGACGGCGCGATCACGGTCGTCCTTCCAAGGTGCGGGCACATGGTGATGATAGAGCGGCCCGACGCCACCACCGACGCCTTGCGCAAGGTCTTCTGAAGTCCCCCATGCCTGAACAGCCGAAAGAGACACGCCGCTGTTACCGGCATTTCCTGACCATCACGACGCGTTGGATGGACAACGACATCTACGGCCACGTCAACAACGTGATGTACTATTCCTACTTCGATACGGCGGCCAACGCCTACTTGGTCGAGGCGGGCGGGTTCGATCCCCAAAATTCGTCCGTCATCGGCGTCGTCGCGGAGTCCATGTGCGAGTACAAGAGCCCGCTTGCCTTTCCCGACGTCCTCGACGCGGGGCTGCGCGTCGGCAAGCTCGGCACCTCCAGCGTCCGTTACGAGATCGGCATTTTCCGCCAAGGTGCCGACGAGGCCGCCGCCTTCGGCCACTTCGTCCACGTCTTTGTCGGGCGCCGGGACATGAAGCCCGTGCCCATCCCGGCACCGCTGCGCGGTGCGCTAGAGAAAATTCTCGTCGCGGGCTGAGAAAGTTAAAGAGGCGCGCCGCGATTGCACCGCGGCACGCCCCTTCGGTTGCTCGAGGCTGGCGCCGTTCAGGCGGCGGCTTGAGTCTCAATCGCCGCGGCGCGGGGAGCCGAGCCGATGTCGATTCGGCGCGGTTTCTTTTCCTCTGGAATTCGGCGCTCCAAGTCGATATGCAGCAGCCCGTCGCGCAGCACCGCCTCCTTGACCTCGATGTGCTCGGCAAGCTGGAACTGGCGCTCGAAGTAGCGGCCGGCGATGCCGTGGTGCAGGTAGGTGCCACCTTCCCCGTCGTGCTTCGGCTTGCCGGCGATGGTGAGGGTGTCCTCGGCGATTGTCACCTCCACGTCGTCACTCGAGAATCCGGCGACTGCCATGGTGATGCGGTAGGCGTCGTCGCCGCGCCTCTCGATGTTGTACGGCGGATAGGAAAGGGTCGTGGTATCGGTGCGCAAGTTGGCGTCCACGATGCGCTGCATGCGGTCGAAGCCGACCGAGGAACGGAAGAGGGGGGAAAAATCAATCGTACGCATGACCATATTCTCCTTATATCAAGCAACATGGTGTTGTGGAGCCCATCCGGGCCACGCCCCAAGGGCGGACCCGATTTCGCGATCGAACCCCTTCGTTTTAGCGATAGGCGGACCCTGCTCGAGAGGCATCCGTCGCCGCCCATGATCTATGCTCGGAATATGGCGTTTTCAAGGGGCGCCGCGAAACAACGGGTGGCACCTCCGGGGTCGCCTAGGACGCCTTGCTTCCCGGGGTATTGGCAACCTGGGAGGGTGACGCCTGGGAGGGTGTTGCCTGGGTGGGTGGCGCCGCGGCGGCTGGTGCTTCGGCGGGTGGCGGGGGTGCCACCGATTTGGCTTTGCTGGCCTCGGGCGCCGGGCCGGCTTGAGCCGCTTCAGCTTCCGCCGCGATTTGTTGGGTGCGCTCCTCGGCCGTCAAGTCCTCCTGCCAAATTACCTCGAAAAGGGTGATCGGTTCGTCGAGGCCCTTTATCTCGTAGCCACTGCGGTTGGCGAACTTGAATTCCTTGCCCACACAAATACCGCGGACGATTTCCGAAACGAAGATCTGGTCGGCCTTGGCTTTCTTCTTCTCGGAAGGTTCGAGGTCTTTCGACAGTTTCAGTTCTTCGACCGCCTTCATCGGCTTGCCCGGCGTCTGCGCCACCCGGTGGGGGCGGTGCAGCGGACAGGTCAACCTTGGAAAGCAGGGACCGCGCCAGCGGTATGGAATTGGTCAGAAAGACAGCCACGAAAACGATGAAGAGAGCATTGGCCCGGCTATCGCCAACCATGGAAACACCGAAAAGAGTCTTGTGCGGCAGGGCCTCGGCGAGGACCATGGTGGCTCCCGTCGCCACTGCGATACAGTCGAGGGCCACCAGCAGGAGCTTGACCACGACACCCCCGGCGGACGACGGCTTGCGGGGTGGGCCCGGCACCACCGCTTTCTTGGAGCGACGCCGCTTGGGGCTGTCATCCTCGTCGTCCGAGGCCTCTTTGTCCGCGCTCCGACCTTTGTCCCCGCCTGAATCGGCGCGCATGGTGCTGGGGGGCGGCGACCACGAACCACCACCGCCGTCGACCCTTGCACCAGCATCTGCACCACTTTTTGTTTCAGTGGAAGACCATCTATACAGCGTCGATTCGGTGCTGGAGCCCGTTTCAGAGTCGTAGACCTTCCGCAACATCTTGGCGCTGTCGTTTCCCGAAACCTTGCTGAGGGCCTTGGCCTCCTCAATGGCCGCTTCCCGTTGGGCCTCCGGGTATTGGGCGTGAATCTGCCACCGGGCTTCCTGCTGGATCAGGATCTCTATGGTGACTTCCCGTGCCATCGCGACCCTACTAGGTCACTCGGCACAACGCCGGGTTTCGTGAAAAGTCGAAATTTGTCCAGTTGATCACACAATAGACGCGCGCACTTGAAAAAGCGCAAGCATTTGGAGCGCTCTCCGGTTAAATGCAAAGCAACGGACGGATCGGTCTTGTTGCCTGTGATGAACCGGGATGCCGTCACCGCGTCGTCAACAGAGGCGACGGCGGAGGCACGGCGTGGCCCCATAAACATAGGGCGCCCCGTCAGGCGGCGCCCCATCCGTTCGGGAAGTTCTGCGGGCCCTAACTGTTTAGGCCCAAGTCTTTGAATCGTTTATTGAATTTTGCCAACTGACCGCCGCTGTCGACCAGCCGGTGGACCCCCGTCCATGCCGGATGGGTCTTGATGTCGACGTCCAGCTTCAAGGTATCTCCTGGTTCGCCGTAGGTCGAGCGGGTCTTGAAAGAGGTCCCATCGGTCATCACCACGGTAATTTCGTGGTAATCGGGGTGGATGTCTTTTTTCATGGTCTTGCTCCAGCAACGAGGCGCTTGTATAGCGAAGCCCGTGTCTCCGTTCAAGAGTGGATGGACGACCGTCATCACCGGCCGGTCTTTGCGGCTCGCGGTTTGGTCTTGAGTATGCGCAGGCCGAGGAAGAGCACGCCCACCATCACGGCGGCACCCACGAAGAAAGGCCATTCCTTACCGAAGGCGGTGAACAACACCCCGGCGCACACCGGTCCGACGACACGCGACAACGTGGTCGCCGCGCGGGCCACACCCAGGACGCCCCCTTGCTCTGTCGCTCCCACTCGCAGGGAGATCAGGCTGTTGAGGGAAGGGGTGGTGACGCTGAACCCGTAGGCGACGATGACCACGGCCGCCACCAAGGGGGTCAGGCTGTCCGATAGCGGGATGATGACAAGGCCCAGCGCCAGGGCTACCGTGCCTTGCAGGATAAGCCGCTCTTCGCCGAAGCGCCGCACTAGGGGCCCGATGAGTCCGCCCTGCACGGCGGCGGTGAGTATGCCGATAAAGGCGAAAAGATAACCGTTCTGCTCCGGCCCCCAACCGAATTGGCGCTCCGACCACATGGCGAAGGTTGCTTCCATTCCGGCAAAAACGAGGGTCGCCAGGAAGGAGACGCCGATCAGCAACCCCAGGTAGGGCCGTCTTAGGGTTTCGATCATGAACGGCCAATACCGCGTGCGCAGCCTAGCGCCCGTGCGCCGGCGCATTTCCGGCGCCAAGGATTCCTTCAGCAAGAAAATCGCCATGGCGAACGCCGCGAAAGACAAACCGGCGGCGGCGAAGGCTGGGCTTTGAAAATCCGCGTTGGCGGCGTCCGGGCCGGCGAGTACGCCGCCTATGGCGGGTCCGGCGATGAAGCCGAGACCAAACGCCGCGCCCACCAGGCCCATGCCCTTGGCGCGGTTTTCCGGCGTCGTGACATCGGCGACGTAGGCGAAAGCGGCGGCGATGTTTCCCGCCATCGCCCCACCGAAGGCGCGTGCCGCGAACAATATCCAAAGCTCATCGGCGAAACCGAGCCCGACGTACGAGAGGGTCGCCCCACCCATGCTGAACAACAGCACGGGGCGCCTGCCGATGCGGTCGCTCAAGCTTCCCCACAGGGGTGCAGAGAATAGTTGCGCCAGCGAGTACGTGGCCATGACAAGGGTGACGACGTCCGGTGTCGCGCGGAAGTATTCGGCGTAAAAGGGCAGAAGCGGGATGATGACCCCGAATCCGATCAAGTCGATTAGCACGATGAGAAACAGAATTGGCATAGGGGTTCGTTTCAACGCCCGTGTCGCGGAAACGTCGGGCTGGTCAACGTTGTGTGAGCATTAGCTCTATGCGGCGGTTACGGCGGAAGGCAATTTCGTCGTCGCGCGTGTCGAGTGGTTGGTGCTCGCCAAATCCCGTCGCGGCAAGGCGCTCGGCGGGGATGCCCTTAGACATCAGAAACTTGACTACCGAAATGGCGCGGGCGGTCGAGAGCTCCCAGTTGGAGGGTAATTTTGCCGTGCTGATGGGGTTCTTGTCGGTGTGGCCGTCCACCCGGAGAATCCATTTGATATCCTTGGGAATTTTGGGCGAGATGCGATGCAGGGTCTCGGCCAATCGGGCCAGCTGTTTCTTTCCGCTGGCGCCGATTTCGGCGGAGCCGACATCGTATAGGACCTCGGACTGGAGGACGAAGCGGTCGCCAACGACGCGCACGCCCGGATTATTACCGAGGACCTCGCGCAGCCTGCCGAAGAATTCGGAGCGGTAGCGCGACAGTTCCTGCACCTTGCCGGCCAGCGCCACGTTGAGTCGCTTGCCGAGAGACGCAATCTTCACCTTCTGCTTCTTGTCCTTCGCCTCGGCCGCTTCCAGGCTCGCCGTCAGGCGCGACAACTGTTCGCGAAGTGCCACCATCTGCCGATTGAGAAGGGCTAGTTGGGTGTGGGCGCTCTCGGAAATCTCGCGTTCCTCGGCCAGCGCCGAACCGGACTCCTTCAATTTTCCGGACATGGCCGCGACTTCGTCTTGCAAATCGGCCCGCAACGCTTTGAGCGCCGCCACCTGCTGGGTTAGCTTGGCGAGTTCGGCGATGTGGGCTTCGATCTTGGTCTTGTCCGCCGCGATGGTTTCGAAGGCATCGGCGAGTTCGGCGATGTGGGCTTCGATCTTGGTCTTGTCCGCCGCGATGGTTTCGAAGGCATCGGCGAGCTCAGCCTTCAGGCCCACCACTTCGGTTTCCGCGCCCTCGGCGCGCAGCATCAAGGCCTGGACCGACGCCTGCAGGTCGTCGTTCGAGGCGACCGACGCTTGCAACTCCCTGGAAAGCTGCGTCACGTTCAAGTGCAGGTCGGCATTGGTCCGCCGCTCGAGCGCCAGAAGCTCGGCCAGCTCGCTTACCTGGTTGTCGAGCTTCTGCAGGGCGCTATCACGGCCCGATATAGCCTCGCTGAGGAAGAACTGGGCGAGGACGAACACCATGATGAGGAAGATGAGGACAAGCAGCAGAGTCGCCAGGGCATCGACGAAACCGGGCCAGATGTTGGTGCTGCGCTGCGAGCGGGCGATGGCGGCCATGGCGCAATTGATCCCTTCGGCCTAGCCGTCTGCCTTAGCTGACGCGGCGGCGATGGTACGGGCCAGCAATTTGATCTCGCTGCGCAATTGCTGGACCATTTCCTCGCGGCCGCTGCTCTGATCCTCGAGAAGGCGGGCCATGTAGACGTCGAGATTGCGGATGTGAGTGCGCGTCGCGTCGTCCAGCCCACCATCGCCCTTGCCCACGCCATCGGCGAGCTTGGCAAGGATGGGCTTCATTTCCATCTGGCTTTCGGCGAGCTTCATCATCAGGGCTTGCTCGGTCCGCATGTGGTCGGTCAAGGTGCCGACCCTTTCAGTCAGCGACATCAGGTTGTTGCTCGCCGTGGTTCGGCCTTCTTCGCCGCGTGCTAGGGTGCGTTGCAGGTTCTCGAGACTTTCCGCCGTCTGTTCCAGGAGCGCCTGCACGTAGGCGGGGACGGACTGGTCTCCATCCGCGGACAAGACCCCACTCGACAACCGCGTGAGGCTGGACAGCCATTCCTCCAGATCGTTGTAGAAGCGGTTCTGCGCCTGTCCCGCCTGGAGGTCGAGAAACCCTAGGATCAACGAGCCGGCAAGACCGAACAACGAGGAGCTGAAGGCCGTTCCCATGCCCGAGAGGGGCGCCTCCAGGCCGCTTTTCAGCTTGCCGAACACGGCCGTCATGTCGCCGCTGCCCACCGACAGGCCGCCGATGACGCCGCGGATCGAGCCGACCGTCTCGAGTAGGCCCCAGAACGTTCCCAGCAGTCCGAGGAATATGAGCAGCCCTATGGTATAGCGCGAGATGTCGCGGGATTCATCGAGCCGCGCGTTGATGCCGTCGAGGAGCGAACGCATGGACACGGTGGACAGACTCAATCCGTCTCTGCGTTCACCCAGCATCGTGGCCATGGGGGCCAACATCTTCGGCGGCCGCGGCACGGACAGGACGGAGTGATCGCGGCGGTAACTTTCCAGCCACGTCACCTCGGGATCGAGCATGGTTACCTGGCGAAAGTTGTAGGCGATGCCCAGCACCAACACGGCCAGGATCAGTCCATTGAGGACGGCGTTGGCCACGAACGCGTCCTTCAGCGGTACGAACAAAAGGGCCGCCACCGTGAAGACCGCAGCCAGGAACAGAAACATCCGGACGAGATAACGTCGCGGCCGGGTCATCGTGGGGAATCTCCGGACTTAGTCGGGCTGAATAGCCCGAATCATCGCTCGCCGACCATCACATCGACGCGATTGACGGGTGCCGCCGAAGTTTTGTTGCCCAGGGCGCGCACATCGATGCGCGTGCTGCGCAGCCCACTCTCGATCATATAGGAGCGCACGGCCAGGGCGCGGGACAACGATATGCGGCGGGCCCTGCTTGCCGACAGACCGCCGCCGCCGGCATAGGCCATGAGCTGTATGCGCAGCTTATCCCGCCCCTTCATCTTGCCGACCAAGGCCTTCAGTCCGTCGCGCACCGAAGACGGTAGCTTGGTGGCACCGGCGCTGAAAACGACCTTCATGGCCTGACCGGGAGCCAGTGGGCCGGCGGCGGGCGGCAGCGAGGCTTCCTGCTTGGCGTCGGGTTTTTTTTCGGGGGCCTTCGCGGCGCGCGTGGTTGGCGGCGGCGGCGGCGGTGGTGGCGGGGCGGCCGCCGTCTTGGCGGTAGACGCCTTCAGCTTGGCGGTGGCTGGCGGGGGGGGAGGCTTGGCGGCGGCGGTCTTCGTCACCTTCAGTTTGGCCGGCGCCTTCACAGGCGGTGGCGGCGACGCGAACTTGGCCGCCGATGGCGGCGCCGACTTAACGGCCGCAGTCACTTGCGGCGGGGCCGGCCGGGTCTTTGCCATTGGCCGCGGCGCCGGGCGCGATACTTGCTCGATCGGTGCCAGGGCGCTCCGGCGCGCCGCCTTTTTCTCCTGGGGCATGCTGACGGCGCGCCTGACCCGGCGCTTCGGTGGCGGCACGTGGAGCTTGGAGATGGGGCGTTGCATTCCCGGCATCAACAGGCGCCGCCCGAAGCCCGGAATGGCCAGACTCGGTCTTAGGCTTACGCCGCCGTCATCGATGACGCTGAGGTCGACGGTGACGTAGGGATCGCTCAAATCGATCATGGATGGCTGCTGGGCAACCGCCCCGTTGACGCCCAGGGTCGGCATTGCCAAGCCCAAGGCGGCGAACACCAGCGCGCGCGGCGATACGACGCGAATGGCGTGGCGCATGAAACCCATGTTCCTACCCTGCTCTCACGACATGCAGTCTAACCGTTGACGGAATCTTCTTCCTTGCGGATTGACCATAGCCAAGGGGCGTTCGCCAGACAACCGCTTTGCTGTCGTGGAATGGCGCGCGCGGGCATCAGGCGGCGCCCCGGAGCATCCTCCCCGACGGCTCGTAGAAGCTGTCGTTGGTGGCCAGGATGCTTCCGCCATGGAGCATGTCATCGCCGCCGCCGATGTCTCCGACGAGACCGCCTGCCTCGCGGACCAGGACGATCCCCGCCGCCACGTCCCATGGATGCAGGCCGTTCTCCCAAAATCCATCGAAGCGCCCGGCCGCCACGTAGGCCAGATCGAGGGCCGCCGAGCCGAAGCGGCGCACCCCCGCCGACACCGCCATCACGGCGCTCAGCTGCCGCGAGAAGAGCGCGTGGTCGCGCACGCCCTTGAAGGGGATGCCGGTGGCGAAAACGGAATCTTCCATCTTGGAGCGGGCGGAAACCCTGAGCCGGCGGTCGTTGACATAGGAGCCGGCGCCGCGCTCCGCCCAGAACATCTCGTCGGCGATGGGCGCGTAGATGACGCCGGCGACCAGGCCGCCGTCCCGCTCGAGCGCGATCGAGATGGCGAAGTGGGGAATGCCGTGCAGGAAATTGGTGGTGCCGTCCAAGGGATCGATGATCCACCTGTTGCTGGTATCGGTGCCGGCAACCTCGCCGGCCTCCTCCACAAGAAAACCGTATCCCGGGCGCGCCTTGGTGAGCTCGGCGCGCAGCGTCTCCTCGGTTCGTCGGTCGGCGGTGCTGACAAAATCGGCGGGCCCCTTGCGCGACACCTGAAGGTGCTCGACCTCGCCGAAGTCGCGCACAAGTTTTCGCGCCGCCTTGTAGGCGGCCGTCGTCATCACGGTGATCAGGGCCGAGCGGTGGGCCATGCCGGGGCGGCGCTCAATCCTTGGCCCGCTCGACGTAGGATCCGTCGGCGGTGCTGACGACGACCCGGGTCCCCGTCTCGATGTGGGGCGGCACCGTGGTGCGCAGGCCGTTCTCCAGCAAGGCGGGTTTGTAGGAGGAGGCCGCCGTTTGGCCCTTGACCACCGCTTCCGTATCGGTAACTTGCAAGACCACCGTGTCGGGGAGCCGCACGCCGAGCGGCGTCTCCTCGAAACTTTCGATGGTCACCGTCATACCCTCCTGGAGAAAGGGGATGAACTCGGTGCCGATCTGCTCCTCGTTCAAGGTGATCTGCTCAAAGGTCTCGTTGTCCATGAACGTGTGCATGTCGCCGTCGGCGTACAGGTACTGATGGGGATTTTGTTCGAGGCGCGCGCGCTCCACCGATTGCGAGGAGCGGAAGCGCTCGTTCAGCTTGGTGCCTCCGCGGATGTCCTTGAGCTCCACCTGCAGGTAGGCCCCGCCCTTGCCCGGCTGAGTGTGCTGGATCTTCACCGCCCGCCACAGGCGGCCCTGATGCTCGATCACCATCCCGGGCCGAATGGCGTTACCCTGGATCTTCATGCACGTAACCGTGTTGTCGGAAAATGGCCCAACGTCGCGGCGCGCAAGCTATCAGCTTGCCCCCCACCACGCAACGGAGAGGTGGGGCTCACGCGGTGAGTGCCTCGGCGATGGCCGCTTCGATCTCCCTGACGGCGGCGGCGGCGCCTCGGGTGTGGTCCCACACCGCCGACGAGACGGCCAGGAAACCGGCGCCGGCACGCACCAGGGGCGCGCAGTTGGCGGCGGAGATGCCGCCGATGGCGACGCAGGGCACGGTGGTGACATCGCTCCACATCTCGAGGATTTCCGGCCGGGCGCGGAATTTCGAGGTCTTCGTGGTGGTCGCATAAAAAGCGCCGAAGGCCACGTAGTCGGCGCCCTTTTCGGCGGCGATCATGGCCAGGTCCCGGGAATCGTGGCAGGTGACGCCGACGATGGCGTCGTCGCCGAGGAGGTCGCGCGCCTCCTCGTACGTCGCGTCCTCCTGGCCGATGTGCACTCCGTCGCAGCCAGTCTCGGCGGCCAGATCGGGGCGGTCGTTCATGAGGAAGGCGACGCCGCGCTCCTGGACGAGGGGGGTCAGCGCCTCGGCGGCGCGGCGTACTTCGTCATCGTCCACGCCCTTGAGGCGGAGCTGGACGCAGGCCACGTCGCCCGCCTCCAGGGCCGCCGCCAAGTCATCGGCAAAATCGGAAGGGGCGAGGCCGCCGGCGATCAGCCGTGGCGGCGTAATCAGATAAAGGCGGCAATTGCTGTCGGCCAAGGGGCGCACCCGGGATGTCGCGGTAGCGCCCCGTCGGCGCCGCCGTTCGCGCCCTCACATAACCCCGGCGGGGAGCATTTGCAACAGCGGGCCGGAACTCAGTCGTCAGAAGCGCAAGAACCGTATTCGCCAATCTGGTCCATCAGACGATATGGGATTGTCGTAGCCAAACTGGATCAACTGATCTCCATCCGGATTATGGTAAATATCGGAGCTACGCATTGTCGGTACGTAATCTTCTGGCACCGGAAGTTCGCGCCCCCAAACATCGGGGATAAGGCGGGTACTTAGTCTCCTCGGCGCGCGCGGTACCGACTAGAACAACGAATGCAAAAAATACCAAGCCAAATTTTACGGAGTGTCCTTGCATGAAGCTCATAAGGCTCATCTCCTAAATTTGGTCACCCGAACACTGTCCTTTAGGGGGCGCTTATTAATCCATAGTTGTTTTTCAAGAAATTTTTCAATCAATGCATCATAATTCTACAAAGCTTCGATTCGCGATGTATATGCGAAATTAACATGTTTATCAACTAAATAAACATTATTTGATGTAAATTGCATAAACGCCAACTGTAATGAACACCCCCCTCGATGACCATTCTTTAGACAACGCCCGATGATCGCCGGCGCGCGTGCCACGTCTCGGCGGTAGCGGATCTTCGGACTAGCCGCCGCCTAGCCAATGGCGGCTGGCGGCGCTGGGGTCGTCGGCGCCGAGCAGGTCAAGGGCCGGCGCCGCGTCATCGTCGAGGGCGGCGCCGAGCTGGCGGGCGATGTCGCCGACGCGTACCCGCACGTCCGAAGGGGCGTCGAGGCGCACCGCCCCGACACCCTGGCGCAGGGCGTTGAGGGCGTGGCCGGGGGCGTCGCCGCAGTCGAGGACGGCGCGCGCCTCGACCCCGGGCACCTCTGCGAGGGCAGCGGCGATCATGTCGCGGAAGACGGCGGACCCGAGATAGGCGGCAGCGCCGGGTGCGCTGCGCAGGGTGACGGGGACGTCGAGCGCCTTGGCCGCGCCCAGCGCCGCCACGGCGTGCCCGAGGTGGTGAACGATGATGGGACGCCCGCTCATGGGGCCGGGCCGGACGCCGTTCGGCCCGGCCTCAGTCGGCGCCGGCCAGGACGGTGGCGGTATCCGACATGCGGTTGGAAAATCCCCATTCGTTATCGTACCAGGACAGCACGCGCACGAGATTTCCGCCCATCACCTGAGTCTGGGTGAGATCGAAAACCGAGCTTTGCGGGCTGTGGTTGAAGTCGGCCGACACCAGCGGCGCGTCGATGGCGTCGAGGACGCCTTTGAGACGGCCGCCGGTGGCCTCGACGATGGCGGCGTTGATCTCGTCCATGGTGGTGTCACGGCCGGCCACGAAGGCGAGGTCGATCATCGAGACGTTGGGCGTCGGCACGCGTATGGCGGTGCCGTCAAGCTTGCCATCGAGCTCGGGCAGGACGAGGCCGACGGCCCGCGCCGCGCCGGTAGAGGTCGGGATCATCGACACGGAGGCGGCGCGCGCCCGGCGCAGGTCCGTGTGCAACGTATCGACGCTTGGCTGGTCGCCGGTCATGGCGTGTATCGTGGTCATGAAACCCTTCTCGATGCCGACGGCGCGGTGCAGCACGTCGGCCACCGGCGCCAGGCAGTTGGTGGTGCACGAGGCATTGGAGACAACGGTGTGCTCGGACGTCAGCTTTTCGTGGTTGACGCCGTAAACCACGGTCAGGTCGGCGCCCGTGGCGGGGGCCGAGATCAGCACCTTCTTGGCGCCGGCCTCCTGGTGGAGGGCGGCGTCCTGGCGGTTGGCGAAGAGGCCCGTGCATTCGAACGCCACGTCGACGCCGATGTCGCCCCACGGTAGCTTCGCGGGGTCTCTTTCCGCCGTCACCTTGATGGGGCCGCGGCCCACGTCCATGGTGTCGCCGGCCACCGTCACGCCGGCGGCCAGCACGCCGTGCACGGAATCGTATCGCAGCAGGTGGGCGTTGGTCTCCACTGGGCCGAGGTCGTTGATGCCGACAACCTCCACGTCGTTACGCCGGGATTCTATGATCGCCCTGAGGACTAGCCGTCCGATGCGTCCGAACCCGTTAATGGCAACGCGAACCGTCATTCGATCCTCCGGATATGCGGCGAGGGTAGCTTCTTTTATCACATGGGGCGGGACTGGCAAGCTGGCCCCTGTCCAGCGCGGTGCGGGGTGGGGCCGCGCCGCCGGGGCGGGCCATTCGACGCGGCCTCGGCGCGCGGTTGACGGGTTGGCCGGTCCCCCCGTAATGTGACGTGTTATGGAAAGAGGCGCGAGGACGGCTTCGTGACGAACGCGGATGGGCACCTCTCGGCGCGGCTGAGGCGGGCGCGGGACCGGCTGGAGCTGGCCACCGACAGCCTCGACTCGGTGCTGGAGACGCGCCTCGAGGCGGCAGCGGAAGAGGACGGTGCGCGCGCCGAGGCCGGGGTTGCGCGCGCGGAAAATGCGGAACTCAAGCAGATGGCCGAGACCGTGTCGGAGCGACTCGATTCGACCATCGGCCGCCTGCGGGCCGTGTTAGAGGACTGATTCCCATGAGCCAGGTCATGGTCACCATCAACGGGCGCAATTATCAAATCGCCTGCGATGACGGGCAAGAGGCGCATTTGACGCGCCTCGCCGCCGACATCGACAAACGGGTCGGCGAGTTGGTGGCGGCGGTCGGCCAAGTGGGTGACGCCCGGCTTCTGGTGATGACCAGCCTTCTGATCGCCGACGAGCTTTCCGACGCCTATTCCGATCGCAACTCCCTCAAGGACCCCGACGGCACGGCGGGGGCGCGCCTCGAGGCCGAGGAATCCCTGGGCACCGGTATCGAGGCCATCGCCCAGCGCATCGAAGATGTTGCCGCGCGCCTGGAACAATCATAGACTCAACCTCCGGACGGTCGCTGCTAGGTGCGTCAGGTCTAACATCCCTGGGGCCAATACAGACCTATAGGGAGTTGTCCCTGCCGGGCCCGTGGGCCCGGTATATGGCACCCACCTGCACTCGCAGGCCACAGAGGAATATTACGGCCAACGGCCTTTGCGGCGCCGTCCCTTCGTTTCCGTCATCCCGGTCTTTCCGGTGGTGGCTTTTTCGGGTAATCCCTAACCAATGTCGGTGATTGAAGACAAGAAGCGGCTGCGCGCCGAGGCTGCGGCGGTACGTCGCGGCGACCTCGGGTCGGCGGGGGAGGCGGCGAGGCGCCTCCAGCAGGCGTTCACGGACGCCATGGGCGCCACGGGGGTACTCGCCCCGGGCGCCGTCGTCTCGGCCTATTGGCCCATGGGCGATGAACTCGACGTCAGACCCTTGCTCCACCTTCTGCACGGCGCTGGCCATGTGTGCGCCTTACCGACGGTGGTGAGGCGGGGGGAGGTGCTGGTATTTCGCGTCTGGCATCCAGGGATGGACCTGGATAAGGGGATCCTCGGCACCCGCCACCCGCCGGCCACGGCCGTCGCGGTCACGCCTGAGGTCGTGCTCGCGCCACTTCTCGCCTTCGATGCCGAGGGCTACCGCCTGGGCTACGGCGGCGGCTATTACGACCGCACCCTGGCCGGGCTGCGCAGCGTCGGCCCCGTGTTCGCCATCGGTATCGCCTATGCCGCCCAGCAGGTGGACAAGGTGCCGCGGACCGGGTACGACGAGCCCCTCGATTGGATCGTCACCGAGAAAGGGGCGATCAAGGCCCGATAGGCTTGATGGGATCATCATGAAGTTAATCCATTGTGGCGACGTGGTCGGCAAGGCCGGTCGCCAGGCCGTCCTTGAATACATCCCGGATTTGCGCCGGCGGCTCGATCTCGACTTCGTCATCATCAACGGCGAGAACGCGGCGCGCGGCTTCGGCATCACCGCCAAGATATGCAAATCCTTCTACGACGCCGGCGTCGACGTCATCACCACCGGCAACCACGTGTGGGCGCAACGCGACATCGTCAACCACATCGACGGCGATCCACGCCTGCTCAGGCCCTTGAACTATCCGCCCGCCACGCCGGGGCGCGGCACCAACACCTACAAGGCGACCGGGGGTCGCAAGGTAAAGGTCATCCATCCCATGGGCCGGCTGTTTATGGAGCCCCTCGACGATCCCTTCGCTGCCGTAGAGGCGGAGCTGGTCAACCACCGCCTGGGGACCACCATGGATTGCGTCGTCATCGACATCCACGCCGAGGCGACCAGCGAGAAGATGGCCATCGGCCACGCCTTCGACGGGCGGGTGTCGATGGTGGTTGGCACCCATACCCACGTGCCGACGGCGGACGCCCGCATCCTGCCCGGCGGCACTGCCTACCAGACCGACCTCGGCATGTGCGGCGACTACGATTCGGTGATCGGCATGAAGAAGGAGGCGGCAGTGGCGCGCTTCGTCAAGAAAGCCACCGACGAGCGCCTGAGCCCGGCGGAAGGCGCCGCCACGCTCTGCGGCGTCTACCTGGAGACCGACGACGCAAGCGGCCTGGCCACCCACATATCCCCCATACGCCTCGGCGGCCTCCTGGCCAAGCAGTGGCCCTTGTGAAGGGGGGGGGCGGCAAGGGTGGTTTTCATCCCCGCCTCAATCTTGCCATATTGAACTGTTAGTCGAATAACCTGTACCGGTGTGCCTTAACACAAGATATGGTATAAGTGTCCCGCAACGACCTACTTGATCTTCCAATTCAGGCGTGAGGCCCACCTTCATGGCTGGCCATTCCCAGTTCAAGAACATCATGTACCGCAAGGGTGCGCAGGACGCCAAGCGCGCCAAGGTGTTCACCAAGTTCATCCGCGAACTCACCGTGGCCGCCAAGTCCGGTGCGCCCGATCCCGACATGAACCCGCGCCTGCGCTCCGCGGTGGCCGCCGCCAAGGCGGCCAACATGCCCAAGGACAACATTTCCCGTGCCATCAAGCGCGGCGCCGGCGGCGGCGACGACGCCAACTTCGAGGAAATGCGCTACGAGGGCTACGGGCCGGGCGGCGTCGCCCTCATCGTCGAGGTGCTCACCGACAACCGCAACCGCACGGCGTCCAACGTGCGCGCCGCCTTCAACAAGCACGGCGGCACGCTGGGCGAGAGCGGTAGCGTCGGCTTCTTGTTCGAGCGCGTCGGCTACATCCATTACGGGGCCGAAACCGCCGCCGCGGATGACATGCTCGAGGCGGTGCTGGAGGCCGGCGCCGAGGACATGGAAACCAATGGCGAGGGCTACGAGATCACCTGCGTGCCAGATGACCTGAATGCCGTACGCGAGGCTCTGGCGGAGCGTTTCGGCGAGGCTGGCGCGGCGCGCCTCGATTGGAAGCCGCAAACCACCGTCACCGTCGCCGAGGATACCACCGGACTCCTCTTCGGTCTGCTCGAGGCCCTGGAGGACGATGACGACGTGCAGCGGGTTGCCGCCAATTTCGAGGTGGCCGAAGAGGTGATGGAGCGTCTCGGCGCCTGAGGGGCGCCGGGATGGATCGAGGCGGGAATGGAGGTATGAGACTCATCGGACTGGACCCGGGCCTGCGTGCCACCGGTTGGGGCGTCGTCGATGCCGTGGACAACCGACTCAGCCACGTCGCCGACGGCGTGGTGAGGGCCGACAACACCCTCGACCTGGCCAGCCGTCTGGTCGAGCTCTACGACGGCCTGTGCGACGTGATCGTTCGCTACCGTCCCCAGGAAGCGGCGGTCGAGGAGACCTTCGTCAACAAGAACCCCGGCTCCACTCTGAAGCTCGGACAAGCGCGCGGCATCACCCTTCTGGCGCCGGCCCGGGCCGGCCTGCCGGTGGCCGAGTACCCGCCGAACCTGATCAAGAAAACGGTGGTCGGGGCCGGCCACGCCGGCAAGCAGCAGATCCAGGTGATGGTGCGCGTGCTGCTGCCAGGGTGCACCATCGCCACGCCGGACGCGGCGGACGCACTGGCTGTCGCCCTATGCCACGCTCGCCACAGGGAGACGGCGGCGCGCCTGGCCCTGGCGGGGGCGGCACCATGATCGGCAAGCTCACCGGCATTATCGACTCGGTGGACGCCGACGGGGTCATCATTGACGTCTCCGGCGTTGGCTATCTCGTCGCCTGTTCCGGCCGCACCCTTGGCCGTCTCAGCGTCGGCTCCGCGGCCAGCCTGGTGGTCGAGACCCAGATGCGCGAGGAGGCCCTTCACCTGTTCGGCTTCCTGGATACCGCCGAGCGCGACTGGTTCCGCTTGTTGATGACGGTGCAGGGGGTCGGCGCCAGGGTGGCGCTGGCCATCCTTTCGATACTCGGTCCCGACCAGTTGGCGCCCGCCGTCATGGCCGGGGACCGTGCCCCCCTCACCCAGGCGCCCGGCGTCGGCCCCAAGCTGGCGGCGCGCATCCTCAATGAGCTCGAGGATAAGGTCGCAAGCATGGCGCCTGAAACCTTCGCAGTGATCGCCGGCCGGGAGGGTGAAACGCCGGTCGCCGCCTCGGACGCCGTCTCCGCCCTCGCCAACCTGGGCTATAGCCGTACCGAGGCGCTGGGCGCGGTGTCCCACGCCGCCGCCGGCCTCGACCCCGACGCCGGCGTCGAGGCTCTGGTGCGCGCCGCGCTGGCCAGACTGGCGCCCCGGGAGATCAACGCATGAGCGAAGAGCGGGTCATCGCTCCCGAAGCATTGGACGTTGACGCCGGCGAGCTGGGCTTACGGCCTCACAGCCTCGGGGACTTCATTGGCCAGCGGCAGATTTGCGACAACCTTCGGGTATTTATCGACGCTGCCCGCGCTCGAGCCGAACCCCTGGACCATGTCTTGTTCTACGGGCCGCCCGGCCTCGGCAAGACAACCCTGGCGCAGATCGTGGCGCGCGAACTTGGGGTCGGGTTCCGCGCCACCTCGGGGCCGGTCATCGCCAAGGCCGGCGACTTGGCGGCCATCCTCACCAACCTGCAGCCCCGCGATGTCCTGTTCATCGACGAGATGCACCGGCTCAGCCCCGCCGTCGAGGAAATCCTCTATCCGGCCATGGAGGACTTCCAACTCGACCTAATCATTGGGGAGGGGCCGGCGGCGCGCTCGGTGCGCATCGACCTGCTACCGTTCACCTTGGTCGGCGCCACCACCCGTTCCGGACTGGTGACGACGCCCTTGCGCGAGCGCTTTGGCATCCCCATGCGCGTCGTCTTCTATGGCATCGAGGACCTCGTCGAAATTGTCAGCCGCGGCGCCCGCGTACTGGAGATGGACCTCACCGCCGACGGCGCCCACGAGATCGCACGACGCTCGCGCGGCACGCCCAGGGTGGCCGGCCGCCTGCTCAAGAGGGTCAGGGACTTCGCCGCCGTCGACGGCGTCCCGGTGACCGACCGCGCCGAAGCGGACGCCGCTTTGAACCGGCTAGAAGTCGACTCGCAGGGTTTCGATTCCATGGACCGCCGCTATCTGGGCTGTATCGCCGAAAATTACGGTGGCGGTCCGGTCGGCGTGGAGACCATGGTCGCGGCCCTGTCCGAGCAGCGCGACACCATCGAGGAGGTGATCGAGCCCTACCTCATCCAGCAAGGATTCCTGATGCGCACGCCGCGGGGCCGGGTCCTGGCCGAGCCGGCCTACCGCCACCTGGGCCTGGCGCCGCCCTCCCGGGCCGCCCAGTTGGCGCTCATCGTCGAGGCGGAGACGGAAGATGACTGAAGCGGGGTCCGGCTTCGTGGACGGCGTCCACGTCTTTTCCATGCGCGTCTATTACGAGGACACGGACGCCGCCGGCATCGTCTACTACGCCAACTACCTGAAATTCGCGGAGCGGGCGCGCACCGAAATGCTGCGCGCCCTCGGCACCAATCAGTCGCGGCTGTCGGCGGAAGACGGCATCGCCTTCGCCGTGCGACAGTGTATCGCGGACTTTCTGAAGCCGGCGCGCCTCGACGATCGCCTTGAAGTCCACACCCGCGTTACCGAGGTGGGCGGCGCCTCGCTCAACGCCGATCAGGCGGTGAGGGGCGAGGCCGGTGAGCTTGTGCATCTTGGCGTGCGGCTCGCCTGCACCAACACGTCGGGCCGCCCGGCGCGCCTGCCCAAGGCTCTGCGCGCGTCTCTCCAGGACCTGACCGAGAAGAACTAGCGAGGCCGATGAATGGAAAGCAATATCGTTGACGTGGTGACGCTGGGCGGCTCGGTCGCCGCCCATGATTTCTCCATGTGGTCTTTGTTTGTGCGCGCTGATCCAGTGGTCAAGGCGGTGATCATCCTGCTCCTGCTCGCTTCCATCTGGTGTTGGGCGATCATCGTCGAGAAGTCCGTGTGGCTGCGCCGCCTCAACGCCTGGGCGACGGACTTCGAGACCGTCTTCTGGTCGGGCGGGCCGCTTGACGATCTCTATGAGAGCGTCGGCCCCAGCCCCAAAGATCCCATGGCCGCCGTCTTCGTGGCCGCCATGCGGGAGTGGCGGCGCTCCCATTCCAAGGGGCTGACCACCGTGAAAAGCATGCGGGGAAGCCTCCACGAGCGCATAGATCGGGTCATGCAGATCACGGTGGCGCGCGAGATGGACCGCGTCGAGCGCTACGTGACCTTTCTGGCGACGACGGGGTCGACGGCGCCGTTCATCGGGCTGTTCGGCACGGTGTGGGGGATCATGAACAGCTTCCAGGCCATCGCGCTCTCCAAGAACACCAGTCTTGCCATAGTTGCACCGGGGATCGCCGAGGCATTGTTCGCCACGGCACTTGGCTTGTTGGCGGCGATCCCCGCGGTGGTCGCCTACAACAAGGTCTCCAAGGAGCTCGACCGCTATGCCGGCAGGCTCGACACCTTCGCCGGCGAGTTCTCGGCCGTTCTGTCGCGCCAGCTGGAAGAAAGGACCTGAGCCATGGCCTTTGTTCGATACGCCGGCCGACGCCGCTTCGGCCGTGTCCATATGCACCCCATGATGAGCGACATCAACGTCACTCCGATGGTCGATGTGATGCTGGTGTTGCTGGTGGTGTTCATGGTGACGGCGCCGCTGTTGACGGTGGGCGTCCAGGTCGACCTGCCCAAGACCAAGGCTTCGCTGCTGACCGGCGACGACGAGCCGTTGACCATAACGGTCGATGCGCAAGGCCGCGTCTTCCTGCAGGAAACCGAGCTCGCCCTGGACACTCTGAACCCGAGGCTGGTAGCCATCACCGGCAACAACCCTGACGCGCGCATCTTTGTGCGCGGCGATCGGGCGATCGACTATGGAAGGGTCATGGAGGTCATGGGTACGGTCAACGCCGCCGGCTACCGCAAGGTGGCCCTGATCACCGAGATGCCGAAGAGAAGGCCTCCCGGCCGCGACGTGAAAGGCCCGGGCAGAAAGAAGGGCGGCGAGTAGCTTTCATGCGCCAAAGCGTGCTCATTTCCGTTCTGCTGCACGCCGCCGCGGTGGCCATCGCCTACGTGGACCTGCCCCATTTGCGACGGGCGCCGCCCATGACCGAGGCTCCCATCGTGGTTGAAATCATCAACGTGGCCGAGGAAACCAACGCGCCCGCACCGGCTCCGGATTCCAAGCCCGAGCCAGAGCCAGAACAAAAAAAGGTGGAGCCTCCTCCTCCGCCGCCGCCCAAAACGGTTGCCGCCCCGCCACCACCACCTCCGCCGCCGCCGCCGCCGCCGCCGGAGCCCGAGCCCGAGGTGGCCGCGGTTCCACCCCCATCGCCGAAACCGGATCCCAAGCCCAAGCCCAAGCCCAAGGCGGAGCCCAAACCGAAGGCGCCGCCACGCCTGGTCAAGGCCAAGCTGTGGCGCAAGCCCAAGCCGCCCGACGCCTTCACGTCGGTGTTGCGGACGGTCGAGGAATTGAAGCGCCGTCCCTCTCAGAGGCCCAAGGAAAAGGCGGATAAGGCGAAGAAGAAGGAAGAGGAGAAGAAGGAAACCTTCGAATCCCAAATCGCCAAGGCCCTGGCTTCCCCGACGCGCCGCTTCGATTCGGCACTGCCCCTCTCGATCAGCGAGATCGACTTGGTGCGCCAGCAAATCGCCGCGTGCTGGAACCTGCCGGCGGGGGCCAGGGAGGCCGAGGATTTGGCCATCGAGGTATGGGTCGCCATGAACCCCGACGGTACGGTGCGCGAGGCGCGCATCCGCGACAAGGGACGCATGGAAACCGACCCCTTCTTCCGTTCCGCCGCCGAGAGCGCGCTGCGGGCGATCCTGAACCCACGGTGCAACCCGCTACGGCTGCCCAGGCAAAAATACGATCATTGGAAAACCATGACTCTGACCTTTGATCCTAGGGAGATGTTCGGATCATGACGAACCCTATTCGCCGACACCGGCTTTTAGCGCCGATAGCGACAGCGTGCTTGCTGGTGGTGTTGGCCGCCATGCGACCAGCCAGCGCCGAGTTGCGCATCGACATCACGCGCGGCAGCGTCGAGCCGCTGCCCATCGCGGTGACCCAGTTTATCGGAGGTGGCCCGGAGGAGACGCATTTCGGGCGAGATATCGCCGACGTGGTGGCGGCCGATCTCGAACGCTCGGGCTTGTTCCGTCCCATCGACCCGCGCGCCTTCATCCAAACCCGGATGGCGCTCAAGGCCTTGCCACGCTTCGGCGATTGGCGTGTCATCAACGCTCAGGCGCTGGTGCAAGGCCGTGCCAAGCTGGAGGAAGATGGGCGGCTAAAGGTGGAATTCCGCCTGTGGGACATTTTCGCAGAACAGCAGATGGTGGGGCTGGCCTATTTCACCGTTCCCGACAACTGGCGCCGCGTCGCCCACATCATCGCGGACGCGATCTACAAGCGGATGACCGGAGAGGAAGGATACTTCGACACCCGCATCGTCTACATAGCGGAAAGCGGCCCCCAGAACCGCCGCATCAAGCGTCTCGCCATCATGGACCAGGACGGAGAGAACCATCGCTTTTTGACGGGCGGCGCGGCGCTCGTGTTGACGCCTCGGTTTTCGCCGGCCCTGCAGGAGATCACCTACCTGTCGTACTATCGCAATACGCCGAGGGTATACATCTTCAACATCGACACCGGTCGCCAGGAACTGCTCGGCGATTTTCCCGGCATGACGTTCGCGCCGCGATTCTCGCCCGATGGCAAGAAGGTGATCATGAGCATGGCCAAGGACGGTAACTCCGAAATCTACACCATGGACCTTCGGACCCGGGCGGTGATGCGGCTGACCAACCACTCCGCCATCGATACTTCGCCGAGTTACTCGCCCGACGGCAAACAAGTGGTTTTCAACTCCGACCGCGGGGGCGCCCCACAGCTCTACGTGATGGGCGCCGACGGCCACAACGTGCGCCGCATCACTCATGGAAAGGGGCGCTACCTGACGCCGGCGTGGTCGCCGCGTGGGGACCTCATCGCGTTCACGAGGATTTCCGAGAGAATCTTCTATATCGGGGTCATGCGTCCGGACGGCTCCGGCGAACGCCAGTTGGCGAAGGGCTTTCTCGTTGAGGGGCCGACGTGGGCTCCCAACGGCCGGGTTCTTATGTTCTTCCGTCAAACCCCGTCGGATTCAAAAGGTAACGGAGGGCGGGCGCGTCTTTACAGCATCGATCTGACCGGCGAAAACGAAATCGAGATCATCACACCGCTCGACGCGTCGGACCCGGCGTGGTCCCCCTTGATTCCGTGAAGTGGCAATCATATAGTTGCAATACAAGGCGATTTTCACTATTTCTTCATTGTTCGGCCTTTAGTTCTTAAAGTCGGAAGGCGATTGTGCGCCGAGGGTTTGTATATTGGGTCCGTACCTGCTCGCTTCGGCGGTAATATGATCTGTCACGTGCTCCGGTAAGGGGGAATCTGATGCGATTCAACATTATGGGTTTAGTCGCGGCCATTGCCGCCGTTGCCCTTTTAACTGCGTGCGAAAGCGCCACGGAGGAAACCTCCGGTGCCAGCGGTGCCGGTGCCAGCGGCGCGGGTGCCGTCAAGGCGAAATATATAAGAATTCCTCATAAGCCGGCGGAACCAGCCGTGAAGGCGAAGATGGCCGGCCCCAAGTCGGGAAGCCAAGCCGACTTGGTCATCAACGTGGGCGACCGTGTTTTCTTTGATTTCGACAAGTTCAATCTGTCGTCCGATGCCCGCTCCACCCTGGAAAAGCAGGCCGCCTGGCTGAAGAAGCATTCCGGGCTGACCATTACCATCGAGGGTCACGCCGACGAGCGGGGCACACGCGAGTACAACCTTGCGCTGGGCGAGCGCCGCGCCAATTCCACAAAAGACTACCTGATCGCCCTGGGCATCAGTCCCGGCCGCCTCAAGACTCTTTCCTATGGCAAGGAGCGCCCGGTGGCGCTTGGCTCCAACGAAGAGGCGTGGGCGCAGAACCGCCGCGCCATCACCACGGTGACCGGAGGTACCCCGAGCGGCTGAGTTCCGGCGTCATTCGACACGGTGTCACGGGCGCTTGTCCGCCACCCCCGCGGGGATGGGCAGGCGCCCTAATTTTGCCTAGAATGTTTGGCAAGATCCCTTTTTCGGCCTGATTGGCGGTGACCGGTTGGGCGGCGGTCTTTGGGGACGCGCACAGATGCCGCGTCGGGAACACCAACCTATGGGAGGGCCGATGAGTTACAGGTTTGGCCTCGCCGGCGCCTTTATCGCCGCCAACCTTATTATTGTTGCCGCCGCGCCGCCGGTTTCCGCCCAGAACACTGATCTGCGATCGCTTTTGGATCGCCTGGACCGCCTGGAACGGGACATCAGGACTCTCAACGTCCAGCTCTCCCGGGGCGGCGCCGTGGCGCCGCCGAAGGGAGCCGCGGCGGCACCGTCAGACCATTCCTTGGCCCGCATCGAGGTGCGTCTCGGCGCGCTCGAGGAAGAACTGCGTGCCAGCACCGGCGGGATAGAGGATGTGGCCCACGTCGTGGATCAGGTTTCCAAGCGCCTCGACAAGCTGGTGGCCGACGTGGACTTCCGCCTCAGCGCCCTTGAGAAGGTGGCTTCAGCGGCGCGCCAGGGCGCACCGGTCGGGCCTCCCCAATTGAGCGCCGCGCCGTCGCCGCCATCCGTGCAGCAGGCCCCTCCCGGGACCAGTGCAAAGGGGTTTGCGCCGCCGCAGAGCTTGGGCACGATCAACCAATCAGACCTGGGGTTGGCACCGCCGCCAGCGGGAACCGCGCTTCCCTCCGCCGCGCAGCCGGCGGCCAAGCCGCCCCCGGCCGAGCCCGACGTGCTTCCCGAAGGGACGCCCGAAGACCGATACCGCTTCGCCTTCGGTCTCCTACGGCAGGCCCGATACGACGACGCGGAGGTGGCGTTGCGGGCCTTTCTTAAGGCTCATGAAGGCGATCCCTTGGCTGGCAACGCGCGTTACTGGCTGGGCGAGACCTATTACGTGCGCGGCGATTACCAGCAAGCCGCCGTGGTCTTTTACGGGGGCTACAACACTGCCCCCAAGGGAGCGAAGGCCGCCGATACCCTGCTTAAACTCGGCATGTCGCTGGCCAACATCGATAAGAAAAATGAGGCCTGCGCCACCTTCGACAAACTGGCCGAGGAGTTTTCCGACACGGTGGCTAATATCGCCAAGCTGGTGACCCGGGAACGGCAACGCAGCGGCTGCAAGTGACACATGGGGATAAGCCACGACATCGGATAGCGGCGCCGGCCGCCGCCGCGCCCGACGCGGGCGCGGTGCTCGGGGCCGACCAATTTGCCGCCCTGATGACCGCCTTCGGTCCCTTCGAACCCGTCCCGCACTTGGGTGTGGCCGTCTCCGGGGGCGCTGACAGCATGGCGTTGTGTTTTCTCGCCGAGACGTGGGCGCGTGACTGCGGCGGCCAGGTGACGGCCCTGACCGTGGACCACGGGCTCAGGCCGGAGTCCTCCGGGGAGGCGCGGCGGGTAGGCGGCTGGCTGGCGGCGCGCGGCACCGAACATCGCGTGCTCCGATGGCGCGGGCGCAAGCCGTCGAGCGGACTGCAGGCGGCGGCCCGCGAGGCCCGCTACCGGCTGCTAACGTCGTGGTGCCGGGAGGCCGGGGCCCTTCATCTCCTGCTTGCCCATCACATGGAGGACCAGGCGGAAACGTTCATGCTAAGGCTCGAGATGGGCAGCGGCTTCGAAGGGCTGTCCGCCATGTCCGCGGTGGTCGAGACGGCGGGCGTGCGCCTGTTGCGGCCCTTGCTCGGGGTGCCGCGCCGGCGCCTCCGGGCGACCCTCGAGGAGAACTCCCAGCCATGGATCGAAGACCCGTCCAACCGCGACCGGCGATTCGCCCGGACGCGGGTTCGGAACAGCCTGGAGCTCTTTTCCGGGGCCGGCCTCGGCGCGGCGCAGGTGGCCACTACGGCGGCCCAGCTGGGTCGGGAACGGACCGCCCTGGAGGAAGCCACTGCGGTTCTGTTGGCGCGGTGTTGCGCGGTGTATCCGGCGGGCTACGCCTACCTCGACGGGAAAGTCCTGATGGCGGCCCCGGTTGCGGTCTCCATGCGGGCGCTGGCGCGGGTACTCATGTGCATCGGCGGTCGGGCCTATGCGCCGCGCACGGAGAGGCTGGAGCGGCTGTACGGACGGCTCGCCAGGGAACGATTGCGGCGCGCCGCAACTCTTTGCGGATGCCGCCTCTTGGGGGCCGCCGGCGGCATACTGGTATGCCGCGAGGGGCGGGGCGCGCCGGCGCCCGTCGCTGCGGTAGCAGGCGGGCGGGTGGAATGGGACGGCCGATTCGTAGTCGAGTTCTCGGCAGCCAAGCAGGAAATGGGCAAGGTGTATCTGACGTGTCTGGGACGGGACGGCTGGGCGGAAATTGTTGCCGAACGACCGCTTCTTCGCGAAAGCAATATCCCGTCCGCGGTGCGCACCTCTCTCCCGGCGTTGCGCCATGGGACCGGGGTTTGCGCCGTTCCCCACCTCGATTACACACGGCCCAGCGACGCCGAGCCGCCGCTCCATATCGTGCGAATCTGCTTCCAGCCCCGGAATACCCTCGCCGGGCCGGGATTCGCGATGAGTGTCCCCATCTGACGGGCTTTTTACTTGCCATTGCGAGGTGATGTACTATTTCATTGGATGAGGTGAGGTCGCAGGCGCCTTCCCTACCACCCTTGCCGCAGAACGGACCAGTAAATGGCGGCGATCTGGTGTGGCGCTGGGCATACTCGACCGAGGAAGGAAGAAGCATTGAGTTTCAGCAAGAATGTGGCGCTGTGGGTGATAATCGCGTTGTTGGTGTTCGCGTTGTTCAATCTGTTCCAGGGGTCCACGACCCGGGGGCCGCAGTCGAGCCTGGCCTTTTCCGAATTCCTGACCTCGGTCGAGAGCGGCGACATTGGTGAAGTCACCATCCAGGGGAACAACATCAGCGGCCACTACCGGGATGGACGCAGCTTCACTACCTACGCCCCCGACGACCCCTCCCTGATCGCCAAGCTCAGCGAACGGGGCGTACGCATCAAGGCCTTGCCGGCGGACGACAACACACCGGGTCTGTTGAGCATCCTGATCTCTTGGTTCCCCATGCTGCTCTTGATCGGCGTGTGGATTTTCTTCATGCGCCAGATGCAGTCGGGGGGCGGCAAGGCCATGGGCTTCGGCAAATCGCGGGCCCGGCTTTTGACCGAGAAGACGGGCCGCATCACCTTCGAGGACGTGGCCGGCATCGATGAGGCGAAGCAGGAGCTTGAGGAGGTTGTCGAGTACCTGAAGTACCCTCAAAAATTCCAGCGTCTGGGCGGTAAGATTCCCAAGGGCGTCCTGCTGGTGGGGCCGCCGGGTACGGGTAAGACCCTGCTTGCCCGCGCCATCGCCGGCGAGGCCAATGTGCCGTTTTTCACCATTTCCGGCTCCGACTTCGTCGAGATGTTCGTGGGCGTCGGCGCGTCGCGGGTCCGCGATATGTTCGAGCAAGGAAAGAAGAACGCCCCCTGCATCATCTTTATCGACGAGCTCGATGCCGTTGGCCGCCATCGCGGCGCCGGGCTGGGCGGCGGCAACGACGAGCGCGAGCAAACCCTCAACCAACTTCTGGTGGAGATGGATGGCTTCGAATCCAACGAGGGCGTGGTCCTGATCTCCGCCACCAACCGTCCCGACGTTCTCGATCCGGCACTTCTCAGGCCAGGGCGTTTCGATCGTCAGGTGGTGGTGCCCAATCCCGACATCCTGGGCCGCGAGAAGATCCTCAAGGTCCACATGCGCAAGGTACCCCTGGCGCCGGACGTGGACGCGCGGGTCATCGCGCGGGGGACGCCCGGCTTTTCCGGCGCCGACCTCGCCAACCTGGTCAACGAGGCGGCCCTTTTGGCAGCCCGCGCCTCCAAGCGTGTCGTCACCATGTCCGAGTTCGAGATGGCCAAGGACAAGGTGATGATGGGGGCCGAGCGGCGCTCCATGGTGATGACCGCCGAGGAGAAAGAGCTCACCGCTTACCACGAAGCGGGCCACGCCCTAGTTGGGATGTACGTCCCCAAGAGCGATCCCCTGCACAAGGTAACCATCATTCCGCGCGGCCGCGCGCTTGGCGTTACTATGTCGCTGCCGGAGCGCGACCGCTACAGCTATTCCAAGAGCGAGCTGGAATCGAAGCTCGCCATCATGTTCGGCGGCCGTATCGCCGAGGAGCTCGTCTTCGGCCCCGAAAATGTCACCACTGGCGCCGGAAACGACATCAGGGAAGCCACGCAGATGGCGCGGCGCATGATCACCGAGTACGGGTTCAGTGACAAGCTGGGGCCCCTGCGCTATTCGGAGAACGAAGAGGAAGTCTTCCTCGGACATTCCGTGACCCAGCGCAAGAACGTCTCCGACGCCACCGCCAAAATCATCGACGACGAAATCCGTCGGCTCATCGACGACGCGGAGATCGTGGCGCGCAAGGTCCTGGAAGAACACCGGGAGGATCTCAATCTCATCGCCAATGCCCTCCTCGAATACGAGACCCTGACCGGCGACGAAGTGAAGGCCTTGCTCAGGGGCGAAACTATCGTCCGCCGTGATGACGACGATGAAGAATTGCGAGAGCGCGGACATCGTTCCTCGGTACCGTCCAGCGGCAAGGCCAAGGACAAGCCGGGCGGCGGCCTGGAAGCCGAGCCCCAACCCGGCTCCTGAGGCCCGTGTCGGCCACGCCCACCAGAGTCACTGTCGTCGGAAGCCCCGCCCTGCCGCGGGGCTTCTTGCCGACCGGCGTAGATCCGGCGCGCCGTGTCTACCTATGTCCCATCGGCCTGTTTTCCGGCAGCAGCCTGGCGTTTTCCGCCTGCCAAGTGCTGATTCGCCGGGAACGGGAAATCGTGCAGACGACGGCCTCCGTCGACGATATTCGGGAATGGTCGCGGGCCGAGGGCACCGCCGTCGGCACCTACGTCCGCGGGGTGCTCAAGCGCTTGGCGACGCCGCTTCCGCCGTTTTCCGGCCTGGCCCTGGACCGACCCAGGATCATGGGTATCGTCAACGTCACTCCCGACAGCTTCTCGGAGGACGGGGATACGAAGGACGCCGTCTCGGCCATTGCCCGCGGTCGGGCCATGCTCGTGGGCGGGGCCGACATCATCGACGTCGGCGGCGAATCGGCGCGGCCAGGCGCTGCGCCGCTGGCGTCCGCGGAGGAATTGGCACGGGTACGGCCGGTGGTGCGGGAACTGGCCGAGGCGGGCGCCGTGGTCTCCATCGACAGCCGCCACGCCGAGATCATGAAAGCGGCGCTTGAGGACGGCGCGCGTATCGTCAATGACATCACGGCACTCGCCGGGGACGCCGCCGCGCTCGGCGTCGTCGCGGCAAGCCGGGCGGTGGTCGTGCTCATGCACATGCAGGGGACGCCCCAGACCATGCAGGATAATCCCCGCTACGAAAACGTGGCGCTGGATGTCTATGACAAACTGGCGGCCCGCGTTGCCGTCTGCACCGCCGCCGGCATCGATCTTCAGCGCATTGCCGTCGATCCCGGCATCGGGTTTGGCAAGACCCTCGACGACAACCTGGAGATACTGGACCGCCTGGCGCTCTTCCGCGGGCTGGGGTGTGCGGTGCTCCTCGGCGTCTCGCGCAAGAGCTTCCTGGGCAGCCTGGCAGGCGGCACGCCGGCCACGGAGCGGCTTTCAGGCTCGCTGGCCGCGGCGCTCATCGCCGTCGCGCGCGGCGCCAACATCTTGCGTGTCCACGACGTGGCCGAAACCCGCCAGGCGTTCGACGTGTGGGAGGCGATCGGGGGACGAAGCGGCGGCGCCGCGCCGTGAGCCGTCGAGCGGCTGTAAAACTTGGAAACAAAAAGTTAACTCTCGCCGGTCCATATTCGTATTAAGACTGTAACGGGTGTGCTAGGGGCACGAGGCCATGACACGCAAGCTTTTCGGTACCGACGGTATCCGCGGGACCGCCAACGTTGAGCCCATGACCGCAGAGACGGCGCTAAAGGTAGGCATGGCGGCGGCGGGCCACTTCACCCGGGGCGACCACCGCCACCGGGTGGTCATCGGCAAGGACACGCGGCTGTCGGGCTACATGATCGAGCCGGCGCTCACCGCCGGGTTCGTCTCCATGGGCATGGACGTCATCTTGGTCGGCCCCATGCCGACGCCGGCGATTGCCATGCTGACACGCAGCTTGAGGGCCGATCTCGGGGTCATGATCTCGGCCTCCCACAATCCCTACCAGGACAATGGAATCAAGCTGTTCGGGCCGGACGCCTACAAGCTTTCCGACACGGTCGAAGCGGAAATCGAGAGTTATGCCGACGGCGACATGGGCGGCCACCTTGCCGCCGCCCGTGATCTCGGCCGGGCGCGGCGCCTCGACGATGCGCAGGGACGCTACACCGAATTCGTCAAGCAGACCTTCCCCAAGGGGCTTACCCTCGAGGGGTTGAAGATCGTTGTTGATTGCGCCAACGGCGCCGCCTACAAGGTGGCCCCGGAGGTGCTTTGGGAACTGGGCGCCGACGTAGTGCCCATCGGGGTAGATCCCGACGGCTTCAACATCAACGAGGGCTGCGGTTCGACGTTTCCGGAATCCATGCGCAGCCAGGTCGTCGCCCACGGTGCCGACCTCGGTATCGCGCTCGACGGTGACGGCGACCGGGTGGTCCTTGCCGACGAACGGGGAGCCCTCGTCGATGGTGACCAGATCATGGGGCTGGTGGCCCAACACTGGAGCCGCAACGCTCGCCTGCGCGGTGCCGGCGTGGTCGCTACTGTCATGTCCAACCTCGGCCTCGAGCGCTACCTAGGTGCCCACGGACTGTGCCTCGAGCGTACGCCGGTAGGCGACCGTTACGTGGTCGAGGCGATGCGCCAGAAAGGTTTCAACGTGGGTGGCGAGCAGTCCGGCCACATCGTCCTCGGCGACTACAGCACCACCGGGGATGGGTTGATCGCGGCGCTGCAGACGCTGGCCGCCGTCGTCGAAGCGGAGCGCCCGGCGAGCCAGGTGTGCCGGGTCTTCGAGCCCTTGCCCCAGCTCTTGCACAACGTCTCCGTCAACGGCGGCGCGCCGCTCGAGGCGAAAGCCGTAAAAAAGGCGATCGCCGCCGGCGAGCGCAAACTGGGCAGCGGGGGGCGCCTGCTCATTCGCGCCTCGGGGACCGAGTCCTTGGTCCGCGTCATGGCTGAGGGCGAGGACGAAAGCCTGATTCGCGCCGTCGTCGAGGAAATCGCCGGCGTCATCGAGCGCGCCGGCGGCTGATGGCCTGGCCGGCGGTGGAGGTGGCGCCGTGAAGGGGCGCGTGTTGGTGGTGGCCGGATCCGATTCTGGCGGTGGTGCCGGGATCCAGGCCGACATCAAGACGGTCACGGCGCTCGGCGGTTACGCCGCGACGGCGCTCACCGCGCTCACCGCCCAGAATACCGAAGGCGTGGCGGGAATCCATGACGTCCCGGCGGAGTTCGTGGCCCAGCAGATGCGGGTCGTGCTTTCCGACATCGGTGCCGACTGCATCAAAACGGGCATGCTTCACCGCGCCGACATCATCGACGCCGTGTGCGATGTGCTGGAGGTGGAGGCCGAAGGCGTCCCCGTCGTCGTCGATCCCGTGATGGTGGCCAAGGGCGGCGCCTCCCTGATCACCAAGGCGGCCATGGCGCGCCTCAAGGAACGCATGATCCCCCTGGCCACGGTGCTCACCCCCAACGCCCCGGAAGCGGAAGCCCTGAGCGGCCTTCGCTTGCGCCACGCCGAAGACGCGGCGGAAGTCGTCGGCGTGCTGGCGGCCCTTGGTCCGAAGGTGGTGCTCGTCAAGGGCGGCCACATGGAAGGGAACAAGGTCACGGACATGGTGTTCGAGGGTGGAGAAGAGGTCGCCAGGTTCGAAAGCGAGCGCTTGGACACGACAAGCACCCACGGCACCGGCTGCACCATGGCCTCGGCAATCGCTACGGGCATCGCCCAGGAACTGGCCGTCGTCGACGCGGTGGCCCGTGCCCACCGTTATGTGCACGAGGCGATCCGTGGGGCTCCGGGTTTCGGGCGTGGCCACGGGCCGCTCGACCACGCGCACACGGTGCGGCTGTTCGAATAAGGTTCAACCGGGCAAACGAAAAAGGACAAAAGTATGCCCCTCGCCACCCTCGATGAACTGGAAGCCGCTACCGGGGAGGTCCACGCGCACATCACGCCGACGCCGCAAATCCACTGGCCTCTACTGTCGCGGCGCACCGGCTGCGAGGTCTGGGTCAAGCACGAGAACCACACGCCGATCGGCGCTTTCAAGGTGCGCGGCGGGCTGATTTTCATGGTGGCCTTGAAACGCGAACGCCCGGACGTCCCCGGTGTCATCACCGCGACCCGCGGCAACCACGGCCAGAGCGTGGGATTCGCGGCGCGCGCATTGGGAATTCCGGCGACCATTGTCGTGCCGTTCGGCAACAACCCGGAGAAGAACACCGCCATGCGCGCCCTCGGCGTCGAGCTCGTCGAGCACGGCCACGACTTCCAGGCCGCCTACGAGGAAACGGGGCGCTTCGCCGAGGATCGTGGTCTGCACATGATTCCGCCTTTTCATCCCATGCTGGTGCGTGGCGTCGCCACCTACGGCCTGGAATTCCTGCGCGCCCATCCCGACCTGCATACGGTCTATGTTCCCGTCGGCATGGGGTCGGGAATCTGTGGCTTGATCACTGTGCGCGACGCGCTCGGCCTCAAGACCTGCATCGTCGGCGTGGTCGCCGACAACGCGCCGGCCTACGCATTGTCTTTCAAGGAGGGCAGGGCGGTTTCCACCAACAGCGCCGACACCCTCGCCGACGGCGTCGCCTGCCGGGTGCCCGACGACAACGCGCTGGCGATCATCCTCGAGGGGGCTGAGCGTATCGTCACCGTTTCCGAAGAAGCCATACTGGCTGCTATGGGCCACTACCTGACCGACACCCACAATATGGCCGAGGGCGCTGGCGCGGTGCCCCTGGCGGCGCTGCTCAAGGAACGCGACGAGATGGCCGACAAGAAAGTGGGCCTCGTGCTGTCGGGCGGCAACGCGGACCGCGCCCTCCTACGCCGGGTGCTGGAGACGGACGGCGAGGAGAGTGGTTTGACACCTTAAGAGAATTTCCGCCGGGCCCGACCATTGCGGATATCCGACGAAGGCTCTCCGCGATCTTGACGGCGGCGGCCGTTTGATTTTCGGGGAAGATGCCTCAGTATAGGGAGGTCAGCGGCTAAAGAGAGAGGAGCTCCATGACCGAGGAATTCTTCCGAGCCGACGCCTACGCCAAGTCCTGCGAGGCGGCGGTCACCACCATCACCGACGGCGGAATCGTGCTCGACCGCACGGTCTTTTATCCCCTGGGCGGCGGCCAGCCTGGCGACACCGGCGTCCTTACGACCGCCAACGGCACAGCCATCGACATCACCAACACCGTGAAAGAGATGGGGACGGGCATCCATCTTCACGTGCCGGCGGACGGCGCGCCAGTCCTTCAGGTTGGCGACAGGGTGACGGCCGAGATTGACTGGGAGCGCCGCTACAAGCACATGCGTATACACAGTTGCTTGCATCTTCTGTGCACCGTGATCGATGGCGGCGTCACCGGCGGTTCCATCGGCGCCAAAAAGGGGCGGCTCGACTTCGACCTGCTCGACACCGTGCTCGACAAGGAGCACATCACCGCCGAGCTCAACCGCCTGATCGAGGAGAACCATCCCATCGGCGCCAAGTGGATCAGCGACCAGGATCTGGCCGCCAATCCCGATCTGGTGCGCACCATGTCGGTCAGGCCGCCAAGCGGCCTGGGCCGTGTGCGCGTACTCGAGATCGAAGGGGTCGACCTGCAACCCTGCGGCGGCACCCACGTCAAGGCCACCGGCGAGATCGGGCGCGTGCGCGTCGGCAAGATCGAGAACAAGGGAAAGCACAACCGCCGCGTCAACGTCCTGATCGACGAATAGACCTGTTCGACGAATAGGGACGTCGCGCCGCCGCCTGGTAAGGGCCCGCCCGATGACCGAACCCCTCACCATCACCCACGCCAAAGGCTCGGAGGATATGGGCTGCGTCCGGGAGCCCTTCGTGGAATACCAGGACTGGCTCGGCGTCGATCTATGCTTCCAAGGATTTGACGAGGAGCTCGAAAACCTACCCGGCGAGTACGCGCTGCCCGGCTGCCGGCTGCTTCTGGCGCGCCAGGGCGAGGCTCTTCTTGTTGCGGTTGTAGGCCATGAAACCGGCCGCCTTGCGAATGCCGTCCCTTTCCGCAAACGGCGGCATGGCGCGGCGCGGATCGCCGTGCCCCGGTCGCTCGATCTTGGTGACTTCGGCCCCGGCGTCGGCGAGCAGCATGATGCAGTAGGGCGCAGCATGGTGCAGTAGGGCCCGGCGATATACTGCTCGAGGTTGGTGACGCGGATGCCGGAAAGGGGTCGGTCCACTAGTCGCCGATCCACTCGACGATGGTGGAGACCCCCATGCCGACGCCGACGCAAAGGGTGGCGAGACCGTAGAAGGGACGGGTCTCGGTGGCGGCGCGGCGCTTCATCTCGTGGATCAGGGTGATCAGGATGCGCGACCCCGAGCACCCGGTGGGGTGGCCGAGCGCGATGGCGCCGCCGTTGACGTTGGTCTTGGCGTGGTCGAGCCCCAATCGGCGCATGCAGCCTAGCGTCTGGGCGGCGAAGGCTTCGTTGAGTTCGGTGAGGGCGATGTCCTCGATGCCAAGCCCGAGGCGTTTGAGCAGCTTCTCGGTGGCCGGCACCGGCCCATAGCCCATGACCCCGGGGTCGACGCCGGCCGCCGCCGAGCCCAGCCAGCGCACCATCGGCTTCAGGCCGAGGTCTTCGGCGCGCTGCCCCTCCATGATCAGGAGCGCTGCGGCGCCGTCGTTGATGCCGCTCGAGTTGCCCGCCGTCACCGTGCCATCCTTGACGAAGGCGGGCTTGAGGCGCGCCAGGTCCTCCATGGAGGTGGCGAATTCGTAGCCGCCGTTGGTCTTCCGGTAGCGCGGGTGCTCGTCGACGGCGACGACGACGGGGTCGCCCTTGCGCTGGGGCACGGAGACGGGCGCGATCTCGTCGGCGAAGCGGCCCGTATTGATGGCGTCGACCGCTCGGCGTTGGCTCTCCAGGGCGAAGGCGTCCTGCTCCTCGCGGTCGATCTGCATGTCGCGGGCGATGTTCTCGGCGGTCTCGCCGAGGCTGACGATGGGGTACATCTCGTCCATGCGCGGGTTCTCGAAGCGCCAGCCGACGGTGGTGTCGAACATCCTGGGGTGGGCGTTGGAGGGAAGACGCTCGGGCTTGGGCATGGACCACGGCGCCCGGCTCATGGATTCCACCCCGCTGCCGATATAGATGTTACCCTCATTGGCGACGATGGAACGCGCCGCCAGGTTCACCGCCTCCAGAGCAGAGGCGCAGTTGCGGTTGATGGTGACGCCCGGCACCTCGACCGGAAAACCGGCGAGCAGCACCGCCATGCGGGCGACGTCTCGGTTGTCCTCGCCGGCCTGGTTGCCGCACCCGGCGAAGGCGTCGTCGAGGCTAGCGGGGTCGAGGTCATTACGCTCGACGAGGGCCCTGTAGATGTGGGCCAGCAGATCGTCGGGCCTGACTTTCGAAAGGGCGCCGCCGTAGGCGCCGATCGGCGTGCGCACGCCGTCGACGATGACCACTTCTCTCAACGTTTTCATCCTTTCCCGAGACCTTGGCACCATGCCCGTGAGCGTCTAGCGGATCTTCTTCAGGGGCAGCTTGCCGGTGGCGCCGGCGGCGGCCGGGGGCGCGGCGGGAGGTTGCGGCCGGCCGCGCGGTGAGACGGTGATCACGGCGCGAGAGCCGCGGAACTTGGCCCCCTCGATCTGGATAGTGGCGACGCGCTCCTGGCGCGTATAGGTGAGGACGCTGATAGTCGATCGCACCGAGGTCACCTCTTCCCAGCCGAAGCGCGGGAGTTCGCGCTTGAAGTAATCGAACATGTCGTTGGCGCTGTGCGAGACGCCGATCACCAGGCGGCCGAACCAGTCTTCGCCGGCCCCGAAAACGAGGGTGCGGTCGAGGTCGATGTCGGCGCCCTCGGGCACCGACAAGTCGGGGAAGCGGGTAAAGGCCTGTTGTAGACCTTGCGCATTCTTCCCACCTTCTCCCTGTGCCGGCACTCCGACCTCGGTGGTGCACGCCGACAAGGCCAGGGAAGACGCCAGAAGGGCGGTGTGCAACGCGTGCGTCATGCGGTTCATGGCTTGCTTTCTACCCCCGGTCGGCGACCCGTGACAGGCGGCCCGGGGGCCGCCGCCCGCCGCCCGATTCCGCCAGCCCTTCCTATATCCCCGATTGCGCTTCTCGGCACAAGAGGTATCGGCGGGATCCGTCATTGCGCTGTTGAATTGGGGCGGCGAATAGACTATTGTAAGCTTTCTTTGAATTGGCGTTTGACATGACGCTTCGGTACGGCTAAAAGCCGGTGCTCGGGGCGCGGTTTTCCGCGCCCAACTGTTTGTCTGCTCTTTGAAATCGTGAATATCGTGGAAGGGATGCGCAGGCGGCGGTCCGATGCGTGATGCGTCTGGACTGTCTTTCTTGTGCATTCATTCGTACTAACTCGAATGTTTGTGCAGAGGTCAGCTCCTGGTTTCCCGGCCCTTCGGGGCGCGGGAATTCAACTTGAGAGTTTGATCCTGGCTCAGAACGAACGCTGGCGGCATGCTTTACACATGCAAGTCGAACGAGGGCCCGGAGCTTGCTCCGGTCACCCTAGTGGCGGACGGGTGAGTAACGCGTGGGAACCTGCCCTGGAGTGGGGAACAACCGCTGGAAACGGCGGCTAATACCGCATACGCCCA
>PVBE010861861.1_pt1 | contig 56543 bp, 53 predicted proteins | sample 1631181 | NCBI WGS metagenome assembly PVBE01 (sample SAMN08397723, study PRJNA350692) | Marine metagenome, whole genome shotgun sequencing project. | isolation source: water | place: Pacific Ocean | collected 2012-04
CTCGCAAGAAGGCCACTCGCAAGAAGACTCGCAAGAAGGCCACTCGCAAGAAGGCCACGCGTCGTCGCTAGAAGAAATGATGGCGTTGGTGCTAGGTGATTCACCTGGCCCACTGTTGAAGATTTGATGAGCGGGCGGAGCCGATGGCTTCGCCCGCTCTTCCTTTTTGATTGCACTTGACGTCAATTGGGATCGGCAAGTGCTACCATCGCCAATGCTGTTTCAATATTATTTGGGGGCAGCCATGAGGAGTATTCGACGGTGACCCATATCATTGCTGAGCCCTGCATCGGAACCAAGGACACCGCATGTGTCGATGTGTGTCCCGTCGACTGCATTCATCCAACCAAGGACACAGCAAATTATGACCCGGCTGAGATGCTGTACATCGACCCGGACACCTGTATCGACTGTGGTTTGTGTGTAGATGAGTGTCCAGTGCAAGCGATCTTTCCAGAAGAGGATCTTCCGGAAGAGTGGCAGAAGTACATCCAGATCAACGCAGACTGGTTCGAGAACCAGTAGCGAGCACTGTCAGGCGGCAGATTCTTCGTCGCATGACCGTGAACAGTGTTCAACGCCTGAAGGGGCATCGGACGCTTCTGTCCAGTCAGCAACGTCATCACCTAGGTTTACCATGCTGGGCATCGTTTTGCGATAGCCCAGTTTTCGAATGACCTCAAGTACATCGGTCCAGGTCGGAAAGGTCTTGCTATTGGCCTTCTTGAAAGCATCGATGGCCTTGATGAACAGAAACTGCTCGCTGTTCATCTCGCCCTCTTCCGCTGAACGAAGAAAGTCGGTTCGGCGGCGTCCGGGCCCGCGTCTGCGTTCCAGATTCGTGTCGGAACAGGGCTCGGCAAGGCGTCGATCGACGCCACTGCGTTGGTCCAACACGCTGAGGGGGTTGGGGGCACGAAGCGAGGTATCACCAGAGGGGCGATTGGTCATGATCAAGTCTCCAGTCAGAATTCAAGTGGCCACGAATGGCTACCATGCGGGATCGGGCCCATTACGGCGTGCCTTGATCGAAATCAGGGCCTCTTGGTGGGACACCACGCACTTTCAGACTGCAGGAACGGCGCAGGCCATATGACCGGACACCCTCGTACCGATTCCTCGCCAGAGTTCAGGCCCCTTGCGGCCCTTCTGGCTTGGCTGCTGCCAGGGCTCGGGCATTGGATGCTCGGGCAGCGTGTTCGGGCCATTCGCATTATGGCGGGCATGTGGCTGCTGATTCTCGGAGGCCTGCTCATTGGGGGACTCGATGTGGTTGATCGCAAGCAAGACAACTTGTGGTTTTTGGTGCAAATGGGATGTGGCCCCGTCACGGTGGCCGTGGATGTTGCCAATCAGCAACTTCTCAAGTCCCGGCCAGAGGCAGACCAACTCACAACGCGTGGCCTGGGCCATATCAATTCCGTGGGCACGCTCTATGTGGCGCTCGCGGGTCTGATGAATATCGTGGTGGTGCTTGATGCGTTGTACCCAGTTGGTCGACGCGATCAGGCTCGGCGTTCGGGGGACCACCCCTGATGCTTGGCTGGATCCCATTGATTGAACCCATGTTTGGCCTTGTGGGTCTGTGGTACTGGTTGGTGATCCCACTGGTGATCGGCATTTCCATGGTTTATAAAGCCATCCGTATCCCAGAAGATGGCCCTTGGGGGCGTGAAGTGATCATTATGACCGCGCAGGTGCTCGTCGGCCTGGTGGCGCTCGCGGTGCTGCTTGGTGTGATGGTCAAGTACGTTATCCCGTCTTTGGGATGATCTACGCCCTACATTCTCGGACGTATCTCCATCCGGTAATGCCAGCAATCTGAGCGTGTGCAGGCGGTTTTCCCCCATGCCCAAAGTGCCCTGACGCAGAATGCTGGCGCAAGTCGATGTTGGTGGGTGGGCACCGCCACGGACGTCGGTGCCGCGGAGAAGGACTACGAAGCGACCAGGGACGGTCTTATGCACACACGCCCACATCAGGTTTCTATACCTGTCACGGTCTCTCGCCGGCACACACCGGCTCCAGAGATCAGAACAGCCCAAGGACAGAACGACCGTCACCGGAGTTCGAGTCGAGCAGACGCTACGGCAACCCTTTGGCAAGCATGGCTTGACCACCGCTGCACGCAAGCCCACGAGGGCTTGGTCACCCACTACATGAAGACGCATGTGCAGTGCATTGCCGAACGACTTCGCGCCAGCCTTCCCGCCCACATCGATGTGGATGACCTAGTGCAGCAGGGCTATCTTGGCCTTGTCGAAGCCATCGAGCGGTTTGATGCCGAACGAGGCATTCGATTTGAGACCTTCAGTTCGCGGCGGATCAACGGCGCCATGCGAGACTGGCTGCGTGCGCAGGACCCAGCACCACGGCTCATGCGACAACGCGCCCGATTGGTAGACGATGTCACGAGACGTTTCAAGGTCGCCCACGGCCGCATACCGGACCGTCAAGAACTTCGTGAGGCGCTTGGTTTGGAGGAGGCGGAATTCAACCGCGTCGTCGATGAGGACCGGCCGCCGGTACTGCTGACCACCAATGCCGTCTCACCCAATGGCCAAGACGATGAAGTCACCCTGCCAGCTCGCAGTGGACAAGGGCCACTGGTGGGCCTCGTTCGGCACGACCTTCGGCGGTGGGTTGTTCGTGACTTGGAGCCGATCGATCGCATGATCGTCACGCTGTACTACTACGAGTCACTGACCATGCGGGAGGTGGGCGTGGCGTTGGGGTGCAGCGAGTCCCGTGTTTCGCAGCGGCTGGAGTCGATTTTGTGCCGACTGCGAGCAAGGCTGGACATCACGCCTGAGCGGCTGACGCAAATGGCCTGCTAGTGCCATACTGCCCAATATGAACCCCGTCCTGCGTGCCATCACCGGTGTCTTACTCTTGGCCGCGGCCATCTTGTTGGTTGTGCTGACGACTCGGTGGGGCACAGACTTGAATACCACGGCCCTAGTCATTGTGCCTGGCTCCGATCCTCCGATGGGACTCCACGTTGCCGCGTGGGTGGGCCGTCCCGTCTTTGGGATGGCGCTGGGTGTGGCACTGCCGCTGATCTTGGCATCAGCAGCCGTTTGGATGCTGATTCGCGTGCCAGCGGATGCTTGACGAACGCAGTTTTGTGGTTCCTCGCGGGGTACTTCCTCCTTGGGTTTGACCGTTGTTGGGTGTACGCTCAACAGATTGTGGAAACAGGTCCGACCTGAGTGGAGTGAGTCATGAGTGCATATATGTTGATGTGGGCGGCGGTTGCGGTGCTGGGACAGAACGGCCCGGTCATCTCCCTGCAAAGCGGTGATCTGCAGATTGCCTTGCTTTCGGAAGCGGAGCGATCGTCGGCCATCGCGGCAGCGGCGGGCAATCGATACGACCCGCATGTGCTTACTGTGCTTACTCCAGGCATGACTGCCGGAGGTCGCCAGTTGCTCGCCCGCAGCGGCCTGCGAACGCTCAACAGCCTTGGAGGTGACGCATGGATCGCCTCAATCGATTCACAGGCTGCCGATCATGCCGCTGATCTTGCACAATCGGTGCAGTGGCTCGTGCCCATGGCTCCCCAATGGAAGTTGCATCCCTTCCTCGCCGCCGGCGGCGTACCCGAGTGGACGACCGACACCAGCGCGACCGATGCGATTGCCGCGGGACAGCCCTTCAACGTCGAACAACTGCTCCGTGAAGTTGCGACGCATGGAGACCCGCTTGTCGTTGTCTATGTACTTGCTCACAAGGATGAGTCACTCAATGCGTTGGCCGCCGATATCCCAGTCCTCACCGGCGGTCGCGTGCTGTCAACCCTCCACACCGTGCATGGTCTGGTCGTCGGGACGCCCAACTCCGCCATCGTGCCGCTGGCCGATGATCCGCGTATCCGCTGGATCGAGCCAGCCCTGCCACCGCTTTCGGACAAGAATGACCAGAACCGCGAAGTAACCCAGAGCGACGAGGTTCAGGAATTCCCTTACGGTTTGACCGGGCAGGGCGTCTCCGTCATGGTCTACGACGGCGGCGACGCCTACGCACCACACGCTGATTTCGGCGGCCGGTTGACGGTCCGCGACTCGGCCGGGACCAGCGATCACGCCACCCACGTCTCGGGCACCATCGGTGGAGATGGCACCGCTAGCAATGGTCAGTACAGGGGCATGGCCCCTGGGGTCACGATCCAGTCGTATGGATTCGAGCAGGAAGGCGGCCTTGCGGAGGGCTTTCTGTATACCGATCCGGGCGATCTCGAGGCAGATTATGGCCAGGCCATCAATTCCTACGGGGCCGTCATCGCCAACAACTCCATCGGCACCAATACAGCTCCCAACGGATTCCCGTGCGAGTGGACGGGCAACTATGGCGTCACCAGCAGCGTGATCGACTCGGTTGTTCGGGGCAATCTCGGCGGCAGCATTCGCATCATGTGGGCCAATGGCAACGAGCGTGGCTCTTCCAATTGTGGAACGAGCTTCTTCTCCACCGCGCCACCAGCCTGCGCCAAGAACCACATCACGGTGGGGGCGCTCAACAGCAATGACGAGTCCGTGACGTCTTTCACAAGTTGGGGACCCGCCGACGATGGCCGCATCAAGCCGGACATCTCGACGGCCGGGTGCCAGAGTGGAGGCGACGGCGGCGTGACGAGCTGCTCAAGCAGTGGTGGGTATTCGTCCAAGTGCGGCACCTCGATGGCCAGCCCCACAGCGTGCGGCATTGGGGCGCTGATCATTGAAGATTGGCGATCGCAGTACCCCGGCAAGGACGATTTGATGAACAGCACGCTCAAGGCGTTGCTGGCGCATACCGCGGCGGATCTGGGCAACACAGGCCCCGACCTGAAGTATGGCTACGGGAGCCTTCGAGCCCGAGGTGCCATCGATCACCTGCGGACCGGTTCGCTTCTCGAAGCCGCCGTAGACAACGGCGGGTCCTATGAGTTTCTGGTCATTGTGCATCCGGGTGATGATCAATTTCAGGTGACTCTTGCCTGGGACGACGAGCCGGCCGAGCCACTGGTCATTCCGTCGCTGGTCAACGATCTCGATCTTGTTGTGATCGACCCGACCGGCACGCGTCGGTATCCATGGGCGATCGATCCGGCCAATCCGGGCGATCCGGCCACGCAGGGGGCAGAAGACCATCTCAACAACATTGAGCAGGTCACAGTCCAAGCTCCGCAGGCCGGATTGTGGCGGGTGCAGGTCCAAGGCACGTCTGTTCCGATTGGCCCCCAGTCATTTGGCGTCATGGCCACCCCCGATCTGGTGGCCTGCTCAAGCACGGGCATCATCACGTTGGATCGCGCGGCGTACCCGCTTGAGGGTGTCATCACCGTGACGGTGGTGGACTGTGACCTTAACACCGACGATGGCGTGGTAGACAGCGTCGATGTACTTGTGACGTCAACCGACGAGCCCGACGGTGAATGGATCACGCTGATGGAAGAAGATCCAGCGGCGTCGACGTTTACCGGCAGCCTCCCACATTCGACGACCGATGCTCCTGGCACGATTCTTGTCTCGAATGGAGGCACGGTCGAAGCGGTGTATATCGACGCCCAAGATGCCGATGGCAACACGAATATCCAAGTCCTCGCTTCGGCGGCGGTTGATGGTGACGCGCCCGAACTCATCCATCAAGAGGCCACGGCAATCGCTCCCCGCGTGATCAACTTCGTTGCCGAGTTGAATGAACCTTGCGGAATGATTGTTCGGTGGGGCACTTCCTGTGATGACCTGACCGGCTCCATTGGGCCTGTATCGGCCACCCAGGACCACTCCATCGATGTGGCAGGATTCGATGACAATACGACCTACTACTACACCCTGGAATTCCTTGACCACGCCGGAAACAGCGCGACCTACGACAACAAGGGTGCCTGCTGGATGGTGACGACCCCGGACATCCCCGACTTCTTTACCGAGCAGTTCGCCAGCGGGATAGACCTTGACGGCATGAGCATCCGCTGTGATGTGATCGGTGGCGTCGATGGCTACACCGCCTGTGCCGAACCGATCACAGCCCTGCCGGTGGACCCAGCAGGCAGCACGTCGATCTCGCTTAGCGACGACGACAGTGAGGCCATCACACCGGCATCACCGGTCATGCTGTATGGGGAGTCCTACAGCACCATCTACGTTGGCAGCAACGGCGTGCTGACGTTCAACGGAGGCGACACCGACTACACCGAGTCGCTCTCCGAGCACTTCTCATCGCCCCGCATCAGCGCTCTGTGGGATGACCTCAACCCATCGGCCGGCGGCACGGTGAGTTGGAAGAACACTTCCGATGGCGTGGCCATCACCTGGCAGAATGTGCCCGAGTACTCAACGAGCAACAACAACACGTTCCAAGTCGTGATGCATTGGGACGGCACCATTCACATGTCCTGGCTCGGCCTGGATCTGAGTGACGCCATTGTTGGGTTGTCGGCGGGCAATGGTCAGGATTCGGACTTTGAACCGTCGGACCTCTCCGAGTCCACCTCGGGATGTGGAACAGGTATTCCCGGTGACATCGATGGCGATGGCATGGTCGGCACGAATGATCTTTTGGCGGTTATCGCCGCGTGGGGTCCGTGTCCACCCATTGCCGACTGCCCCGAGGATCTCAACGGCGACGGCGTTGTCGGCGCCGACGACATTTTGTTCATCATCGGCCACTGGGGATCGACCGGAACGCCTCGTGGAATGGGTGATCAGGATGCCTCGGAAGATGATGCACTCGAGAACAGCGATGACCATCTTGCCGACCGCATCTTCATCAACGTCGCTCGATTGGCCCCGGCTGAATACGACGGTGTGTTCCGAGTCACCGGTGACTATCTCCAGCGGCCATGGGCCATCCTTGAGATGGAAGTCGCTGGGGGGCGACCAGTCATCGACTATGACCTATTGGTCATTGCCGGTGAGGCCACGCTCGATGGACAATTGGTCATCCTTGTTCCCGAAGGATTGACGCTGATGGCAGGGCAGTACACCTTGGTGCTCGCCGAGACGGTTACTGGACACTTCCAGGACATCGTTGTGGAGGGCATTGAGGGCTCGTATGAGGTCTGTGAGCATCCGCAGGGCGTTTCACTCATCATCGGCCTGATGTCGTCTACGGCCTCTGAGCCGATTCAAAGCCGCGACGTATTGGACCTGCTGTCCAAGATTGGACAGATGGATCGCCAGTGGGATCTCGACGGTGATGGCGAGGTGTCTCTGATGGATCTCCAGGTGCTGCTTACAGGCCTCGGTGAGTGTTCTCGATGAACGCTTGGTGAACCTCGTGGGCCTCAGACCCTTGCCGCAGAGAACAGGGTCGGATACCTTTTCCGGCTTGTCAACGGGGGCGCGATGTAAGGTCTTGCCCACCTCAGGAGTGACGATTCATGGCCAAGATGTTCTATACCCTCGATGAGGTCTGCTCCAAACTGGGCAAGACCCAATCTGAAGTCGAGGCCATGATGGGGTCTGGCCAGATTCAGGAGTTCCGTGACGGCGATAAACTCGTGTTCAAGGTCGAGCAGATCAACCTGCTGGCCGAACCCGATGCCGATGATGGCGAAGAACTTGAGTTAGATCTCAATGACTCGGCGTTGGATCTTGGCGACAGTTTTAGCCTTGGTGAGTCGGGGACATCAAGTGCCCTTGGGCTCGCTGGAAGCCAAAGCGCCGAGTTGTCGGCGATGCCCCCAGCCCAACCCGAATCCACGCCTGACCCGGCCGCTGACTCAGGCAGTGTGATCGATCTGCACGCTTCGGCATCGCAGTCGTCCGTGTCGCCAGTTGGCAGCGATTCGCTGACCGATGAATTGGACCTGTCGGCTGAACTCGATGCCCCCGGCAGCATGGCGTCGGCCTCTGCTTCGGTATCAGCATTTGATAGTGCTGTTGGCGATGCCGCTGGCGGCGATACCCAACTTGGTGGCGTCATCGATGACGACCTGACCCTTGAAATGGTTGGATCAGGAAGCGGCCTGCTCGACTTGACCAGAGAATCTGACGACACCTCCCTTGGCGCTGAGCTGATGGAAGAGGTCTACGCCAGCGACGACGACGCGGAGATGCCCGCAGCCGACTCAGGGCTCTTTGAAGCGGTACCAGAACCCACGGCTGTTTCAGGTACTGCAGGACCAAGATCGGCTCCAGCGGCGGCGACTCAGGCAGCCAGTATTCCCATGGCCGCCATGGCGTGGGATCCAGCGTGGTCAGGCCTGACCATCGGTCTGATGATCGGCGCTACAGTGGCGTTGTTCGGCGTCCTGTCCATCGTAATTGTCGAAGTGCAGGGCACAGTTTCAGGCGTGTCGTCGATCATTGGCGAGAGCCTGTGGATTTGGATCGGCGGCCTTGCCGCTGGTACCGCTGTGGCCGGTGTGATTGGTTTCATCATCGGCAAACGCGGCGCGTGAACGTTTCATGATTCTTGCCCCAGCCGGTGCACCCCAATGGGGTGGCGGCGTGGTCATTGCCGCAATACTCATTGTGTTGTGCTGGTGGATGCCAATGTCACCGTGGGCGTTCTGGACGTTCGTTGGAATCATCACAGTCCTGTGGTTGGCCTTGGCACTGTTCTTTCGCGATCCGCCGCGATCGCTTCCTGCGGGCTTGGATGCTGGCGACTACATCAGTCCAGCCGACGGTCGTATTTCTGCCATCGAAACCCTCGAGCACCACGACGCGATTGATGGCCCGGCCGTCGTGATTCGCATTTTCTTGAGCGTGCTCAACGTACACATCAACCGCATGCCCTGCGATGCGACCATCATCGACAGCACGCACGTGCCTGGGAAGTACCTCGATGCCCGATCGGCCGAATCGGCCAAGGTCAACGAGTACAAGATCATCCGAATTCGTCGCCATGATGGTGTGCACTTGGCGGTTCGTCAGGTCTCGGGCGCCATTGCTCGCCGTATTGTTAGTCCAGTGCAGAACGGCGAGTCCTACGTCCGAGGTCAACGCTTTGGCATGATCAAGTTTGGAAGCACGACCGAACTTATTGTGCCAGCGACCCCCGCCCCCGAGGTATATGTCACCGTAGGCGATCGCGTGGCGGCTGGCCGGACGGTGCTGGCTAGTACGCCGGCAAATGCCCATCGCTGATCAGTACGGTCCACACGTCGTGATGATCACCAAGAGATCATTCGTATCGACGATGCCCTCACTGTTCAGGTTCAAGCAGTCTGCCGGGCATTCCTCGCCTATTTCATTGGGAAGCGTTTTTCTCGGGAGCCGTCGTGCCCTATGCGACTGTTTTAGCTTCCACACGGGGAAATAGGGCCACCTTCTCAATGGCCGTTCCGGCCTTGAGGCCGCCCCAAACGCACTCGGTGGCGAGGTCGCCCGAGGCCAGTCCAAGATTCCAGGCCTTACGGAGTTCGCCGATGCGTTGGGGCATGACTGCTTCGAGTAAGCAGTCCGCGATGCGAATTGCTTCGGCGCAGCGGTAGAGAATGGTGCCCACGATCTCTGCGTTGGCGGGATCTTTGGCGAGTTTGAAGGGTGCTGTGTCGTTGATGAAGGCGTCGACTTGCCGCACGATCGCCATGGCGGCGCCGATCGATCCAGCCAAATCAAAACAGCCCATCGCCGCAATGGATGCTGCGACCTGTGAGGCGGTGAACTCGGGCCACTCTACGCCACCACCAGCACATGCGCCTGTGTCGGGTGGGCATATGCCATCGCAGTACTTTCCGATCATGGCCGAGGTGCGGCTGGCACAATTCCCAAGGGTGTTGACCAGATCGCTGGTGTAGGTCTCGTGAAACTGCGAACGCGAGAAATCGGCATCAGTAGCACCAAGCGGGCCCTGCACGGCTAGGAAGTAACGCAGCGCGTCGCGTCCGTACACCTCTATGTAGTCATCTAGTTGTTCTAGATCGATGAAGTTGCCCAGTGACTTGGACATCTTCTTGCCTTCGCTGATCCAGAATGAGTGCGCGTAGATGCACTGTGGCAGGGGCAAGTCAAGTGCCATGAGCAGGGCGGGCCAGATTACGGCGTGGAACCAGAGTATTTCCTTGCCGAGTACCTGAATGTTTGCGGGCCAATAGGCGGCGCGATCGCGATTCCAGTCCGAGTCTTCTTCCCCCAGTCCAAGCGCTGTGATGTAGTTGAAGAGCGCATCGATCCACACGTAGATGACGTGCTCGGGTGCCTCGGGCACCGCGATGCCCCAACAGAAGTTGGTCCGGCTGATGGGCACATCCTGCAAACCTTCCCGCAGGCGGCCAAGAACTTCATTTCGTCTGGCTTCGGGCTGGACGAAGTCGGGATGTTCGGAAAAAAGTGTCTCGATGCGTTCTTGGAAGGCGCTCAGTCGGAAGTAGTAATTCTGCTCCTCAGCTCGCTCCAGCGGCTTGCCGGAGATGGGCGATTTGTATTCAACCTCGCGGGCCTTGGTGTCGGTGTAGTACTCCTCCTGCCCAGCGTCATACCAACCCTCAAAGGTGCCCAAGTAGACATCGCCCGAGTCCATGAGCCGCTTGACGAAGGCCTGTACTTGCGATTCGTGCCGCGGATCGGTCGTTCGGATGAACTCGTCATTACTCAGATCGAAGCGTCCCATGATGTGACGGAATTCAGCGGAGTTCTCATCTGCAAGTGCCTGGGGCGTCATGCCGCGGTCGCTGGCAGATTGCTCCACCTTCTGGCCATGCTCATCGGTTCCAGTCAAAAAGAACACATCCCGGCCGAGCAGTCGCTCAAAGCGTGCCCAGATATCGCAAATGGTTGTTGTGTAGACGTGACCAATATGCGGGCGGTCGTTGACATAGTAAATCGGTGTGGTGATGTATCGGGCGTCAGTGGACATGGTCGTGCATGGTAGGGGACCCGCCCGATGACCGAGCGTCGGGCTATGATGATGCTCGATGCGTTGGATACTCTTGATAGCACTCCTGAGCACCGTGCTGTGTACGTCCACAGCGACAGCCCAAAGTAGGCTGCAGGCGCAGACCCCCGGGCACGCCGAGCCAATTCAGGGTATTGGCCAGCGACGACAAAGCAACGACCGATTTCAGTACCAAGCCAATGAAGCCAGCGGCCGAAGGTTTGAGCACTCATTCAACATGACGACCAATGCTCAGTTTTCGGCGCACAACATTGATAACGTGTCCGAGCGACTCGTCTCAGAGAGCTTGTACAACAATCCGTGGTACTGGCAGAACGTCGGTAGCCTCGACACCGAACTGATGACGTCTGGTTCTGGGGTGCCGATTGCAACGTCTGGGATCGGCGGCGGGTATTACAACCCGTTCTTTTATGATCAATGGCAAACGGCCGATGGCTTGCGTCATTCGGGGCGAATGAGCGCTGGCGGACTTCAGGCCTCCCGCGACGCACTTGAATCCACGCAGGGCTTCACCCGCAGAATGCCCGGACCACAAGGCGCTGTGGCAGCACCAACGCAAGATCTCACGGGGCCTGGGGTGCTCAACCAGTCGAGGGTGACATCCAACCCCAACACCGTCCTCAGTGATGATCGGGTGTACGCACAAAACACACTGCTTCAACCTGAGCAGCAGGCCTTTGTCAACTCTGGTGAATTGGCGACGAGCAGTTTACTCAAGGGCCATCGATTGTCGTCGGTGTTGCAATCGGGCATTGACGACTACGCCGACGGCCGTGTTGAACGGCAAATGGGTCGCGGAATGTCAGAAGACCAACAACCACTGCGGTACATGGCTTCGGCCATGCGTGGTGTTTCAACCACCACGGCGCAATTGGGGGTGTATGACCATGGGCTGACCAGTTATGACCTCGCCCGTATTCGTGGTGATCGAATGGCCGGGCGAACACTGATTACACCAGGCAGTGTGTGGGACACACAGTTTCGTGATTTGCAGCAGCAGCCCCAGCCAATCGGACAAGAAAATCAGATTCCAAGTGAAGTCACGGGCCGAATGTCACCAAGCATGGCAACGGTGCCGGGACTTCGGAACACTTATCAAGCCATGGCCGACCGTTACAAGTCATTCCATCCTTCCTCGATGACCAAGCAGGACCAACTCGACGCCCTTGATCGCGACTATCGACGATTGCGTGGGGATCTGATTTCTGGTGGACGTATCTCTGGGGGTGGCCTGCGGGTTTTGCCTGGCGAAACGGACACCGTTGCAGTGCCCTCCCAAACACCCCCCGAGGCAGGGCAACAGCCGCCCCCAGATGAAGGCGCCATCAAGCCACTGGAGACAGCGCTATCACCTCTTCCGTGGGACGACTATGGGCTACTTCTTCGACATGGTCAGCGTGTGACGTCGTATTCTGCCCGGGACCACACGCGATTTGACGATCTTGTTGTCGCGGGACAGAACGCACTGATCGAAGGCGACTATTTCCTTGCTGAGCGACGATTTGCCAGGGCTCTTCGCTTTGTCCACGGCCAACCACTGGCAACGGCCGGGGAGGGCCACGCGCAACTCGGGGCAGGTTTGTACTTGTCTTCGGCATTGACGCTTCAGAGTCTGCTTGGCTTCCAGCCGGAAATGATCGACGTCACGTACGACCGACGATTGCTGCCACCTCAAGAGACCCTCGATAAGGCCATCTCCGAGTTGATCTCTCGTCTTCGTTTCAAGGCCGACCTTGATCGGTACGGCTTCCTGTTGGCGTACATCGGGCACCAGTTGGATCGGCCCAAGATGATTCGACAAGGCTTGGACGCCATGCGGCAAGGGGGAGCCGATGAGACCTTCGTGTCGCTGCTCGAAGAGGTGTGGTTGGAAGCAGGTGATGCCCAAGCAGCACCAATGCCGCTGGAGACCCTCAAGGAAGTTCAGCCTGCAGGTTGATCCGATGCGGTAAGCGTCGCAGCGAAGAGGCCCGGCCCTTGGGCCTCAGGATCTGGTGCTAGCAGGCTGTAGTGCACGCTTGAGAGAGAAGACGCCTTCCCCCACCGGGCGATCGTTGGCTCATCAAACCCAAGATGCAAGTGTCCCATTGTGTCACGGTATTCGGCGCGTTGGTGTTCGATCATATCGATGATGAGCACACGCCCTCCGAGCGTGAGCAACGAGGCCGCCGCTTGAACAACATCATTGGGCTGTTCAACATGATGCAACACCAGTGAGAGGATCACCAGATCAAATGCTCTCTTGGGAAGCGGTAGCTCAGTCAAGTCGGCTTCATGGAAGTGCACATTGGATATACCGCCCAGCCGTTTACGAGCGGCTTGCAACATGGCCAGCTCTCGGTCGACGGCATCGATTCGTTGTACCCACGGGGCCAAGGCCGCGGTGATCTGTGCTGTCCCGCAGCCAAGATCCGCAACTCGCCAAGTTGGGGCGGCAATGGCTGGAAGCCACTCCCCACCGATGGCCGTTCCAAAGAGCGTCGATCGCAGGCTGGTCCACTCGCCGCCGACGGTGTCGAAGAACGCATGCGAGTCTGTTGGGCGGGCTGCAATGATGGTTCTGGCCCGTCGGAGGTCCTCTTCGTGGTCCGCGTCGGCCATGATGAGGTCGGCTGCGATGGTCCACAGGGCCGCAGCGGGCGAGCGTTCGGTCGATGAGACGCGACGATACAACGCTTGGGGGCCAACACTTCGACGTTGAATCCAACCGGACTCCACCAATCGCTTGAGGTGGCGGGAGACGGTTGATTGGGGTGACTGCACGGCCGAGGCGAGTTCGCCCACGCTCAATTCGAACGCATCGAGCAGCAGCATCAATCGCAATCGCAAGCGATCGTTGAGTCCCCCAATACAGTCAAGGAGTTCGTCCGTGCCCGTTCGGGTCATGGTTGTGTAGTCTGCACCTCGGCGTACCGCATGGTGGGACCGGGGACAACGCCCATGTCCCGCAGCGCCGCGCGGACGTCTTCGTTTTTTGGATCGATACGCCATGCCAATGCCAATGTGCGTTGTGCCTCGTCATCATCACCGAGTCGTCGAAGCATTCGAGCGGCCATGAGGTAGGGACCTACCGATTGGTCGGCGTCGACAGCCAGTGCGGTGCGGACTGCTTCGCGGGCGGTGTCGGGGTCATCGGCTTCGATGGCAACACGCGCCAACCGCAGCCAGTCCGTAGATGTCGAGGTTGACATCGCTCGGTCCCGGAGGTACGCAAAGAGATCATCCCATGCTTGCTGCTGCTGCATTGTGTCGGCAAGATCACGAGCAATGGCAGCGTCGGTTGGGCGAAGGGCCGAAGCGATTTCAAGCGAGCGCCGCGCGGTCGCCAGATCACCAGCCTCCAAAGCCGCGTGCCCCAGATTGGCCTGGGCCGACCAATCGGTTGGGTCGCGATCCGTCAATTCGGTGTAATTGTCCATGGCCACGGTCCAGTGTTCGACGAACATGGCATGGTCCCCTCGCGTGCGAAGGGTCTGTTTGGAGACTTGCTGCGAGCAGCCCGCCAGCATGGAGCTGGCCAGCAAGCACGCGGAAGCGGTAATCAACGATGCGCTCAAGTGGTTCACGTATGGCATGATACGTTTCACCTATGAAGAGCGGCAGCGAGTTTGAGAAACGTGGAGCAACCGTGGACAAGGCGGGCCCCTGCTGGCCCGCACGAGCCGCAGGGCTGTTGCGAGCGGTGGTCGTACTGCGTCACGACGAGCCCGGCGGAGGCCACCACTGGGACGTGCTGGTGGCCCGCGATTCGGAGGGTGCCAGCGGTCTAATGAGCCTAAGATTGCAGGAACGGCCAGATCAAGCGGTCGCAGGAGCGGTCTTGCCAGCCAAAGCCACACCTGATCATGATGGATCGTGGCTGACCCGCGAGGGCCCAGTCAGCGGCGACCGGGGCTCGGCCTGGCGGGTTCGCAGTGGGGTGATGGGGGTGGATGCCCAAGGTGTGGCAGAGATCGCTTGGCAGGATGGGAGTGCCTGCCGGTGGGGCCTAGCGGGAGATTCCAAGGCGTGCCATATCAAGGTGCTGGCATGTAGTTCAGCCTAGCGAGGGCGTGTGTTTTTGTGCGCGTTTGGCAGCACTTGTCCGCTCTACTGTTCGCCCACTTTGCCCTCCCTCGCTTTCCATGCTTCGCGGCGGTTGGCGTAGGAGGATTTCTCGGCGTGAACCTCAATCTTGTCTCCGTCCTTCCATTGACGATGCATCTTTTCCAGGAAGGGACGGCACCAGCCACAAGCCGTTCCCACGCCAAGACATTCACTCAATTGAGATGCTACCTCAGGCTCGGTGCGTTCCATGTACTTGCGAACTTTGCAGACCGGAACGTGAAAGCACAGGCAGATGTCGTCGTGGTCTTCCATTGATCAAGCGTTTCCTAGATCAGTACAGGCTACTGCTGCGTTTGGATGTGAGTCAACGTCGTGATGACTTCCAGCATGGAACTCGGGCGATCTTGAACATCCATGGCCACGCAATCCAGCACCAGATCAGAGAGTGCCTGGGGGATACGGCTGTTTACTTCGTGCGGAGGGGTCGGTGCGGGGACCTGTTCCAGATCGCGGGTTGTCATCAAGGCCGCGTCGCCGCCCTGGGGGGGCATGGCTGTTGGAATCACTTCCCGTACGAGCACCCAGTACATCATGGCTCCGAGATTGAAGATGTCGGTTCTTGCGTCAATTGCTTGGCGCTGGGCCTGCTCCGGAGCCATGTAGCCCGGGGTTCCTTGGATGCGTTTCTTGATGGTCCCTGTCGCGCACGCTTGCCCCAGATCGATGACCTTGACGATGCCGTCTTCCATGATCAACACATTGGTGGGCTTCATGTCCGCATGGACAAAGCCCTTCTCATGCATATGACCCAACGCTTCGGCCACCTGCAAAAAGATTCCTACCGCATCTTCCGTTGTTCGGGGAAGCTGTTGGTCCAGTGTTGTCGAGTCAACGAACTCCATGAGCAGGGAGGCGCCCACGACTTTGAATTTCTTGCGGTGGCGGATGAACTTGCGAAGTTGCCGAATACCCGGGTGCGACAATTTGCTGCCAATGGCGTACTCACGCTGTGCTTGTTCGAAGAAGCGTTGCTCCTTCTCGTCATTGATCTCGATGTGCTTGAGTGCCCAGACCTGCTTGGTCTTGGGATCTTGCACCGCATAGATCGCGGAGTGTGCGCCCTCGCCAATATGCGAGAGGACGGTGTATCCAGAGATCTTGCGGGGTGTTGGCATAGAAAGCGGCACGGCATGAGGTCGCTCGACCAACGTGTAGCGTGCTACTCCGACGCCACGTGATCGATCTACGAGGAAAGACCAACAGAATAACGCGGTTCAGAGCGGTATTGGCGATTGAGGGCCATGCTTTTGAGTGTCTGGGGATGGACCTAGCTAGGGCTGATCAAGCAGCGAGGCTCGGAATTGAGCCTCGGTAAACAACCGCCCGGGGCTGGTGACCCGATCGGTTAAGTCCCGATGCAGTTGCACCTGATCAGCTGACAAACCCAATTCTTGCTGGAGTCGCTGTACCAGCCGTGTGAGGTGCCGCATCTGACGATCGGTGAATGGCTGCCGATCACCGTTTCCAATCAAACAGATGCCGATGGATTGGGCGTTGTGGAGCGTGCCCGCTTCGCCAACCACATGAGCCCCGGGGAATTGCTCGATCCAGCGGTAGCCTACGTGGATTTCGCCGTCGGCCAGGCCATTTCCGTTGCCAATCAGGAAGTGGTAGCCCAGGCCTTGGTAGTCCCAAGAGAGGTGTTGGCGATGGACCGATTCGGCGGTACCGAACGGTTCACCGAGGTGGTGGATGACAATGCCGTTCCAGCGGTCGCGATCCAAGTCGGCTTCGTCGGCCAAGAGTAGGTGGTCACTCCCAGCAGGTTGATCTTCCAAGGGGGTAATGCTGGTGAGCGGGAAACCGCCCGCTTGGCGTGGTGCGTCGATGGCCAGAACGGCCATGGCACCGGTCATCGCCAGCGCAAAGGTGGCCAGTACGATTTGGGTACGTCGGCTCGGGCCGCGTGATCGATTGTGATATGGCGCACTCATCCCGTGGGGTCGTCCTTGTCCCTCAGTAGATATATCGGCACAAACACCCCATTCAACTTGAATGGATGCGGCTGGTCTGGGCGGATTGTTGTGTGCACGCGGCGTCCATGCTGCGTGATCGGAATGACTCATCGGTCGCCCAGGCGTTGTTGCAGGGCTGGCTGGGGGTTTCCAAACAGGTCGTACTCTTCTGCCGGTGCCGGACCGTTGCGTGCGGTGTCATAGGACTCATATTGATGGCGTGGCAATTTCTCATCGAACAACGGCCGGTAACAACCCGCCGAGCCAAGTGAAATCAAAGAGAGAAGCACCAATACTGTTCGCATGGCCGAAGTCTACCGTCGATTGTGGGAAGGGATCACTGCGTGGACGGATGGTGGGAAACAGATGCGGTGGTTTCCAATTGCCTTCCGGTACGAGCATCGGTGTGGAAGATATGCACCAGTACCGGCGTATCAGGGGCGATGGATGCTGCTTGGACGGGCACATCAATACGGTAGGTCGCACCCATCAAGCCACCACGCCAAGCATCTCGCACCTGACTGGGGCTCAATGTGGTCGTGGCGATGACCTCAGGCGAACGTCCGGGAACTGGGCGAAGCACCTGGGCTTCCATGGGCCCAACGAGTTGTATCGGACGTTGCCGACCGTCTTGGGCCGACACATGGAGTTCCAGTCGAAGCGATGTGTCGTCATTGGTTGGCTCAAAGCCGCTCAGTGGCGAGACCGCCAAGCCAGCAACTTGCGGCATTTGGCCCAGCGCCTCGGCATTCACCTCATGCTGTGACTCGACCATCGCAAGCGTCGCCTCGAGTTCCGTTTCCCGGGCCTGCAGGGTCTCGATCTGCTGCTGCATCGCAGCGTTCTCCGTGCGGAGTCGTGCCGAAGCACGTCGAGAACGGCCATCACAGCCCGCCAGCAGCAGCATGGCAGTCAGCATCATGGTCGATGCAATGCCCAGACGCATCAGTCGGTCAGGCGATCGATGATACGATCGACCAAGCCATATTCGGACATACCTGTGGCATCGAGCCAGTTGTTGCGTTCGCAGTCAATGCTGATTTGCTCCATCGACCGCCCGGTCTGTTTGGAGTAAATCGTGTACAAAGCCTCGCGAAGGCGGACCATCTCGTTGGCTTCGATCTCCAGATCGGTGGCCTGCCCCTCCATGACGCCGCTGAGGAGCGGTTGGTGCATGAGGTTTCGGGAGTTGGGCAGAGCGCACCGCTTGTCCTTGGCACCCGAGCACGCCACGAGCGATCCCATCGAAGCGGCCATGCCGATGACGAAGGTTGCCACGTCGCATGGCACGAAGTTCATCGTGTCGATAATGCCCAAGCCTGCCGTGACGCTGCCGCCAGGTGAGTTGACGTAGAGGTTGATGTCGGCCTTGGGATCTTCATTGGCCAGAAAGAGCAACTGTGCAACGATGAGATTCGCCGAGTCGTCCATGACCGGACCATTGAGGAAGATGATCCGGTCCTTGAGCAGCCGTGAATAGATGTCGTAGGCGCGTTCGCCCCGGCCTTCTTTCTCGATGACGATTGGAATGAGTTGTGACATGGCTTCAGGCATTCTTCTTGAGCTCCGGGAATTCAAAGACCTCATCAACCAAGCCATACTTCTTGGCGTCGGCGGCGGAGAAATACTTGTCTCGTTCACTGTCGGCGGCGACGGTGTCGTAGTCCTGCCCCGAGTGCAAGGCGAGGATGTGATTGAGCGTTTCCTTGGAGCGGACGATCTCTTCAGCCTGAATCACCACATCGGTGGTTTGTCCGGTGATTCCACCATAGGGTTGGTGAATCATCACCTTGGCATTGGGCAGGATATGCCGCTTACCTGGCTCGCCGGCGGCCAGCAGCACTGCGGCGCCGCTGAAAGCTCGACCGATGCAATACGTCGCGACATCGCTTGAGATGAACCGCATCGTGTCGTACAAAGCCAGTGTGTCATCAACGACACCGCCTGGGCTATTGATATAGAAGTTGATTTGCTGACCCTTCTTTTGGTCTTCCAGATACAGCATTTGCATCATGATCCGCGCCGCGGAGGCGTGGTTGATGTCGCCGACCAGAAAGATGACCCGGTTTTCGAGCAAGAGCTCGTCGAGGGTCATTTCCCGGGTCCGCTGATAGGAGCCTGCCGCCATCAGCGGAGGCATCATCATGGTGGGTTGGGCCGCGAGGGGATCCATCGTGCGATCGTGTCCTATGTCGGTGCCGACGGCCAGAAAGAGGCCGGCGGTGAGTTTGAGCCGGGCATGATAGGGCCACGGTACGCGCCCTGCGGCGTTCACATGGGGCTCATGTTCTCAAAGTTATGGTCCTTAGTCACGTACCACTGATGGGGTGGGAAGCGGCCCCCGCACTGATTTGATGGCCCCCCGCTGGTATGTCGTGCCTCAACTGCCCGCCGCCATGCTCGGGCGACGTCAACAGCGATGGCGTGGTTGATATCGACGATGCCCTGATCATGCGTAGTGGCTTCGGGCCCTGCTGACGGCCTGTGGAGTCATTAGGCCCCAGTTCAACTCACTGGGCCTACCCACGCTCAAATCGTGTTGGCTCTACGGGCATCGTTGGCGGAGGCATGTCGGTGTCGCCCGGGTCGCCCGATGCGGTGGTCAATGGAAGGTGAATGGTGAAGCAGGCGCCTTGGCCGGGAGACGAGTCCACAGTCACGCGTCCTCCGTGCGCCGCGACGATGCGGCGGGTGACGGCCAAGCCAAGCCCCGTGCCCCGCTGTCCGCGTGTCGAGGCGAATGGCTCGAAGATGGTCGCGTGCTGAGTGGGCTCGACGCCTTCGCCATTGTCAGAGACGGCAATGAGTGCCTCCTGAGCAGCGTCATCAACCATAGTGGCCACCCGAACGACTCCGCGTCGCGGTGGTGCTGCCTCCAACGCATTGAGCAGCAGATTCAAGATGGCCTGATGCAACGCGGCCGAGTCGAAGGGCACATTGGGCAGTGATGCAGCGGCGATCTCGAGCGTGACACGACGCTGCTCAAACATGGCTCGGTTGGTTTGGGCGATATCGCCAACCAAGTCCTCAAGTGATCCGGGTTCAAGATCCAGATGGCTGGTGCGTGACCACGCCAGCATGTTGAAGGTCAGATCATGAATGCGATCGAGGTTTCGTTGAAGGATCGGCCATGCCTCGCGGGCGAGGTCCAGATCGCCGCGGTCGAGTGCCATCTCCAAGGCGCCCGCGCCGCCCTGTAAGCCTTGGAGGATGTTCTTGACCGCGTGACTGATGGCTGCCACCGTTCGCCCCATGGCCGCGAGCCGATCACGCTCCTGCACCCGGTGTGCCTCGATGAGTGACTCAATAAGCCAGGCCGCCAAGTCGGCTGCGGATCGCTGCCAACTCTGCCATGGTCCTTGACGTGTGGTGAACCGAAGCACGATGGGCTCGCGGTCGAGGTACACCTGCACTGCCAAAAGATCCTCACCCTGTTGTTCGCCCGCCGCCTCGGCGTCGAGACCTGTTGCGATGGCCTGCTCCAGTTGTGATGTGGCAATGTTGCCCTGGGCATCGATCAGGTTTGTGAGTGACCAAATCATTGCCAGCATCCGGGAGGCATCCGCTTCATGAGGTGGCATGACCGGTGGAGGTGCCATGCGAAGCCGGGCTGCCAAGGGTTGCGATGGTCCCGCAGGCAAATCGTCACGTTGAATGAGCCGGACCTGCGTATCGCCACACCCGATGACATCGTCGATTCGCAGGGTCGTCACGCCCGTGACCCGCACGCCATTGACCCAGGTTCCATTGGACGATTGCAGATCACGCAGCAGCCAATCGTCACCGCTTGGCATGAGTTCGGCGTGGCGGCGGCTGATGCGACGATCCGAAAGCGGCAGGGCTTCGCTGGAGCGGCCCAACAACTGGGGTTCGCCTGAGGGCAGCGGGAGCAGGTGGCCGCGATCTGGGCCGTGGATGACCTCGAGCATGAGCATGTGGAGAGCGTACGCGAACATTCAGGTGGAGCGGCTGCTGGGTATTGTGTGCCGTATGGCCAAGCCTGTATTTGATGCATCGATGCGAATCGTCGTGCTCGCTGGACGAGACGACTTTCTGGTGCCGTATTGCACACGGCAACTCATCGAAGTGCTGGAAGCGGCCCACGGAGAGGTCGATCGATTTGAATTCAACGGCGACTCAGCCTCCGCCGCTGATGTGCTCGACGAACTTCGGACCTACGGCCTGTTGCAGCAGCACAAACTCGTGGTGGTCACCAAGGCCGATCGATTTCTAGTGTCCAAAGGTGGGGCGAGCGGACCTTCTCGTGCTCGAACCTTGCTAGAACAATATGCACAGTCGCCTGTGGCCGATGCAACTTTATTGCTTCGTGCCGACACATGGCACCGAAGCAAACTCGACAAACTCATTGACGCCGTTGGCATCGTTCACAAGGTCAAGCCACTGAACCAACCTGACACCCTGCGGTGGGTGTCGGCTCGTGTTGGCAAGGCCCACAACAGCAGCATCGATCCTGCCGCAGCGCAGCGCCTAGTCCGACGTGTGGGGTGTGATCTTGCCCGGCTCGATGCGGAACTGGCCAAACTCGCTGCGATGTGCCGCGAAGATCAGTCCATCGATTCAGCGCTGGTCGACGAGGCTGTGCCGCTGAGCCGCGAAGAGAAGGCATGGGTCATTCAGGAAGCCATCCTCACTGGCGGCGCGCCCGGGGGGTTGACGATGCTCCGTGAGTTGCTGGGCGTTTCGCGGCAAAGTGACGTGCTGGTGGCGTGGGCGGTGACTGACATGCTCAAGCGTTTGCACGCGGCGTCTAGGCTACAACGCGCAGGCGTAGGTGATGCGCAACTTCGCAAGGACCTAAAGTTGTGGGGCCCCGGTGGCGATGCAACGCTTTCTGCTGCTCGGCGTGCCGACCCATCTCGCTTGGCCCATCTGCTTGGCGACGCGCTTCGCAGTCAGCAACGACTCCGTCGGGGCATCGGAACGGCACAGCGAATGCTCGACTTGCTGGTCATTCGCGTTTCTGCGGTGGTGTCACCCTCGTGACAGCGGTTGCTACTGGCAATTACTGTTGTAACCGAGGAGGTCATTGATGTCGACATCACCGTCGCCATCGAAGTCGCCTGTGCAGACACCAGGCTGATCCACGCAGCCCCAACTTCCTAGCAGATCCAAGAAATCCTGAATGTCGCATGCCCCGTCATTATTCAGGTCGCACTGCGGTTCGCAGAAGCACTCATCGGGGAGTCCGTCACCATTGGTGTCGTCTGAAGTGTGGTATAGGTTGATGTCGCACCAGTCCGGGATATCATTGGCATTGCAGTCGGTATCGACGCCACTGAGGATGTCACAACTGTCCAGAATGCCATTGGCATTACAGTCGAGCGCGAGGTCTGCGGCAATCTCGCACGTATCAAGTACGCCATTGGCATCACAGTCGGTGAACATATTGAGTTCGCAATCGTCAGGCGTAAAGTTGAAGTTGCAATCGATGTCGGCCAGATCACCGCCGTCGGTAACCCAGTACACCACTTCGCACACATCACCGATGCCGTCCCCATCACAGTCGTTTTGGTCGGGGTTGTAGAACTCGCAGTTGTCGATACTGTCATCGACACCGTCGCTGTCGTCGTCGATGAAGCACTGGCAAAAGGCGGTGCCATTGGTATTGGCTCCGGGGGACCAGTTTTGTTCACTCCCGTCGATCTGGTCCCGGTGCAGCACCCATGATCCGCAGATGTCCGGCCAGCGGGTGATGCTCTGGTTGAAACAGGTCATCGGCGCAGTCCATGTGACCGAGTCCTGCGGGAGTCCCAGGTTGTCATGGAGCTCGATCGTGCCCTCACATGGCAAAGCCAAACCACACTTGGATGAGATTTCCACAGCCGCACAGTTGATTCGTTGAATTGGCTCAGGAGACACTTTGCTGCCGATGCGGATGTAGTAGGTCTTTCCAGCTTCGACCAATGCGTTGTGGATGACGGAATCGTAGGGGAAACAAATATCAGGAATATCGATCGGTCCATCGTCGTTACAACCGACCTGTACCAGACCTTCGCAAATGGGTTGCGCATCGTCGGCCTCATACAGCACCATGAGTGTGTCGAATGGTTTGCTTGGGTTGTATGGCGTGGTGTCACAGATCGTGAGGTCAACGAATCCAGTGGTCGGGGCCTCCCACCAGAACCAGATATCTGGCGTGCAGTTGGTCCACCCCAGATCAACCGCATCACACGTAGCTATCGGAATTGGAATGCTTGGCGTGGCGTTGATGGTCGAGAAACTGTGTCGACCCTCAAAGACCTCGATGGCGTCGAGGCACTCGTCATTGTCAAAGTTGTCCGGGAGGCACGGATCCTGAAGACAACTGCTGCCATCGCCCTGATAGACCCCGCCGAGCGAGTCACAATCAATCTGGTCTCCCAGAGAGCAATCCAAGTCATCATTACAGCACGCGCCTAGTAACGGTGCATTCATGTAGCGAATTTCAAAGGTACCCCGCCCGGTCGCCGGTGTTGGGCCGCCAAAGACGACCGCTGCGCAGCCGGGTTGTACGGTGAGGCTGGAGAATTTGTGGCGAATCACCGAATTGACGGTAAGTGTCCACCCCTGAAGGTTGATTGGGACCGGCGACACGTTGACCAGTTCTAGAAACTCGTCGTCCAAACTGTCACGGACGCCATCGCCATTGGCATCCCCGTTGTCGATGTCAGTGACATTTCCTGGGGGCGTACCAATGCCACTGGCGGGGTCGGCATGAACCTCATTGATGATAATCGGCGGCTGTCCGTCGCAGATATCCGGTATGCCGTTGCCATCGCAGTCGAGCAGGAGCCCATCGTTCAGTTCACACACATCAAGTTGAAGGCTTCCGTCACAATCTAGATTCGGGTCCGTTGCAATCTCCCATGAGTCGAGCAGCCCATTGCCATCACAGTCAAGCGTCGGATCATCGATGATTTCGCACTCGTCCAGACGACCATTGACATTGAGGTCAAGGTCTGGTTCAAGTGTGATCTGGCAGTCATCCAATTGCAGGTCGCAGTCGCAATCTGGGTCGAACTCCTGGACATGACCGGCTGCAAGTGTGTTGATGCTGGAGTCTGCCCATGTCCAGTAGCCGGCTATTTTATCCCAGACGAGTAGTCGATCTTCCTGACCGTTCTCTGTTCCGTCGAGATCATCAGGCTCGCCAGTGGCCCAGTTTGTCCACGTCCAATCGCCTCCGCCAGCCCAGGCCCATATGTCATCAGTGTCAACCGGCGCTATTTGCAAGCCACCAAGCCACAAAGTGCCATTGGTATTGGGTGACCAATTCAGGCGAGCCAGAAGCGCTCCCTCTGCAGCCGCAGTGTCAGTTGTATTGCCAAAGTCAATGGTGGCCAGTTGTCCCGACGACCCGGCAGCCCATGCCGTCAGTTGTGCATCATCCCAGGTTTGTCCACCCGGTCTCGCATCAAACACTCGGTAGAAGTGGTTGGAGGCATTTTGGTTCGATGAAGGTTGAACAAGAGTAATCCCACCATGCATGGCGCTTTCACAATAGGTGCAATCTCGTGACCATAGAATGCTGCCCGGTGGACACAATTCACAGATGTCCAGAATGTCATTGCCGTTGCAGTCCGCGGCGCCTGCGGCCAATTGGATCTGATCGTGTACACCATCTCCATCGCAATCATCGATGGAACCGGGCGGGCCTGGACCAAGTGGCGTCCATGTGACGAGTTGGCCGCTGTTGACGTGCGTGTCGACGTCGGTCAGCCATCCGCCAATGACCGCGCGGGTGTTGTCGACCGCAACAGATTGACCCCATTGGTCGCCTTGAACACCAGGCGACAAGACATCAGGACCGCTCCAACCCGCTGTTGGGACAAAGCGATTCCATACGTAGGCGGTGCCTTGTTTGAATGGAACATTGTTGGCCAGCCAGTCTCCGCCCGGTGCGCCAACGGCCATCAGTTGGTAGGACAGTGCCACAGCACTGCCATAGCCCATGCCAAAGAACGGCTGGGGCTCTGAGGATGGTGGGAACCATGACACTCCGTTCCAGACAAACACATTGGGGCTGGGCTCGGTTCGGGTGTACAACCACGCCATGCCCCGGCCAAGATCGGCTTGGGGTATGGTCGCGGGCCGGTCATGTCCAGGTTGTCCGACGAGTAATTCGCCACCGCTGGCGGCGACGGACTTTCCGAACCACCCATTCTCTTGTCGGTCGGTACCCGATGGGGTCAGCGACTCTTTGTGTCGCCATTGGCCGGAGGCATCTTTTTCAAAGATGTGCACGGCACCGGCATTAAAATTAATGTCTTCAGTGGCCATCTCGGCATTGGGTGCGCCGATGGCAAGTCGGGTGTTTGAAATCGAGACACTGTGCCCAAAGTACTCAAACCCATTGGCCGAGTGTGGCCAGTGACTCGTGTCGAGATCACTTGGCGTCAGGATTGCCTCGGGCGCCCAACCTTGCCCGACGGCTTTGTATACGACAACTGCGCCCACCTCGGGTTGCGCGGTAGCTCCAGGTGACGGACGAACATTTGCGTAGGGCGCGCCTACTGCCAAATACGCTGACGTTAGCGACACACTGCGGCCAAACTGCCACTTGGCACGATCCTGCAGTACATGGGAGGCATCGGCCAGCAGCGTGGTGCTCTCATTGAGGCGGATGGTGCCTGTGAGTTGCCAGCCCCCCGCTCGACGTTGGGCAATGACCACGACTCCGGCATCGACATCCGGTGATGGATCAACGCCAAGCCACGGTTCAATGGTTTCGGTCACATCATCAACGCTGTCAGCGAGGGTCGCTCCTGGTGCGCCAATGGCCACCACAGTGCCAGATGCAGACATCGCCTGTCCGAACCAAGCGTGGTCACTTGCCAGAAGTGAATGAGGCACCATGAGCCGGTTGATGGCACCGCTTATGGCGGAGACAGCATCTTCTCGCCACGATCCATTGAAGAAGCGAAACGTGTCTGCCCCACCTCTGAATACACCTAGGCCGTCGCTCTTTGGGGCACCGCCCATGACGCCATCATCAAAGACCGCCACCGAGGTGCCCAGTAAGTTGTCTTCCAGTGGATAACTGTTGTGCGGATTTGGTAGCAGCGTTCCTGCGACCACGGGTTGTTGGGCGGGGCGCTGTGGCCGGGCCGAACCTGGCGCAATTGCCATGACTGCGGTGGTGGCAGCGGCGATGCCCAGGAGTGGTGTCAGAATAGAAGGTCGATTGCGTCGCATCTGTGTGTTGGTGGCGGTTGCGCCGAGGTCCCCAACCTGCCAAGTCTACTGCACGACACGGCTGCCAATGCGCGTAAAAAGTGGACTCAGTGATCCTTCTTCTTGGCTTTTGAGGTTTCAACACACTACGCGGTCCAATTCTAGGGGCCGGGCGAGTGACCCACGCCGCTAGGCCTCGGGGCGTCGAATAATCAGCGTGTCATTCTGCCCACCAAATCCGAAGGAATTACTCAGGCAGATGTCAACATCTGCCGCGCGTGCTGTATTGGGGACGTAGTCCAGATCGAGCTCGGGATCGGGCTCGCACAGGTTGATCGTGGGCGGAATCATGCCCCGCTTCATCACCAGTAGGCTGGCAATCAGTTCAACAGCGCCTGCGGCGCAGATGAGGTGCCCCATCATCGATTTGATGCTGGTCATAGGAATTCGCGGGGCATTGTCGCCGAAGACAAGTTTGATGGCGCGGGTTTCGATGGAATCGTTCTCTTGCGTGCCCGTTCCGTGTGCCGAGATGTACTGCACCGGTGGCGTGTCGCCTGGAGCTTTCGGGTCGATGCCAGCCTCATTGAGCGCTCGGCACATGGCCGCGGCAGGGCCACGTCCCTCGGGATGGATGTCGGTGATGCGATAGGCATCGGCGCTGGAACCATATCCAGTGATTTCCGCATGAATGGTGGCACCGCGCTGCTGGGCATGTTCAAGCGACTCAAGGACCAGTACGCCAGAACCCTCGCCCATGACGAATCCGTCGCGGGTGCGAGAGAACGGCTGCGATGCGTGCGTGAAGTCATCGCTTCGCGTCGAGAGTGCTGTCAGTCGATTGAATCCGGTGATACCCAAGACATGAAGCATCGTGTGCGTGCCACCACTGATCATGACGTCGGCATCGCCACGGCGCAGAATATCACTGGCTTCGCCGATGGCTTGAGTACTCGCGGCGCAGGCCGTCAAGCAATTGAAGGCGGGACCACGTAAGCCGAACTCACGAGCGATGTGCGTGAGGGGTTCGTTGGGTTCCTGAGCCACCTCGTAGGCGCATGCGATGTGCTCGCGGGCGGCTTCGAGCCAGGCGCCGTCGTCGATGTCCAGCGACTCTGGCCGCCACGCCGACAGGCTTGTCTTGGAATAGGAGTCGAAATCAAGAACACCCTCGCCCGAACCCAGATAGATTCCGCAGCGGCGGCGGTCCAAACCATTGGTGTCACCCAGTCCAGAGGACTCCCATGCTTGTCGTGCAGCGCCCAAGGCAAAGGCCGTGTGCATGCCGGGTTGACCGTGCCTCGATGTGTCGTCGACGTAGTTCTTCCAGTCGTAGTCCCGTACCTGATTGGCAAAGGTCGTTGGAAAAGTCGTGGCGTCGAAGCGGTCGATGGGTGCGACACAGGTGTCGCCGGCGATCAAACGTGACCACACCGAGTCAATATCGTGTCCGAGGGGCGTGATCCAACCAGCGCCGGTAATGACGATTCGGCGTGTGCTCATGCGACGGGCCTCGAGAGGATGGTGGCGGTGTTTTGTCCGCCTTGGCTCGCGGTCATGACCAGTATGTGATCTGGCGTGTCGCCTCCGCCGGGAAGCGCGCCAATATCAATGCAGTGCGCGGCCACACACAGTTGTGTGGCGCCATGGCCGGCGCAGCAGTTGCCGGTGATGGGCGTTACCAAGATGCGGTGGGGTTGGGCATCTCCAAACACGGTGGCCATCGCATCGGCTTCGCCTGCGTCGATGCCCGGAATGCTCAGGCCCATTGGTACCACGGCATCGATGTCCGCGGCGACAAGACCAGCACGGGAAAGGGCTAGTTCGATGGCATCGGTTATGGACTCCCCCGAAGCCGATTGCAAACTGTCGTCTTCAACGCTCTGTGTACACGCTACGGCAGCGATGATGGCGCGGATGGTGGCCCCGCGGGCACGGGCATGATCGAGCGCTTCGATGACCAGAATCCCACCGCCTTCCCCCAGAATGGTGCCAGTGGCATCATCTTGATACGGCCGCAGGGCCGAGACCGGGTCGGCATCAGGTTGAACCGATGCCAGCCGGCCGGCGCATTGTTGTCGCCAGGTCGCCAGCACATTGAGTCGACTCTCGACGCCGCCAGTTAGACAAGCATCCGCAGCGCCTCGTTGAATGACTCGCATCGATTCGGCAAGTGATAGTGGGGCACTGGATTCCCAGCAAGTAATGGTGTTGCTTGGTCCTTGGCAGTCATGCACGATGGTGACGTGGCAGGCAAGCATGTTTGGGAGGTACTTGAGCAGCCACAGCGGGGTGAGGTTCTCCATGCCTGTGTGGCCCCAGTGGTGAAGATCAAAGTCGCCGTTGTCGGCGCGGCTTGTCACCAGTGCTGCGCCGAGTTCGTTGACGTCCGCGCAGATGAGTCCGGCGCCAATGTGGCATCCCACGCGATCTGCAGCGATCGTTGGTTCGCCATCGCTCGTGGCCGCGGTGACCATGCCTGCGTGCTCAGCGGCTGCTATCGCGGCGCCCACGGCCAGTTCGATGTCGCGGCACATGACCTTGGTGGCTTTGCGGTGTGACTTGGGAACAAGTTTGCGAATTGCAAAGGCATCGGCGGGGAGTTCGCCACCAAATGGCGAGCCCCACTTGGCGGCGTCGTAGGATTCGATTCGGCGGATACCAGTGGTCCCCGATTCGATGGCAGCCCACAGGGGGTCGATGCCAATGCCCAAGGCGGTGACTGGGCCAATGCCCGTGATGGCGACGTCGCAACGCATGGGGCGGAATTGTACCGGTGAAGGGCTCCGGTGCCATAGTCTGTCAAACGATGAACATTGATCCCACTCAAGCGGCCATTGCCATTGGCGTGCCGGCGGCAGCGATGCTGATTGGGGCGGCCAGCGGACTGGCCTGGCGGCCTGGCCCCAAAGTTCGCTCTGCGGTGCAGCATCTGGCCGCAGGCATCATTTTTGCCGCCGTGGCCACCGAGTTGGTTCCGACGCTGGTCGCAGGCACCTCCTGGGTAGCCATGTCGATCGGGTTTTTTGCCGGTGTTGTGCTGATGCTGGGCATTCGGGTGGTATTTGATGGCGACGATGGTGGAGAAGAAGGCGCACTGCCAGATGTGTCGGTCGGAATGTTCGCCGGACTCTCGGTGGATCTACTCATCGACGGGCTGCTCGTGGCCCTTGCATTGTCCGCTGACGAGCAGGGCGGCATGGTGCTTGCTGCGGGCGTGAGCTTCGAAACATTCTTTTTGGGGATGGCCTTGGCGGCTGTGCTGGCGGGGCGATCTGGTCGGTTGATGGGACTTGCTGGAGTCTTGGCTCTGTGCCTGTTGATTGGCGGCGGTGGGGGATTGGCCCTTGCGACCTCTCTGTCCGGTCCGTGGCGACTGGGGCTGCTGGCCTTTGGCGCCGCGGCGCTGTTGTATCTTGTGACCGAAGAACTGCTCGTCGAAGCGCATCAAGGCGATGGCGAGACAGTTGGCGGCACGATGCTCTTTTTCATTGGATTCGGCGTGACGTTAGCGATCGCCTCTGCTTCAGCGTGACATGGCACACAAATGGGAATACTCATGACAGACGCGTACAATCAGGAAGAAGCCAACCGGATGAAGGTTCTTGCGGGGATTCTGGGGATCCTCCTCGGCTTGTTCGGCATTCACAAGTTTGTACTGGGGTACACCGGAACAGGACTGGTCATGTTGTTGGTGTCCGTGCTCTCCCTGGGCCTTCTCGCGTGGGTCATGGCCATCATTGGCCTCATTGAAGGCGTCGTGTATCTGACATGTTCAGATCAGCGATTTTACGACGTCTACATTGCCGGCGAGAAGAACTGGTTCTGAACTCACCCGACCGCCGCTCGATTGTCTTGACTACGAGTTTGGCGCCAATCGCCGCGCGATGAGCATGGCCATTTCGAGTGCTTGCTCGTAGTTGAGCCGCGGGTCGACCAGCGATCGGTAGCCATCCTTGAGGTCGTCATCGGTCAGCCCGCGCGCCCCGCCGGTGCACTCGGTGACATTGTCGCCGGTGAGTTCAAAGTGCACGCCCCCGAGGTGCGAACCGCACTTGGCGTGGATCTCGATGGCCTGCTCAAGTTCGTTCAGGATGTCCTCGAAACTCCGAGTCTTGATGCCCGAGGCCGTCTTGCGAGTATTGCCGTGCATCGGGTCACAGACAAATAGCACGGTGCGTCCTGTGGCCTGCACCGCATCAATGAGAGCTGGCAAATGCTCGCCCACCTGTGCAGCGCCATATCGATGAATAAAGGTCAGGTGCCCCGGTTCATCGTCAGGATGCAGGACATTGACAATCCGGCTGACAAAGCCCTGCAATTCACTTGCTTGGATTGACGGGCCGATCTTGACCGCAATGGGGTTGCGAATGCCTCGGAAGAATTCCAGATGCGCGCCATCAAGCCCAGCGGTCCGCATGCCGATCCACGGATAGTGGGTCGACAGGTTGTACCACCCGTCGCGGCGGGGCACTTTGCGGGTCATGGCTTGTTCGTAGGGCAACAGCAAGCCTTCATGGCTCGTGTAGAAGTTCACGCGCGAGAGATCGGCAACCGATATGCCCGTGAGCGTTTCCATGAATCGCACCGATTCACCAATGGATCGTACCGTCTCGTAGTACTCGGTGGCTCTAGGTGAGTGTTTGACGAAGTCCAGTTCCCAGTACTCGGGGTGATGCAAGTCGGCAAAGCCCCCGTCGATGAGGGCGCGAATGAAATTGAGCGTCAGGGCTGATCGCTCGTAGCCCCGAAGCATTCGCCATGGGTCAGGGCGTCGGCACTTCTCGTTGAAGTCGGGGCGGTTGACGATGTCACCGAAGTAACTCGGATGCGTCACATTGTCGCGTGTTTCGTTGGCATCGCTCCGAGGTTTTGCGTACTGGCCAGCGAATCGCCCAACGCGAATCACGCGACGCTGCGTCCCTTGCGCCAGCACCAGTGACATCTGCAGGAGAATTTTGAGTTTGTTGGCGATGACCGATGATTCACAATCCGTGAACGACTCGGCGCAGTCGCCACCTTGAAGCAGAAATCGCTGACCCGTTGCAGCCTCGGCCAGTTCACCTTTGAGACCCTCGATTTCCCAACTGGTCACCAATGGGGGCAGGAGCGCCAATTCGCCAACAGCCTGGGCCAATTGTTCGGCATCTGGGTATTCGGGCTGGTGAAGGGCTGTCAGGGCCTTCCAGTTGTCAGGGGTCCAGTCGCTCATTGGGGGGGCTCTTGAGAACTCAACGGGGGTTGGGAGCACAATGCTCGTGTCGATACAATGCGGACGGGAGGACTCGAACCTCCACGGGTTACCCCACTGGTACCTAAAACCAGCGCGTCTGCCAATTCCGCCACGCCCGCGTGGAATCAGGGATTGAGAATGCAGATTACACCCACAAAGGCGGGCGTGGGGCAAGTGATTTGCCCGAGGAAGTTCTCAGACCCTTCAAAGCGATTACACGGAGCATCAGATATGTCATCAACTTCTGCCGGAACATCCTTCATCGGGCTCCTATCTCGTCTGGTGTTGGCTGTTGGGTTCTTCTTCTCGGGGTGGCATCTGTGCTTTGACACTGTTGAATTCACGCCCGAAGAGATCCGTGTGCTCGAGGGCGATGCGGTGGCGATAACGCCTGTTTCGCTGCTTGCACCAGTTGCACCAGCCGCTCAGAAACCCACCTCTCAGCCCACGGCCAAGGGCACCAACGCTACCAAGCCATCTTCGGTTCAGGCCGCAGCCCTGGCGGCCATGAGCACCACCGAACAGGAATCGCCTGCGGAGGCCCCAGCGGCCTCCCAAAGCGGTCACCGCCCCGCAGCGATGACCATCGCGCTGCGGCTTCGAGAGGTTGGGTTTGAAAATTGGTCTCAGCCAACGGCTTGGGCCGCTTCGGTCGCGGAGTTGATCGGTGGCGTGGCTATTTTCATCGGCCTATTGACCCGATTCTGGGCCTTCGTGATGGCGGTCATGCTTGGCGCCAGTTTCTGGCTCTCGACCATTCAAGCGGAGGGCATGTTCGATCGCAACCCCTTCGAATGGGCGGCCGACGCCCCCGCCTTTGAGCAGATGCTCTTTACTGCGGGCCTCTTTGTGCTGGCGGTGGGGCTGCTGATCAAGGGATCCGGTCCGCTTGCCTTGGACCGATTGCTCTGGCCCAGCCACGCGAAGACCGCAACCTCACGCAAGAACCTTGCCGTCGAGGATGCTCCGTAGCCTTCCTGTAGCCTTTATGACTCAATGGCGAGGCATCACCTGTTCGAGCCGTATCCTCCGAGGCATCGTGTCGCTTCGAGTCACCAATTCGCCAACTGGACGCATGCACCGGCTGATTGATCGTGTCGGCCCATGGACGGTGTCAATTGGGCTCCATGCAGTACTGATCATCGTGGGCCTTCTTGTGACGTGGTCGATCATCCGCATGGACGAACACCTGCCCTCGCCGGTGATCACATCGGACATCGTTGCCATGACACCCATCATGCCGCTCCACGACACCCCGGCCGATGCAGTCCAATCCCAAGCGCCCAGCATGCCCGAACTTCCCGCACTCGCCTCGCCGCCGCGTCTTCCGGCAATCTCGGCGCCCACCGCTGCCACTCAATCTGGACCTTCAAGATCTGTACCAGCCTCTTTTGCGGGCGCATCGCTGGGCGTTGCTGGTGATGTGGTCTTCGTTCTGGATGCCAGTGGAAGCATGATCGCGTGGCTTCCATTCGTGATTGACGAAGTCGAACGCACGCTCGCGGCGATGCATACTGACCAGCGCTTTGCCATTCGCTACTTCGCGGGCGACGACGTGCATGCGGCGCCCCCTCGGCGATTGACCGACGTCACGCCCGCTGCGGCCGAGATCGCTATCGCCGCCCTTCGCCGCGACGCATCGCGTCGCATGCAGCGAGGATCGAACCCAACGGGTGCTCTGATCGAGGCATTGCAACTTAAGCCCGACCTCATCGTGCTTCTGAGTGAAGGGCTCGCTGGACGCGGCCAGTGGGCTGTGGATCGGGACTCCGTGTTGGCGGCCCTTGATCAGGCCAATCCTGTGAATGCACGCACTGCGCTGCGACCGGTACGGATTGAGTGCATCCGCCTTGTGAGCCGAAGTGCTAATGACCCAACCCCACTTCTTGAAGCCATCGCCGCAACACACGGTGGGGGTGCCATGCGAACTGTGACTTTGGAGGATCTTGACCGATGAATCGTCTTGTTGTGCTTGCCTCGGGCCTATGCCTGTCCATCGCCGCGCCAGCTGCAGCCTCTGCAGCTGACAGTGGCACGCGGAGCTTTGCCTCGGCCTTCTTCATCTCTCGAAATGGCGATGGCCGGATCGAAGTGCTTGGAACTGGCGTGACGTGGTTGTTGTTGTGCATGTCGATGACCGCCCTAGCGATGGCCATTTCAATGGCGATGCAAAACCGCCGAGTCACGGTTATGCCAGAGGGGTTTGCCGACACCATGCGAAAGAATCTCAAGGCCAAGCGGTTCAAGGAAGCCATCGCACTGGCACAAGGAAGCGACACCTTCCTCGGTCGCGTCATGGCCGACGCACTTCGACAAGCCCCGAACGGTTGGAATGCGGTACTTCGAACGCTCGAGCAATCCAGCGAAGAACACACCGTATCGCGACTGCGCCGCATCGAAGCGCTCAACATCATCGGACAGGTCAGCCCAATGATCGGCCTCTTTGGAACGGTGTACGGAATGATTATGGCCTTCTCGGCCATCGTTGCCTCTGGAGGCGCGGCTGACCCGGTCATGCTCGCCGGGGGCATTGGGACGGCGCTGACGACCACATTCTGGGGACTGGTTGTGGCCATTCCTTCATTGGCGGCCGCGGCACTCTTGCGAGGTCGCATCGATGCGATGACAGCTGAGGCAACCCTTGTTGCCGAAGACTTGTTGTCTCGATTCCGCCCACGTAAGTTACGAGATGGCGCGCCGGCGGTCGCTTGATGCGTCGACGCGGTGGCACTTCGATCAATGCTGACATGACGTCGCTTATTGACGTCGTGTTTCTGCTCATCGTCTTCTTTGTATTGGTGTCTCGCATCGTCGACGAAGATCGCCCCCCCTTGGACCTTCCCTCACCCACACCCGCGGCGACGCGGGTGCCCGAAGCAGGATTGCGTACTGTCGTCAGCGTGCTTGGCGGTGCGGGGGACGTGCGGTTACGCCTAGATGGCGTGGAGTGGTCGGGGCCTGCGGCAAGTGAATCCTTGCGAGTGTCCCTTGGGACGCTGCTGGCCAAGCACCCCACCGCAAGTGTGCAGATCCGTGCCGGACGGGACACGCCGTGGGCGGATGTCGCACCGGTTCTTGATGCAGCCCGAGGCGCCGGTCGTGATGCACGCCTTCCTGGACCAGTGCATGTGCAACTCGCTGCCATGCGGAGTCGCGGCCAATGAGGTCGCATATTCGCGTCCGAAGACGCCGCGGCAGTGGCGGCATGACGCTGAACATGGCGCCACTGATCGATGTGGTGTTCTTGTTGTTGATGTACTTCATGGTGGCCACCGACTTCAGTCCGACTGAGGAAGTGTTCAGACTGGACCTTCCCGAACCACAGGCGGCCTCGGTGGATCCACTGGATGTGCCTGACGACCCACTCCTGATTCGCATTGCTGGTGATGGCACGATGGCCCATATCGAAGTACTTGGACCGTGGCGGATTGATCCGACCGTCGAAGCACTTCGCATGTTTCTGACTGAGTCCGTGCATCCCCGCGGGGTGCTTTTCTTGCGTGATCATCCCATCGTCATTGATCCTTCGCCCGAGGTGGCCTGGGAGATGGTCATCGATACTTTCAACGCCGCAGTGGCGGCCGGTTGCACCAATGTCAGCTTGGAGACACCCTCATCATGATTGCTGCACTGGTGCTGGCCATCTCGGTCGCAACTTCGCCAGCGGCGCTGCTTGAACAGTGTCGGGAGACGTGCCGCCAGGCGACCTCCGATACCCAGCGGATCCAAGCCGATGTGGAGCTACTTGATGCCATTCTTGGTCAAGCATGGGCTCACGAGATGGTGGTTGACGGGGCGCTCTTGGGTGTGCCCGATGTTCACCGTAGGCAGGCGGCGGCGGCCGTTCTGGATGAGGCGATCATGTCCAGCGCCCGCCTTGAAGACGTGCTGCAACGAATGGCTCGTGATGGACAGCCAGTGTCGCTTTGGTCGCGTCGCTGGCGGGTGCGACGTGGCGTGGCGTGCGCCGCCGCGGGCCTTTTGGCACGCGACGATACCCGCGACCGCCTGCTACGGGAGGCAAAACCATTGCTGAACGATGCGGTGGCGGCCAACACTGATCCAACAGGCCGAGCCCGCCGCATGCTTGCCGCGGTCTGCATGGCGCTCAACGATTCGGCTGGAGCCAGTAGGCAACTGGCGATGACATCCGGCGACGAATCCTTGTCTCCCACAGAACGCGTCGCGATGCAAATCAGTCGATGGCATGCGATGCCTGATGCAGCGTTCTTGTCGGCGGTGGAAGTGTCCATCGATGGTGCTGTGGATGCGTGGCAGGTGCATCTGCTTGGCGATGCCGCCATGTCGCAGGCGACCGACCTGTCTGCTGCGTCGCGTGTTGCCACCGTATGGCGACGAAACCTCGAGCGTATCGGCATGACCCCACAGCAGGCCGCCCACAAGGTCCACCACGCCGCCGCTTTGCTGTATCCGCTCGTTGGGCAAGCAGACAAGACCACTGACGCGGCGTGTGTTGCGGGAATGATTGAAGGAGCGCTTGCTGGAAGCGGCACACAAGAGGCTCACAAACTGATTGAAGCGGCGGCTGCTGGCGAGCGAAGTGGGTTTGATCGAGCGCTGGTATTGGAAGCAATTGCGCAGGCCGTGACGTTGCAGGATGGCGGCATCGAATCGGTCGTGGCCTGGCGCGATGCGGCGTCAGCTGCGACCGGGGTGCATCGCCGTCAATTACTCGATCGCGCTGCAAGGCAAGCGGTACTCATCGGCGCGACTGGTCAAGATGAATTGCTGATCGAAGCGGTCTTGCTTGAGGCTGCCGCGGACGGGCAGTCGCGAGATCACTGGCTGTTGACGTTGGCTCATCACGCCGCCACACGCGGAGATGTTCACGCAGCGATGGAACGACTGTCAACCATCACCCCTGGAAGTGATGTTCATGTCGACGCCATGGAACTCATGTTGCACCTACTTGGCCAGCGGCTTCGGGCGGGCACCTTTGAAACCGCAGATCAGCAGCACATCGATGCACTTCGTGCTGCGGCGATGATTGCACACAGACGAGGAAGCACGCAGGCGGGCGAAGTGGCGGCCAAGGTTGCGATGCTGCGTATCGAGCGATCGCTTCTTGAAGGCGATTTGGCAACGGCCCGCACGCTTCGGCGAGATGACAAAGCCATGACACTCGCTCGCGGGTCGGACCGATTCATGATTGATGCGCAGATCTCGGCCAGTGCGGGGGATCGCGTTGGCGTACAGCGGATGACGGACGTTTTGGAGGCGGCACAACGCCGCGATCTTCTGCATTGGATGGGCGCGTACGCACCATCGCATGCGGATGTCGTGGCAGCGTCGCTAGGCGCAGAGGACCTCAGTGGCGACGCCTCGGCCGATGTCGCGCTGGCCGACGCATTGAAGCGATCGGGTCGAGTTGATCAAGCACTGACAATCTATGAGTCCGTCTTGGGGACATCACCCAGTTTGGTTGCGGCCATTTTGGGCCAATGCGATTGTCTGTGGCAATCCGGTGACCGCAGCGATCTAGCCAAAGCAGCGCAGGGCTACCGACGAATTGCCGCGATGCCTCGTCAGGATGACCCGGCTCGGTGGCGGTTGGCCAATGAACGGCTGCTGGCCGTACTGGCTCGTGCTGGCGCAGATCCAGCGAAACTCCGTGCACGCTGCGCGCGATTGCAGGCGATCGATCCTGAGTTGATGTGCAGCGAAGAAGCCACAGTGAGTGTGCCGCACTGAGGCCCCTCGGTCGCTGCGTTGCCTGGTCTACTTCATCTGCCGAAGTTCATTACGGAGAATGGCGGCCAACTCGTAGTTCTCATGATCGATGGCATCCCTGAGTCGATGTCGGAGTTCTTCACGTTGTGAGGACGGCAGCCGAGGTGTCAGAACATCGCGCATGCCCCGCAGCAGCAAGACCTCGTTGCAGGAGTCGTAGTGGCTCTCGCTGACGACGTTGGTCAGATCGGTCAGGCCACGTTCAATGGCCAGCCTGGCCAAATCCTTGCGACCGGCGGCGGCCGCTGCTTCGGCAGCGGCCCTTGCTCTCAGAGTGCAGCCGCGTCGATGGGCTTCGTTCAGGGCATCTTGCGGAGCGACATCTCGGGCAGCCGTCGCGCACCGAATGACGTGCTCGGCGTCCTGAATGGCTTGCTCGTGCCGTGACAGGGCTAAGAGGAGGTGCCCGCGATAGTCGTGCAGGCCCGCCTCGTGAAGCAAGTCCTCGGCCGTGTCTGCGTCGACGGTGGACTCAGGGGTGGCGAAGGCCGAGGACCGCCCATCGGGGCGGCCGCTGACTTCGAGTTGCAGGAGGCCCATCTCAATTCGGACCTGAATAAGCTCCCGGCCATCGCTGGCGGTCACCATTCTGGCGACATCGTGGTCGGGCCCGAGGGGCCACTGAGAAAAAAATGTAGTCAGGTCAATGTCAGGCATGGGGGGGCTCGGGGGGGGAATTCAACTGGCCCAAAGGTTGCTCTGTGCGGGCCATGCGGTCCATTCAGGCGGTTATTTCACTGGCTAGTGCTTGACAGTGACCAGTGCAGTCAAGACCGACGTTTGGTGGTTCGATTGTACCGGGAGACCTGATTGCCCCGAATCTTGCGGGATCCGTTTCACAACCCCATCGAAGGTGGATATGTGGAGTTGGCTCTCAAACCAGCAATGGGCTGGCAGGGGTCGTTGGGCAAATGACCCGCATCTGCGGGGATCAAAGCTGTCCGGGGGGACAGCACCGGGCCCCCGTATGGAGGCACCAGAGTCGTTCCTGTGTGGGAGCGGCGGGAACCCGGTCCAACGCAGGAACCCCGTGCGCCATGGCTCGTCAATACTCCGACAGAACACTTGAGACCTATCTCCGCGACATCAACCGCGTCGATCTACTGACGCCTGCGGAAGAGAAGGAACTTGGGTGGCGAATCATCAACGATAACGATATGGCCGCCAAGGATCGCATGATTCAGTCAAATCTCAGGCTGGTCGTGTCGATCGGAAAGAATTATGTCCGCCGAGGACTACCTCTTTCGGACCTCATCGAGGAAGGCAACATTGGACTCATTCGCGCCGTTGAGGGTTTTGATCCGGCGCAGGGGGCACGATTTTCGACCTACGCCTCTTGGTGGATCAAGCAGGCCATCAAACGCACGCTCATCAATGCCCGTCAACCCATTCACATTCCCGCGTACATGGTTGACCTCATTCGACGATGGCAGCGGGCTGCGGCCACATTTCGCGAACAGGAGGGGCGCACACCCAATGTCAATGACATGGCCTTGCTGTTGGAACTTCCTATTCGCAAGGCGCAAATAGTCCAGCGAGCGTTGCATGCGCATCGAAGTTCGAATCATGCACCGACAATGGAAGACGGCCAGCCGCTTGACTTTGGATCAGTTATCGAAGACATTCGAAACGTCTGTCCTGAGCACAGTGTGGGCAACGCTGAAGAACTTGCCATCGTCATGGCCGTTATTGAGACGCTCGAAGAACGCGAGGCAAGAGTGCTCCGGCTTCGCTACGGATTGGAGGGGCGTGCGCCTTTGACGCTCAAGCAAATCGGCGCCGTCATTGGTTTGACCCGCGAACGCGTTCGTCAAATTGAAATGGACACGCTTCGGCGTATCCAGCACCGTCTTAAGCAGCGTCGCGTCGCGTAGCGGCCAACGTCACTTTTTCAAGAACGGCAGTTCGCACACGGTCGCATCAACCGCGGCGCGGCCGAGATTGATCGACAGTGTTGTGCCAACCTCACGCACATCGCGGTCGATGATCGCCATGGCAATGGATGTATCGAGTGTCGGGCTCAAGCATCCACTGGTCACCGTGCCGACTTCAACGCCATCTTGCATGACCGCTTGGCCCTGCCTAGCCGCACGCCGACCGTTCAGAATTAAACCCGTCAGCAATCGTGGAGGCCCGCCAGCATCGACAATGGCCTGTAATGCCTCTTGACCGATGAATCGCTCGGCCGTGCACTGGCCGGAGTTCTTATCGAGTTTGACGGCAAAGTCGAGCCTGGCGGTCAGGGGGTCGATGTCTTCGGTGATTTCATGTCCGTACAGGCACATGCCTGCTTCGAGTCGCAGTGAATCACGAGCACCAAGGCCACAGGGCTTGACTGGCGTGTTAGCAGCGTCAGTATTGCCCAGCATCATGCCGACCATCTTGGCGGCAATCGCCTTGGGAAGAATCACTTCGACGCCGTCTTCGCCTGTGTAGCCAGTCCGGGAGACGAGGGCCTTGGCAATAAGCACTGATTTTGTAACAAAGTGATACCGCTTCATGGCGGGAATTTCGCTGGAGAACTGGCTGATGAGTTCCATGACCTTGGGGCCTTGAATGGCGACCATGGCCGTGGACTCTGTTTCATCTTTCATCTTGTAGACAAGATCGCCGCGGATGTTTTCGAAGTGACCCAGCAACTTCTCTCGGTTGGCGGCATTGCAGACCATCAAGTATTCGCTTTGGTCAATGCAGTAGATCAGCACGTCGTCGCGGCAACCGCCGTGTTCGTTGCAGATCAATCCATAACGAACTTGGCCAGACTTCATGCCGTCGATGCGACGACTGCAGCATCGGTCCATCATGCGGCACGCATCGCGACCCTTGAATCGCAGTCGTCCCATGTGCGAGACATCGAACATGCCACCACTTGTGCGAGTCTGCACGTGCTCATCGATGATCGAGCCATAGTGCAGGGGCATCTCCCAGCCGGTGTAGTTGACGAGTTTGGCGCCATGGCCGGTATGGAAGGAGTGGAATGGCGTGTGCCGCAGTTGGGACGTTGTAGACATCCCTGCATGGTACTGGCAGCGAGGCGAATTCAGTCCTTCTGGACGCTTCGCTCAAGCCGCTTGACTCGTCGGAACAGCTCGGCCAGATTCACCGAGGCCATGGCATTGCGTTTGGCCGTGTCGGCGTCGATGGCTGGCGCGCCACCGATTTTCTTGCCATCGGGAATGGCGGTCACGACACCCGTGTGTGCCAGTGCCTGCACGCCATCGCCAATCGTGAGGTGGCCCGCTACGCCAGTCTGGCCACCCAGGACGACGTGATGTCCCATCGTCACCGATCCGGCTACGCCCACAAGGGAGACCAACAGGCAATGCCCACCCATCGTGGTGCCGTGCCCAATCGAGATGAGATCGGCGAATTTGGTGCCCGTGCCAATGCGGGTTTCGCCCATGGCGGCCCGTTCGATGGCGCAGTTGCCGCCGATTTCGACATCGTCTTCGAGCACGACGATGCCATGCTGAGGAATTTTGTGGTGCACACCCTCGTGTGTGGCATAGCCAAAGCCGTCGTTACCGATGACGGTGCCCGCGTGTAGCGTCACCCGGTCGCCGAGTAGGCAGTACTCGTGGACAACGCTGTTGGGAAACAAGATGCAGTCGTCGCCGATTACGGCGTGAGGCCCGACCCAAGTGCCGGGGTACAGGTGGCACCCTCGCCCGATGGTTGCGCCGTGCTCGACGGTGGCAAAGGGGTGGATGCGAGTGCCTTCGCCGACTTTCGCTTCAGTATGGACAGCGGCTCGGGAGCTGATGCCCCGCTCATCTGCGTCCATGGGCTCTGGGTGCTGCCGCATGCCGTGAAGTTCAATAACCGCATTACGAAACGCAAAGTAGGGATCGTCGCAGATCAGCGTGTTGAGGCCTTTGGGAGTCTCGATGCCCGGCGCTACGAGCACAGCGGTTGCTTCGCTCGTCTCTAAATGGTCGCGGTATCGAACATTGGCCAAGAAGGCTAGGTCGCCAGACTCGGCGACTTCAATGCCACGGCACCGCCCTACGGTGGCCTCAGGGTCGCCGTCAAGTACCGCGCCGAGCCGCTGGGCTAGATCCACCAGAGTCATCCGCATGTGTCTCAATCTCCATTCCACGCCTGAGGTCAGATGCGAAGGGTACCTCCACCATCCCCAAGGAGGCAGCAATCATCCGCCTCGGATATCCTCGCCTCACTGAATGGGCCTCTTTCGCACCGCCATCGCAGCCCTCTTTATCTCGCTGCTGGTCCAGCCTTGGGCCACAGCCGCGGTACAGGACACCGATGCGCTCTTGGATCGACCGATCGGGTCGATCTCACTGACCGGTCTCGGCCGGGTCGACGAGCAGGGCGTCTACAACAACATTCGGTCGCGGGTGGGCGAGCCGTACACACCAGAAACGGCTCGAGGTGATATTTCACGATTAACAAGGCTCGGTGAGTTTGCCAGTATCGACATCGAAGCGGTCCTTCAGGACGATGGGAGTGTGGCTCTAACTTATGTCTTCAAGGAGCAGCAGTTGCTCGCTGCGGTGTCGGTGGTGGGCAACAAACTGCTCAGTGACAAGTCGCTGCTCGGACCCACGGGACTGCATCGAGGATCTCCGCGGGATGACTTTTTGATTCAGCGCGGAATCCGCGAGATGGAGCAGCTCTACTATGCCAAGGGCTACTTCCTCGCGGAGGTATCAATCGATCTTCCACAACTCGATGAGCACGGCGTACTGATCTTTGAAGTCATCGAAGGACCACGGGTTCGAATTCGGTCCATTGTGTTCAATGGCTCGACTTCCTTTTCGGCTAAGGAATTGAGCGCGGAGATCGAAACCACGACGTGGTTCCCGTTCTTGCGTCGTGGTGAACTGGACGATGCTGAGTTGACCAATGACGTCGCTTCGCTGCATCGATTTTACTATGGCCGGGGCTTTATCGATGTCCGTGTCGATAAGCAGATCGAAATTAGCCCCAGTCAACGAGAAGCCAAAGTTGTCTTTCTGATCGAAGAGGGAAGGCAGTACACCGTCGGCGAGATCAAGGCCTCGGGCATGGCTGGCGCACCATTGAAGGTGTTCTCATCCGAGCAACTTGCTGCGATCATGAACATCAAGGTCGGCGATGTATTTAAGCAGGACCTGCTCGAACAATCTCAGGAATCGATCAAAGATTCCTACGGCGTGATGGGATACCTCGATGCCAGAGCGGGCATCTCTCCGATTCGTCACGGTCGGTCTACCGAGTTAATCTTGACGTTGGAGATCGACGAGGGCGAAGTGGCCGACGTCGGTATAGTGAGCATCACCGGCAACACGCTGACCAAGGACAAGATCATTCGGATCAATGTGGGTTTGGTGCCGGGTCGCCGATTCGATGCCCGAGAGTTGAAGAGCACCAAGGAACGCATCATGAGCACTGGTCTGTTCAAAGATGCGAGGGTCACCGTTCAGCAGCCCGAGCCTGGGCAAGAAACCATTCGCGATGTGCTTGTCGAGATCAAGGAACAGAACACCGGCTCTATCAACTTCGGCGTGGGCTTTGGTTCAGACACGGGTGTGCTGGGTAATATCTCACTGACTCAAAACAACTTCGATCTCTTCGATGTGCCTGAAACCTTTGGTGAGTTCATTCGTGGCCGCGCGTTCCGAGGGGCCGGCCAGAAATTTGCCATCAATTTTCAGCCCGGCACCGAAATCTTCGCATACGACATCAGCCTGACCGAGCCACAGATTCTGGGTACTCCTTGGGCCTTGGGACAGGCAGCGGGTGTCCTCCGCCGCGTGTACTCCGACTACACCGAGGAACGAACGTCTGCAGGGACTTCGCTGGCCCGTCGCCTCGGTGATGTGTGGTACGTCGCGTTCCGGTTCGATGCCGCCAAAGCGAAGCTCGATGGCCTGAACGCTTTTGAACCTGAGGAAGTCATTGCCGATCAGGGGACGAAAACGCTTCTATCTCTGGGCATGACACTGTCACGTACGACCATTGATCGTCTCGACCGTCCAACTCGTGGCAGTCGAACCCAATTGAGCCTAGCCAACTGGGGTGCCATTGGCGGTAATGTCGCGTTCAATCGAGCATCAGTGGACTACACGACTTACCTCGCTCTGGAGCGTGACTTCCTTGGGCGTACATCAACACTGCGAATTGATGGTCAGATCGGTCACATCTTTGGCGGTCAGGCTCCGACCTATGAGCAGTTCTACCTTGGCGGGCGCAGTTTCCGGGGCTTCGACTTCCGAACGATCTCCCCCAAAGGCAAGACGGCGGCGGGTGTCCAGACGGATGTGCCCGTTGGCGGCACCTTCCAATTCTTCGCAGGTGCGCAGTACCAGCGACCGCTGCTCGGCGAGTTGCTCGATGGCGTTGTCTTTGTGGACTCGGGCACCGTGAACGACTCGCCAGGTATGGAGGAGTACCGTGTTAGCGTCGGTGTGGGCATCCGAGTGTATATTCCCCAACTTGGCCCGACGCCCTTGGCATTTGACTTCGGGTTCCCGATGATCAAGCAGGATTTGGACCAGACACAGTTGTTCAGTTTCTCAGCGGACCTGCCGTTCTGAGTACGGCACCGCCTCTACTACGTCCTGGAGGACAACACATGCATAAAACACCCAAATGGTTGACGGCAGCACTCCTCGTCGCGGGCATCGCGATGGCGAGCGTCATCTCGATTCGCGGAACTGCCTTGTCCATGGCGCCTGCTGGACCGGTGGCCTACATCGATCTGGTGAGAGTCATTGATGGTTTGGCAGAAAAGGCTGATGCGGAAGCCAAACTCAACACCCAAGGCGAGGGCATTCTGGGAGAGAGTGAAGCTCGCGATAAGGAACTTCGAGAACTCAATGAGGCCATTGGCCCGATGGAACTGGGTCCAGATCGAATTAACGCACAGGAGCGACTCGATGAGAAGTACACCGAGTTTCTGGCCTGGCAGGAATTTACCATGCGTGAACTGGACATCGAACGAGCCCTGCTGATGCAAGGCTTGTACGAAGATGTCATGACCGCGGTGCAAAAGATGGCGCAGCGTGAGGGTCTGGACATGGTCTTCATTTACAGTCCGGACCGAGACATTCAGATCGACCCACAAGCGGGTCCCCTCGAAGACCAGGTTCGAAACGAGATTCGCCGTCGACGCATTGCATTCTCGTCTGCTCGTGTGGATCGAACCGAGGATGTCATTATCCGCATGAACAACGAATACGAAATGGAAGCCACAGGCCAATGAGGCCGGTAGGAGTAGCGATATGAACCGTCATGTAAATAAGTACATCCTGTCGATCGCCCTCATCACGGGCATGATGCTGGCATTCCAGACCGCTACTGGTCGCCTCGCACCACCGGCGACTGCGTTGGGCACGATTGATCTTCCGCGAGTGATTGACTCGCTCGATGAGTGGAAGGCTGAGGTTGCCAGAGCTACCGCTGCCAGCGAACAGTTTAAAACCGACATCGAGACTCGAACCAAAGAAGCCGAGGTCTTGCGAGCGGATTTGGAAGACTTTGTTCCTGGAACAGACAAGTTTGGGGATGCGCAGCGTGCGCTCAAGCGAGCCACCATCAACCTCAAGGCATTCATGCTCAATACTGAGCGGCGAGAACTCGCAACAAAGACGAGAAGCGTGCTTCGTATCTACGATCACATCCGCACGAGTGTGGGGCAACTGGCCGACCGTGACGGCTATGGCCTGATTCTGGTGGATGACTCCGCTATTGACATCAACGAGCAGAGTGCCGATGTGCTTGGTGAAATTTCTTCGCGTCGCGTGCTGTACGCCCAGCCGACGCTCGATGTGTCGGATGTGCTCGTGGCATTTATGAACGAACAGTGGAAGGCCGCGCACTAATGAGGATACGCCCGTGACATTTCTGTCGGGCGTCACCGCGGGAGCTATTGCCAAGCAACTTGGCGGCGATCTCATTGGTTTGGCTGACGCGGTTGTCATGGGATTTGCCGGTCTCGAAGATGCCACCGAACATGAGCTTGTGTTTATCGCCTCGCAGCGGTGGGCAGGGAAGTGGGCTGAGTCCACTGCCCGAGTTGCACTGGTCAGCCGAGGTGTGGAAGTACTCGGGCATGATCCCGACACACGTGCACTGATCGTCGTGGATGACGCGGAAGTGGCGCTCATGCTTCTGTTGGAATCGGTGGCTGCCGAAATGCGTCCGATGCCGACACCGGGTATCTCTGCTGATGCATGTGTGCACGAGTCAGCTCATTTGGAAGACAGTGTTCACATTGGACCTGGTGCCGTTGTATGTGCTGATGCGCACGTTGGACAAGGCGCGTGGATACTCGCCGGGGCCACTGTGGGGCGTGAGGCCCGAGTTGGCTCGCAGGCGGCGATGCATGCAGCTTCGGTTCTTGGCGACAACTGTGTGCTTGGCGATCGATCGGTCCTGCATGCAGGGGCAGTGGTAGGGGCTGAGGGGTTTGGGTTCCGGGCCGATCCTGACAGCGGACTTCCCCGCCGTGTGCCACACCTCGGGAATGTTGAGATCGGCATGGACGTGGAAGTGGGGGCCAATAGTTGTGTGGACCGAGGAAAGTTTGGCCCCACGCTGATTGGCGATGGCACCAAAATAGACAACCTTGTTCAGATCGCCCACAATGTGCGGATCGGGCGGGGGGTCATCATCGTGGGGCAAGCCGGGCTGGCAGGATCGGTGGTCGTTGAGGATGGGGCCATTCTGGGTGCTCAGGTGGGTATTGCCGAGCATGTCACCATTGGGGCTGGTGCCAGAATCGCGGCCACCAGCGGCGTGATGCGGGATGTCCCCGCTGGAGAGGACTATGCGGGCACTCCAGCCCGTCCAGCACGCGAGACTTTGCGAGAGGTTGCGGCTCTTCGTAAACTGCCTGCATTGATCGCCTCGCGTGGACGCCGCGGCTGATCTCCCTCAGTTCCTCCATGGTTCCAATGACATGAATGACGTCGCCCCACCCACTCCAGATCAGCATGCAGCCGCCAACCCACAGCGGACGGTGGCCGGTGCGGCAACGATTCATGGCCGCGGTTTGATGCACGGAGCTGAGGTTGACTTGACCATTCGCCCAGCACCTCCTGGACATGGCGTGGTCTTTGAGCGGGTAGACCTCGAAACGCCGGTTCGAATTCCCGCCACGATTGACTTTGCCATCGATCGAGATCGTCGAACGGTGCTCCAAAATGGAGATGCCGTTGTCGAAACGGTTGAGCACTGTTTGTCGGCGCTGCGGGGATGCGGCATCGACAACGCGTTGCTGACCATTGATGGACCAGAAGTACCTCTCGGTGACGGTAGTGCCCAGCCATTTGTGTCTGCCATCGAGTCAGTAGGAGTCGAACAACAAGCAGCCGAGCGTCAGGTTGTGGCAATCACTGAACCCATCCTGCTCGAAGAAGATGGCGCCATGCTGGCTGCTTTTCCCAATAACGGGACGACTTTTCATGCGATCTACGAATTGGACTATGGCCGTAACTCCGATCGGATTCCCAGACAAGCATTCGCATTTACGCTCTCTCAGCGGAGCTACTCGGACAATGTTGCCAACGCGCGGACGTTTAGCCTCGAAGAAGAGGCGACCATGTTGCAGGAGAATGGTCTGTGCGAACACCTGACGCCTGCCGAGGCATTGGTGGTCGGGAAGGATGGTCCGATCGATAATGTGTGGCGCTTTGACAACGAACCCGTGCGGCACAAGATGCTCGACTTGATTGGGGATTTGATGCTGGTCGGGGCTCCGGTGTGCGGGCACTTTGTCGCAACTCGATCCGGGCATGTACTCAATCGACGTATGTGTCGCGAAATTCGTGAGCAGGCCGAGGCCACCAAACGGGCCAACCAACTCAATAGCGGACGGGCGATGGATATTCGGGCGATCCAGCAGATCATGCCGCATCGGTACCCAATGCTGCTGGTCGATCGTGTGGTACATGTCGAGGGCAACAAGAAGGCCATCGGCGTGAAGAATGTGACTATCAACGAGCCCTTCTTCAGTGGCCACTATCCGGGCACACCGATCATGCCTGGTGTACTTATCGTCGAAGCGATGGCGCAACTTGGGGGGTTGCTATTGAGTCAAACGCTTGAGCACACGGGCAAGGTGGCGGTGCTGCTGAGTTTGGACAAAGTCAAGTTGCGACATCCTGTGACACCCGGCGACCAACTTGTACTGGAGGCCGAGACGATTCGCGCTAGTACACGAACCGCGTCAATTCGGTGTCGCGCACACGTGGGCGAGCGTGAGGCCGCCGAAGCTCAAATCAGATTCATGATGGTTGATGCCGACCAGGCGATTGCGTGAGGAGGTCGGCCATGAGCCGCACCAGACGATGACCCACATTCACCCAACAGCAATCATTGATCCAACAGCCACCATCGCTGATGATGTGCGGATTGGTCCCTTCTGCGTCATCGGGCCAGATGTGGTCATCGGCTCGGGATGCATCTTGCACGATCGTGTGTCAGTTGTCCGACGCACTCGAATGGGCCGAGATAATCTCCTGTACCCATGCTGCGTCGTTGGTGGTGATCCACAAGACCGTAAGTACGCAGGCGAGGACACAGATTGTGTGATCGGTGACCGCAACGAAATTCGTGAGCACGTCACGATTCACCGTGGAACAGCCAATGGTGGGGGTGTGACGACCATCGGGTCAGACTGCCTGCTCATGGTGAGCAGTCATATTGCCCACGATTGTTATCTCGCAGATCACGTGACGCTGGCCAATCAAGTCATGCTTGCCGGGCATATCACCATCGAAGGTGGCGCCAGTGTGGCGGGCGGGGCTGGTGTGCATCATTTTGTGACAATTGGTCAATTGGCCTTCGTGGGTGGTCTTACACGTGCGATTCGCGACGTTCCACCATTCATGATTGTTGAAGGGCACCCGTCGGAAATTCGCGCCGTCAACGTCATCGGCATGTCCAGAGCCGGAATTAGTCAAGCTGAAATTGACGCTGTGAAGGATGCGTTCAAGCGGCTGTACCGAGAGTCAGGCCCCATGGCCGAGCGATTGCCAGAGATTCGTTCCGATCATGAAGGTGTTGCGGCCGTTCAAACGCTGTGCGATGCCATCGAAGCTTCGTCACAGGGACCTCATGGCCGTGGGCGCGAAGCGGCCCGATCCGATGACAAGTGGCAGACCCCGGGTCAGGTGGCCAGTTCATCTAGCACGACGTAGTTGACGATCACGCTTCCGCATCATCCTCTTCACATTCCTCTTCCTCGTCATCATCGAGTTCATCTTCGTCGTCTGCACAGAGCGGGCACATTGATGCCCTCATGAGCAGCGCCGTCATCCACTGCGTGCGGGATGGTGCACATTGAGAATTCAGAGGCAAAGACATGGATGGTTGCACGATACTGCGAGCACACTAACGGTCGGCTGAGACTGTTGTGTGTGGCGAATCAGAAATCGTAGCGGTGCCACCAAATCCAACGGTTGGGCGGTAGCCCCATTCGCTCAGTGTTTCGGCGAAGACGCTTGTGTCGAGGTATCGAAGATTACCGCTGATGGAAACCCGCACATCCGGTGTGATATCAACGGGTAGCACGATGGGCAGTTGGACCTGTCGGTCAAACCCTGGCGCCAACACCATGCCTCCGGCGTGCCGCCCCGTCCAAGTTGAGTGACCCGAAGCGGTGGCTGAGTACCGGTACTCCACCAACTCGATCGAGCGATCGTTGGGGTTGGTGATTGACACGGTTACCTGCCCAGCCTGAGCCTCGCTGGTTCGCTCTGTGATGACCAGATCTTGGCCGAGTTTCACGTGGGGGGCTGAGTAGCAGCCGGTGAGGGCCACCATTGCCAGAAGGCTGATACTGAGTCGATGCATGCGTGGCACGATACCAACCTCCCGACCCTCATAGGTAAGTTCTCCACCCCACCTAATCCGCAGAAACCGACCCACATCTGACAGGGGCGTGGATGTGGCTGAATGGGTCACCGTTGCGTGTCGATTGGATTGAAGGCGGAGCCCCTTATGTGGGGGGCGGGCCCATGATGTCCCAGCCAGTTGGAGCCCTCTATGTCGATTAATCGCATCCTGCACGCGGCCCAAGAGGTCGAGGCCAGCGATATCCACCTCGTTCCAGGGCATCAGCCAATGGTGCGGGTCAATACAACCATGCAGTGCCTGGACATGCCCGAGTTGGGCGTGCCATGTATCGAAGGCTTCATCTCCGAGTTGACCAATGACCAGCAGCGGTCACAGTTTGAGTCGCAGCGTGATATCGATCTCTCGTACGCCGTTGAGGCGCTGGGGCGATTCCGGGTCAATATTCATCATCAGCGGACTGGGCCAGCGATGGCCCTTCGGGCGATCAACGACACAGTGCCGCCCTTGGAGTCGTTGAATCTTCCTGAAATCGTCAGCCGGTTTGCCTTGTTGCCCCGAGGCTTGGTGCTGGTGACGGGCGATACAGGTTCGGGTAAGTCCACGACCTTGGCGGCCATTATTCAGGCCATCAATGCGACGCAGCGGAAACACATCATCACCCTTGAGGACCCGATCGAATACACGTTCGAGTCCAAGAACTGTCTCATCGAGCAGCGGGAACGCGGCCACGACATGCCCGATTTTGCCTCAGGGCTCAAACACGCCCTTCGCCAGGACCCGGACATCATTTTGGTCGGTGAGATGCGAGACCTTGAAACCACCTCACTGGCAATCAGCGCTGCAGAAACAGGTCACCTAGTGCTGTCGACCTTGCATACTGCCAGTGCCTCGCAGACCGTCGAACGAATTGTCGACATGTACCCGTCGAACCAGCAGAACCAGATTCGCTCCATGCTTGGCGACACGCTTCAGGCAGTGATCTCCCAGAGCCTCTTGGCCAGAAGCGATGTCAAGGGCATGGTGCCAGCAGTGGAAATCCTGCTGTGCACGCCAGCAGTGCGGAACCTCATTCGAGAGAACCGAACTTTTGAAATCCCCAATGTCATCGAGACCAGCCAGCGGCTGGGCATGACAACGTTGGATTCCTCGATAGCGTCCTTGTTCTTCAATGGAATGATCAGTCGCGAGGACGCAGTGATGCGCTCATCCAATCCTCGCGCGATGGAGCAGGCCATCGCGGCCTGATGATGTGGAATGACTGAGTTTCGATGGGAAGCACGCAATACAGCCGGCCGGGTCGAGTCGGGCACCATGTCGGCCGAAACGGCTTCCGCTGCGGCTTTGGTGCTCAGGCAGCAAGGGCGATATGTCCTCAAGTTGTCCGCCCAGCCAGGCATCAAGATCGACTGGAAGAAGATCGGTGAGATCCTTAACTCTGGGAGCGGTCCCTCGCAGAAGGAAGTATTGGACTTTACGATTCAGTTGGCGGTCATGATTCGAGCGGGCATCAATCTCCGCCTTGCGCTTGAAGGCATTGCCGACCAACTCAAGAACGCCAAGTTCCGCAAGATCATTCTCCAAGTTCGCGCCGACGTCGAGTCGGGCAAGTCCTTCTCGGAAGCGATTGCTCGATTCCCAAAACAGTTCAACGCCCTCTATGTGAACATGGTCAAGGCCTCTGAAATGTCCGGGTCGTTCGCGCCAATGCTCGATCGAGTCGCCTCTTTTATGGCCCAGCAGATCGAAACTCGCAAGATGGTTATTGGCGCCAGCATCTACCCTGGCATCATCGCCACGATGGCCAGCGGTGTCACCATCTTCTTGCTGTCCTTCGTACTGCCACGATTTGCTGGTGTCTTCACTGGTAAGGAAGATGTACTTCCGGGCTCAACGAAATTCCTCATGGGCTTGAGTGAGTTCATGGTTGGCGAGTGGAAATTGCTCGTGGGTATCGCAGTGGGCATCTTGGTGGGCCTGATCGCGGTATTGAGGACTGCTGCTGGACATAGGGCATTGGATCACGCCAAGTTGGTCGTGCCACTCTTTCGACGGATGTTCCGAGCGTTGTATGTCAGCCGATCATTGCAGACGATGGGCGAGCTGCTTAATGCTGGTGTGCCGGTGCTTGACGCGGTCTCAGTGACTGGCGACATCACTGGCAACACGCGATACCACGCGCTCTTTAAGAAGGTGCACGGGGCGGTTCGAGAAGGCCGCAAGTTGCACGAGGAGATGGAATCGTCATCACTCTTTCCCAGATGCGTCGTGCAGATGGTCGCTGCGGGCGAAGAGTCTGGACGCCTCGGTGAAGTGCTCGAGGAAGTTGCGAACTTCTATCACAAGGCTCTTCGTGACGCGATCAAGGCCATGACGAGCATGATTGAGCCGATTCTCATCGTCGTGATGGGCTCGGTCGTCGGATTTATCGCCATGGCGATCATCCTCCCAATCTTCAAGATGAGTTCGGTGGTGTCGGGATGACCGCCCCGCGCCGCCTAGCTCGTCGAGGCTTCACTCTGGTTGAAACTGGTCTGGCGATCGTCATTCTTGCCACCGCGATGCTTGCCATGCTCTCGGCGCAGGAAGCCTTCTACCAGCAGAACCGCTGGGGTGAGCGTGCTTCCCAGGCTGCGCGACTGGGCAACGAGATTCGCGAGATGACCATGGCCCTACCCATCAACGACCCGGTGACCACGTCGGCCACATGGGGACCCGAGTCGGGCGAGTCAAGCATGGCCGACTGGGACGATGTCGATGACTTCGATGGCCTAGATGTGTCATCGACCAGTGGCACCGGGCCTATCGATTCGACAGGACTGGCGATTCCAGGAATGAACAATTGGCGTCAATCTGTCACGGTCAAGTCGGTTGAGCCTACGGAGTTGGAAACGGTTGTCGCCGACGGGAGTTCCGAGGCGGTGCGAGTCTCGGTGGATGTCTACTGGCAGGCCAGTGGATCGCTCGACGAGTTGATTACGACGGTCACATGGGTGCACATGCAATGACACATACAACGAGGAACTACCCCAATGTCCGTCGAGGGATTTCTTCAGTACTCGCCATGATGTTTCTGGCGATTGTTGCATCCCTTGTATCTGTCATGGCGATTGTGGCTGAAGGCAATGTGCGAAGTGCCGATGCGGCCATCCGCATGTCCCGCAGCCTGAGCGCTGCGGAGAGCGGCCTGCGAGTTGCGTCATGGCGACTGGCTCGCGAATCGGCACGCTTTGTGGTGGAGGCGGGAGACTTGGAAGACGGTTTCGGGACACGCTTGTGGGAGGGCACTTGGACGGTTGCCGATGGCGTCGTCACAGTTGAAGACCCTGACGGGTACCTCGTGTCATCGCCCTCGGGAACCGGGCTTATGTACGCAATCTATGACGCTCATCAATCGCACGATACGCATGCCGCGGTGTACGTCGATGCTGTTGAAGTCACCGGAAACCTGAATGTGGCTGGCGGCATTGTTGAGTCGCCAGGCGTGACGTTGTACAGCGGCGAGAATCCACCTTGGTATCAGTTGCGATACGAAATGCTTGCCGACGGAAGTGGTGTCCGCGTGACAAGCCGAGGAGTGGATGACGACGTGCAGCGGATTGTCCAAATGGACTTCTCGCTTGAAAAGCGAATTGAGTATGCAGTGCTCGGTCAGAGCCGCATCATGGTGGGCAAAAATGTGATGGTTGACGGTCCAGTAGGCGCGTTGTACGGGACGATCGATGGTGAACTCGATCCAGAGTTCGGCGATCCGTTGGTCCTACGCAGCGACTTCTATGACTTAGATGCCACGACGCTTGACCCATTGCTGGATACATTCTCGTCGTTGGTGGGATCATACGACGTCGATGGCGATGGCCGACTTCGACCCGGCCATCCGACCGAAGGGGTTGGTATTTCAGGCAATCCAGATATGGTTGACCATGATGGCGATCAGTTTGTCGATGACTTCGATCTCTTTCTGGGGGAGTTTGATGCCAACGCCGATTCCATGGTGGCCTACGACCTGGGCAAGGCAGTTTCTTCGGGATATGTCGGCCTGACCGACGAGTTCGACGTCGATAATGACCTTGCCGCACTTCTGGACAATGCCAACCCTGATCGCAACCAAGATGGTGTTGTTGATGCGTCGGACATGGGCATGGGCTATGACGATGGCGTGCTTGATGTGCGTGATCGATACAGCAAAATCCGCGGCGCCTTGAACTTTGCAGTGGACTCCGTCGCTTGGGATACGGCCAGGGGCGCCCCATGGCAGACGCGTGCTCGCGGTGTTGTTCGAACCAATCTCCTCGAGTCGCCAGCGACATTTAACATGGTCGAACCTGAGTTGGTGTCATTGACTACCGACATGTTCTTGACGTCCCAGACGTGGTACGAAACCAAGGCGATTAGTGGGTCGACCTTTGCCTCGCAGATTGCAGCCTATCCCGGTGCTGGCAGTACAACGACCGGACCTGAGGGTGTTCCCTACGGGTCGGCGGGGGCCTATGACCTGTACGACCGCCCGATCTACAACGGCATCACGTTTACCAATGTGTTGATTCCCATGGGCACTAATGCACTCTTTGAGAACTGCACGTTTGTTGGAGCCACGTGGATTGAGACCACCGAAGACTGTACCGATGTCAATTGGAATTATGCCGGCGCGTTGGAGACGGGGCCTAGTGGTCCACAACTTCGATATCCAGACATGACTGCAGTTAGTGGAAGCACGACCTACACGGACACGCGGACCGTCTCAAATAATCTCCGTTTCGATGGATGTACGTTTTTGGGAACACTTGGCGGCGATCGACCACTCGAGTACACGCACTGGAAGAACAAAGTGCAATTGACTGGTGGTACACGGTTCTTTGTGGATCCATCAAGTGCTGTGCTTTCCGAGCAAGCCGATGCGGGTACGTTGCAGGGCCTGCTATCGGCGCTTCCGTCTGCAGATTTGGAACAGCTTGCCCGATCGAGCATGATGCTTCCGGGGTGGTCTGTGGATGTGGGTAACTTTGATAGCAATACGAGTACGCCCATCACATTGACTGGAACGATCGTCGCGGGTGTGATTGATATTCGTGGGGCTGCTGAGGTTCACGGGACCGTCATGACCACGTTCCGCCCGACTGAGGGCGAAGGGCCGCTGTATTACGGCGGCACGCCCGACGCATTCAATACGACCTTTGGTTACTTCGGTGACGAGGATGGTGACTGGGAAGGACCCGACACAAGCGATCCGAGCTTTGCGGGATATGGCTCGGTTGTGCTTCGGTACGACCCCGAAGCACGATTACCCGATGGTATTCCCTGGCCGCTGCAGAGCGCGCCTCAGCAGGCAACATGGTATGAAGGAGGCGCGTGGTGAAGATTCCAACACGCTGTTCACGCCGTGGCCTGTCTACTTTGGAAGTACTTATCTCACTGGCCATCAGTGCCGCGTTGATGGCGGCTGTGCTCGGTGCGTTGGTAGCAACTTTCGAGGGCTACCGTCGGACCGCTGATTCGGTATCGGCCAATGTGTCTGGGCGACTCATCATTGAACGTGCGCAAGTGTTGATTCGCGGAGCCATCGACTTCAAGCCATTGCCTTCGGCCCCCACCGATGCCGTGGTGGAGTCGGATTATCTTGAAATTCAAATGCCTGACGAGTCGTGGGTCACAATCGCATGGGACTCCAGCACAGAGACACTCCGATGGGAATAGGGCGTGGACAGTTGGCTGATGCTTGAGGGCGTGAGCCAGATTCCAAGCGGGGCCAAGGAATCAGTTTCCCCCTTTCGATTGACCTTTGCCGACGGGCGCTGGCTCACTTCGGCCACGATCGATCTGGTCATCGATGGCGACGACGTAGCTGGCACGGACCTCGATGGCGGCGATATCGAGGACATGCGATTCATCGGATCAGCCATCCCACGCCGCGTCGTATGGGCTCAGTGACTTTCCTGAGCTGTCGCCTCCATCGCCAATGAACCAGTAGAGTTGTCGTGACCACAAGGGCCTCCATGACCCGCTTCCCGCTACCCTGCGCGGCCGATGTATTCCCTGAGGATTGAACGCACGTTTTCAGCTGCTCACGCCATCGTATTACGCGGCGAACGCGAGGTCATGCACGGCCATGATTGGCGGGTTCGTGTAGTCGTCGAGGGACCGGAACTTGATGCCGAAGGTATGTTGTGCGACTTTCACGTGCTTGAGCGAATGCTTGATGCGGTGCTCGGTCCCTTGGACAATGGCACACTCAATGAGACGCCACCCTTCGACGACATCAATCCAACGGCCGAACTTGTCGCGGCGCACATCGCTCGATGCATGTCGGACACGCTTCCCTCGAACGTGACACGTGTTGCCGCGTCGGTGACCGAAGCTCCCGGATGTGAGGCTACTTGTATGCTGGAGGTAACGCGATGAGCGACGCGCCCTTGATGCTCGGCGTATCGGGCGCCCGCGGCATCGTTGGAAAGACGATGACGCCGGAGATCGCTCGCAGATTTGCCGCGTGCTGGGGCAGCCACCTAGTGTCTGGCTCCGAGGCCACTCCAACTGTCTGTCTTGGCCGAGACACCCGCCCGTCTGGTCCTGAACTTGCCGCTGCAGCGGCCGCCGGGCTCGCGGCGGTGGGGTGCCGGGTCATTGACCTCGGTGTTGTCGCGACGCCGACCGTCGGCGTGATGATCGGCACCACACGCGCAGCGGGAGGCGTCGTCATCACCGCCTCCCATAACCCGACGCCATGGAATGGACTGAAACTTCTTGATCACCACGGCACGGCCCCGTCGGCGGAACTTGCCGCCGAGATCGTTGCCACCTTTCGCGGAAGCGACGAAGCCGAAACCACGGCCTCGCCTGAGTCGATCACGACCGAGTTTCGAGGCACCGACACCCACGTTTCGAAGGTGCTCGGGCTGATCGATCCAATGCCGCTTCGCGAGCGAAAATACGTGGTCGTGCTCGATTCGGTCAACGGGGCTGGTGTCGCGGGCGGTCGCACGCTGCTCGATGCATATGGGTGTGAACTGACGCACCTGGGCAGTGAGCCCAATGGCGACTTCTGGCACACGCCCGAGCCGACCGGTGAGAACCTGACGGGTCTGTGCGAAGCGGTCCGCGAGCACACCGCCGACATCGGCTGCGCACAGGACCCCGATGCCGATCGACTCGCGCTCGTGGATGAGCAGGGTCGATACATCGGTGAGGAGTACACGCTCGCTCTGGCTGCGTGGCGGGTATTACTCGAGCACCCCGGCACCAACCTTGTTGCCAACCTTTCGACCAGCCGCATGATCGATGACGTTGCCGAGAAGTTCGGGGCAACGGTGTATCGCAGCGCCGTTGGCGAGGCCAACGTGGCCGCGGTCATGCGTGAACGTGATGCAATCGCCGGGGGCGAGGGCAATGGGGGCATCATCCTGCCCGCAATCACCTTCGTTAGAGACAGCCTTTCTGGCATGGCACTCGTACTCGATCTCATGCGTCGAGAAGGCAAGACACTCTCGGCGTTGGTGGATGAGATACCCCGCTACGCCATCATCAAGGAAAAACTCAAATTGCTCGATCGAGCTGATCTCGACCCGGCTCTTGCGGCGATGCGAGCGGCCTTCTGCGAGGCGAAGATCGACGACTGCGACGGGCTTCGCGTCGATCTGCCTGAGGGCTGGGCCCACCTGCGGCCGAGCAATACCGAGCCGATTGCCCGGATCATC
>PVBE010336138.1_pt1 | contig 56452 bp, 60 predicted proteins | sample 1631181 | NCBI WGS metagenome assembly PVBE01 (sample SAMN08397723, study PRJNA350692) | Marine metagenome, whole genome shotgun sequencing project. | isolation source: water | place: Pacific Ocean | collected 2012-04
GAGTCAGCCGGCCTGGGCATTTCGCCCGGGCAAGGGAATATCTATTTTGATCGCTCCCTTAGGGCGAGGCAGGAAATGGAATTAATCCGCGTGCACCTCGATCGGGCTTGGTGGAGATGGAGCAGAGTCCATCTACCCCGAACCGAGCGGACTCCGCGCAGGCGCATATGTGCGCAGAATCTACGTCCCGCGCATGAGCCGCGTCACGGGACCTTCGCCTCCCGAGTTTGGGGAGCGTCCCACTTCGCCGGTTCACTCCAGCTGCAACCGCCACTCAGACCACCCCACCTCCCCCACGTCCTCGCACGTTGAGCCTCAGGGGGTGTCGAGGTCTCGACTCGCAGAAGGGGTTCGCGTTTGGCCAGTCCTTGCTCGACCGCAGCGGCGTTCGGTACCGTCAGCTTTCACCGACCTGCTCCATGGGGTGATCGTGCTCATTCTCTCCTTCCTCGTCTTCGTCCCGCTCCAGATCGCGTCTCTCCCCCTCGCGGTGCTGGGCTTCATCATCGTGGCGTACAGACAGGTGGTCGTGAGCAAACGCTTGGGCGTCTCGCAGTCAGGCATCGAGGTGCTGAACGGTCGCTGGACGATGCATGTCTTCGGTATGCGGCATGACGTCGCAACCGCCCGGCTGGCCGCCGCGTTGCCCAACACGTCCACGCTCGGGCTCTGGCTGGTTCTTTTCCCGCTCTGGGTCAAGTACAAGATCGGCGGCGTGAACTTCGCGTATCCCCGGGTCGCCAGCGAGGGGAGCGAGGATGCCCGGGACCTCGTGACCTCGAGGACGCTGTACGTCGACCGAATCGTTCGGCGGGTCATCGGCGACGTGGACCAGTTCGTCGTGCTGGGCGCCGGATATGACACACGTGCGTACGGGGAAACTCGCCGGGAGGGGCTCGTCTCCTTCGAGCTCGACCAGGACAGCACGCAAAGGCTGAAGGTCGCAAGCCTTGAGGCGGCGGGCATCGACGCCGCACACGTCACCTTCGTACCAGTGGACTTCCGCTACGAAGATGCCTTCGAGAAGCTCCGCGCAGCCGGCTACGACCCCAGGAAGAAAACGCTCTTCCTCTGGGAAGGCGTAACGCTTTACCTGGCCGAGAAGCACGTGCGGAAGACGCTGCGCGCCGTCCGGGAGCACTCACCTCCTGGGAGCATTGTCGTCGCCGACATCTACGGTGAGCGATTCCTCCAGGTCGGCGGGAGGGTGGCCAGGAAGACGCTCGACTACACAGGCGAGGCACTCTCTTTCGGGCTGCCGTTCGCGACCGAACACGAGGAGGAGCTGCGACGTTTCCTCGAAAGCGAGCACGTGACGCAAGGCGAGACGTACTTCATGGGCCGGACCAGCAAGAAGGGTCCTTTCGGGGTCGTCGCAGAGCTGGGCGTCTAGTCAGTCTCATTCCCCATAAGGGGACGCACCAGCGTGCGAGATCAGGCAAACACCGCCGAGGTCAGACATGCCCGCTCCATCCCCCCACGCCCTCGCCCGTAGAAGGCCCCGGGGGGTGTGGGTGTCGAGGTCGCCAGACTGAGGGGGGGTTGGGGCACCACTCCCCCCCACGTCCTCGCACGTAGAGACAGTTCGGCGCGCGGCCACGATCACGGTAAGTAGCGCGAGGTTCAGGCGTTGCAGGGTGGCCTGTGGCAGTCTCGGCACGGTGTCGCCCCTCAGAATCGACGCTACCGCCCGGATAGGGCGACGCCAATGCCGCAGAATAGCCCGAACGGCCACATTCGCAATCTACGCGGGCTCTCGGGCCGTCAAGTGCCACAACATAACGACGACAGGTATACTTGCTGTTCGTCCCCAGAGAGACTCAAACGGGTCACCCACCAGTCAGCCCCGGCAGGGGCCGGAGCGGCGTCGTGTTGAACCGCAACCTGACCTCAATCCTCGATCTCTCGCCTGAAGAGCTCGCGCGCATCCTCGATGTCGCGACCGCGATGAAGCGCGATGGTGGTGGCTCCGTGCTGCACGGCCAGACGCTGGCGCTGCTCTTCGAGAAACCCTCGCTGCGTACGCGCGTCTCGTTCGAGATGGCGATCGGCAGGCTGGGCGGCAATGCGCTCTACCTGGCGGGCCACGAGGTGCAGATGGGCGACCGTGAGCCTGTGAAGGATGTTGCGCGCGTGCTGGGTCGCATGGTCGACTGCATCGCCGTGCGTACCTTCGAGCACGACCGAGTAATGGAACTCGCTCAGTGGGCGGGTGTCCCGGTGATTAACGCGCTCAGCGAGGGTGAGCATCCCTGCCAGGCGCTGGCGGACCTGCTGACGTTGCAGGAGCGATTCGGCAACCTGAGCAGCGTCCGGCTCGCCTACGTCGGCGAAGGCAACAACGTCGCTCGCTCGCTCGCATACGCCTCGGTGATGGCCGGCATCGACTTCGTCTGCGCCTCACCCGAGGGCTTTGAGCTGCCCGCAGAAGACCTCGCAACGGCGGCGGCGCTGCCGGGCGATGGTTCGGCGAGGCAGGTCAACGATCCGATCGACGCGATCCGCGACGCCTCGGCCGTCTACACCGATGTCTGGGCCTCGATGGGCTTCGAGGCGGAGCTGCAGCAGCGGCTCGGGGCCTTCCAGCCGTACCAGCTCAACGCGGAACTGATGGCTGCCGCGCCCTCGGACGCGCTGATCATGCACGACCTGCCCGCGCATCGAGGCGAAGAGATCACCGACGAGATGATCGAGTCCGACCGATCGGTCGTATTCGACCAGTCCGAGAACCGGATGCACGCGCAGCAGGCGCTGCTCTCCCTGGTACTGGGCGGATCGTCCATCTAGGTTGAGTTTGTGCGCAGGCTTGCGAGTCCGCGTGGAGAGGGCAGGGCGTCCCGGTGCCCGAGATTTCCGACAACGCAGGCGATGTGTTGCAGCGTTTCGACGCCGCTGCCGTACTCGATATCCTGATCATCTCCTTCTCGATTTACTGGCTGCTGCTGCTGATTCGCGGTACCGCCGCAATGACCGTGCTGCGCGGTGCCGGCGTGCTGCTGGTCGCCGCCTTCCTGCTCAGTCGCGTGCTCGATCTGCAGGTCGTGAGCTTCATCCTGCGCAGCTCCGTCGCCGGACTGGTGATCGCCATGGCGATCATCTTCCAGCCAGAGATCCGACGCGCCCTGGAGCGTGTCGGGCGTACCGGCATGCGGACGTTCCTGCGACGCGAAGAGCACCGCCACTCCGTCGATCGCGTGGTGCGCGCGGCCACGAGGCTGGCGAGGCAGGGCCACGGCGCGCTGATTGTGCTGGAGCGCGACACCGGGTTGCAGGACGTGATCGATACCGGCGTGCCGCTGCGAGCGGAGATCAGCGTCGAACTGCTGACCGGCATCTTCGTCCCCGGCGTGCCGTTGCACGATGGTGCGGCGATCATCCGTGGCAACACCGTCGTCGCGGCCGGCTGCACGCTCTCGCTCTCGGACTCCTCGCTGCCATCTCAGTACGGGATGCGCCATCGCGCTGGCGTTGGCATCACTGAGTCCACGGACGCGGTTGTCGTGATCGTCTCGGAGGAGCACGGCGAGATCTCCGTGGCCTCAAACGGGCGCATGGTCACGGAGCTGAGCGAAGACAGGCTCAGCCAGCAGCTGCACCGACTGTTCGGCCTCGCAGAGGCGGAACCGGCCCTCGAAGCGACGCCGCCGACAAGCCCCGGCGAGGCGACAGCGGAGCGCCGGGCGAGCTGACGTGACAGACGGACAGCCACCGCAGACGGGCTTCGCAGAAGCGCTTGAGATCGCGCGTGAGCTCGCGCAACGCGGCTGGGCCTCCGTGCGCCGCACGCCCGGCCTGCTGCTGCTCTCGCTGCTGATCGGCGCGGCGCTCTGGGTCTTCGTGACCGACTCCGAGAACCCGACCCGTATCGACGCCTTCCCCTCGCTGATCCGCATCGAGGCCGTCAACGTGGGCCCAGGCCTGGGCGTCGCGAGCACGCTCGCCTCCGTGCAGGTGCGGGTCTCGGCTTCGGACGATCGCTGGGAACAGCTGACGAGCGCCAATCTGCGCGCTTTCGCCGACCTCAGCGGCCTCGATGCACGAGCGCAGCAGGTGCGCGTGCGCGTCGATGTGGAGGGGATCAGCGGCGTGCGCGTCGTCGGCATCACGCCGGAGACCGTGACTGTGAACCTCGAACCGCTGGTGACCAAACAGATTGAGGTCGCGGCCCGGCTGGTCGGGGCGGTGCCAATCGGCTACGAGGTGGTCGAGACAACGACCGACGTGGTGACTGTCAGCGTCTCCGGCCCGGAATCGCTGGTCGAGCTGGTACGGCAGGCCGTCGCAGAGGCGAACGTCAGCGGAATCACCGTGCCTGTGACACAGACCGTCGACCTGACTGCGCGAGGCGAAGCGGGAGGCGAGATCCTCGGCGTCCGGCTCGACCCTCCGGTCTTGCGACTGGCCGTGGACGTGCAGCAGACGACGCTCAATCGCACGCTTCCCGTGGAGGCATCGGTGACGGGTGACCCCGCCTCCGGCTATCGCGTCGCGAGCGTACGCGTCAGCCCCTCGACGATCGTGGTGCAGGGCACGATCGAGGTGCTGCAGGCGCTCGATCTGATCTCACTGCCGGAGCTGAATATCGATGGCGGCGGGCCGGCCGATGTGGTCTCGACGGTGAGCATCAGCCTCCCCGCCGGAGCGCGGAACATCGGGCCGACGTCGGTGACGGTGACGGTCTCGTTCGTGCCGATCAGCGGGTCGCTGCGCATCACGGTTGCGCCGCAGGTTGTCGCGGTTGCCGATGGACTGGACGCGGTGTTGGATGTCGGGAGCGTGGCGGTCGTCGTCGAAGGCCCGCTGGCGCTCCTCAACTCGCTGCTCCCCTCGCGGGTACTGGCGACGGTTAACGCGGCCGGGCTGGATGCGGGCACCACGGAGCTGGCGGTCAAGGTCTCCGTGCCGCTGGACCTCTCCGTCGTGGCGGTGCAGCCACCGACGCTCTCAGTTACGCTTGAGTCGTCTCGCTAGGCGGCCTGCTGCGGAGCATCGTATGGAATCCTGCGCGACACCCCTGATCGCCCTCGTCGGACGCCCTAACGTTGGCAAATCGGCGCTTTTCAACCGCCTGACGGGGACGCGCCGCGCGCTGGTTGAGCCGGTACCGGGGACGACGCGCGATCGCCTGTACGGCGACTTCGAATGGCGCGGCAACCACCTCCGTGTTGTCGACACCGGTGGCCTCGAAGGTCCCGAAGCCGACCCCTTCACCCCGCTCGTGCGGGTGCAGGTCGAGGAGGCGATGAACGAGGCGCACACGATTCTCCTCCTCGTCGATGGTGCGGAAGGGTTGACCTCGGCCGACCGCGATATCGCCGACCTGTTGCGGCGCGCACAGTGCCCAGTGCTGCTGGTCGCAAACAAGACGGATCGCAAGTCCTCGCACGATGGCGTGACGGAGTTCTACGAACTCGGTATTGGCGAGCCGGTGACGATCTCCGCGTACCACGGTCAGGGTATCGGTGACCTGCTCGACGAGGTGCTGGGCGTGGTGACAGCGGTGGGCGAGCGGGTGCGCACCGACCAGCTCGGTCTGGCGATCGTCGGCCGCCCGAACGTCGGTAAGTCGTCGTTGCTGAACGCGATCATCGGTGAGCCGCGCACGATCGTCTCCGACATTCCCGGCACGACGCGCGATGCGATCGACACCCCGTTCGAGTTCGAAGGCACCTCGATGCTGCTCGTCGACACCGCGGGTATTCGCCGTCGCGGCCGCATCGCGCGGGGCATCGAGCGACACTCGGTGCAGCGAGCGGAGGCGGCGATCGACCGCGCGGACGTCGTCGCGCTACTGATCGACCAGACGGAGCCGGCGGTCGCGCAAGACACCCACATCGCGGGATACGTCACGGAGCAGGCGAAGGGGCTGATGCTGGTCGTCAACAAGTGGGATCTCGCGGAGCGGCCCGGCGAGCGGGTCGAATTCGCCCGCCGGATCGACTACCGCTACCGCTTTGCGCCGTGGGCGCCGGTGCTGTTCACTTCCGCGCTCAAGAGCGAAGGTATCCGCGATGTACTCGAGATGACGGTGCATATCGAAGAGGTGCGCAACCGGCGCATCAACACGGCGAAACTGAACACGGTGATGCAACGAGCGATGGCCGAACACTCGCCGCCGACCGTCCGGCACCGTCGCCTGAAGCTGATGTACGTCACACAGGCGGACGTTGCGCCGCCGACTTTCGTCTTCTTCGTCAACGACCCGGCGCTGGTGCACTTCTCCTACGAGCGTTACATCGAGAACAAGTTGCGCGAGGAGTTCGAGTTCGAGGGGACGGCGATCAAGCTGGTCTTCCGGGCTCGCTCCAGTGACCGGCACGAGCAGGAGGAAGCATGACGGTGGATGCAGTTGCCGCGGTCGTCGCGGGCGCGCTGTTCGGCTACCTCATCGGCTCGATCTCGCCGGGGCTGCTGATCGGGCGGCTCTACGGCGTCGATGTACGTGACTTCGGCTCCGGCAAGACGGGGTTCACGAACACGCTGCGCTCGGTCGGCGTGCTTCCGGCGATCGTGGTGATCACGGCCGACATCCTGAAAGGTACTGCTGCGGTGCTGGTCGGCAGCCAGTTGCTGGATGAACCGTGGGCGGCCGCGCTCGGTGGCATCGCCGTCGTCGCTGGCCACAACTGGCCGCTCTTCACTGGCTTCCGAGGTGGGCGAGGGGTCGCGACGGCGTTCGGCGCGTTCATGGCGATCGATCCGGTCGCTGGAATGCTGGTGCTGGCAGCATCAACACTGATTCTCGCGGCCACGCGCTACATGTCGCTGGTCTCGGTGACCGCCGTGCTCGCCGGGGCGATCATCCTGGTCGTGCGTGCGCTGAGCGACGTGGTGCCGATGGAGTACATCGCATTCGGTGTCGTCGTCGCGACGACGATCGAGGTCAGCCACATCGGCAACATCCGCCGCCTGACCGCCGGCGAGGAGCCGAAGCTAGGGCAGGGCGGGTCGCGGAGACAGCAGTCAGAGACGTGACGTCCGAGCCGGTTGAGCGTGCCGCTGTCATCGGCTCCGGCGCATGGGGCACGACGCTCGCCATCCTGCTTGCCCGCAACGATGTGGCAACCACGCTCCTGACTCGCACCGAGGACGAGGCAGTCCGTCTGCGCGAGACGCGTGAGAACGCACATCGGCTGCCCGGCGTGTCGTTCCCCGACGCGATGGCGGTGAGCGCAGACTCCTCGATACTCGCGGACGCGCAACTGGTGGCGATCGCCGCGCCATCGCGCAGCTTCGCCGCGAACCTCGCCGCGACGGCCCAACACATTGCCGAGGGCGTGACCGTGGTGAGCGCGACGAAGGGCATCGACTTCGAAACCGGGCGGCGGATGTCAGAGCTGCTTGCGGAGGCGGTGCCACAGTGCAAAGTCGCCGTGCTCTCAGGGCCGAACCTCTCGGCAGAGCTGGCCGCGGGGCTGCCCGGCACGACCGTGCTGGCATCGACCGACGCCCCGCTTGAGCAGGTGCGTGCGGCGTTCCACTCCGGCAGTTTCCGCGTCTACACGAGCAGCGATGTGATCGGCGTGGAGCTGGGTGGGGCGCTGAAGAACGTGATCGCGATCGCTGTCGGGGCTGCGGAGGCGCTGAGGCTGGGCAACAACGCGAAGGCCGCGATCGTCACGCGTGGGCTGGCGGAGATCACACGCCTCGGCGTCGCCGCGGGCGCCGACCCGCTGACGTTTCAGGGGTTGGCCGGCATTGGCGACCTCGCCACGACCGCGTTCAGCCCGCTCTCGCGCAACCGCCGGCTCGGCGAACTGACCGCGAGGGGCGCGACGCTGGACGAGGTCCGCGCGCAGCTCAATGGCACCGCCGAGGGTGCAGATACGATTCCCGCCGCTCTTCGGCTCGCCGCTAGTCTGGGCGTCGAGATGCCGATCACCGAGGGGCTGCATGACGTGTTCTTCGACGGCGTCGCATTCGCCGATGCGGTCGCGGCGCTGATGGAGCGCGATCCCACATCCGAGCTCGAAGCGCGCGGTGCTACGAGCTGAGGGCTCGACTGACTGCACGCGGACGATTGTTACACTGGCGATCGGAGGCCCCGGATCATGCCGATCGACGAACCCGACCTCGACTCGCTCGAGGATGACGAACCCGCCTCGTCCTTGCCGCCGCCGTCCGAGGTGATCGCAGAAATCGCCGCGGGGACGGCCGATGTCAGCTCGGAGCGCCTGCGGGCGCTCTCCGAGCCGGACGACGCCACGCTCGCCTCGTTCGTTGCGCTTTGGCCTCAACTTGCCGAGCAGCGCCGCCGCGACGTGCTGGCGTGGCTGGAACGGCTGGCCGAAGACGACGTGACGCTGGACTTCCACCGCATCCACCTCACGGCGCTGCGCGACCAGGATGCGGCCACGCGCATCCTCGCTGTGCGTGGCCTCTGGGAAGAAGAGAAGCTCGAGTACATGCACCTGCTGATCGGCCAGGTGCGTGACGACCCTGAAGCGACCGTGCGCGCGGCGGTGACGGACGTGCTGGGCCAGTGGGTGATCGCCGGAGAATTCGGCGCGCTCTCCGACGACGATGTCGATGTGCTCAGTTCGGCTCTGCGCGAGGCGATCGAGGACGAGCAGGAAGAAGACGAGGTCTCAGCACGAGCGCTCGAAGCGCTGGGCGCGAACTCGCACGAGTCGACGGCCGAGGCGATCGGCGAGGCGTACGAGGCCGGCAACCAGCGCATGCGACTCGCCTCGCTGCGGGCGATGGGGCGCAATGCCTCGGACGACTGGCTGCCGGTGCTGCTCTACAACTTCGACGACGAGGACATCGAGATTCGTGTCGCTTCAGCAAACGCGAGCGGGGCGCTTCTACTGGAGGCTGCGATTGACCCGCTCGCGGAACTGCTGGAGGACGACAGCGAGGATGTGCAGCTGGCCGCGATCGGAGCGCTCGGCGAGATCGCCGGCGATGACGCAGAGCGTGTGCTCACCGCGATTCTCGGCCGCCCGGAGATGCACCTCGTTGAGGCGGCCTCGTCCGCTCTGAACGGCGTACGGATGCTCTCGATCGACTTCGATGATCCGGGTGACGAGGGATGAGCGACCCACAACGCAGGGATGCGACCTCGGCGGGCGGGGTCGTCTACCGGCGCAACGGCCGCGGCGTAGAGGTTGTACTGGTGAAACGTCGCGATCGCCGGGGCTGGGCGCTATCGAAGGGCACGATCGAGGCCGGCGAGACGCTGGAGCAGACGGCGCTGCGCGAGGTGCAGGAAGAGACCGGACTGGTCGTCGAGATCGTCGATCACGTGGGACAGGACCGTTACTCTTTCACCGCGTCACGCGGGAGGGTGCACATCGACAAGACGGTGCACCACTACTTGATGGAGCCGCGCGGCGGCGACTTCAGCCTGCACGATGCAGAGCATCCATCGGTCGACTGGTTTGACATCAACGAGGCGTTGCGGCAGCTTGCGTTCGGTTCGCAGCGCGTGATCGTCGAGCAGGCTGCGGAGCTGATCGAGGCGCGGGCGACCAGTGAGGAGCAGTCGTGACGGCGACGGCGTCGGAGGTGGTGGCCACGGGCGCGCTCGTGCTGATTCGCGAGAAGCGGGTCGAGGACGCCGCAGTGGATCACCAGTGGCGCAAGGATCCCGAGTTGGCCGCATACGACGCGGCGCACCCGCTGACGATGTCACTGCGTGCCTATGTCGCCACTGTCGCCGACGAGATCGAGACGCCGGTGCTGCACCGACGGTCGTACTCGATCGACACGATCGATGACGCCCTGCACATCGGCAACGTCATGTACTACGCGTACGACCGCAATCTGCGGGAGGCGGAGATCGGGATCACGATCGGCGACCGCGACTACTGGTCGCGTGGCTACGGGTCGGATGCCGTAACGGCGCTGCTCGGATACCTCTTCGACGAGATGAAGCTCAACCGCGTCTACCTGCACACGCTGACGTGGAATGACCGCGCGCAGCAGGCGTTCAAACGCGCCGGGTTCACGCCCGTACGAGAGGTGCATCGCAGCGGCTACGACTTCGTGCTGATGGAAGTCACGCGCGAGCAGTTTCTGGCGCAGCGCGCCGCCGACTGACGCCTCACGGGTCTGCGCTCGGGTGCCGGTTCAGTCGCTCGCGACTGGTCGGCCCGGCAGGTCCAGGTCGGCCGGGGGCGGCGCCGGGTTGGCGTAGCCATCGATCAGCTGAGGCACACGCTGCCGTAGCTCGCCGAGGTCCCACACGCCCGGGGTGTCGATCGTGCGGATCGCGCCTTCCTCGTGGCTCAGCGACACAGTGCCGCCTGCAACGTTGAAGACCTTGCCGTTGATGTTCCACGCCTGGTCGGTGCAGAGGTACGCGACCATCGGCGCCACGAACTCCGGACCGCGCATCGGCGGTGGGCCGCTCGGCTCCTCAGTCGCGCGCCCACCGGCGGAGATGCCGGAGCTGGCACGCATCTGGCGCGCCGAGTCGGGCACCGTCTGCGTCATCCTCGTTGCCGCGCCGGGGGCGATCGAGTTCGCCGTCACGCCGTAGCGGCCGAGGTCGCGAGCGAGGCAGCGGGTCATGCCCGCGATCGCCGCCTTCGCGGCACCGTAGTTCGCCTGGCCCGAGTTCCCGCGCAGGCCGGAGCCTGACGAGAAGCCGATGATGCGACCGAAGCGCTGCTGGCGCATCAACACCGAAGCGGGCTTCGCCATGTTGAAGTAGCCATCGAGGTGGACCGCGATCACCGCGTCCCATTCTTCCTTCGACATGTTGAAGACCATGCGGTCGCGGAGGATGCCCGCCACGTGCACGGCGATGTCGATGCGACCGTAGGTGTCGATCGCCTGCTTGATCATGTTCTCGCCACCCTCTTCGGTAGCGACGCTGTCGAAGTTCGCGGAGGCAATGCCGCCCGCCGCTTCGATCTCCTTCGCGACGTCGGCCGCAGGGCCGTCGTCGCCGCCAGAGCCGTCCACATTCACGCCCGGGTCGTTGACGACCACGTTCGCGCCCTCACGCCCCAGCAGCAGGGCGATTTCGCGCCCGATACCGCGGCCTGAGCCGGTGACGACGGCTGTTCTTCCGTCCAGTGCTCCCATGTTCTCTGTCCTAACTCTCTACGTCAGAGGTGACTACGTCAGCGCCTGTGCTTCGGTGTCTCGGCCGGGCACTTCCACGTCTTCGCGTGGCGGTGCCGGGTTGTCGATCTCACGCATCAGCACGTTCTGCACGGCGTCATCGAGTTCCGTGAGCGTCCACAGGTGATCGCTCTGGATGGTGCGCATCGGCACCGGGTGAGTCCCCAGTCCGACACGGCCACCAGCGACGTGGAAGACTTGTCCGTTGATGTTCCACGCCTCGTCGGAAGCCAGGTAGGCGCACATCGGTGCGACGTACTCAGCGCCTCGGAAGCCTGTCCACGCGCTCTCCGGCGGCGGGGCGGTCTGCGATGCGGCATCTGAGATGCCGGCCTGCTGGCGCATCTGTCGCGCCGAATCCGGCACGGTCTGGGTCATCCTCGTCGCTGCGCCCGGTGCGATTGCGTTCGCGGTGATGCCGTAGCGACCCAGGTCGCGGGCGATCACGCGGGTCAGCCCCGCGACACCCGCCTTCGCAGCCCCGTAGTTCGTTTGACCGGCGTTGCCGATCAGCCCGGAGGTCGACGAGAAGTTGATGATGCGGCCGTAACGCTGCTGACGCATCAGCACCGAAGCGGGCTTGATTGTGTGGAACTGGCCGGTGAGGTGGACATCGATCACATCGCGCCACTCCTGTGCCGACATGTTGAAGACCATGCGGTCACGCAGGATGCCGGCGACGTTGCAGAGGATGTCGATGCGCCCCCACGTGTCTACGGCTTGCTTGACCATGTTCTCGCCGCCGGCCTCTTCCGAGACCGAGTCGTGGTTCGCGACGGCGATACCGCCTGCGGCCTCGATCTCGACTACGGTCTCATCGGCTGGTCCGACGTCCGCACCACTGCCGTCGACGTTGACGCCGGGGTCATTGACCACGACTTTCGCGCCCTCGGCGGCGAACAGTTTCGCCATCCCCTGGCCGATTCCTCGGCCCGATCCGGTGATGACGGCTACTTTGCCGTCCAGTACACCCATCGTGATTTCCTCTCATCCCCGCTGGAGCGGAGTGCTATCGCTGTTCTGTCCCGCCGAGCGGCGGGGGTGATCGCTTGTTGATTGCCGGCTAGCGAGCCGGCAGAACGACTCTCGCTGTGCCCGGCGTGGTTTTCTGACCGTCCGGGTTCTCGGTCCAGACATCGAGCTCGACGATGTGGTCGTCGCCGTCGACGCTCTTCGAGGTGATGATCCCCCTGCAGAGAATGTCCTGGTCCGGGTAGTCCATCCCGCGGTACGAGCAGCCGAACTCGCTGACGGTGCCCTTTGCCCCGACCCATTCGTGCAGCAACTGGCCGAGGAACGCGTTCTTCAGTGCGCCGTGGACGATGATGTTGTCCAGGCCCGTGCGCTGGGCGAACGGGATGTCGTAGTGGACCTGATAGAAGTCGCCGGAGGCGGCGGCCCACTGCACGAGCTGCTGCGTTGAGCAGTTCTTCTTCAGTTCGGGGATCGCGTCGCCTTCGTTGACGTCGTCCCAGTACACCTGGTCAGCCATTGTGATCTCCCTAGTACTGAATCAGGTTGCCGCGCATTAGCGCCACAACAACACCGTCCTGGTTCTTGAAGGTCGTTTGCCGGTAGGTGATTAGCATCGGACCGATCGAGCCCTCGCGCTCCTGGAAGTCGGTGATCTGCGAGGACGAGGTGATCACGTCGCCCGCGACGATCGGCACCAAGTACTCGTATGTGGTGCCCCCGTTGAGGATGCGCTTGTAGGGGATACCCAAGCCGCCGCCCGGCGGCCCATCGGCTCGACCGCTGCTCGGCTTATAGACGTTCGTGCCCAGATAGCCGGGAGGGGCGACCAGTCCGTCGTGCCCCTGCTTCTTCGCCTCATCTTCGTCGTAGAAGATCAGATCGTCGTATCCAACCGCGCGAGCGAACATGCGGATGCCCGTCGTCGTGACCTCGGCTGTACCGTCGGGGTTCTCGACGCCGACCACCGCTCTCATCTCGTCGGTGATGACGGATTCGGCCATGCGACTACCTCCTCAATTTGAGTGAACTGTCGACCGGATGCTGTGGCTGGCGCTGTCGATCTCGGGCACCGTAGCCCCCGATTGCCAGCGGGCGGAACGATAGTGAAGGCCAGTTCCTATGTCAACGGACGGCCCAGCCGGCGACCGTGCTGCGACGTGTCGGAGGTTCAGGCGTGGACGTGTGGGTGTTCGGCCGGGCGGTCGCGAAATTCTGGCGCACCGGCGAGCTCGCGCTCGCGTCGCTGCTCCGCTTGCTGCGCCCAGATCGCGTCGAGATCGGCGGGCACGTCGTAGTGCACGGGGTTCTCGGTGAGGTCGCCGCCGGTACGGTCAACGGGCCAGAAGCGGCCTGAACTGATCGCCTTGACCAGTTCGCGCTCGGTGGTGACGTCGGCATCGAAGAAGGTGGCGGTCTTGCCGATGTCCGTGCGCTGGTGGGAGTCGGTGCCGCCGCTGCCCGGCATGCCCATCGTCTCGGCGAGCCGCTGCGCGAAGGTATTCTCCTTCAGCGTACCGCGGCCGTTGAGGATCTCCAGCGCGGCCACGAAGCGGTACATGTCGTTCGACTCGGCCCGAGCGAGCGCGTCCAGGTACTCCTGCTCGTCGTCCCAGCGCCACGGCATCTGACGGCGGTAGGGGTGCGCCGCGATCATCACCCCATCGACATTTGCGACGTGCCCCGCCAGTTCGTGCGCGCGGTGCATCCCGTAGATGTACTCGTGCAGCCCGTAGACCAGCGCGTGACCTTCCTCGGTGTTGATCTCGATGCCTGCCCACACGGGGTAGTTGTGCCGATTCGCCAGCACACGCACGGCTTCCGGGTCCCACGCGAAGTCGTGCTCTGAGAGCACGACGGCATCGAGGCCCGCAGCCCGCGAACGCTCGATCAGGTCGTCTGGGTGCAGGAACGAGTCGTACGAGAGCGGCTGCGTGTGGGTGTGGAGGTCGATCAGCACTGCGCGGTGGGCCAACGATCTAGGTCTGCATCCCGAGTATGGGCCGCAGTCTGCTCTGGACGAAGAGCGAGGGTGGCTGCGTAGCCACCCTCGCCAATACGTTCGCTCGATGAAGCGACGATTGCGCTAGTCCGCGGTCAGGACAAGCGTTCCCGTGAACGAGAGCGATCCGCCGGTGCCGTTGACGACCAGCGACTTCGCGTTCGTCTGCTTGCCCGCGACTCCGTTCACGCCGTCCTCGGCGGTCCCGGAGAGTTGGCGGTACGACTCGATCAACAACTGCATGCCGTACATGCCGGAGTGGTTGAACGAGAGCCCGCCACCGTTCGTGTTCACCGGGAACTTGCCACCCGGCCCCGCGTTGCCGTCCGCCCACAGGCTCGGGCCCTCGCCGCGAGGCGTGAGGCCGAGCATCTCCGCCGTGATCCCGGCGGTGACGGTGAACGAATCGTAAATCATCGCCATCTCCATGTCCTCCGGCCCCATGCCGGCCATCTTGTAGGCACGGCCGGCTGAGAGGCTGGCGGAGGTGGCTGTGAAGTCCTTCATCTCAAGCATGCTGGCGTGATCCATCGCCTCGCCCGACCCGGCGATCCACACCGGCTTCGTCTTGAGGCTGTTCGCGACCGCAGCCGATGTCACCAGTACAGCGCCGCCGTGGTCACAGACCAAGCAGCAGTCGAGCAGGTTGAGCGGCCACGAGATCACGCGAGAGTTGACCACATCGTCGACCGTAATTGGACCGCCGAAGGGGTGAACGTCCTTGGAGTACATGATTGCGCGCGGGTTGAGCGTCGCCCAGTCGCGGGTCGTGACCGCAATCTGCGCGAAGTCTTCCTGCGTGGAACCCCACTGATGCATGTGCCGCGTGAGTGCGTGCGAGTACGCAGTCGGCGCACCGGCCGGCCCGTATGGGGCCTCGAACTGAGGCCCCGTCGCGTCGGGGTCGCCACCACCCCCCCCCACGGCCACCGCCGCGGAACTGGGGCAACCGGCGCGACCAGCCCGGCTCGCCGTGCGTGATCACACCGATCTCGAAGATGCCGGCGTTGATCGCCGCCAGCATGTGCTGAGCCAGCACCTGGAAGGAGCAGCCGCCGATCTGGGTGGTGTCGATCCACTTGGGGTCGATGCCCAGATACTCCGCGACGTTACCTGCGACGCCCGGCGAGCCGACCGCTTCGATGTCCGAGATCTTGATCCCGGCCATCTCCGCGACGTTTCGGATCGCTTCCACGTGCAGCATCATCGAGGTCTTGGGGTTGTCTTCGAGGTAGCCGATCTCGTCCGACTCAGCGGCCGCGACGATTGCTGCTTGCTTGGAGGGGTTGTTTGGCATTGCTAGTTCTCCCCGCTACTCGACGACGCGCCAGTAGGGGACAGAGACATCGTCACTGGCCTTGTCCCACTCGATCTTGCACTTCACGCCGATCTTGATGTCTTCAGGCTTCTCGGGGTCGACGCCGCGCAGCACGGTGAACATGCGGTCACCCTCCTTGAGGTCGATGTAAGCGGAGACGAACTCGCCGTCTTCGCCCCAACCGCCTGAGCCGCGGTTCTGTACCGCGAAGGTGTGGAGGTAGCCCTCACCACTTGCCTCGAACCACTCGATGGAGCTCGAGTGGCAGAACGGGCAGATCGTCCTCGGGTAGAAGTGAACCTTGTTACAGGTCGTGCAACGAGGAAGCATCAGCTTCCCCTCTTTCCCACCGTCCCAAAAAGGCTTCGAGACGAATGGGTCGGGGTTGGGAATCGGCTTGTTATAGTCGGCCAACGGCGCTTCCTCTGCATCGCGCTCCGCGTTTATCCCCGGGAGCCGCGGGGGAGGCAGCGATGCGAGCGCGAGCCGGGCCGATCAACGAACTCAGAATGAGCCGTGGAGACGGTGTCTGAGGGCCGATTCGGCCCCAGGATCGGGTTCGCGCGTCGCTGTCACGACCGTCGCGCACTCTACGCTCGGCGCTCCGCGACGGTCAACATCGCGGCGGGGTGGACGGCGAGTGCTCGCTGGATTCGTTGAACCATGTCTGACCTCGTGCTAACTTCGCGGCGGTCTCGGGCTCGCCCGATTCTGCCGGCAGCCTACGGCCTGCCAACCCCGGCCACCGAGGGGACGCTTCGTGATTCCAGAGCAGTTCGGGCGTGTCGGCATTCTGATGCTGTTCGCGCTCTCATTTCCGGCGCTGCCCCTGATCGCTTCCCAAGTCTTCTACCGCTTCAACCTTCGCCCCGAGCACCCCGATCCGATCAAGCAAGCGACATACGAGTGCGGCGTCGAGGCCGAGGGTTCGGCGTGGGGCCAGTTCAACGCTCGCTACTACTTGTTCGCGATCGGCTTCGTGATTTTCGATGTCGAGGTCGTCTTCCTCTACCCGTGGGCCGTGCGCCACGCGGAGCTGGGGGTCGACTCGATCGTGAAGGCCGGGCTCTTTATCGGTGTGCTCGCTTTTGGCCTTGCTTATGCGTGGCGGCGCGGCGCGCTGGAGTGGCGCTAGCGATGCCCGCAGGTCCGCGACAGCTCGATGGCCACCGCGTCGCTGAACGCCTCTCCGAGGCGGTGCAGGGCGCGCTCTTGGAAGCGACCGACGAGTGGGTCGTCGTCGCGCCCGCTCGCATCGTCGATGCGTTGCGCTGGCTGCGTGACGATGCGGAATTCGACGCCGCACAGCTCTCGAACCTCTGCGCCGTCGACTATAACGACCACATCGAAATCGTCTATCATCTGCAATCGCTCGACCAGAACCACCAGATCGTGGTGAAGACGCGTCTCGAGGACCACGACGAACCCTCCGTTCCCAGCGTCTTTGGCGTCTACCAGGGCGCGCTCTTCCAGGAGCGCGAGGGGTACGACCTGATGGGCGTGAATTTCGAGGGGCACCCCGACCTGCGCCGGCTCTTCCTCTGGGAGGGTTTCCCCGGCCACCCGCTGCGCAAAGACTTCATGGGAATGCTGGATCGCACCCCGGGGCTGCCGGGCTTCCCGTATGAGACACCCGGAGTGCAGCGGCGATGACCAGCTCCACCGAACCCTACGTCCTCAACATCGGGCCGCAGCACCCCTCCACCCACGGCGTCTTCCGCATCCGGGTGGTGATGGACGGAGAGCGCATCCAGGACATCGACATGATCGTTGGCTACCTCCATCGCTCGATGGAGAAGCTGGCGGAAGAGCGCACCTACACCCAGAACATCCCGTTCACCGATCGCACCGACTACCTGGCAGCGATGTCGAACAACCTCGGCTACTGCCTCGCTGCCGAGCGGCTCGCGGGCGTCGAGGTGCCGGAGCGGGCCTCCTACCTGCGGGTGATCTTTGCGGAGCTGCAACGCATCGCCAGTCACGCGATGGCGAACGGCCAGATTGTCAGCGACGCCGGTGCGTGGCAGACGCCGCTGCTCTACATGTTCCGAGAGCGCGAGAAGATCCTCGACCTCTTTGAGATGACCTGCGGGGCGCGGCTGACGACGAACTACATGCGCATCGGCGGCGTCGCCTTCGACCCGCCCGACGAGTTCTACCCAGCGGTGAACGCGCTGATCGATGAGATGCCAGATCGCATGGACGAGTACGACGAGCTGATCGTCGACAACGAAATCTTCATCGCCCGCGCCCGCGGGGTCGGCGTGATCACGGCGGAAGACGCAGTCAACGCCTCGCTCGTCGGGCCGATGCTGCGCGCCTCCGGAGTGCCGTGGGACCTGCGCAAGGCGGAGCCGTACTGCGTCTACGACCGTATGGATTTTGATATTCCGGTGGCGCACACCGGCGACTCCTACGACCGCTTCATGGTGCGCATGGCGGAAGTGCGACAGTCCGTGCGCATCATCCGGCAGGCGCTCGACGCGCTGCCGGGCGGCGCGCACAAGACTGACGTACCGCTCTCGCTGCGCCCGCTGGCCGGTGAGGTGTATGCGCGAGTCGAGGGCCCACGAGGGGAGCTCGGCTTCTATCTCGTCTCAGACGGTGGGCCGGCACCGTACCGCTTCCACATCCGCGCGCCGTCGCTGATCAACCTCTCGCTGCTGCGTGAGATGGCTGTCGGCGCCTCGCTGCCGGACGCGATCGTCGCACTCGGCTCGATCGATATCGTGCTCGGGGAGATCGACCGATGACGGCGCTGATCGCCCGCTTGCCGATGTTCAGGCGGCTGCAGTCTATGGGCCCTGCCTTCTTCCCGACCGGCATCGTTGAACGCATCCCGCGGCCGAAGTCGCGCGTGCTGATGATCGGCGCGCTCGTCTTCTTCGTGGTGAACAATGTGGTCAACCTGGTGCTGCTGGTTCTCGTCCTCGATGGGCGCTTCGAGGACAAGTGGTACGACTTCCGCGACCCCGGCCTGGCGATGGGCAGGTTCAAGGGCTGGCTCGACGACCGCAACGCGGAGTTGCCATCCGGCCTCGACTTCCTGGGCGAGCACTTCCTCTCATACTCGATCTCCGCCGTGATCGGCGGGGCGGCGATCCTCACCTTCATCGGCCTCGTGTTGCTGATCCTCGTCTGGATCGAGCGGCGCCTGCTTGCCCGCATTCAGGTACGACGCGGCCCGAACCGAGTGGGACCGTACGGGCTGCTCCAGCCACTGGCCGACGCGATCAAGCTGATTCAGAAGGAGACAATCATCCCGGTCGGCGCCGACCGCTTCTTGTACTTCCTGCCGCCGGTCGTGATCTTCATCCCACTACTGCTGGTGTGGGGACCGATGCCGTGGTCGCCGACGATGACCTATCTCGACCTGAACGCAGGCATCCTCTTCATCCTCGCTGTCAGCTCGCTCTCGACGTTGGCGATTTTCATCGCCGGGTGGTCATCGAACAATCACTACGCGCTGCTGGGCGCCATGCGCACGATCGCGATGATGATCTCCTACGCGATCCCGCAGAGCATCGCGCTGCTGGCGGTCGTGATCTGGGTCGGTTCGCTGAACCTCGGCGAGATCGTCGCGTGGCAGGCGGATCACAACCTCTGGCTCGCTCCGCTGCTGCCGCTGGCGCTGTTCGGCTTCTTCTTCTCGGCGACGGCCGAACTGAACCGCACGCCGAACGACATCGCCGAGGCGGAGTCGGAGATAGTCGCGGGCTTCCACACGGAGTACTCGGGGATGAAGTTCGGGCTCTACCTCGCGGTCGAGCTTGGCAACGCGCTGGCGATCGGCGGCCTCGTCGCGACCTTCTTCCTCGGTGGGTGGTCGCTCTTCGGGTTGGAGAAGGACTGGGTGCCGCCGTACATGATCTTCGGCGTGAAGACGCTGCTGATGTACTTCGTCTTCGTCTGGCTGCGAGGCACGCTGCCACGCTTCCGGCTCGATCAGCTGATGGGCTTCGCCTGGAAGTACCTGATCCCGTTGATGATGCTGAACGTCCTGATCGTCGCGATCGAGGCCTCGATTTTCGCGCGCTGGGACGTCAACGAGGGGATCTCGCTCACGCTGTTCACTGTCTCCAACCTGGCGATTGCTGGCGCGCTAATGCGCTCCTGGTCGCGAGCGCTCGGCTACCGCCCCGAGAACGAGCCGGTGCTGCGACCGACCCTCACCACGACCGTCGGCGGGCTGCAGGCCGCCGAGCGCATCCGCGCCGCTTCCGCGCGCGCCGGGTTGTAGGGCGGGCGGCATGGAGAGCCCGGGAATCATCCTCGCCTTCTGGCTGATGTCGGCGATCACGATCGGTGGCAGCATCGCCGTCTTCCTCTCACGCAACCTGATTCACTCCGTCGTCTTCCTCGTGCTCTCGTTCCTCGGGATGGCGGGGCTCTTCCTCGTGCTCTCCGCGGACTTCATCGCGGTCGCGCAGATCCTGATCTATGCGGGCGCGGTCTCGATCCTGATGGTCTTCGCGGTGATGCTCACGCCGCTCTCGGCGCGTGACAACAGCAACTCGCTCTACGCGCTGCCCGGCGTCCTGCTCGGCGTGCTCTTCGCCGCCGGTGTCGCCTTCGTGGCTATCGACGTCGAGTGGTCGGTGGTCGCGGATCTGGACGCGGACCGGTTCTCATCGACGGTGGGCGCGGTCGGCGACTTGCTGCTTGGGCGCTACCTGCTGGCGTTTGAGGTCGCATCAGTGCTGCTGCTGGCGGCGCTGATCGGCGCGATCATGCTGGTGCGAGAGGACGAGGCGACATGAGCGTGCCCGATACCCTCAGCGTCGAACTGGCGCACTTCCTCTCGGTCTCCGGAATCGTCTTCGGGATCGGCATCGCCGTGGCGCTCTCGAAGCGCAATGCGATCGCCGTGCTGATGGGCGTGGAGCTGATGCTGAACGGAGTGAACCTGGCGCTGGTCGCCTTCTCGCGCTTTGGCGACGAGTTCGCTCGTACCGGTACAGACCCGCTCGTAGGCCACGCCTTCGTCGTCTTCGTGCTCACCGTGGCGGCAGCCGAGGCGGCCGTCGCGCTCGCGCTCGCGGTGCTCGCCTACCGCCGTCGCGACACCATCGACCTCGACCGCATCACGCTGATGCGCTGGTAAGGGGGCGACGGAATGTGGGTGAAGTTCTTCGACCTGCCGGACGGCTACGCCGCCTCGATTTGGAGCGAACTGTTCTCCGCGCAGGGTCTCTCCGTGCGCGTCGTGCCGCCGCTGGACAAGGGTTCAATGCGAGATTCGCGCGAGCTATGGGTGCCCGACGGCAAGACCCACATCGCTCGCGAAGTGATGAATAAGATTTGATGCGCTGATGTTGCTGCCTGAGATTCCCGAAGCCGCCGTCTGGGCGATCTACCTCGCGCCGATCGCGTCGTTCGTCGTGATCAGCGCCGGGCTGCGCTCGCGGGCGGTCGAGGCCAGCCGGCTGACGATCCTCGCGATCGGCCTCTCGTGGCTGCTCGCACTGTGGACGCTCGACACTTCGCTGAACATCGACGGCGAAGCGATGGGCTTCGCCTCGCACGAGTGGGTGCGGCTCTTCGACCTCGACTTCTCGGTGGGCGTGCGCCTCGATGGGCTGACGGCGGTGATGCTGGTGGTCGTCACCAGCGTCTCGCTGCTCGTGCAGATCTACTCGACGGGCTACATGCACGGCGACAAGGGGTACGCGCGCTACTTCGCCTACATGTCGCTGTTCACGGCGGCGATGCTCGGGCTCGTCGTCTCGTCCAGCCTGCTGCAGTTGTTCGTGCACTGGGAGCTGGTTGGGCTCTCCTCGTACCTGCTGATCGGGTTCTGGTTCCACAAGCCCTCGGCGGCTGCGGCGGCGAAGAAGGCGTTCATCGTCACGCGCTTCGGCGATTTCGGGTTCATGATCGCGGTGCTGCTGATCTGGACGAAGCTCGGCACCTTCGACATCGCGGCGATCAACGCGGCGATCAACTTGGGCACGCACGAGCTCTCGTCGGCGGTGCTCGTCGGCTTCACGCTCGGCCTGCTCGCCGGCGCGGTCGGCAAGTCGGCGCAGTTCCCGCTGCACATCTGGTTGCCGGACGCGATGGAGGGCCCCACGCCGGTCTCCGCGCTGATCCACGCGGCGACGATGGTGGTCGCCGGTGTCTATTTGATCGCGCGCTTCTTCCCGTCCTTCGTGGCCGCCCCGCCCGAGGTGCTCAGCACCGTTGCCTACATCGGCGGGTTCACCGCGATCTTCGCGGCGACGATGGGCATCGTGGCGACCGACATCAAGCGCGTGCTCGCCTATTCGACGATCTCGCAGCTCGGTTACATGGTGATGGCGCTGGGCCTCGGCGGGTACGTGGCGGCGATCTTCCACCTCTTCACGCACGCCTTCTTCAAGGCGCTGCTCTTCCTCGGTTCGGGTTCGGTCAACCACGCGACGAACACCTTCGACATGCGGCGCATGGGTGGGCTGCGGCTCTCCATGCCGATCACGTTCTGGACGTTCGTGATCGGGGCGCTCTCGCTCTCCGGCGTCTTCCCGCTGGCCGGATTCTGGAGCAAGGATGAAATCCTGCTCGATGCGTTCAACCACAACACACTGCTGTTCTGGGTTGGCGTGACCGTGGCCGGGATGACGGCGTTCTACATGTTCCGCGCGATCTTCATGACCTTCTTCGGCGAGTACCGAGGCGGGGTAGAGCCGGAGGAGCCGGGCCACGGCGCAGACCAGTCCCAGCCGCACGAGTCACCGCAGTCGATGTGGGTGCCGCTCGCCATCCTCGTGGTTCCAGCGATCGTGATCGGCTGGGTGAACATCGGTGGCGATTTCGGCGAGTTCGTCGAGGGGGCGCTGCCGGCAGACCTGCGCGACTTCCACGCCGAGATCGACTCCTTCGTGCTTGCGGTCTCTACGCTCTTTGCCCTTGTGGGCATCGGCCTCGCGGCAGCGCTCTACTTCTATCGCCAGCCGGACGCCAGTGTGATTCGCGCGCGACTGGGCCCGGTGCACACCCTCGTCGAGCGGAAGTACTTCCTCGATGAACTCGCCGAAACCGTCGTCGTCCGCTGGGTGCTGCTCAAGGGCGTTGGTGGGGCGATGAGCCTGATCGAGACCCAGTTGATCGACCGCGTCGTGAACGGCGTCGCCTTCGCGACAGAGCAAGCCGGCGACGGTCTGCGTCGCGCCCAGACCGGCCAGTTGCAGGCCTACAACTCGCTCTTCCTGCTCGGCGTGATCGCCTCCGCAGTCGTCGTGGTCGGTCTCGGTGCCGGTCAGTTCGACCGGCTGCGCGATTGGCTGGGTGTCTAGATGCTGACACTGTTCCTGCTGCTGCCGCTCGTCGGTGCCGCGCTGCTCGCGGTGATCCCGAACGAGCGTAAGGAAGAGGCGCGCTGGATCGCGCTGGGCTTCAGTGGCCTCGCGTTGGCCGTCTCGGTCGCGATCTTCACGCGCTTCATGCTGGTGCTCTACTCCGACGCGGGCGTCGAGGGCTACGAGTTCGTCGACCGCTTCGTCTGGATCAGCCCCCGCGACACCGGATTCACCGTGCAGTACGTGCTGGGCGTCGATGGGCTCTCCGCACCGCTGGTGCTGCTGACGGGGCTGCTTTCGCTGGCCTCCGTGCTGGTCTCGTGGCGGATCGACCTGCGCGTCAGCGAATACTTCATGTGGCTGCTGGTGCTGGAGTCCGCCGTTGCCGGCGTCTTCATGTCGCTGGACCTGATTCAGTTCTTCTTCTTCTGGGAGCTGGAGCTGATCCCGATGTACCTGCTGATCAGCATCTGGGGCTCCGGGCGCAAGGAATACAGCGCGATGAAGTTCCTGCTATACACGCTCGCGGGGTCGGCGGTGATGCTTGTCGGCTTCCTCGTGCTCGGGCTCACCGCAGGCAGTTTCGACATCGCGGTGCTGACCGCGAATCCGCCGACGGAAGCAATCGTGCCGCTGGCGCTCGTCTTCTGGGCGGTGATGGCTGCCTTCCTAGTGAAGCTGCCGGTCTTCCCGCTGCACACGTGGCTGCCTGACGCGCACACCGACGCGCCGACCGCCGTCTCCGTGATGCTGGCCGGCGTGCTGCTGAAGATGGGCGGCTACGGCATCCTGCGCATCGCCCTGCCGATCCTGCCCGAGCAGGCGCGCGACTTCCGAGTCGCGCTCGCGGTGATCGCCGCGGTCTCCGTGATCTACGGCGCCGTGCTGACGCTGCGCCAGACCGACCTCAAGCGGCTGGTCGCGTACTCCTCGGTCTCGCACATGGGCTTCGTGCTGCTCGGCGTCTCGGCGATGGGGACAGTCGGGCTCTCCGGAGCCGCGCTCCAGATGTTCACGCACGGCACGATCACGGGCCTGCTCTTCATCACCGTTGGCCTGATTTACGACCGCACACATACCCGCGAGATCTCCGAGATGAGCGGACTGATGCATCGCGTCCCGCTGATCGGTGTGGTGATGCTTGTCGCCGGACTGGCCTCGCTGGGGCTGCCCGCGTTCAGCGGCTTCGTCGCAGAGGTGACGATCTTCCTGGGCGCGCTCGGCGAGCACCCGGCCGCAACGATCGTCGCTGTCTTCGGCGTTGTGCTGGCGGCGGGATACATCCTGTGGGCAATGGAGCGGGTCTTCATGGGCCCGCCGAACCCGCAATGGGCAGAGATCACCGACGCGACCGCGTGGTGGGAGCGCATCGCGATGGCCGGGATGGTTGTCACGATCGTCGGGGTGGGCGTCTACCCTCGCATCCTCACGGACGCGGTTGAGAGCGGCATCAGGCCGATTGCGGCGATTGTGGGGGCAGGCTAATGCTAGTCTCCGGCCCCTGGGATCAGATACACACTGTTGGCCCGGCTGCCGTGCTCCTCGCGGGCGCCGGCCTGGTGCTGACCGCCGACCTGATCGACCGTCGTGCCCCGGTTCGCGTGCTCACCCTGCTGACGCTCGCGGTCGCTGCGTTCTACGCCTTTTGGCACGCCTTCACGGGCAGCGCGAGCGCGCCGCCCGAGGCCTTCGAGGGCGCGGTGGTGCTCGACCGCTTCGCGTTGTTCTTCGCCTTCCTGCTGATCGCGATCACCGCTGCCGTCACGATCGCGTCGACCGAGTTCACGCAACGCATCGAGCAGGGTGGAGAATTCTACTCGCTGCTGCTCGTCTCCGCGGGCGCGATGGTGCTGCTGGCGCAGTCGAACGACCTGATCGCCATCTTCATCGCACTCGAGACCACCTCGATCGCCCAGTTCGTGCTCGCCGGCATCGGCCGCGACGACCGCTCGTCCGAGGCGGGACTGAAGTACCTGCTCACCGGCGCGGTGGCGGCTGCCGTGCTGCTCTATGGCTTCGCGTTCCTCTTCGGCATCGCCGGGACGACCTCGCTGCCCGGGATCGCGGAGTACGTTGCGACCGGGGCCGACGAGACGAAGCTAGCGCTGGTGTTCGCCTTCGTGCTCGTGGCGGCTGGGTTCGGCTTCAAGCTCGCGCTCGTGCCGTTCCACGCGTGGGTGCCAGACGTCTACCAGGGCGCGCCGACGCCGGTGACGAGCTTCCTCTCGGTGGCCTCGAAGGCCGCTGGCTTCGCGATCGTGCTGCGCGTCTTCTACTCGGGCCTCGGCGGCGGCGGAACCTTCATCTCGAACGACTGGGCAGTGCTCTTCGCAGTCTTCGCCGGTATCTCGATGACCTTCGGGAACGTCGCGGCGATGCTTCAGACCGACGTGAAGCGGCTGCTCGCGTACTCCTCGATCGCACAGGCCGGCAACATCGCCGTCGGGCTCGCCGCCGTCGCGGCTGGCAGCACGCTGGGCCCCTCCGGGGTGCTCTTCTTTCTCGCCACCTACGCGGCGACGAATCTCGGCGCGTTCATCGTGGTGATCGCGGTGTGGGAGCGCATCGGCTCGGATAAGCTGGCCGACTACGCGGGCCTGATAGAGCGGTCGCCGCTGCTGGCGAGCATCCTGATTCTCTGCCTGCTCTCGCTGACCGGCATTCCTCCGACGGCCGGGTTCATCGCCAAGATCTACATCTTCAACGCCGCGGTTCAGGCCGGTGAGGCGTGGCTCGTCTGGCTGGTCGCCGTCGCGGTGCTGAACACCGCGATCGCCGCCTTTTACTACCTGCGCTGGGCGCGCCTGATGGTGCTCGACGAGCCCTCGGACACCTCGCCGATTCACGTCACGAACTTGATGCAGCTGCTGCTCGTCGGGGCTGCCGGGTTGATCCTGCTCTTCGGCCTCGTCCCCACGCCGCTGATCTCGGCCGCCCAGCGGGCCGCCGACGTGCTCGCCGCCGCGCCGTAGCGCCGATGCCGCACCAGGTCGGCGTCGAATTCGATGGCTCCGCTAGCGGACAGGCCGACGCCACCCCGTTCGTCGAGCTGATCGGAGGCGTTCTCAGTGAGGACGGCACCGACGAGGTGAGCGTCACGTTGCTGATCGCCGGCGACGAACTGCTCCAACGACTCAACCGCGAACATCGAGGCGTCGATGAGCCGACCGATGTGCTCTCCTTTGCCGAGGAGATCGGCGAGTTGCTGCCGTCGCCGAAGGGCGGGCCGCGCTACCTCGGCGACATCGCCGTCTCGATCGAGCGAGCCACGGTGCAGGCGGAAGCGGCCGGTCTCACGCTCGATCAGGAGCTGCGACACCTCGTCCTGCACGGACTGCTGCACCTGCTCGGTTACGACCACGAGACAGATGAGGACGATGCGAACATGAGTGCGCGCGAGGAGGCCGTGCTGGGCGCGGGCATCCACGCCGGGGGCGGGCACGAAGGCCACGACTGACGCGACCGCGATGGCGTGAACAGGGCAGGGGCCTCGTGTACACTTGCCATCGCCCCACCTCCCCGGGGCCGCGCGGGGGCGCAGTGAACGAACCGACGCCGCTGATGCCGCTCGATCTCGCGAGCGAGCAGCAGGTGCTCTACCGCAAGTGGCGGCCGCGTGACTTCGGCGATGTCGCGGGCCAGAACCCGATCACGACCACGCTTCGCAACGCCGTAGCGGCGGGCACGCCATCGCACGCCTACCTGTTCTCCGGCCCTCGTGGGACCGGCAAGACGAGCACGGCCCGCATCCTCGCGCGGGCAGTGAACTGCACCGCACCCGTCGAGGGTGACGCGGACAACGAGTGCGAGAATTGCCGCGCCTTCCTCAGCGGGCAGCCGCTCGACCTGATCGAACTCGACGCCGCCTCGAATCGCGGCATCGATGAGGTACGCCAGCTGCGCGAGAACGCGGGCGTGATGCCGGCGCTGGCGCGCTACAAAATCTACCTCATCGACGAGGTTCACATGCTCACCGACCAGGCGTTCAACGCGCTGCTGAAGACGCTTGAAGAGCCGCCGCCGCACGTGATCTTCATCCTGGCGACGACCGAGCCACACAAGCTGCCGCTGACGATCCTCTCGCGCTGCCAGCGTTTCGACTTCCGCCGTATCTCGCTCGAAGCGATCGTGCAGCGCCTGCGTACAGTCGCCACGGGCGAGGAGATGACGGTCGCCGACGGCGGCTTCGAGCTGATTGCTCGCGAGGCCACCGGTTCGCTGCGTGATGCGGTGAATCTGCTGGACCAGATGGTCGCGTACCACGGCAAAGAGCTCAGCCTGGATGCGTTGCGCGCGGGCCTCGGGCTCGTCGTCGACGACCGCGCCTCGACGCTCGCCGCCGCCGCCGTGCGCCGCGACCTCGCTGCGGGCCTCGGTGTGCTCGCCGCTGCGCGCGACGACGGCATCGAGCTTCGAGCCTTCCTGCGCCAGGCCGTCACCGCTTTGCGCCAGACGCTGCTGCTGAAGGCCGGTGCGGGTGGCGATCTGGATCTCTCCGACACGGAGGAGGCGGAACTGCGCTCGCTGGCGGAGGACGCGAATGCTGGCGCGATCGTCGCCGCCCTGCGCGCCCTCGGCTCGCTCGACTTCCGCGGCGATGCCTACGACTCATTGCCGGCGGAGATCGCCTTCGCCTCGCTGGCGGTCGCCGAGCCCGCCGCTCCGGCTGTTGCAGCCGCTGCGCCAGCCACTCCACCGGCTCGCGCCGAGGCGAAGCCAGCGCCCGCCGCACGCCAACCAGCCGCACAGCCACCGGCCGAGCAGGCTGCACTGCAGGCGCCGTCCCCGAAGCAGGCAGCCGCGTCAGCACCTGCCGAGGCGCAGGCAGCTGAGCCGCAGGCAGCATCGAGCCCGCCGCAGGCGAGTGAGGTGCGCGAGACACCGCCAGCGGCACCAGCGCCACCAGCGGCGAAGCGCGAGCCGGCTCCGTCTGCGCCGACCGCTAGCGAAGCGCAGCCCTCGGCTGAGGCGCCGGCGAAGCCACGCCGCGCCGCCCGCCGCCCGCCGCAGCCCTTCGTCCCACCGGATGCCGGCGAGGTCTCGGAGGAGCTGACGGGGCTGCGTGAGAAGTGGGACGCGATCCGGGAGTCGGCGCGCAAACGCAGCCTGCGTGCGGGGGCGATTCTGAATTCGCAGTGTTACATAAAGACATTTGACGGTGATACGGTGGAGATCGGGTTCCGATTCCCCGCACACGTCGAACAGGCAAAGACCCTCGAAGATGGCCAGGCGATGCAGGCGATCCAGGACACGTTGATCGAAGCTGTCGGTCGAGAGGTCGAGGTGATCCCGGTCGTGTGGGCGGAACTTGAGCAGACGACCGGTAGCCGTTCAGCGGCTCGCAATAGTAGCGTTGACGGCGGACACCTCGTGGAAGAGGCGATCAAGCTCGGCGCCGAACGCGTGCAGGAGTAGGCGCGCTTGCCCGGCCCGGCTCCCGCATCGACCGCATCGCCGATCACGAAGCTGATCGAGGCGTTCAACCGCCTTCCCGGCATCGGCCCCAAGTCGGCCCAGCGGCTGGCCTACCACGTGCTGCGATCCAACGACGAGGAGGCGCGTTCGCTCGCCGACGCGCTGATCGATGTGAAAGAACACGTCGTGCTCTGCGATCAGTGCCAGAACGTCTCCGACCGTTCGCCCTGCGGCGTCTGCGCCGACACATCGCGCGACCGCACGCTGCTCTGCGTTGTCGAGGAACCGCTCGATGTGCTCGCGATCGAGCGCACGGGCGGCTTCGGCGGGTTGTTCCACGTACTGCACGGCGTGATCTCGCCCGTCGATGGGGTGGGGCCGGAAGAGATCAAGATCGCAGAATTGCTCACGCGCCTGCGCGACACTGACACTGAGGTGGCCGAGGTGATCGTCGCGACCAACCCGAACCTGGAGGGCGAAGCAACTGCGATGTACCTTGCCCGCTTGCTCGGCCCGCTCGAGATTCGCGTTACGCGGCTGGCGCGCGGGCTGCCAGCCGGTGCCGACCTGGAGTACGCGGACGACCTGACGCTGGGCCGCGCGATCGAGTTCCGGCAGGATGTGCAGTGAGCGACATGACGCGTGAAGCAGTGAGGTGCAGACGATGCTGAGAACCCCAATCGACGCGATTCGCTGGTGGAACGCGTGGTGGGTTCGCCGTGCGACGCACTGGAAGGGCGCGTACTACGCCTTCGCCATCGCGTTCGTGCTGTTCTCACTGACCGGCGGTCCGGAGACATCATTGGCGAGAATCGTCATTGCGTCCGCCAGCCTCGCCTTCTCGGTCGGCATGGGTTTCTGGTTTGCCGGGCGGATCAGGCGTCGCCTCGAGGAAGGGCGCCCCGAGCGTCGGAGAGACTGACCCGCGATGCCGGGCCGCGCGCCGCGCGTCACGAAGAGCCGGGCGATCGTGCTGCGGCACCGCCGGCTGGGCGACGCCGACCGCATCATTACGTTCCTGACCGAGAACCGAGGCAAGGTCGATGCCGTGGCCAAGGGCGTGCTGCGCTCGCGCTCCAAGCTCGCCGGCCACCTCGAACCGGCGATGCACGTCGAGGTGGTGCTCGGGCACGGCCGCAACCTCGACATCGTCACGCAGGCGCAGACGATCGAGGGGTTCTCGGCGCTGCACGATGACCTGGAGCTGCTGACGACGGCGATCTACTTCACGGAGCTCGCGGACCGCTTCACCGTGGAGCGCGCCGAAGGGCGATCACTCTACGAGCTGCTGCACGCCTCGCTGGTTCGCCTCGCGCGGGGCGATGGCCTGCAACTGGTGACGCGGCGCTTCGAGCTGGAACTGCTGCACGAGACCGGCTTCCGGCCGCAATGGCGCGAGTGCATCGGCTGTGGGCGAGTGGCCGAGGAAGGCCACACGACGTGGTCGCCGCTCGGTGGCGGGGTCGTCTGCGACGAATGCGGGGCTGGCCATCCGGACGCGCGGGCGATCGAGACGACGACGCTGAAGGTGCTGCGCGCCTACCAGGAGAGCCCGTACGAGGAGGCCGCCCGCATCCGGCTGACGCCAGAACTGGCTGCCAACCTCGAGCGAACGATGCACCAGTTGATGGAGTCCGTCGCGGAGCGGGAGCTGAAGAGCCAGCACTTCGTCACGGAAGCACGTCGGGCGGGCGCGGCCAATAGCGCGGCTGACGAAGAGCCCGCGCGGACTTAGCTGCCCTGACGCAACTGCCGAACTAGCTGTCGCGCTCCAGCACGTAGTCGACGAGGCCGTCGAGGCGGTCTCGTTCCTCGCCGGCCGGCAGGGCACTCAGCGCCTCACGGGCGCGATCGCCGAATCGGCGCGCGGCCTGCGCTGCCTCGTCGAGCGCGGTTGAGCCTCGGATCTCCTCGATCGCGCGGGTGAGGTTCGCGTCGCGGTCGATGTCGTCGAAGGCGAGCTTCACGGGATTGCCTTCGGGCTGCTGCTGCATGTAGAAGAGCGATGGCAGCGTCAGCGTGCCCTCGCGCAGGTCGGACCCGGCGGGCTTGCCCATCACCTCCGGGTCGCCGGTGAAGTCCAGGATGTCGTCCACGATCTGGAACGCCATGCCCAGCGACTCGCCGTAGTGGCGCAGCGCTTCGACCTGCGGCTCGGGCGCGCCGGAGACGATGCCGCCACCCTCTACGGCCGTGGCGAAGAGCGAGGCGGTCTTGCCGCCGATGCGGTCGAGGTACTTCTGCACGTCGCCTGAGTACTGGAAGGCGGAGATGTCCTGCTCCAGCTCGCCGCTGGCCATGCGCCCGAGCGTGCGAGCGAAGTGGCGGACGACGCGGGTGTTGTCGGTACGCGCGATGAACTCAGCGGCGTGGGCAAACATGTAGTCGCCCAGCATCACGCTGGCGGAGTTGCCGAAGAGCGCGGCGGCGGTCGGCTTGCCTCGCCGCTCGGCTGCCTCGTCGATCACGTCGTCGTGGACGAGCGTGGCGGTGTGCAGGATCTCGATGCTGGCCGCGAGCGGGACGAGCAGTTCGAGGTTGTAGTTGCCGTAGCGTCCGGCGAGCAGCGCGAGCGCGGGGCGCATCTTCTTCCCGCTGCCGCTAAGCATCGCCTCCATCATCTCGCGCAGCCACGGCATCTCGACGTCGGCGAGCGAAAGGATGAGCTCCTCCACCTGTGGCAGGTCACCGGCGATCGATCCGTAGAGCGCCTCCGTCGTGCCGGGCTCGGCGGCAACCGCGTCGCGAGCGTCGGGGGAGGCGGTCGCGTCGCTGACGGCATGCGTGGCGGGCGACGTTGGCAGGATGCGCCACGCCGCGAGGTAGGCGACGCCGCCGAGTCCGGCGGTGACGACCGCGAGCAGGACGGTGATCAGACGCACGCTCTTCACATCGTGCTCGTAGCGAGCAGCGAGACCCGCGCAGACGCCACCAAGGACGCGGTGGTCGATGTCGCGGCTGGTGGCCATCGTCATAGTTCGAACCTGAACAGCCTCGCCGCGTTCTCGGCGGTCGCGGTCGCTACATCCTCGACGGTGCAGCCCCGGAGATCCGCAACCTCCTGCGCCGTTCGCAGCACGTACGCGGGCTCGTTGCGGGAGCCGCGATGGGGCTGCGGGGTGAGGTACGGGCAGTCGGTTTCGACCAGCATAGCCTCCAGTGGAATCGAGCGCGCCACCTCCCGCCCTCGCGAGTTGTTGGCGTAGGTGACGGTGCCGGGCACGGAGATCAGGAAGCCCAGCGCGCGGTATCGCTCCGCCAGCTCCGAATCGCCCGCGTAGCAGTGCATCATGCCGACCTCGCGGTCATCGCCCAGGTACGCGTCGGTGCGCTTCGCCCACTGCTCGATCACGCTGTAGCATTCCTCGTCGGCGTTGCGTGAGTGGATCACTACCGGCAACTCGAACTCGCGAGCGAGGTCGAGCTGCCAGCGCAGCGCCTCGTACTGCGCGTCCGGCGGGGAGAGGTCGCGGTAGAAGTCGAGTCCGATCTCGCCGACGGCGACGAAGTCGCCGCCTTCCAGCAGCGCCCGCAGCGCGGCCTGTTCCTCGGGCAGTCGCTTCGCCTCGTGCGGGTGCAGACCACCGACGGCGTATATGCGCGGGTCGGCCTGCGCGAGCGCGAGCGCCCGCAGGCTGGTCTCGCTGTCGGTGCCGACCTCGACGATGGCGCTGAGGCCGGTCTCCCATGCCCGCGCGATCGTCTGCTCGTAGTCGCCCTCGAACTCACGCGACCACGTGTGCGCGTGTGCATCCACGAGCTGTGCATCGAGAGTCATCGCGGCCCGCGGGTCACTGGCCCAGTCGCGCTTCTTCTTCCTCGACGAGTGAGTCGTCGAGCTTCTTCACGAGCGGCGCGGGCTCGGGCAGGGGAGTACCGGCGGCGATCCCGCTGCGTTGCCACCCGGCGGCCTCGATCTCGCCCTCGTTGCCCGCGAAGGCCCACGCCTGCGGCGAGGTGAAGGGGAGGAACGGCTGGAGCAGCGTCGCGAGCCCGCTGACGACGTTGACCGCCGTGTAGAGCGTATCAGCCGCCGAGTCGCGGTCGGTCTTCACCGCCGCCCACGGCTCACGCTCATCGAGATAGCGGTTCGTCTGTTGCGCGATGTTCATCGCAGCCGCGAGGGCGGCGCGCAGGTGTACCGCTTCGATCTCTTCACCGATGGTACCGAACGCCTCGTCGACCGCCGCGAGCAGGACGGTGGACTCCGGGGCGAGCTCGGCGGGCGGCTCGGGCACGCGGTCGTCGAAGTTGCGCCTCGTCAGCGTCATCACCCGATGCACGAGGTTCGCCCAGCGGGCAAGCAGCTCGTCGTTGTTGCGACGCACGTACTCCGCCCACGTGAAGTCGGTGTCGGCGGTCTCCGGCATCATCGCGGTCAGCGTGTAGCGCAGCGGGTCGGGGTCGTGGCGGTCGAGGTAGTCGAGCATCCACACCGCCCAGTTGCGGCTGGAGGACGCCTTCTTTTGACCCATCGTCAGGTACTGGTTTGCGGGCACATCGTAGGGAACGTTCAGGCCGCCGTAGCCCAGCAGCATCGCCGGCCAGATCAGCGTGTGGAAGGTGATGTTGTCCTTGCCCTGGAAGTAGACGGTCAGCGCCTCCGGGTCTTCCCAGAACGCCTTCCAGCCGTCCGGGTCGTCGTTCTGCTGGAACCACTCCTTCGTCGCCGAGAGATAGCCGATCACAGCTTCAAACCAGACGTAGATGCGCTTCTTCTCGTAGCCCTCCAGCGGGACCGGCACACCCCATTCGATGTCGCGCGTGATCGCACGGTCGTGCAGGCCCTCGTTGAGCATGCCGAGCGTGAAATTCTTGACGGCCGGCCGCCAGTGCTCCTGCGCCGTCACCCACTCCTTCAGCTGCTCGTTGAAGGCACTGAGCTTGAGGAACATGTGCGTGGTCTCGCGCGGCTCGGGGGTCGCGTCCGAGAGCTTCGAGCGCGGGTTACCGAGTTCCAGCGCATCGACGGTGCGGCCGCAGTTGTCGCACTGGTCGCCGCGGGCGTCGTTGTCGCCGCAGTAGGGGCAGGTGCCCTCGACATAGCGATCGGGGAGGTAACGCCCGACCTCGGAGTCGTAGAGCATCGTCTGGTCGGCCTCGTAGATGAAGCCCTGCTCGTGCAGCCGCAGGAAGATGTCCTGCGTGACCTCGGTGTGGTTTTCGGTGTCGGTGGTCGTGAAGAGGTCGAAGCTGATGCCGAAGCGGTCGAAGGTGTCGAGGAACGAGGCGTGCGCTTTGCCGAAGACTTCCTCCGGCGTCTTGCCCTGGGCCTCGGCAGCGATCGTGACGGGCGTGCCGTGCGAGTCAGAGCCGGAGACCATCAGCACGCGGTTGCCCCGCATTCGGTGGTAGCGGGCGAAGATGTCGGCGGGCAGGTGCGAACCTACCATCTGCCCCGCGTGGAGAGGCGTATTGGCGTAGGGCCAGGCGACGCAAACGAGTACGGTCTGGGACATCGCGCGGAATCGTAGCACGGGCGGTTGGAGTGGCCTACGCACCGCGCGGACAACTCCGGCGTCAGCTTTCCGATAGGTTAGGTGATCTGTTTATTGACGATGCTCCCGGCGCGCGCTAACCTCTCCGGAAATCATTCTCCCGACTGGGTTGCGGCGGTGCTTCCCATGCGCAAACTGAGCTTCATGGCTCGCTCCGGATACGGAGAGAGAGTGTGCGCTCTCGAGGCCCCTCGTCGAGGGGTCTTCATACATTTGCGGCAATGAACCCCTTTCAGAGCACATCCATGGCCTCCGGGTCGCGACGGATCAGAGGTGAGTGGTGGTAGCAGGCGAAGCTGAGGCCCACGCGGTGACCGAGGCATCTGCCGCGACCGGTATCGAGCGCAAGTCGCTCGAGCAGGCGTGGGGGTTCGATGACGTTGCGATTGTTCCCGGCGCGCTGACGACCAACCCTGACATGGTCGAGCCCACCTTCACGCTGGGCGAGCACAGCTTCGCCATGCCGATCATGGCCTCCGCGATGGATGCCGTGGTCGATCCCGCATTCGCGATCGAGTTCTCGAAGCGCGGGGGAGGGGCGGTGCTCAACCTCGATGGCGTGCAGACCCGCTACGAGGACCCAGCGGCGGTGCTGGACGAGATCGCCGCGGCGAGCCTGGAAGAGTCAACGACGATTCTCCAGCGCGTCTACGAGCAGCCGATCGACCTCGAGTTGATCGGCCGTCGCGTGGAGGAAATCAAGCAGGGCGGCGGCGTCGCGATCGTCAGTTCCACCCCGCAGAACACCAAGCGCTTTGCCCCGATGGCGGTTGAAGCCGGTGCCGACATATTCGTCGTGCAATCGACCGTGACGACGGCGCGACACGTGTCCACCTCGCTGCGGGGGCTGCGGCTCGATGAGCTCGTCGAGCAGATCGCGCCGATCCCGGTGCTCGTCGGCAACACCGTCGACTTTGGCGCGACGATGGAGCTGATGGAGACCGGCGTGCAGGGCATCCTCGTTGGTGTCGGTCCCGGTGCGGCCTGTACCTCGCGTGAGGTACTCGGCATCGGATTGCCGCAGGTGACCGCCACACTCGATACATCGCACGCGCGCGATGTCTTCTTTGAGGGCACGGGTTGCTACGTCTCGATCATCACGGATGGCGGTTTCCGTACAGGTGGCGATGTCTCGAAGGCGATCTGTGCCGGGGCGGACGCCGTGATGATCGGCTCGCCGCTCGCGGGCACCGAAGGCGCACCCGGCCGCGGCTACCACTGGGGCATGGCGACCCCGCACGTGGAGCTGCCGCGAGGGGTGCGCGTACACATGGGCCAGAGGCACACGCTCGATCAGCTGCTCTTCGGCCCGACCTCGCGCACGGACGGCACGGAGAACCTCGTGGGTGCGCTGCGCACCTCGATGTCCACCTGTGGCGCGACCACGATCGGGGAGTTCCACGACGCCCGTATGGTGATCGCCCCGTCGATCAAGACCGAGGGCAAGATCTACCAGATTGCGCAGGGTTCGCGCGCCTAGTGGCCGCTGATCCCGAGGTCGAGTCGTTCCAGCGCTACCTGCTGAGTACGCTCGACCGACTCGTCGCAGCGCTCGATGGGCTCACAGCCGAGCAACTGAATTGGCGCGTGCCGGCACCGGAGGCGAACAGCGTCTACGTGCTGGCGACGTACATGCTCGCCAACGTGCTCACAGTGATCTGCGAGCTACGCGAGTCGGATCGCGATCGCGATGCCGAGTTCGCGGCGACCGCAGACTCGCCAGCCGCGCTGCAGGCCCACTGGCGCGAATAGCGCGCGGAGGTGGTTGCGGCGCTCGATGCGCTGCCCCCCGGTGACCTCGATCGCCCGCGCTCTCACGGGACGAGGGAGAACGTTAACGGCCGCGACATGCTGCTGATCGTCGCTCGTCACGCTGCCGAACATGTTGGCCATGCCGAGCTGACGTTGGACCTGATGAAGGCGATCGGGCCGGGCTAGTTCGGTTCGCTCAGAAGCCGCGTCGCAGCTCGACGACGCGTTCGATGCCCGCGAGGTCCTGGTGCAGGCGCGCCTCGCCGCCGACCGGGGCGAACAGCTCCGCCACTGCGGGCGCCTGCCCCGCACCGACCTCGATCAGCACCGCCGCGGCGTCCTCCGCGAGGTGGTTGGGCAGCTGCTCCGCCAGCCCGCGTAGCAGGTCGAGGCCGTCGTCGCCGCCATCGAAGGCGAGCCGAGGCTCGGCGTCGTGCAGCTCAGGCGGCAGCGCTTCCCAGTCCGGCGTAGGGATGTACGGCAGGTTGGTGGCGACGATGTCGAGGCGGCCATCGAGCGTCGAGAGTGGCTCCAGCAGCGGCCCGGCCAGCAGCACGACGCGCTCCTGCAGCCCCAGCCGCTCGCGGTTGCGACCTGCGAAGGCCAGCGCCTCCGTTGAGGTGTCGGTCGCGAAGACCTGTGCTGAGGGCGTGTGTTTCGCGATGGCGCACGCGATCGAGCCGCAGCCGGTGCCGATGTCGGCGATGCGCACGTTGCGCCGTGCCCTCGGGTGCTGCTTTGCCGCCTCGATCGTCGCCTTGACCAGCGTCTCGGTCTCGGGGCGTGGGATCAGCACGCCGGGGCCGACCTCGAAGGTGAGGCCGTAGAACTCGCGGCGGCCGAGGATGTAGGCTAGGGGCTCGCGCGCCAGACGACGGTCAACCAGCTTCTCGAAGGCGGCCAGCGTCAGGTAGTCGGGTACCTGCGCGCCTTCGGCCAGCACCTTCGTGCGATCCCAGCCTGCGGCCTCCGCATAGAGCAGCTCCATCTCCAGGTGCGCCCCATCGAGGTCGTCCGTCGCGCCGGTTCGAATTAGCCGACGAGCGGCCTCGTGCAGACGTCCGCGGATGCGAGGGGGCATTGTCGGTGCGGTCGCTCTCGCGGGTGTGCGGTTAGACCGCGGTCTGGAGCAGCCGCGCCTGCTCGTCCAGCGCGACGGCGTCGATCAACTCGTCGATGTCGCCGTCGAGGACGCGCGGCAGGCCGTGGATGGTCAACCCGACGCGGTGGTCGGTGATGCGGTCCTGCGGGAAGTTGTAGGTCCGGATCTTCTCCGCGCGGTTGCCCGTGCCGACCTGTGAGCGGCGATCGGCAGCCAGTTCCGCGTCCGCCTTCTCGCGCTCCATCTGGTAGAGCCGCGCGCGCAAGACGGCCTCCGCCTTCACTCGGTTCTTGGCCTGCGAGCGCTCGTCCTGCATCACGACGACGATGTTCGACGGCTCGTGCGTCATACGCACGGCGGTCGCCACTTTGTTGACGTTCTGCCCGCCGGCACCGCCGGAGTGAAAGATGTCGATACGCACCTCACTCCAGTCGATGTCGACATCGATGTCCTCGACGACTGGAAGCACGGCGACCGTCGCCGTGGAGGTGTGTACGCGGCCCTGCGATTCGGTCTCCGGCACGCGCTGGACACGGTGCACGCCCGATTCGTACTTCATGCGCGAGTAGGCGCCCTGGCCGTGCAGTTCGAAGGTGATCTCCTTGTAGCCACCGGCCGAGGCGTCCGAAGCGCCGAGCACTTCCGCCTTCCAGCCCTGCCGCTCTGCGTAGCGTTGGTAGATGCGGAAGAGGTCGGCCGCGAACAGCGCCGCCTCCTCGCCACCGGTGCCGCCGCGGATCTCCACGATCACGTCTTTCTCGTCGGCGGGATCGCGAGGGAGCAGGGCGAGCTTCAGTTCCTCCTCCAGCCGTTCGACCTCCGGGGCGAGCCGGGTCTCTTCCTCGTGGCCGAGCTCGCGCTCATCGGCGTCACCGTCGCGGACCAGTTCGCGGGCGTCGGTCAGTGCTTCGTCGGCGGCGCGATAGGCGCGGATCAGCTTCACCGTGCCATCGAGCTGCGAGCGTTCGCGGCCGAGATCAGCCAGCCGAAAGCGGTCCGCGACCACCTCCGGGTCGGCGAGCAGGCGGTTCACCTCCTCGAAGCGAGCCTCAACTGCGTCGAGTCGTTCGTGCATGCGCTCAGGATAGCAGGGGGCGTGACTAGCGCCCGCTCCCGGGCACGGGTCAGGAGACGGTGGCCGTGACCGAGAGTACGGGCGGCAGAGTGCCCGGCCGGCGCGTCCAGTGATCGCCTCCGTCCGGGCTCGCGTAGACCTGGCCGTTGCTCGTGCCGACGAGCAGTTGGACACGAGTAGCCATCAGTGCCCCCTCAGTACGATCGTGATAATCGAGGCGCGGATTGTACTGGGTGCTGGAGGGCTGAACCTGACGAGAGGGGGATCAGTCCCTGATTGCTCCCACAACCTCGCCGAGCGCCACCTCGCGCTGGTCGCCGCCACCGAGCAGCGGCTTGAGCTGCGCTACCCCTCGCGCCGCTTCGTCGCCGCCGACGATCAGCGCGTAGCGGGCGCCCGAGTTGTTCGCGGCGCGGAGCTGCGCCTTCATCGATCGGCCGGGCACGCCCGCGCGCACTGCGAGGCCTGCGGCACGGAGGTCGGCGGCCAGCTTCGCGGCGACAGCCGGGCCCGATTCGCCGAGCGGGATCGTGAATGCGTCGGGTGCGGTGCTGCCGAGGTCGGGCTCGCTCTTCTGGACCTCCAGCACAATGCGTTCGAGGCCGCTGGCGAAGCCGGTGCCGGGCGTCGGTGGGCCGCCGAGCATCTCGATCAGGCCGTCGTAGCGGCCGCCCGCGCCGATCGTCGACTGGCCGCCCGCATCGAGCGGCTGGAACTCCCACACCGTGCGTGCGTAGTAGTCGAGGCCTCGGACGATGCTGGGGGCGACCTCGTAGGCGATGCCGAGCTCGTCGAGCAGCTTGCGCACCTGCGCGAAGTGTTTCGCATCCTCCTCGCTGAGGTAGTCGAGGATGCTCGGCACGTTCGCGAGCGCCGGGTGGCCGGCGTCGTCCTTCGAGTCGAGGATGCGTAGCACGTTTGTCTCGTAGCGCCGCTGCGAGTCGCCGGAAAGCGTCTCGAGGTGCGGGGCGAAGTGGTCGCGTAGCACCTCGCGGTATCGCTCCCGCGTCTCGGCGGTGCCGATCGAGTTGATGCGCAGCACGAGGTCGGTGAGGCCGAGTTCGCTGTAGAGCATGCGCTGGAGCTCAATCACCTCCACGTCTGCCGCCGGAGAGGCCTCTCCGATGCACTCCACGCCGAACTGCCAGTGCTGGCGGTAGCGGCCGGCCTGCGGGCGGTCGTAGCGGAAAGCGGGGCCGAGGTAGTAGAGCCGCACGGGCTGCGGACGGCTGGCCATGCCGTGTTCCAGGTAGGCGCGGCAGACGCCCGCCGTCCCCTCCGGCTTCAGCGCGAGTGTGCTGCCGCCGCGATCCTCGAAGGCGTACATCTCCTTCGAGACGATGTCGCTCTCCGCCCCGGCGGTGTGGGTGAAGACGCCCAACTCCTCGACGATCGGCGTCTCGATGCGGTGGTAGTCGAAGAGCCGAGCGACGCGCTCAGCGGTGTCGCGCACGTAGCGCCAGACGGCCTCGTCCTCGGGCAGTACGTCGTTCATGCCTCGTGGGGCCTGAAAGTCGGCCATCGCCTCGCCCGTCCCTCTGCACGTGGAATGTACGTCTCTTCGGGGAAGCGCGCACGACGCCCCTGAATGCGCGTGATAGTCTCGACTAAGGATGGTTGTCACCGAAGATACGCCCGTCGGCGTCGCTGACCTGTTCTCAGACCTTGAGTCTTATCTTCCGGCCGACCGCGTGCGGGCGATCGAATCCGCGTACGAGTTCGCCGAGCAGTCGCACGAGGGCCAGGATCGCAAGTCCGGCGACCCCTTCATCTCGCACCCCGTCGCCGTCGCCACATTGGTCTCGATGCTGCGGATGGACTCGCAGACGATCGAGGCCGCGCTGCTGCACGACGTGATCGAGGACTGCGACGTCAGCAGCACCGACCTGCGCAAGCGTTTCGGCCTGGAGGTCGCCAAGCTCGTCGAGGGTGCGACCAAGATCGGGCGCATTTCCGCCAGCGAGAGGGCCAACGCCGACGCGGAGACGCTGCGCAAGATGTTCGTGGCGATGGCGGAGGACGTGCGGGTCGTGATCGTGAAGATCGCCGACCGCCTGCACAACATGCGCACGCTCCAGTATCTGGAGCCGTGGAAGCAGATCGCGAAGTCGCAGGAGACGATGGACATCTACGCCCCGCTGGCCACGCGGCTGGGTATCTGGCAGTTCAAGTGGGAGCTCGAAGACCTTGCGTTCCGCTACCTCCAGCCGGAGCAGTACCGGCGCGTCGCTCGCATCGTCGATTCCCGTCGCGGCGAGCGGGAGCGCTTCGTGCGCCGCGTCGAGAAGCAGCTCCGCGAGGCGCTCGATGAGGAGGGTGTCGAGGCAGAGGTGACGGGCCGCGTGAAGCACCTCTACTCGATCCACAACAAGATGCAACGCTACCAGGAGGAGGGGAAGTCGCTCGACCAGATTCACGACCTGCTGGCGCTGCGCGTGCTCTTGAAAAGCACTGCCGACTGCTATAAGGCGCTGGGCGTCGTGCATCAGACGTGGATTCCGATCCCCGACTCCTTCGACGACTACATCGCCAACCCCAAGGAGTCGATGTACCAGTCGCTGCACACGGCGGTGATGGGGCCCGGCGCGCACCCCTTCGAGATCCAGATCCGCAACTACGCGATGCACGAGGTCGCGGAGTACGGCGTCGCCGCGCACTGGCAGTACAAGGAAGAGCCGAGCCGCCGCAACCAGCAGGACGAGGAGCGCATGGTCTGGCTGCGCCACCTGATCGAGTGGCAGCAGGACGCGTCCGGCACGGAGGACTTCCTCGAGTCGGTGAAGACCGATGTCTTCCGCCACCAGGTCTTCGTCTACACGCCGCAGGCGGATGTGCGCGTGCTCCCGGCCGGATCGACGCCGCTCGACTTCGCCTATCGCATTCACACCGACCTGGGCCATCACTGCACCGGCGCAAAGGTGAACGGCCGGCTGGTTCCGCTGGACACGAAGTTGCGAAACGGCGACGTGATCGAGATCCAGCGTGGACGGCGCTCGGCGGGTCCATCGCGTGACTGGCTGATTGAAGATCTCGGCTATCTCGGATCGAGCCACGCGAGGCAGAAGGTCCGGCAGTGGTTCCGGCGGCAGCTTCGTGACGAGAACATCACGCGTGGCAAGGAACTGCTGGAGCGCGAACGCAAGCGGCTGGGCGTGCAGATGGTGCCCGCCGACCTCCCACGCGACCTCGGCTACAGCAGCGGCGATGACATGTTCGCCGCGATCGGCTACGGCGATATCTCGCGTCAACACCTGATCCAGGCGCTCGCCGAGCAGGCACCGACGCCCGCGCCTTCGCAGATCGCACCCTCGCACGTCCCTGTGCGTGGCGCGCCCGCTCCGGCCGTGCGCGTGCTGGGCACCGCGGGGCTGCACGTCGTGCTGGCGCGCTGTTGCGGGCCGTTGCCGGGCGATGAAATCAAGGGCTACGTCACCCGCTCTCGCGGCGTGACGGTGCACCGAGGCGACTGCCGCAATGTCGCCAATCCGGACGACCGCGACCGCGTCGTGGAGTGCGACTGGGGGCCGATGGGCGAGCTGTACTCCGCCTCCGTGCAGGTCCACGCATGGGACCGCGTCGGACTGCTGCGCGATCTCAGCACGCTGGCCGCGAGCGAGCGCGTGAACATGGTCGCTGTGCGCACCGAAGAGCATGATGATCGCACAACGACGGTACATATCACGCTGGAGACGGAGGGCGGGGCGCAGTTTGCGAACCTGCTCAGCCGTCTGGAGAGCGTGCGAGGCGTGATCAGCGTCGCGCGCGCAGAGGTCTAAGGGGGCCATGATGATTCACGAGCTACGCACCTACGAAGCAGCGCCGGGCAAGATGGGCGCGCTGCAGGCTCGCTTCCGCGACCACACGCTCGATTTCTTCAAGCAGTTCGACATCGAGGTTGTCGGGTTCTGGACGTACGCGCAGGGCGGTTGGAGCGACCAGCTCGTCTACATGCTGGCCTTCGAGGATGCGGCCGACAAGGACGCGAAGTGGGCGGCCTTCGGCGCCGACGAGGAGCGGCGCAAGGTCTTCGCGGAGACAGAGAAGGACGGCGCGTTGGTCGCGCGCATCCGCTCCGACATCCTACGGCCGACGGACTACTCGCCGCTCAAGTAACACGCGGGTAGGGGGTTCCCCTGCAGGACTCTCGTGTGCTGATTCGCGCTCACCCATGTCACTACCGCGTGATGCTGGCACACGCGTTGCGGTAGCCTGCGCAGGATGACTCTCGCAAGCGTTCGCAGTGGTGCTCTGACGGGTGTCGACGGCATGCCCGTCGACGTGGAGGTGAACATCGGCAGTGGCCTGCCGGCGTTCAACATCGTCGGACTGCCCGGCGCGGCGGTGCAGGAGGCGCGAGAGCGCGTGCGATCCGCGCTCCACAACTCCGGTTTCGAGTTTCCGCTGCGGCGCATCACCGTCAACCTCGCGCCCGCGGACGTGCGCAAGGAAGGCCCGATCTATGACCTGCCGATCGCGATCGGCATCCTGGTCGCGTCCGAACAGCCGAACAGATCGCCGACCGCTTCAGCGAGACGATGCTGCTCGGCGAACTCTCGCTCGACGGCCACCTGCGCCACGCGAACGGCGTGCTGCCGCTCGTCGCGATGTGCGCGGAGAACGAGGTAACGACGGCGATTGTGCCGCTCGAGGACCTCAGCGAGGCGCGGCTCGTCGATAGCGCCCGCGTCTATGGGCTGGAGACGCTGGCGTAGGCCGCCGAGGAGCCTGCAAGCCTCGTTTCGCCCGAGTCGCCTGTTGCTGAAGAAGGCATCGACGCCGCGCTCAACGACCTCTCGATGATCCAGGGGCAAGAGCAGTGAAGCGCGCGCTCGAAGTCGCCGTCGCCGGCGGCCACAACATGATGCTGCAGGGGCCGCCCGGCGCGGGGAAGAGTCTGCTCGCCGTGCGATGCGCGGCCTGTTGCCGCCGCTCGCGATCTCCGAGGCGCTGGAGGTGACGAAGGTCTACTCCGTCGCCGGGATGCTGAGCCGCGGTCAGGCCCAGCTGGCGGAGCGTCCGTTTCGCACGCCGGGCTCGTCGGTGGTGGATCGCACACCCGACCGGGCGAGGTCTCGATGGCACAGCACAGTGTTTTGCTAGAGCACTAGCTGCTCCGCAAACGCGAGAGGGGCGAACCGATGGAGCGAACGATGCTCGACAAGATTCTGATCGACGCGGTCGAGAGGGCCGACAGGTGCGCCAGCGCGCGCACGGGCTGGGCGAGCAAGGGCGAACTCTACGGCGTGCAGCTCGCGATCGAGAAGGCCGTAAACCCCGAGGGGCATGCGCCCCTGCTGCTGCTCGCGGCCGACCCGCGCGTGTGGCGGGCAGGAGACGGCGGCTACGAGTCCGTGGGCGAGAACGTGCGCGGGGCGGTCGAGGACCTGGTGGACGAGGCGATCTGCGCCACGGCGGCGTGGCGGGCGTTGCCGGACCCGTTAGTGCGGGCGGTTGCCGCGGGCTAGTCCTCCTGTCTCTGACGAACGTCGGGCAGGCTCAGGAGCCAGATAGCTGTCACGATCAGGGCTGAGCCGACGCACCAGATGCAGATTGCCTCGTCCACAGCGACCTCTATGTAGGTCAGATGGCTAGCGGAACGCAGCGTAAACATTGCGAAGTACATCGGCATCGCCGCGGTCGCACTGGCGATCGTCCAGATCACAGTGGGCGGTGTCGCTGTATGGGCGGCGTTCGCGAGCAGCCCCGACGTCAGCGTGACCGTCGGCCCCTAGACCCCGGTGCGTGTGCCATCCGATCGCGGTCGTACGCCGGTGCGCGGCGGCACGTATGTCTGCCGCCGCCGTCGGAACGGCACGACCTTCGGGTGCGCGACGGCGGGGTCAGGGTCCGGCTCGCTGAGGCTGTCCCGCACCCTCACGCCACCGCCCGATCCCACACGCGCGCCAGCCGCTTCCGCTCGAACTTGCGCTCCTGGGCCTCGAACTCCCTGAGCTGGAACTGCGTGAACCGCAGCAACTCGCGCTGCATTTCGACCTCAGGAGCACGATCGTTCACCGCCACCGTGCGCGTCTGCACGCCTGCGCCTTTGAGCACCGGGTCGACGCTCCGCACGTCCACGCTCTTGAGGAAGCGCACGGGCTGGCCGTCGTGGACTGGTGGGAGCCGCGCCGGGACTGCCGAGCGCTCGGTCAGCGCCCCAAGGGTTGCGTCTCGCCCGGCTCTGGAGCAGCGATGGTGAGGCCGTACCGAGGAGCCGACGAGGACGATGAGACGATCGTGTTCGCTCGCAGCCTGCTCAGCAGGCATCCGCCTTGCGTTCTTCGCGCTCGTGATCGATGGACATCGAGTCCTGGTGACCGCTGGGTCTAAGTCCAACCGGTCGTGAAGCGCTGCCACTTGTCCCGTCCTTGCGGCTATTGCGGCGCGGCGCAGCCCATCGAACGGCCCGCGGGCTCGCCTTAGCTCTCGGCTCGCTATCGGATGCGTCGCCGTCGACCTGAGCCGGGTGCGCCAGTGCCCGCGCCCCCGCGCAGAGAGGCCACGGACGCCCGTTCGTCACGCCTCACTTCCGGCTTTCGTCATCGGTGTCGTCACGGACCTGATCAAGGCATCCGCGGATGCGAGGCGCGGACCGTCTCCACCGTCACCTCGTCGGGCAGCCAGTAGCGACGGAAGACGAGGTATCCGGCCAGCGTCGCGACGCCCGCGACGGGGCCGACAAGGCGCACGCCGAGCGTGTTGCCGGGCGTCGAGCCGAAGGTGATCAGGATCGCGAGCAGGCCGGGAGCGAGGGAGGCGGCAACCTTCTCGAGACTCGCCTGCGTCGCATAGTAAGTCGCTTCGCGGCGCATTCCGGTCAGCACGTGGTCGTAGTCGGTGATGTCGGCGATCAGCGCGTTCGGAAAAGTCTGCACCGGCGCCAGCGGCAGGCCCACGAGCACCGCGAAGAGAAAGGCCTGCGCCATCACCGGCACCCCGGGGATCTGGCCGACGAAGAATAATGAGGGAAACGTGAATATCGCCGCGACCATGCCGCGGGAGTAGACCCAGCTCTTGCCCCGGCGGTTGGCGCCGAGCTGCATCAGCGGCAGCAGAACCACGACGACGGCGATCGAGACCGCGAGCATGCTGATCATCGGGTCGACCTCGAAGCCCATGAACGGCAGCGTGATGTCGGCCGAACCTTCCTCGCCCTTTTCGAGCACGGCCCTGGTGAGAAACGGCAGCGAGCCGGTGATCATGAGAACCCCGAGGTTGTAGAGGATGAAACTCGGCAGGAAGACGAGGAACTGATCGTTGCGGAGGCACGTCCGCACAGCATCGATCAACGACCCGATCTGCTCTCGAGTGTCGTCTGAGCGCTCGCGCACCGTACGCATCGCAGGGCGCCACGCACCGCCGAGGGCGACGAAGCGGGAGACGAGCGCAACTACCGCTATCGTGACCGCCATGCCCTGGAACCCGATCGCGTCCTTCAGCACTGCTGCGCCAACGAGGCCGATCACTGCTCCGATCACGCCCAGCGCCACCTGCCACGTCACGATGTCGACGCGGTCGTCGCGTCGAGCGGCGATCTCTGGCAGCAGCGACTCGAGCGGGCCACCGGAGAGCGTCGAGAAGAGGTGGAAGAACCAGAGCGCGACGAAAAGGTAGACAACGTTGCGCGTCGACTCCGCCGCGTCCGGTGGCATCCACAGCAGCACGAACGCGGCGCAGAACAGCGGCGTCGCCACCAGCACGTACGGGATGCGCCGTCCGAGGCCCGTGCGAGTGCGGTCGCTGAGGTAGCCGATCAGAGGGTCGTCGAGCGCCTCGACCAGCCTCGCGGCGGAGAGGGTGAGGCCGATCGCGAGCGTGCCGCCGCGGCGTGCGATATCGGCATCGTCCGGTGGCGCGTAGAAGAACAGGATCCAGAGGTCGAGGCTGCGGCCGATTGCATTGCCGCCGATGCTGCCGGAGGCGTAGAGCAGCCGGTTCAGGCGGGGAAGGCGTTCTTCCGCGGGCCCGTTCAAGTTGTCGAGTCCGCGTATGCACCCCGCAACTCCGGAGGCATGAGGGACGCCACAGAGCCCATCACGCGCGCGGTGAGCGTCACATGGCCGCGCGCCCCTAGCGTGGGGCCGGGCCGCCCGAGCACGTAGGGTGCGCCAGCACGCGCCCTCAACCGGCCGCCGTCCTCCCAGATCGCGAGTGGGATCACCGGCACTTCGCCGATCGCCAGCCAGGCGATTACAGCACCCGACTGCGGGACTGCCTCGATCAGCTCGCGGGCAAGGCCCGGAGCGTTTCCGGCCTCCGGTGCAAGGCCGATCGGTTGGCGGTCGCGGTGGAGTGCCCGATAGGCCTCGCGGATCGTCCCGCTCCGCTCGAGGGCGTTGCTTGGATCGACAAGCAGCAGGTTGTACGTGCGCCCGACGCGGCGAAGGAACCACCGCACCACGGCTCCGGGCATGACGGTCACTCCGAACGGGCTCCACCCCCGGAAGCGGTCGGTCGAGAACCACCGGAGCCGCCCGGCTCGCACCTGCTTGGAGATGAGCAGCGTCGCGATCAAGACGGTCCACCACATACGCATGCCGGGCCGTTCGTAGTGGTTCAGGACGAGGATGTACGGGCCTTCGGCCGGGAGCTGGCGGGCGCTCTCGAGTCTCGGAATCTGGCCGTGATGGCCGAGGAGGCTTTCGGCGTCGGCGACGATGTCGCGATGCCGACGTATGGCCGCCCCCGCCAGCCACCGCAGCACGAACCACCGCGGGAAGCGGTAGTGCGTGGGCGGCATCACTCAGACCCCGAACGCGGCGACCGACCTCCGGACGCGTCTGCGGTCACAGTCTGAGGCAGCGGACCTTCAACTGTCACGACCATGTCCGCGATGTCGCGGTGTCGAAAGGAGATCGAGTTCGTCCCTGATGGAGAGCCGAAGGAGCGTCGCTGCCAAGCGTACTGGCACCGAAGAGTAGGTGATCTCGGCTAGCCGGAGCTCCAGCTCAGCGAGCCGCCGTGCGGCCGTGTTGGTCAGCCGGACACGCGTCTCGGGGTGCTCCGCCAATGCGCATGTCGTCCGCTCCGCAGTTGCTCTCTCCCGAGTGACACCAGCGCCCAGTCTAGGATTCGCCAACCGGCGAAAACTCCTCCAGCAGACACCCGTGTTCCACATGCTTCCGTACCACCGCGTGCAGCTCGCGCAACTCCTCGAACCGCTCGGTGCCTCCGTTCTCGGCCGCCTCTTCGATCCGCCTTATCTGCTTGCGAGCGGCTTCCGAAGCACGATGATGGTTCAGTCGGTCGTCGTACCATTGCGCGGCACTTTTGATCGCGTAGAAGTTGTCAGCCCAGGAGTCGTGATTGGGAGGGGGAGGATGCCCCTCCCGCTTCAGCAACCGCGTGGCCTCCGCCCGGGGGTGCCCGGTCTGCGTCAACTCGTAACAGCGCCGCAGCGTCGCTTTCGGCACCTGCGTCCAGTCGATCTCCGAAACCAGGCTCTTCACGGTCTCTTCTTCCCTTCTTGCATGAACGCATTCGGCGTGCTCGGGCCGCGAAGCTCCCGATGACACGACAACGCCTCACTTGAATCAGGCGCAGGCACTTCAGGCCAGCACTACGGCCTTGACGTCCGCAGAATATTCGTCGGGTCGAGCAGGAAGTTCGAGCCGGCCGGCAGCAGCGCGATCTCAACACCGGCGAGCTGCTTCAGCGCCTCGAACTGAATGAGGTCCGCGGTCAGCGAGGCCGCAATCGCAGCGTTCGCCTGCGCCTGCGCCTCACCTTCGAGGATCAGAGCTGCTGCCTCCGCTTCGGCGGCGAGGATGCGGGAGAGCTTCGCGCCCTCTGCTCGCGCGACCTCGGCCGCGGCCTCACCCTTTGCCTGGGCCTCGGCCTGAGCCGCCTCCGCCTCGCGTTGGGCGACCACCTCCTGCGCCCGCAACGCGTCCTGGCTCGCCACCTGCTTGGCCTCGATCGACTGCTCGAAGGCGACCTCGTAGCCGATGTCATCGACCTGCAGCGAGACGACGTTGATCGAGAACTGCTGGAGGTCCTGCGAGAGGGCCTCGGTCACGTTGGCGCGGATCAGTTCGCGCTGCCGGGTTACCTCGACCGCCTCGAACTTCACAATCTCGGCCTTGAAGAACTGCCGCACACGCGTCGGCACCAGAGTGTTGAAGAAATCCGGGCCGACCGTACGCATCAAGTTCTGGACGGCGTCCGGACTGACCTGCCAGTTAAGCGTGACGTTGAAGAACACGTTCTGCGTCTCAAGCGAGGCGGCAGCGATTCTGCCCAGTGAGCCGTCGCGGAACTCCGCGCGCTGCACCTTGATGTCGACCAGCACGAGGTCTTGCCACGGCGAGATGAACTGCGGGCCTTCGCCCACCTGACTGACGATCTTGCCGAACTCCGAGACCACGCCAACCTGGCCGGCCGGAATCGGGTGGTAGGAGCGGAAGAGCGTGAGCGCGATCGACGCCACGACGAAGACCACGATCGCCCCGGTGATCCCGATACGGGTGAGGTCCCTCGCGGGTGTGATGACTTCGCCGAAATTGGAGCGCGCCGGGATGCGCAGAGCGCCGGCGAGCGCCGCCAGCACGACGAGGATCGCCACGCCACCAAGGATGAGTTCTCCGATGATCCAGATCATGATCTGTGCCTCCAAACGGTCCCGGAACGGGCCTTGTTCAGGGTTGAGCGACCAGGCGGCCTCAGTCGGTCACTGGCCTGCGTCCGATCGCCTCGATCTCCCGCTCGTGGCGATCGACGATCCCGAGTCGTCGATCAATCACGAACTGCATCTCGCGCAATTGCTCCAACTTCCGCTCGACGATCTCAGTCTGCCGAATGAGCGCCTCACGGTTCCGCGCAAGGCTGCTCTTGCAGGTAGCGAGCTCACGGTCGGATCGGACCGTAACGAGCACCTGCGCGAGCAGCGCCTCTGCCTCGAACACTTCGCCGATCTCGGCGAGCGACAGGTTGAGCAGACTTTGCAGCTGCCTGATCAACACGACGCGCTCGATGTCACCGCGGGAGTAGAGGCGGCGTCCGCCTCTCCCTCGCCCGGCCGGCTCAAGCAGCCCACGCTGCTCGTAGTAGCGGACCGCGCGCTGCGTGACGCTTGCGCGACGGGCGACTTCACCGATCTGGTAGCGCTCGTCGTCCTTCGCGGTTTCGGCGGCGTCGCCTACAGACGCGTCAGTGGTTGGTCCTGGGATGGCGAAATCCAAGCGATTACGGTGGAGCAGCGTCAGGACGCGACGTAACCGAGGCCAGAGAGATCATTCGCCCTGCATTGACAAGGGTCGGCGCCAGCAGCACTAGACTGGCAGCTCCTGAGGACCGTCGAGCCAGCGTGCGATCCGCCTTCGGACGGCAGGCTCGAGTCCTGTGTCCCACGTGGTTCGAAGCCCAGGGCCGATCCGTCCGCAGCTACTGCACTCATCAAGGCTCACGATTTCTATGTCGTCGCCCAGCTTCGCTCCGATACAGAGCTTCTCGATCGCCCCTGGGTCCTCGGTCGAGCGCCAGCTGTGCTCCGAATTCGACGGACAGACCAGCGATGCTGTGGGCACAGTCGCAGCTCCTTCGTCAGGCGGCTGGTGGGCCATCCAACGCCTGCGCCTCTTCAGGCGTGAAGATCTCGCCGCAGGCGATGCAAGCAGCCACTCGCCTTAGCCGAGTTCCCGACGTCCGCAGAGTCGGCCCACCGTGCTGTGAGGTTCGCGTGGATACAAGCCGCCCGCTGGCCCGCTTTTGGATCTCCCGCGCGGCCCAGCACCCGCGTAAGCCAACTCATCGCGTCCCCCGTCCCACGCAGAAAGACCGCTTCTGAATCACGGCTTCCCGCTATCAGCGCAACGCACGACCAGTAAGACCCGACTAGTATGGCCTACGTCATCTACCCCGTCGCGGAGTCCGATGTTCCAAGCCAGCCGCCCTGACCACTGGCCTCCGCTCCCCACCATACGGCTGGCCTGTCCGCAGCCAGGGAGAGAGTGATGACAGCACTCGACAACTTCCTCGCGGCGAACGAACACTTCGCCGCCGAGCCCGCAGTCTTACAGCTGCCAACGGAGCCAGCGCGCAAGGTTGCAATCCTCACCTTTATGGACGCGAGGCTCGCGCGGGGCGCGCCGTAACGCATTCCCAGCACCTGCACCTTCGCCAGGTCGCCGGCTCCGTGACCTTCCCGGCCCACTTCCTGCTAGTGATGGCGATGAACCCGTGTCCGTGCGGCTACTACGGCGATTCGAAGCGTGCCTGCACCTGCGCGGAGGCGGCGATCTCCCGCTACCAGCGCCGCATCTCCGGCCCGTTGCCCGACCCGCTGGACATCTTCAGCGACGTCCCTCGCGTCGAATACGAGGAGCTGACGGGCGATCAGACCGGAGAGCACTCCACCACCGTCCGCGAACGTGTAAAGGCAACTCGCGCGGTCCAGTCCGCGCGTTTCGAGGGTACGACGCTGATCTCCCACTCCGAGATGGAGCCGCAGGAAGTTCGTACCTACTGCCAGGAGCCACTGGCCGAAGAGGCCCAGTCGCTGCTTGCTTCGGCGATGGAGCAGCTCGCGCTCTCCGCTCGTGCCTTCCATCGCGTGCTGAAGGTCGCTCGCACTGTTGCCGATCTCGCTGAGTCAGAGACGATCGAGACGGTGCATCTGGCGGAGGCGATCCAGTACCGCCGCCGTGGCCAGGGCTAGCCTCCCAGCGCCGGAGTTGCGGCTAGGCGGTTGCCAGCCGAGACTGCGCGCATCAGCTCACTACTTCCATTTCGCATCGACATCAGCGACCGCGCGATCGCCGACCTGCACCGCCGGCTCGATGCGACGCGTTGGCCGGAGATTCGCTACGACACCGGCTGGTCGACCGGCACCAGTGCAGTGGTACTGCGCGAACTCGTGCGCTACTGGCGCTTTGACTTCGACTGGTTCGCAGTGCAGGAGCGGTTGAACCGCCTGCCGCATGTGCGCGGGCCGATCGAGGGCGACCAGATGCACGCGATCGTGATGGCGGGCAGCGGCGAGGATCGCATCCCGTTGCTGCTGGTCCACGGTTGGCCCGGCTCGTTCCTCGAACACCTCGACGCCGGTGCGATGTTGCAGGCGGGCGTCGACGTTGGACCCGCCTTCGATGTGATCATCCCCTCGCTGCCCGGCTTCGGGTTTTCGGAATCCGCAGGCGAGGCGGGGATGCACCCCGGCCGCGTCGCGGAGCGGATGCACCTGCTGATGGGCGAGCTCGGTTACGAGCGATATGCGGTTCAGGGCGGCGACTGGGGCGCGATCATCGGTACACGGATGGCGCGGGCCTTCCCGGAGGCGGTCAGCGCGCTGCACCTCAACTTCGCCCCGGGCGGGGTACCACCGGCCGAGGGCGAAGCCGTCAGCGAGGAGGAGCAGGAGGCGCGCGAGCGGGCGGAGCGCTTCTCCGGGGAAGAGACGGGCTATCAACGCATTCAGGGCACGCGCCCGCAGTCGCTTGGTTTCGCGCTCAACGACTCGCCGGTCGGGCTGCTGGCCTGGATCCTCGAGAAGTTCTGGGCGTGGAGTGATCACGGCGACGACCTCTGGGAGACGTTCAGCCGCGACGATGTGCTGGCGAACGTGACGCTCTACTGGCTGACCGGGACGCCGCTCTCCTCCGCGCGTATCTACTACGAGGCCTTCCACGAGCGATCGCCGCTGCCGCCCGGGCGCGTCGAGGTGCCGACAGGCTTTGCGAGTTTCCCGGCGGAGCCGTGGCGACCGGCGCGATCGGCGGTCGAACGCTCGTACAACCTCGTGCACTGGTCGGAGCTGCCGAAGGGCGGGCACTTCGCTGCGCTGGAGCAGCCGGAGCTGTTCGCGCAGGACGTCAGCGCCTTCTTCGCCTCGCTGATGTAACTCGCGTCTTGCGCTCGTTTCGGGGCGCTCCATACACTTGCTGCGCGCCCTCGTAGCTCAGAGGATAGAGCACTGGCCTCCGAAGCCAGGGGTCGCAGGTTCGAATCCTGCCGAGGGTACCAGCGGCGCTCCCCCTCCGTAGTGACCAGGCCGTATCGACGGCAGACGCAGTAAAGAGGGTGTGATGGGGCGCGAACGACGACAGCAGCGACGCCGCGAACGCCAGCGCAGCAGGCGCGGCGGACGGCAGCCGCAGCAGGCCACCTACGAGCAGATCGGCAAGATGAAGCTGCCGGGTATCATGGGCTGGTTCCAGGGCAGCCCCCGGTTCTTCTACGTCGGCGGCATCGCCGTGATGGTCTTGAGTCTGGGCGCCATCTTCTTCGGCTCCCAAAGTGGCATTTACAGCGGGCAGCCGACCGCCGACGACATCGCGCCCATTCACACGCCGGCTCCCACCTCGACAGCAGCGGCCACCGAGGCCGATGCCACCGCCGAGCCGACGGCCACGGAGGATCCGATCCAGCGCGTATATAGCGCCGCGCCCGCCTTCGAGATCGATGTCACGCACAGCTACGAGGTCGTGATTCTGACGGAGAAGGGCGAGATTCGGATCGAGTTGCTCCCCGATGAGGCCCCAGGTTATGTTAACAACTTCGTTTTCCTGGCGCGCAACAACTTCTACGACGGCCTGACCTTCCATCGCGTAGTGGACGGCTTCGTCGCGCAGGCCGGTGATCCCACGGCAACCGGCTTCACCGGGTCCGGGTACGTGCTCAATGAAGAGACGAACGACCTTCAGTTCGACGCGGGCGTGCTCTCGATGGCGAAGACCGGGTCGATCGTGAACGGCTCGCAATTCTTCATCACGCTCAAACCGACCCCGCATCTCAACGGCCAGTTTACTGTGTTCGGCCGTGTGACAGTGGGTCTGGACGTGGTACGCGCGCTCACGAGGCGCGAACCCGGGGGTGACCAGCCGCCCGGGGATCGCATCATCAGCATGGAAGTTCTTGAAGACGGTGAAGCCGATCCCGGCTAGACCGACACTGCCCCCGTACTGAGACTGCCCGTATTGAAGCTGACGCTTCCCTCCGGCAATCCGGAGGGAGGGTCCATGTCGATGCACGAACCACGTCCCGGCGACGCATCGCCGGCGTCGCCGATCCCCCCGACTGCCAGCCGGGTCGAGACTGCATCGCTTCGAGCAGCGGCTCGATACGTGGTGGTTGGATCAGATGCTCTCGACGTTGATCGCGGCGCTGAACATGCACGATGGCGGTACCGCGGAGCACTCGGCTCGGGTGGCCTCGCTTGTGGTCGATCTCGCGAAGGAGGTCGGCTACGTGGCGGGCTCGCCGGAACTCGAGGAAGTGCGTCGAGGGGCCCTGCTCCACGACATCGGAAAGCTGGGAGTGGACTCGGCGATTCTGCAGAAGCCCGGCTCGCTGAGCGATGACGAGTGGCAAGCAGTGGAGACGCATCCGGGTCTCGATTACCTGATGCTGAAGGGCATCCCCTCGCTGCTAGGCACGGCCGAGATGGTCTACGCCTGGCACGAACGCTGGGACGGCGGCGGCTACCCTCGCAGGCTGGAACGCGACCAGATCCCGGGGGGGCCGCTGAGCCTCGCCGACAGCTGGGACGCGATGACGTCTGACCGGCCGTATCGCGAGGCGCTGTCGTTTGAAGCTGCGTTGCAGGAAGCGCACGATTACGCGGGCACGCAGTTCGACCCGATGGTGGTGGCGGCGCTCGATCGTGTGATCGCGAAGTGAGGCGGTCGCTGAGAAGCGGGCGAGCCTCAGGCTGCGGCCTGAGTGCTAGTTGTCGATGCTTGCCGCCGCCCGCCGCTCAGCCAGCACCATGAGACCGATCGAGGGTGCGAACAGCGCGAACGCGATCAGCGAGGGCACGATCAGCCCGCCGATCAGCAGTAGCAGGCCGCTGGCGAGTGAGAACGCCATCCCGACCACCGAGCCGATGCGGGCAACGAGGATGTACGCGGGCAGTCCTTCTGGCATGAGGTGCCAGCGATGCTAGCAAGACTGTTGCTCCTGAACAACGCGAAGGCGAGGCCCCTCTTCTCCTGCGGCACACGACGAACCAGCCGAGCACTATAGGACGATCGTGACGCGCCAGCGCTGGCGCCGAGCCAGCGCGTACAATCCCGTCATCGGGTGTGCCCTACACTGCGCAATTCCCAGCCGGCGGGTCACGGTAGAATCCCGCGACCGACGCGAACAGCCACTCTCGAGAGCGCACGTGAGGGAGCCATGACCGAATTCGATGGCGACTGGCACCTCACGATCGAGACACCGATGGGCCAGCGTGCTGCGTCTCTCCACATCGACAACCGCAACGGCGAGTTGTCCGGCACTCTTGAGATGCCGATGGGGACCGGCGACGTGGTTGGGCGACTAGGTGACGACGGGGTTGAGTTCGAGAGCCGCCTCACCGGACCGATGGGCGAGGTGATCGTCGCCTTCTCCGGCTCTGTGAACGACCAAGAGGTGGCGGGCGAAGTGCAGTTCGGCCCTCGCCAGAGCAGCTGGCGAGGGCGGCGGGGGAGTGGTGCAACGGCTGTCAGTGGCGAAGCGCACGGGGGCACCGGGACAGTCGCCGGTCCGGGGACGGCCGGATCATCGCGCCCTTCGCTGCGGCAGGCCTTGGTCGTGTTCCGCGACCGCAACTACCGCTACCTCTGGCTCTACTCCGCATCGACGTTCACGGGCATGCAGATGCAGATGGTGGCGCGAGGCCTGCTGGCGTGGGAACTCACGCATCAGTTCAGCGCCGTCGGCGCGATCTCCCTCTCGTTCGGGCTGCCCATGCTGCTCTTCTCACTCGTCGGAGGCGTGGCGGCGGACCGCTTCGACAAGCGGAATCTGGTACTGGCGACTCAGGGATTCACCGGCGTGCTCTCGTTGTTCACCGCGGTGCTCGTTGCGACCGATGCGATCACCATCCAGCTATTGTTCATCGTTGGGCTCTTCCAGGGAACGTTTCAAGCGCTTGGTATGCCCGCGCGGATACCACTGATGGTCGCAGTCGTGGGTCCCGAGCGGATGATGAGCGCCATCGCGCTCCAGGGAGCCGCACAGAACGCCACGAGACTGGTAGGACCGGCGCTTGCTGGTGCGCTCGTGGCCGCGGGCGGCATCGAGGCAGCCTACTTCACGCAGTCGTTCATCTACCTGATCACCCTCACCCTGCTGTTCCGGGTGCCGAGCGGCCTAGGAGCGACTGCCGCTGGCCAGGTCCGCCGGGGGATGCTCGGCGATATCCGCCACGGCCTCGGCTACGTTCGGGGCAACCGACCGCTCCTGCTGCTGATGATGATGGCCTTTATCCCCGCGATGCTCGGAATGCCGTTCATCATGCTGCTCCCCGGCTTCGTCACGGACGACCTCGGGCGAGGCGCATCTGAGTTCGGGTTGCTCCTCAGCATCTCGGGGGCGGGGGCGCTCGTCGCGTCGCTTGTGATCGCCTCGCTCACGGAGTTCCCTCGTAAGGTCCTGCTGCAGGCGGTCGCGGGCGTCGGAGCTGGCGTGGGTCTTGTGCTGCTCGGCGTGTGGGGTGAAGCGTTCGGCTACGGCGGCGCCGTCGCCGCGATGATCGTCCTCGGGCTCGCGTTCACTGCCTACCAGACGCTAAACAACACACTGGTCATCAGCACGGCCGACCCGGAGTACCACGGTCGCGTGATGAGCATCTACATGCTCACGTTCAGCGTGATGCCGCTCATGGCAGCCCCGCTCGGGCTGCTCGCGGACGCCATTGGCGCCACGATGCTCTTCATCGCTCAGGGGAGCCTCATCATCGTCTTCATGGTGCTGGTCACCGCATTGAACCCACGCCGGATCCTGAGCAAGACTGACGGAGCCGCACAGTCGAGACGCATGCCAATCGGCGGATTCGGATAGCCGCCGGCCAGCACTCAGGAGGTGCACGCGGATTAATTCCATTTCCTGCCTCGCCCTAAGGGAGCGATCAAAATAGATATTCCCTTGCCCGGGCGAAATGCCCAGGCCGGCTGACTCGGGCAGAGCCCGCGCGTGGGCCAGAGCAGCGCCCTAGTGGCGCTCCTCCGGGGTACTCGCCTACAGGAGTCGACAGGTGTGGGATCGTGTGCTGGCACCTTGGAGCGCTTGGGGGGGGGGATTCTCATTCTTTCCCTCCCCGACCTTAGGGGGCGAGAGGAAATAGAACTGCAACGGACCGGCGCCTACATCCTGCTGACCCACCTCGCGCAGGGCGAGGAGATCGAGGTCGGGCGCCTCGGTACCTTCCTCTTCTGCCGTGGCGAGTACGCCTACGTGGGCTCGGCCATGGGCGGCCTGGACGCCCGCGTCGCACGACACCTCCGCGCGGAGAAGAAGCTCCACTGGCACATCGACTACCTGCTGGAGCGAGCGTCCGTCACCGAGGGCCAAACTGAATCTGAAAAGGTGGTCGGGGTGCGCAGATTCGAACTGCCCCGAGACCGGCCTAGGGTGTCCACGTGGATTCATCACGGAAACGAGTCATCTGCCTTCGTTCGTGGCGGTTCACCCTCAGTCGCGGCCTAAGGACGCCGTAAGGACACGCTCAGCAGCACGCCCACTCCCCCCACGTCCTCGCACGTAGAGGCCCCAGGGAGGTGTGGGTGTCGAGGTCGCTAGAATCAGGAAGGGGTGTGGGACGCCTCAGCTACAGTTCCCAGATTTCTGGCGTATAGCTAGGTTCAGAAAAGGGAAAACTACGGGCGGGATATAGAATAGTGCCGGTCTCAGACTCGGAGTCGAGTTTGAGCAGAGCCCCGAAAAGTGAAAAGAGGGGCGGGACATAGAATACGGCTGGCCACAGATTCGGAGTCGCGTCCGCTGACACTCATCTCCTGGCCACGCGACAATCAAAGAAATCAGACCGTCACCGACTCCTAGCTAGGGGAGCAGCGGCAGTGGGAAGACGTAGGGCTCGGTAGGGGACGGGCTAACGTCTCCGTGAAGACCCCCGCCACACAGCCTCATCAGGCGCGAGGGCTCCGACCCAGCGCGGGAAGACGGGCTACAGGGTGTCGTGAGGGGAGCCACTTCCACTGCGCCACACGCCATGACTAGTTACTTAATCGCTTGTTGCATACATA
>PVBE012793031.1_pt1 | contig 56442 bp, 47 predicted proteins | sample 1631181 | NCBI WGS metagenome assembly PVBE01 (sample SAMN08397723, study PRJNA350692) | Marine metagenome, whole genome shotgun sequencing project. | isolation source: water | place: Pacific Ocean | collected 2012-04
CCACATGATCCCCAGCATCTCCTGGGGAAGGTATTCGTGGATGAAGAGGACTTTCATCGTTTGTATTTAGGTTGTCGCAAGTAACCCTGTGATCTCGGCTTTTCCGCCCTTGCGTGGCGTTTTACACATACCTCCAGGGGACCAAGTATATCGGCCATTTCCCATCTCGATTCGAGTCATGAGCCTGAAGTGGGTCGATTTTCGGGACTCTCTCCCTTCCTAGAGCAGCCAACTGCCCCTCTTGAGGCGCTAATTAGCGCTTCCTCCACCTTCGTGAAGGTCTCTGTTCGGCTGAATCTGTCCGCGGCCGCTCTGCCCGCCTCGGCCAGGCGCTCCATGAGGGCCGGGTCCGCCAGGGTCTCCGTCAGCACCCTTGTGAGGGCCTCTGGGTCCTCTAGGGGGACGAGGCGCCCTGTCTCGCCGTCCGAGATCACCTCGGGGTTTCCGCAGACCGCAGAGGCCACCGCGGTGGTCCCGAGGGTCTGAACCTCGATGAGGGTGTGAGAGAGGCCCTCGTACCGGCTGTAGAGGACGAAGATGTCTGCAGCGCGTATGTAGAGCGGCACGAGCTCGTGCGCGACGTTGCCGCGGAAGTGCACACGCTCTTCGACCCCGAGAGAGCGCGCCAGCGCCTGCCAGGTCTCGAGCTCTGGACCGTCGCCGCACACGACCAATTCGACGTCTTCTGGGAGTCCGCGGAGCGCCTCGATGATCCTGTCCACCTGCTTCCAGACCATCAGCCTGCAGACGGTCAGGAGGTAGCGTCGATCCTGCCGCAAGCCGAGCGCCTCGCGCGCCTCTCCCCTCGTCTCGCTGACGCTCTCTGTGGGGGGGCCGTGATAGGCGTTGAAGATCGTCTGGACCTTCTCTCCTTCCACCCCATATGTGTTCACGAGGATCCCGCGCAGGAAGTCCGAGCAGGTGATGATGTGCTTCGCCCAGCGCCACCACGTGCGCTGCAAGCGCTGCACGAGCGAGACCTTCCAGCTATATCGTTTCCCTTGGAAGGTCACGATGTCGTCGTCGCCACACCAGCCCTTGCGGTGAGAGATCTCCCACGAGCCGTCGACCATGATCCTGATCATGCACGGGACGCGCCGCAGTTTTGCCGCGAGGACGTGGAGGTACGCGAGGTGTTCCTGCACGTAGATGACGTCGAAGTTCTTCGCTTCACGGAAGACGCGCCAGAAGGCGACGAGGTATCTCACGGGCAGCGGGCCGCGCGCGATGGACTCAACCTCGAACGGGTGCCCTGACGGCGCAGGGTCCGAGCAGAACGCGATCACCTTCACCTCGTGCCCGCGCTCCACGAGGAAGCGGCCAATGCTCGGGACATAGACCGAGGGCCCTCCGAGGTCCGGAGGGAAGATGGGAGATGTGATCAGGACGCGCATGGCGGGTGTGGGCATATAGAGCGGCCCGCCTCCGAGATCGACCCATGAGCCTGAGTCCTGAAGGCCAAGCTCTCCTTGTCGCCTCGCTTCTTCCAAGCCGTCGCAACCCCGGTCCACAAAGGCGCGCCCTTGGGGTCAGCCCCTAGGGCGCGCGCTTTCTAGTTAGCGGTGAGGGCTACTTGCCCAGGCTGGGGAGCGCCTCGATCTTTCTGCTGTCCGGGCGGAAGCGCTCGATGGGCACATCTGCGCGGCCCACACCTCCCAGCATCAAGTCCGAGGTGGCCAGCTCGAGGTAGGTCCACCGGCTCGAGTCCCTCATGAAGGTGAAGCCCTCGGGAGACGCTCCCTGGACAAGGTTCGTGTGATCTTGCAGCGGGTTCGCCAAGGCTGCGGCCACGTCGATGAGATAGGCGGAGCCCAGAGCCCTGAAGAACGCGAGGCGTCTCCCGTCGTTTGAGATGACAACCCGCTCATGAAAGTCCTCTATGAGCACCTTGGTGAATGTGGTCCCGGTGTCACGGCTCCACAGGGCGACAGAGTTCTTCTGCATCATCTGCTGCTGTCCCTGGGGGTCGACGAAGACGAGCTCTTCATAGCTCCTTCGGTAGAGAACGCCGGAGCGTCCGTCTGCACCCAAGGCGATGAGACCGGCCTGGATCCCCTCTTCATCTGAGACGAGGGTGGTCACCCCCGACCCAGGCTCCGTCGCGTAGATGTGCAGCTCAGACGGACCAGGAAACAGAGCTCCGTCGTCAATCTGTGCATAGATCACGTCCGAGGCTGTGCCCCAAACATAGGCGTCGGCAGTGGTTGAACCTGGGCCCGGCGTCAGGACGCGCTCTGCGTCGCCGAACACTAGCTGGCTGGTCGTGTTTGAGTAGAGAGCATGACGGCCTTGGATCTCGCCGTCCTTTCGATAGGCCACCAATTCCCCGTTAGGGCTGATAGCAAAGCTCGAGACCGCGGCGTTGCCGTTCGGGTCGTTGTCGGTGTCGATCCTCCAGGCTTGTCCCTGTTGCGTCGTCTTCTTTCCGAGGAGCTGGAAGCGCCCCTCAGCCGCGCCAATGTCGGTCCGATAGAGGAGGACGTGATAGCCGCCTGCGATGGGGCTGATTTGCCCCTCAACGTCGCTGGGCACCCACGCGTACTCCGGGCAAGTTCGGTTTACCTCCTGAAACAGGGGCGTGCCGACCATGCTCTTAAAGGAGGCGGCGCCAACAGAGAGGTCGATCGCGTAGAGCTTGTCTCCGTTGTTGTTTTCATTAGCGATTCGGATCGCGCAGACGTCAGCGTCTGGAGAGAGCTTTTGGGAGATCACCCGTCCAAGACCCCACGCCGGTGTGGTGGGCTCTGCTGACCCCGCCTGGGGGAGTCCATCTTCAAGAGAGACCCGATACGAGGACATCCCCCCTTGAAAGGGGCCCGTCGTGCAGAACACGAGGTGATCTCCGCTCGCGGTGAACTCCACGCCTGTGATGGCGCTAAAGATTTGCGCTGTGAAGACCTCGCTCTTCATGTGCGTGATCCGATCGACCACCATCAAGCGGCTCATGGGCACCCCCTGGAAGGAGGTGGTGTCACCGATAGCGGCGATCCACCGGCCGTCTGGAGAGAGGGCGTAGTTCTTGACGGTCTTCTGGTCCACGCCCAGCAAGGGCGCGGGGTCAAGGTCACCTTCGTGCGCGAATGGGACCCCTTGCGCGTCGTCCGGAAGGCTCGCCAAGTCTTCGGAGACAGAGAGCGACCCCTCTCCATCCGTGAGGACATACCTCAAGGTGCTCGCTGCACCTTGGCCATCCAAGAAGACGACCTCTTCTGTCACTAAGATCTGAACAAGGGTCGACTCGCTCAGGGTGTCTCCGGTCTTCGTGCGGTACTTGAAGGTGTCGAGGCCCAGGAATCCGGACTCCGGCGTGTAAGTGATCGAGACCGGCCCCTCCTCTGAGAGGGTCCCGTGCTCGGGCTCTGAGGTGATCTCGACCTCTTCTGCCGGGCCTACGTCGTTGTTTCCGATCAAGATCTCAACGGAGGCGCCCATCGGCGTGACCGCTCCGTCGGGCGTCGCGGTCAGGTCAATGGGGGGATTGCCTCCCGCCTCTTCGCCGCCGCCTCCTCCGCCGCATGCCGCGGCTAAGGCCAAGGTGAAGAGAGTGCAGAGTTTCGTTGTCGTTTTGATGTTCTTCATCGCTACCTCCGAGCAGCTACGGTTGTGTCGTGTGTCGAGGGGGCGCTCCCTCGGCAACTAGGCAGGGGCGCAGGGACACAAACCGCAGGCGGAAAGCTGGAGAAACAACCAGGCCCCCCCCCAGGGCACAGAGGGAGGGCTAAGCCTCCACGTGGGAGGCTTCGCCTTGCTGCATGGTCTCGCCGCGGTTCAGGCAGCGGTTCCCAGCGATAGAGCGCAGGCGCTCTGCGGTGATGTCGCCGGTGGGGTATTCGCCGTTAAAGCAGGCGTTGCAGAACTGCTCGATCTTCTCATTGCCCGCGCGGCCGCAGTCGTTCATGCGCTTTCGGTCGAGGTAGACCAGGTGGTCAGCGCCGAGCTCCTTGGCGATCTCCACGGTCTCACGTCCGGTGGCGACGAACTCCGTCTTGGTCGCCATGTCTACCCCGTAAGGGCAGGGAGCCACGAGCGGCGGGCTGGTAGACGCCAGGTAGACCTCCGTGGCGCCAGCGTCTCGGACCATCTGCACGATCCGCTTGGAGGTGTTCCCGCGGACGATCGAGTCGTCCACCAAGAGCACCTTCTTGTCTTCAAACTCGATGCCGATGGGGTTCATCTTTCGCCGCACCGAGTTCTTGCGGCTCTGCTGGTTGGGCATGATGAAGGTCCGCCCGATGTAGCGGTTCTTCACCAGGCCTTCGCGGTAGGGGAGGTCCATCCCTTGAGCCATGGAGAGGGCAGCGTCCCTAGATGAGTCGGGGATCGGCATCACCACGTCGGGGGTCGGGGCCCCCTCGTCTGCCCACTGCTGGGCGAGCGCCTCGCCAAAGCGCTTCCTCGTCTTGTAGACAGAGATGTCGTCGAGGAAGGAGTCCGGCCGGGAGAAATAGACGAGCTCGAAGATGCAGGGTCGGTGCTCGCGCTCGGTCACGCGCCGCCGGTGAATGACTCGCTCCTCATCGACGAGGACGACCTCGCCGGGCCCCACGTCGAAGCTGCGCGTGTATTCATTCACGTCGAGGACGACGCTCTCTGAGGCGCACGCGAACCACTTGCCTTCCTCCGTCTCTTTCTCGCCAAAGATGATCGGCTTGATCCCGTAGGGGTCGCGGAAGCAGACGAGGCCGACATCCGGCACAGTCGCTACGACGGAGTAGGCCCCGCGGACCTCTCGGTGGACGACGCTCACCGCGTAGAAGACGTCTTCGGCGAGGATCTTGCGGCCCGCGCCGATGCGCTCTTGGAGGGCCTGAACGAAGACATACAGGATGACCTCGAGATCACAGGTCGAGTTGAGCCTCGTCGCCGTGTTGCGGAAGTAGCGCTCGACGAGCTCCTCGTAGTTCGAGAGGTTCCCGTTGTGTGCCATCGCCACGCCGACGGGGTACGGCAGGTGAAAGGGCTGCGCGTCTTCGCCTTTGTTCTCGCCGATCGTTGGGTAGCGGACGTGTCCCACCCCGAGGTTTCCCTGCAGGCGAGCCATGTTGCTCTCATTGAAGACCTCTAGGACGAGGCCCAGGCCCTTCTTCACGTGGAAGGAGTCCGTGAAGGTGGTGATCCCCGCGGCGTCTTGTCCGCGGTGCTGGACAGCGAGGAGACCTTCATAGATCTCGCCCGCAACGTCGACGCCTTCCGGCCCGTAAATCCCGATAAATCCGCACATGGTGTATGTCTGGTCGCTGTTCCCTCTGTCGCGAACCTGCGCATCGAGGGTCCAACAGGGTACTCGATCAGGGATTCACTCCGGAATGGACGAGCCCTGGATTCCTCCCGATAGCCCGAGGCCTCGAGCCGGTTAGAATCGCAGCGCGATGGAGGAACAAGCACGTAGTCACCCCTCGATGCGGGCCTTTCAGACGGTCGATCGCCGCCTCGGCCCCCTCGCGGGCCTCTTGCTCCGTCCGGCGGCCCTCTTCCGCAGGCGCGCCCAAAGCTCCGTTCGTCGCCTCCTGGTGATCAAATTTTGGGGCATCGGAAGCCTCCAGTTGGCGACACCGGCGGTCCATGCCCTGAGGCTCCGGCACCCTCAGGCGACCGTCACCCTGCTCACCCTCTCTGGAAATCGCGCCTTCGCCGAGGGCCTCCAGGTGTTCGATGAGGTGCGCTGTCTCGACCTCGCCGCGCACGGTAAGGCCGCGCTCACCCTCCGCTTGCTGCGCATGCTCCGTGAGCTCCGAGTTGCACGCTTTGACCGGGTCTACGACTTCGAGTTCTTCACCTGGTTCTCAGCGCTCGCGTCCCTCGCGAGCGGCGCGCCGCGCACCTTTGGTTTCGCCGCTCCTAGCGTGCGGCGCGGCGGCCTCCACACAGACACCGTGCCCTTCAATCGATATTGGCATGTCGCGCGGAACTTCCGCGCTCTCGCCGGCGGAGAGAGCGGCGCTGACATCACCCCCGAGGAGCTCAGCGTCTTCTGCGCCCGCCCTGAACACGAAGAAGAGTTGGGCCAGGTCTTGGACGCAGGCGACAGGGCCCTCGTTGTTATCAACCCGAACGCAGGGGACCTCGCCCCCGAGCGGCGCTGGCCGGCAGAGCGCTTCGGCGCCATCGCAGCGCGCCTCGTTCGTGAAGACGGAGCCCACGTCGTCGTCACGGGCGCACCCTCAGAGCGCGACAAAGCCCGCGCCGTCTTGAGCGCCGCCGGCCCGCACCCGAGCGGGCGCATCCAAGATCTCAGCGGGGCCCTCTCGATCGGCGCGCTCCATGCGCTCCTCCGCCGGGCGCACCTCGTCATCAGCAACGACAGCGGCCCGATGCACCTCGCGGCCGCGCAGGGCGCCCCCACCCTCGGCCTCTTCGGCCCGGAGACTCCGGTGATGTACGCGCCCATCGGACGGCACACCCGAGTTCATTACGCCCCCCCGCTGTGCAGCCCGTGCATCAACGTCCACGACGCCAAGGTCCTCTCCTGTATCCACGGGCAGCCCGAGTGCCTCATGCGCGTTGAGGTAGAAGACGTCCTCACCAGCGCGCGCGCGCTCCTTGGGGTCAAGGCGCCTTCAAAGAGGGAGGTGCCAGCGTGCGCGTCCTCCTCCTGAACCCTCCTGGGCGCGAGCTCTACGTCCGCGACTACTTCTGCTCAAAGACGACGAAGTCGAACTATCACTTCCACCCTGTCGACCTCCTCGCGCTCTCGGGGACCGTCGCAGCAGAGCACGACGTCAGCGTCCTCGACTGCATCGCGGAGGGTCTCTCTCTTCGCGCCGCTCATGCCCGCATCGACGCCCTCAAGCCGGCCGCGATCATCTCCCTCGTCGGCTCGGTCTCGTGGGAAGAGGACCGCGAGTTCCTGCGTCTCCAGGCGAGCCGCGGCAGGCGGGTGTTCGCGATCGGCGACGTCCTTCACGCTGACGCAGAGGAGCGCCTGCGTGAAGAGCCTTGGCTAGAGGTCATCCTCGATGACTTCACGACGGCAGACGCCGCGCACTTGCTCTCCGGTCGAGAGGGAGAGGTTCAGCGCTCGACCTGGCGCCGCGATGACGGCGCCGTCGTTCAAAGGGATGAGCCTCGTCACGGACGAGAGCACCGACTGCCCCGACCCCTTCATGAGCTGTTTCCTTCGAGCGGCTACCGCTTCTCCTTCGCTCGTCGGGCACCCTTCGCCACCGTCCTCACTGACTACGGCTGCCCGTGGTCTTGCACCTTCTGTGTCATCAGCACCTTGGGTCACTCAACGCGACCGGTCGAAGATGTCTTGGAGGAGGTCGACGCCCTCATCGCGGGTGGCACGAGGGAGCTCTTCGTCGCTGACCAGACCTTCGGGGTCAGTCGAGACCGCGCCCTCGAGCTCTGTCGCGCCTTCCGAGAGCGCGACCTCTCTTGGACCGCCTTCACTCGGCCTGATCTCGCGGATGACGAGCTGCTTCAAGCCATGCGCGGCGCCGGATGTCACACGTTGATCATGGGGGTCGAGAGCGCGGACGACGAGGTCCTCGAGGCGTGTCGAAAGGGCTACGCGAGCGACACCGTCGTGGGGGCCTTCGCCCGTGCGCGAGCTCATGGGCTCCGGACCGTGGGCACCTTCGTCGTCGGCCTCCCGGATGAGACCGAGGGCTCGCTCGAGCGGACCCTCGATCTGGCCCTCGCGCTCGAGCTCGACTTCATGAGCCTCAACGTCGCTGTCCCGCGCTTCGGGACACCTTTTCGGGACGACGCTGTCGCGGCTGGCCTCATTGACCCGAGCGAGCTCGTGATGGATCAATCAGGGGCGACCGTAGCCTTGCCCACCAAGGCGCTCTCCCGGGCGGAGGTAGAGCGCTTCAAGCGCCGAATGGTCCGCCGCTTCTATCTGCGCCCGAGCTGGCTCTGGCGCCGGGTCCGTGACGTCTCCGGCCCGCGCGAGCTCTTCGCTCAAGCGCGCGAAGGCCTCGCGCTCCTCGCGCGCAACGCCTAGGGCTTGTCTCTCGCCGCGACGCCCTTGTCGGGGAAGTTCGTGAACACGCCTTGAACGCCGTACTCATGGAAGTACCTCCGCATCGCCTCCTCTTCGTCGAGGAAGGTGTAGGGGAAGACCGAGAGTCCTAGCTCGTGAGCGCGCTTGATGAGGCCTGTCCTCGCGCCGGTCTCTGGGTCCTCTATGGCGGCTCGGGGCGGCGCGACACCCTCACAAAACTCAGCCGCCCAGACGAGGTCGTCCGCCGCCGACTCTTTTCCTAGGCAGAGCACGAGCGGAAATGTGCAGCCGTGCTCTGTGGTCATTCGGCGCAAGCTGTTGCGGTCGAAGCATTGGATGATGACGGGGTCACTCCTCAACGCGTAGCCGCCCACTGCGAGCCGGTTCATGAGCTCAGCCTCCATCGGGAGGCCCTCGCTGCGATGCCACTCGGGTGCCTTCAACTCGGGGATGAGCCCGAGCTTCTCCCCTGTCCGCGCAGAGAGCAGCTGAGCGAGGTCAAGGAGCTCCGCTAGGGTCGCGTATCGATAGGAGCCCTCGCCCTCCTCGTCCGTCACCTCGATGTTTCTTAGCTCTGTGAGGAAGAGGTCTCTGATCCTCACGTTCCCCTCCTCATCTGCGAGGTCTGGGTAGAGGAACGCGGCGTTCGAGTTCTTCGTGACGGTCAGGTCGTGTGAGCAGATGAGGTGGCCGTCTCTGCACATCACGAGGTCGGGCTCGAGGAAGTCGGCGCCCATCTCATAGCCGATGGAGTACGCCTCGAGGGTGTGCTCGGGGGCGTAGCCGCTCGCGCCGCGGTGTGCTATCACCGCCGCGTTCAGGGGGGTCACCGCTTCAGGCGTCGACCCGCATGCGGTCGCCAACAAGGCGAGCCCCGCGCAGAGACCGTGGGCTCGCCTGCTGTCTTTGTGCTCGCTCACACGCCCGAGGGTAGCGCGTGAGCGCCTGCGCTCAATCGCATCTGGCTTTGAAGCCCTCTGTGCGGCGCCGGGGGTCGAGGAGCTCGGCCTCCTCTCTGGAAAACGCCCCTCTAGAGCCAGAGGTGCTGTCTTCGGGGTTGTAAAGCTAGCTCAGTCGGCGAGATCGGCTCGCTGGGCTATGATCGAGGCTTGGCCGCGACCTCTCCCCCATGCGGCCTCTGGAGACCCAACATGTCGATCCTCACCCTCGCTCTCGTCGCCCTGCCGTCCGTCCCTGACGTCCGCGCCCACTTCCAGCCGACCTACGTCGACGGCGGTTGCTGGGTGGACAGCCAGCGGCCCTGGGGCGCTGGAGATCCCGACCGCTTCTATCGCATCGCGATCTTCGACGCTTCGACAAGCAGCGTCTTCAACCCCTGCGCGAATGGTTGTGGCGATGACGGCAACGAGGACACGGTCGACGGCGTCACCTTTGACGAGTGCAGTTGGAACACGGGTTGTGGTGGTTGGGACATCGGCGACCCTGAGATCTCCAAGGTGATTCCTCGTAACCAGGGCGCGTGGTTCTACTTCTGTCTCTGGGACGACGACTTCGACGCGAACGACTCGCTCGGTGACCACTGGTTCTACGCCATCGACCACGTCTCTGGGACGTACAACAACAACAACGCCGCGCCCTATTACGCCGACAACCCCATAGGCAACGTGTGCGGGAACGACGTCGAGGGCATCGGTGACTCCAACAACTTCTCGATTACGTTGCGCACCTGGTTCACGGATGACAACGGCCCTGTGTTCACCGCGCCTCCGGTCGCCCTCGACAACGGGGCGGAGAGCCCCACGGACGACGACGACACCCTCGAGTTCCTCTGGACGCCCGCGACAGACGAGGACTCTGGCATCGTCGGACAGTTCATCACGCTGTTGGACGTCACGACCGGCGTGACCGTCATCGACACGCATTTCGTGACCGGGAGCTCGATCTCGATCGGCATGGACCCCGGCGCGAACATCCCTTTCCCTCCCTCCGAGGGTCACACCTATCGCTTCTGGATCGGCGCAAAGAACGGCTACTTCCCCCACCTCACGGACCGCTTTGGCGGCGACGCCTCCACGCTCACCTGGTCAGACCCTGTCGACGTCCTCGTGACGAGCGCGCTGCCGGAGTTCTACTGCACCACCTCCCCGAACTCGGTGAACGCCGAGGGCGCGCGGATCAACTACGGGGGCTCGAACTCCATCTCGGCCAACGACTTCCAGATCATCGCGGCCTTTGCGCCTGCGGGTCAGCCCGGCCTCTTCTATTACGGACCGAACCAGATCGAGGCCCCCTTCGGGAACGGCGTGCGCTGCGTCGGCGGCTCGGTCTCCCGTCTCAACCCGCCCATCACGATCTCATCGCCCTGGGGTGAGGCGATTCACAACCTAGACAACACGACGTCGCAGAACGTCGTCAACATTCAGCCTGGGACGCAGTGGAACTTCCAGTTCTGGTACCGCGACCCTGCGGATGGCGGCTCGAACTTCAACCTGAGCGACGCGCTCATGGTCCCGTTCATCCCCTAGCGGACTCGATCCACGCGGCGACCTCTTCGGCGCAGGCTGTGGGGTCTTTTGAGTCGATGGTCGCGTCGTGCTCGCGCCCTTTCTCGGAGTGCAGGTAGAGCGGGTCGTAGTAGTGCTCTAGGAGGGCCTCGACGAGCTCGTCGATGCGCTCGTCTTCGAGGAGTCCGGTGAGGACGCCCTTCCACTTCACGGGCCCGAGGCGTTGTTCGATGAAGGGGAGCCGCTCGAGGAGCGCCTCGGTCGCGCCGTCCTCTGCGAGGTAGTCCTCGCGGAGCGCCTCCACTCGGCGCTCGACTGTGGTCGTGAGCTTCAGGTTCTTTCCGCTGACAAGCGACTCCCAGATGCGTTCTGGCACGATGCTGTCACCGACCTTGCGGCTCTCGCCTTCGTAGACGACGAGGTCTGCGGGGAAGCCAGCGCGCAGCCTCTTCGCGATGTCGCTCTCGAAGGCCTTCTGCCCGACTGGTTTGAGTCCGACCATCCCGAGGATCGAAGAGCGGTGTTGTGCGTGCCCTTCGAGGTCGAGGGTCCAGCCCGGGCGGATGCGTTCGAGCTCGCGCAGGACGAGGGTCTTTCCGACGCCGGTCAGCCCGCGCAGGACGAAGGCCTCGGGGAGCGTCGCCTCCTTGAGGGAGTCGATGACGTGCCGCCTGTAAGCCTTGTAGCCGCCCTCCAGGATGAGCGCTTCGTCCCATCCCAAACCCCTGAGGAGTACGGCCACCGAGAGCGAGCGCAGGCCTGCCCGCCAGCAGTGGACGACGACGGGTGCCGCGGGGAGTTCTTTCGCTGGTGTCACCTCTACCCCACGGGTGATCGCGCCGAAGCCGTCCCCGGTGATCGCGCGTGCGACGGCTTCGACTTCGCCTTCGGGTTGTTGTTTGCCGACGGTGTTTGCGATGCCGCTCACGAGCTCTCCGACGCCTTCGTCGACGAGGAGGGCGGCCTTCTCGTAGGCGGCCTCTGGGGAGACCTGTTTGTAGAGCGTGCCGATGAGTTTGCGCTCAGCGTCACCGAAGAGCGGGTGGTTCACTGCGCCAGGAAGATGGTCCTCTTCGTACTCCGAGGGACTGCGCAGGTCGATGACATGTGTGCCTGGGGTTGCGAGCGCCGCGGCGGTGTCGATCGACGGGATGGTGGTCGTGGCCGCGGGCTGCATCTTGGCTGCGCAATGCGCCGTGGATCAGGTCTCGGACGAGAAGGCGTGCGCTTTTAGGTCTTCCAGTCGGTAGTACTGGAGGGCGCTCGCGTGTGTCGCCTCGAGGGCGACCTTGGGTGCGCTCCCGGCGAGGAAGGCCTCGTGCCACCGTGCCGCGCACAGGCACCACTGATCGCCGGCTTTGCGGCCGGGGAAGTGGTATGCGGGGATCGGCGTGCTGAGGTCATTGCCGCGCGAGCGTGAGAACTCGAGAAACTCTGCGGTCGCGCGGATGCACACGGTGTGCGAGCCCGCGTCGTCCTCTCCGGTGCGACAACAGCCGTCCCTGAAGAACCCGGTCACCGGGTCCTTGGAGCACGACTCGAGTTGGCCGCCCAATACGTTCTGTTCAATGACTTGGATCAAGGTGGTTGCCTCCACCTGTCAGTCTAACCGAGAGCTGCACCTCTGACCTCGCGAGCGGGGCTGGGCAAGCCCGCAAAGTCACTGAGGACGTCGCGCGGCCCCAGGTACGTCCGGCTTTCCGTCGCGGCCCCTGCGTGAACCGGGTCGATCGCCGCCTCGCGGATGATCAGGGCCTCCGGGTGGTCCCGGTCGGGGCGCTTCGCCGGCGCGGCCAGGGCGCTGGTCATGGGGTCGTGGATGGCCCTCTTCGCCCGGACGGCGGGGGTGGGCCTCTGAATCACGCGGCGGGCGCGTGAAGTGGCGCAGGCGGCGGATGAACTCGTGGTCGGTCGCTGACTGCATGTCCTCCAAGAGGCCCTTGGGGAGCTTGTCGTTGTCCGGTGCCTGCGCTTGGACACGGGTGCGAACGAGGTTCTCCATCAAGGCGCGGCGCTCAGCCCCGGGCACGCGGGAGACCTCGATCAGCTCGTCGAGGGTGGGCATGAGCATCTCTTGGACCTGACGGCGCTTGCGGTCGCGGCGAGACATGTCGCCGCGGTCTTTGTGCCGGAAGAGGTCGCGGGCGAAGTCGCGCGGCGGGAGGTCGCGCATCTTCTCCCATGAGCGCTCGTCCACGTCCTTCGGGCGCATACCGTCCATGACGCCGCTCTCGATCGCGCGGCGCTTCAAGGCCAAGAGCCTCTCGTGGCGCTCCCTGTGGGGGAGCGCGCGGATGGCTTCGATCTCTTCCTCAGTGAGGCCGAGCTTGCCCGCGAGATCTTCGAGCGCCCGCTCCCCGGCCTTGTGCAGCTCGCCGCGACGGAGCTCGTGGAGGATCGCCCTGCGCTCCTCAGGAGAGGCGCCCTCGAGCCTGTCTTGCGCCTCGGGCGGGAGCTTGCCCTGCAGACGCTGGGTGCGCTCGACGAGCATCAGGTGAGTGAGCTCGCGCAAGACGCCGTCCTGGGTCTCTTTGTCGAGGGTCTCGAAGCGCTCGCGGTCCTCCTTGCGGAGCTGACGCAAAGCCTCTTTGCGCGCGCGCGCGAGCTCGTCGGCGCGCCGCTTGTACTCATCACGCTCCTCCACTGAGAGCTTCTGCCAGCGCTCGAAGCGCCCGCGCATGCGCTCCTGCTGCTCCGGGTCGAGCCGGTTCCAGCGCTCGAGCGCCGCCTGACCACGATCAGTCTGCGACGGAGTCGCGTCCTCCTGAGAGAAGCTGGGCGCCGCAAAGACAGCGACCAAGGCGAGGGCTTGGAGGAGGCGTGACATCAGCGCTCCTCCTCATCAGTCATCGCGATGTACTCGAGCAAGAGCTCGTCGCTCTCATCAAGCGAGAGCGCGATGTCGATCTCTGAGACGTCGTCCATCCAGAGCGACTCATCACCCAAGAGGTCCAAGACCGCCAAGAGCTCCTCAGAGGGGCGCTCCTCCACAGGCACCACGGCGACGGGGGGTTCGACCTCGTCCTCACCACGCAAGGCGAAGAAAGCCAAGAGCGCGACCAGAGCGGCTGCGACAGGCGCGAGACGGCGGAGCGGGATCACTCGCCCCGCGGGCGCGCTGCGCTCGGGCTTGAGACCCGCCAAGACCCGCGCGCTCAAGCCGGCGGGCATCTCAGCCTCCGGGACACGCGCTAAGAGACGGTCGAGCTCCAGCTCACTCAGGACACGCTCGGTGAGGCCTTCGGGCTCCTCCGGTTGGTCGAGCTCAAGCAGGGCGTCTAAGTCTGTGTGGTCGTGCTCGTCACGCAAACGCGCGAGCACTCGGTCGGTCAAGGCCTCCGGGAGCGCCGGCAGGGGGAGCGAGGCGAGCAGTTGCTCGAGAGCCTCCTCCTCTTCGAGGAGGGTGCGGCACTCGGCGCACACGCCCAAGTGCTCGTGCCACGCGAGGGGCTCGAGCTTGGCGGCGGGCTCACACAAGGCGCGCTCGAGGAGCTCGCGGAAGTCTTGGCAGCGCTCGGGGATCCGGTTCTTCACGCTGCACCTCCTCTCTCTCTTTGGAGGAACGGGGCTAACTGCTCGCGCAAGCTCTCGCGAGCGCGGTGGACGAGGGACTTGATCGCCTTCTCAGAAGACTCGAGGACGACGGCGATCTCGGCGTAGGGGGTGTCGTGATACTTGGCGAGGATGAGCGCCATGCGCTGGGCCTCGGGCAAGGCGTCGATGGCGAAGCGCACCGCGGAGACGACGTCCTCGCGCTCGAGCTCTGCAGAGGGGCCGTCCAGCTCGCTCTCTTGGAGGTCGCCCAAGGAAGAGGCGTCGTCCTCGCCCCCGAAGGGTTGGTCCAAGGAGACGAGGGTGCGACGTCGCTGCGTCTCGTTGACCGCGAGGTTGTAGACGATGCGGTAGAGCCAGGTGGAGAAGCGCGCGGTGGGCGTGTATCGATCGCGGGCGCGGACGACGCGCAGGAAGGCGTCCTGCACGAGATCCTCACGCACCGCGCGTTGACCCAAGAAGCGGGTCAAAAGGGACCAAACCATCGAGGAATACTCCTCGACGATCTGATCGAAGGCGCTCTCGTCGCCAGCCTGATAGGCCAGCATCCACTGCACTCCGGGGTCGCCCCCGAAGTCCTGAGCGTCAGTGTGGGTTTCAGTCATGGATGGTTGTTCGCCCCAAGGGCGTCGGTCCTCTCTTCCGCAGGCCGGAGCGAAACACAAACCCCCCTCCCACCCCAGGGTTTCGGAGAAAGAAGGCCCCCTAAGAGCCTCTCAGGGCGTATCTGAGGGTATCAAGGGCAGCGCATCCTCGCCCAGGGGGCGGAGTGCGGAGAGGGGCAGGACCACGTGAGTGGGCCTGCCGAGGACATCTCCCATGGTGATCGGGCCCCAATCTCGCCCGTCGCGGCTCTCTGGGGAGTTGTCGCCCAATACGAAGAGCTCGCTCGGGCCCAAGCGCACAGGCTCGCCCTTCCCGTGCGTCCCGCGGTCGGTGTAGTGGAAGTCACGCCAGACCCGGATGCTCTGGAAGTCCGCGCTGCCAGCGGCGCCCCCGAGGCCGATGCGGTGGCCGTAGGTCTCCCCTGCCGCCATCCGATCCGACGGGTCGAGGTGGTTCACGACAGACCCAGAGGCGAGCCGTTCCGTCTCGCTCCCCTTTGGAGTGAGCTCGAGGAAGAGCTGGTCGTCCACGTTCCCAAAGCGGATCGTCGTCCAGCCCTCTTTGCTGAGAGAGAGCGCGCTCTCTGCGAGCACGAGCTCGTCTCCCCCGCGCCAGCGCTGCAGGATGCGCGCCGAACACTCGCCGCCGACGCCGGGGTCGAGCTCGGCGCGAAAGGTGTCCCCTTGTTCGCGCAAGATGAAGTGCAGCTCGGCGGGCACCTCTCCCAAGCGCACCTCGCAACCCAAGACGCAGTCCGCCGCCGAGACCCCGCCCGGGCCCGCCTCAGGGTCACCCGAGATGTGCCCAGCCGTCAGGCGCTTCGCGAAGAACATCGTCCCGGCGGCAGCGCCGGAGGGGACGTCCTCTGCGGCGAGGTGCCAGCCCTCCTCGCGCTCTTGCCACGGGTTCACCTCGGTCCCTCCCATCTGGAACCACTCGCCTACCTCGTCGCGCACGTCACTGAACACCTCGACGAGCGGTGGACGCGGCGCGCTCAAAGGGAGCCGCTCGCCGTCGATGACGAGGTCCCCGAGCACGAGCTCGACGCTCTCTCCTGGGAGGCCGACGACGCGCTTCACTCGGGGCGCCTTGACGCCAGGTCTGCGCAACACGACGAGGTCGAAGCGCTCGATGTCACCGCGGCCATAGCGAACGAGCACGCTCTCGCTGCCCTCAAAGCCGCCCCGCAAGGTCGGCGCCATCGAGCGGCTGTCGACCTCATAGATCCCGAACACAAAGAGGCGGACGAGCACCAAGAGGACGAGGGCCGTTCCCGCAACAGGAACCCACTTGGCGCGCGCAGCGGTGGATGATCGCAGGAGCTCTCTCACGCCGGGAGGAGGATGTGTGCGACGCCGAGGTAGAGGACGGTCCCTGAGATGTCGCTCACCGTGATGAGGAATGGCCCGGCCACAACAGCGGGGTCGATCCCCACTCTGCGGCAGACGAGCGGGACCACGCAGCCGAGCATCGCAGCCCAGGTCACCGCGACCGCGATCGCAACCCCCACCGCGACGGCGAAGGCTGGCGCCATCGTGTCCGCCTCGACGGTGGTAGAGATCAGCGTCGTCGCGGCGCCACAGATGAGGCCGATCAAGAACCCCACGGTGACCTCGCCGCGCAAGACGGCGAGCTCACGGTCGCGCTCGACCTCTCCGGTTGCGAAGCCGCGCACGAGGATGGTCGAGGACTGGATGCCGACGTTTCCTGCGAGGCCTATGACGATGGGGATGAAGCGCAAGAGGTCCGCGTCTCCCGAGAGGTGTTCACCTAAGGCGAGGTCGAGGATCCAGGCGGTGAGGAGCCCGCCTAAGACCGTGACGCCTTGCAGCGGCAGGCGGTTTCTGACGCGGCGCGGGACGGACTGTCGCGTCGGCTGGTCCGCGGGGGCCCCGACGAGCTTGAGGAAGTCTTCGCTGGCCTCCTCCTCCAAGACGATGTGCGCGTCGTCGGCCGCGATGGAGCCGACGAGGACGCCCGCCGCGTCGACGACTGCGAGCTCTTCGAGTTGATAGTGCTGGACGAGGCCCGCCGCCTCTTCCTGGTCCGCGCCGCTCGCGATCGTCACGGGCTGCGCCATGACCTCACACACCTCTTCGTGGATTGAGTGCGTGATGAGCTGGCGGTCTGAGAGGTAGCCGATCGGACGGTCCTCTTCGTCCACCACGAAGATGCCGTGTGTCTCCTCGGCCTCCTCTCCTTCGATCTTGATGAGCTTGATCGCGTCGCCGATGCGCAGGTCGGCCGACACGGTGACGAGCTCGCTGTTCATGACTCCACCGGCCGACTCTGGGTCGTACCTAGAGAGCTTCCGGAGCCCAGCCGCCCGCTCGAGGTCTACGCTCCGCAAGACCTCCTCGGTGACGTCATCACCGACGAGCGCGAGCAGGTCTACGACGTCGTCTGCTGGCAGCTCTTGAACGACCTCTGACAGCTGCTCGAGGCTCATCCGTTCGAGCAGGGGGGTCCGTGCCCCGTCCTCTGCCAACGCCAAGACCTCAGCTCGTGCCTCTTTGTCGAGCGCCTCCAAGACGGCCCACGACTCCTCGGGTCCGAGGTCTAGCAGCCACTCCGCGAGGTCGGCAGGGTGAACGCCCTCCAAGAAAGCCTGCAGTTCGGCCGCTTGACCGCCTAGGCGATCGAAGAGTTGCTCCTTCTGTGCCGAGATGTCGGGGATTTCAGGCGTCATGGCGTCGTGGGCGGAAGGATATCCGCATGCTCACGGGGAAAGGGGTGGAATCCCCTAGGCGGGGCCGTCGTTCGAAATTCGCGGCGCCAAGAGGGCCTCGTGAACGCAACGCAGCGCCCCCACCGAATCCCTCGCGTCGACTCCCAGAAAGAGGGCCCTGCCGCTCTGTGAAGGCTCGCTCCATCCCACAGGTATCTCCGCTGCCTCCAAGGCGCGCCGCGCGCTGGCTTCGAACTCAGCGCTGCGCACGCCGACGAGCGCGACCGCGCTCCTTGAGCTCATCGTGGTTGCCACCGCGGCGACAGGTCCGTCGGTCGCCTCATCTTCTGTGAGGGTTGTGCCTGCGTGTGTCGGGTCCTCGACAAAGCGAACCCGCACTTCAATCCCTGCGCGCACGGCGGGGCCGATCGCGTCTGGGTGCAGCACGCGCGCGCCGAGCTGCCCCAGCTCTTCTGCGTCCGCAAAGCTCAGCCGCTCGATGGGCCGCGCGTCAGGGACGACGAGAGGGTCTGCGGTCAATACGCCAGGCACGCCTTTCCAAAACTCGACCGCGCCGGCGCCGATCGCTTCGGCGAGGAGCGCGGCCGAGAGGTCAGAGCCGTTTCGTCCTAGGGTTGTGAGGTTTCCGCCGCGGTCCTTGGCCAAGAAGCCCGTGACCACCGGCACCCCGGGGATCTCTCCCACTGAGCGTTTGACCTCCGTGTGCTCACCCGGGAGCGGCCTCGCGTTGCCGTGATTCGAGTCCGTCGTTAACCCGAGGTCGTACGAGTCCACAGGGGTCGCCGGGATGCCCTCGGCTTCAAAGCAGCCCGCGACGATCCTCGCGCTCGCGCGCTCTCCAAAAGACAAGACGTGATCGAGCTCCACAGCGCGCAGATCTCTCCTGGCACAGATGGAGTCCAAGAGGAGGGTCAGCTCGCGCACATATCTGTCTAGGCGCTCGGGGTCGGCGTCGAGCTCCCTGAGGACGCTGCGGTGTCGCACGCGCACGGCCTCCACGTTGACCTCGCCCCGAGCGGCGGCGCGCGCCGCCTGGACCAAGAGATCGGTGACGCCCTCGAGCGCGCTGACCACCACCACAGGGTCTTCTCCCCCGTGCTCGTCGACGATCGCGACGGCCCTCTGGACCCCCGCGCCGTCTCTGAGAGCGGCGCCTCCGAACTTCATCACTGTGATCTTTGCCTTTGCCGTCACAGCAGACAGGATAACGCCCATTTGGGGCCCTCCACGGTCGATTTCGGCCCTACGGGGGCTTAGCGGGGCGTAGGTTGTCGCAATTTAGGGGCCAGTGGTACCGTATTCCGAACCCCTCTGTAGAAAGTGCGCCTCCAAGACCCCATTCGCTTCGCCATTCTTTGCCTCCTCGCCGCCTGCGGTAGCAGCGGGGGAGGTGGTGGAGGTGGTACGTCTAGCGAGGGAGACGGGACCACAGAGCCCTCCTTCACGCCAGGCAGCAACGTCATCGGAGAAGAGGACACAGCGACCAGCCAGGCTGGTTGGGCGACCGATATTCAGAACGGAACGCTCTTCGAGCTCACGCCTGAAAACCCCTCTCTCTTCTCCTCAGGCCCCACGCTGGACGGCTTCGGTGAGCTCTCCTTCATCCCCGCTGAAGACGTCTTCGGCGGCACGGACGTCACCGCGACTCTGCGGGGTGCCAACGGACAAGTGACCGCTCCGATCTCATTCAGGATCGACGTCTCCCCGGTGAACGATCCCCCCTCTTTCGAGATTGGGGATGACGCTGTCATCGAGGCGGGCTCCGGCTCTCACTTCTTCCCCCATTGGGCGACCGGCTTCTCTGCGGGCCCAGACAACGAGTCTAGTCAAGAGCTCTCGATCGTGATCGAGTCGAACACGAACTCGGACCTCTTCCAAGTCTCCCCGATCGTGGACTCCTCCAACGGCAACCTCTACTTCAGCGTCGCAGAGGCTGTGGCAGGGGAAGCCACGGTCACGCTGCACCTCGAAGATGATGGTGGGCTGAGCGGGCTCGGAGCTGACAACTCCTCTGAGAGCGTCAGCTTCACCGTAACGGTCACTGACACAGAGGGTCCCACTGCTGAGATCCTCTACCCGCCTGACGGCGCAAAGACAGACGCCTCCGGCGTGCGCGTCCGCGGGACCGCACACGACGCGGTCGGGATCGAGTTCGTTCGGGTGAACGGGCTTCACGCAGACACGGTTGACAGCTTCGCGACCTGGGCTCGCCAGGACTTCCCCGCCGGCCCCGACGCGAGCCTGACGATCCAACTCAGCGACACCTCGGGCAACTTTGAACCTGACGCGGACACCATCACCGTCCATGGCGGCCAACCGCTCCCCCTCCGGCCCACCTCGATCACTTACGACTCTTACAACGACCGCCTGATCTTCTACTCAACGGCTTACGGCGCGCTCCTCAGCTACGACCCTGTCGACGGCACCACCTCGCTCTTCGCCGAACCCACCGAAGAGCTGCCCTGGTATATCTCAGATCTCGTCTTCCGCTTCTCACCGCCAGCCCTCTACGCGATCGACGACCAGCTCAACTGTGTCCTCTCGTTTGACCTCGACACCGGCGCCGCGTCAGTGGTCTCTGGCCACGGGACAGGAGAAGGCCCTGCGTTCCACAGCCTCAGGGGCGTCACGACCGTCCAGGGCTCTGGCGGGACTCCCCCGTTCATCGCGGTGATCGACGCCTCCTTCGGGCCTGAGGGTGTCCCCGCCATCGTGTCGGTCTCCCCCGCCAACGGCCTGAGGACCGCCCTCTCGGCGAACGCCCCCGACGGGCTCTCTTCGGGCGCAGGGGTCGGCTCTGGACCGGAGTTCGGGGCTCCCGCGGGGATCATCTATCAGCACTCGCTCGCCCGCTTCCTCCTCGTCGATTCGAGCGAGCGCGCGCTCTATTCGGTTGACCGAAACACCGGAGACCGGACGGTCCTCTTAGAGAGCGAGGACTCTTCGGATGGCTCCTTCCTCAGCTTCCCCTCAGAGCTCCTGCAAAACTCCAACGGCTCAGTCACTTGGATCCTTGACCCGACGACGAAGAAGGTCTTCGCGGTGGACATGTCCTCTAACACCTTCTCCTTGCTGACCAGCAACAACTCCTCCTACAGCACAGATGGGCGCCGCTGGGCAGCCCCTCGGGACTTCGCCCGCGTCTCTGGGTTAGGCCTCTTCGTCACCGACCTCAACGGCTGCGCCATCTTCTCCGTCGACTCCTCGTCCGGTGGCCGCGCGAGAGCCCTCGATTACTCCGCGGGCGCCGGGCCGTCTTGGTCTGAGCCCACATCCATCGAGGTCGACGACGAGACCGGAGAGTTGCTCTTGTCTTGTGCTGACGATGGGGCGATCTACTCCGTCTCGCTAGACGACGGCTCGCGCGAGCTTGTGACCGGCTACGAGGTCGGCCTTGGCCCCGACCTCCTTGAGCCCCAGGCCGTCGCCACCCTAAACGCACACACCTTGGTCGTCACAGACATTGGCGCCGGTCAACCACGCGTTCTCTCTGTTCTCCGCGCCACCGGTGACCGCACCCTTGTCTCTGGACAAGGCGTCGGCGGCGGGGTCTCGTTCAACGACGCCAGCAGCCTCGCGGTGGACCCCAGCACCAACTCCGCCTTCGTCCTCGACGCCCTCGATGAGACGGTCACCCGCGTGAGCCTCTCCAGCGGAGGCCGCTTCCGCGTCGCCGGTGGCGGCGTCGGCTCTGGGCCTCTGCTTGACGCCCCCATCTCGCTCACCTGGGACCAAGCCGGGTCTCGTCTCATCGTGTTGCAGGCCGGACAAGTGCTTGCGGTCGACCCGATCTCACTCAACCGCTCAATCCTCGCCGACTTGAGCGTGGCCGGGTTTGTCATACAACCCACGAGCCAAATCAGCTGCCCTCCTGGAGAGGTGTACGCGCTCGTCACCCTCTCCTCACCTCTCTCTCTCATAGAGGTCTCCCTCACGACGGGGGCGGCAACGACCCACGCTGACATGGCGAGCGCCGCCGGGCCTCCACTCACGGACATTTTAGACGTCGCGACCTCTGCGGTTCGCCAGACCTCTTACCTGCTCTCACAGGGCTCGAATTCACTCCACGCGCTAGATGGCTTGGGCGCCGAACACGTCCTCTTCTCCCGAGATTGACCCCCATGAACCCCCTCTTGTCTCGATCCCTCTCCGAAGGTGTAGGCACTTTCTGCTTGGTGTTCTTCGGCGCAGGCGCTGCCGCGACCCTCTCTGCGTCTGGGTCCCCTGACGCTCACGTCGTCACCGCTTTATGTTTTGGAGTCGTCGTGACCTTGATGGTCCTTGTGTTTGGGGACCACTCCGGCGCCCACCTCAATCCAGCCGTAACGTCAGGGTTCATCCTCGCGCAGCGCATGACGTTGCGAGAGGGCGCCGCGTACATCGCGGGCCAGCTCCTAGGCGCCCTGCTCGCGGGCTTCACGCTCGCCCGCGTCCTCTCCTTCTTTGATGACGCGCCAGTTAACGCCCTTGAGGCGGGGATGACCCGCCCCTCTGTGCCGCAATCAGTCGCCTTCGGGCTCGAGGCCCTCCTCACCTGTGTCTTGATGTTCGTCATCCTCAGGGTCGCGACTGGCTCCAAAGAGCGCGGTTCGCGCGCCGCCTTCGCGATCGGCGCCACCGTCTTCCTCTGTGCTGCAGCCTTTGGACCTCTCACTGGCGCCTCCATGAACCCGGCGCGCTCCATCGGGCCTGCCATCGCGCTCTGGCTCCGCGATGACCTCTGGATCTACGTGACTGCCCCCGTCGTCGGGGCCCTCGCCGCGGTACCCCTCTGCCGCGTGCTCTCCTTGGGGACAGAGGCGCCTTGCTCTGACCCAGTCGACGCTCCGACTGACGAGTAGCCGCTTCACTCTCTGCCCTCGGGCGTCTCGATCGTTACCATGCGGGGCACGGAGACCCCGGATATGAGCGAGAGCACCCCCTCAAGAGACGAGTTGATCTACGACTGGAACGCCGCTGAAGCTACAGCGGGTCCCGCGGAGAAGATCCAGTTCGACGATGAGACGCTGCGTGATGGTCTGCAGAGTCCGTCCGCGGTCGACCCCTCCTTCGAGGACAAGATCCAGCTGGTCCACTTGATGAATGGGCTCGGGATCAACACCGCCGACGTCGGCTTGCCCGGCGCGAGTCCAAAGGCGCGAGAGCACATCACGGCCCTCGTCAAAGAGATGGCCCCGCTCGACATCACCGCGAACGTCGCCTGCCGCACAGTCCTCTCTGACATCACCCCTGTCGCAGAGGTCGTGCAGGAGACCGGCCAGCCGGTCGAGGTCTGCGCTTTCATCGGCTCCTCTCCGATCCGCCAGTACGCCGAGAGCTGGGACTTCGACGAGATGCTCCGGCTCTCCCGCGAAGCGATCGAGTTCTGCGTCGCGGAGGGCTTGCCCGCGATGTTCGTGACTGAGGACACGACCCGCGCGCACCCGGATCAGGTCCGCGCCCTCTATACGACGGCGATTGAGGCTGGGGCCAAGCGCGTGTGTGTCTGTGACACCTGCGGACACGCGACTCCTTCCGGTACGCGAGCGGTGGTCTCCTTCGTGAGAGGCCTTGTAGACGAGCTCGGTGTGGACGTCGGAGTCGACTGGCACGGCCACCGTGACCGCGGCCTGGGCCTCATCAACACCCTCGTCGCTATGGACGCTGGCGCGACGCGCCTTCACGCAACGGCCCTGGGTGTGGGCGAGCGCACGGGAAACACAGAGATGGACCTCCTGCTCGTGAACCTTCGGCTCTTGGGCGTCATCGACAACGACCTCTCCCAGCTCGGTGAATACTGCCGCTTAGCAGCTAAGGCGATCGACATCCCGCTGCCTCACAACTACCCCGTCTTCGGTGAGGACGCGTTTGAGACCGCGACAGGTGTTCATGCCTCGGCCGTCATCAAGTCCCTCGCCAAGGGAGACACCTGGCTCGCCAACCGCGTCTATTCCGGCGTCCCTGCGGACCTCTTCGGTTTGGAGCAGTCCATCCAAGTGGGTCCTATGAGCGGACGTTCGAACGTCTCCTGGGTCCTGCAAAAGCACGGCGTCGAGGTCACAGATGAGGCCGTGGCGCGCGTCCTCTCTAGAGCCAAAGAGAGCCCGCGTCTGTTGACTGAGGGAGAAGTTCTCAGCGCTGCAACTGGCGGTTGAGGCTGGCGCTTCTTTCTTGGTGGGTGTCGCCGGCCCCTCTACGTTGGGTGTGTGGGGCTTAAAGGAGGACAGGGTCGCGTCTTATTGCTTGCTGCCGCTCTCGGTGGGGTCGTCGGGACCGTCGCGCTTCAGGGAGACTCCGCTCCCTTGCCTCTGCTCGCAGCCTCCTCACCCGCCGGCTCCTACTCTGGGCGATCGCTGGGTTCTCTCCCTCGCTTGAGTGTCGAGGCTGGCGTCCCTTCGAGCGCTCCGGGGTCTCTCTCAAGGCGCTCGCTCGCAGAGCAGCCAGCGCCAGAGGAGCTCCCGGTGTGGGAGGAGCCGAACTTTGACGGCCTCATCGCTGCGCTCGCACATGACAACGTGCCTGGTAACGCCCGCGACGCATACCGGGAGATCAAGGCCTGCGTGCTCCGCTCGAGGCGGAAGCCGTGGGGCGCGGAGGAAGAGGAGGCCTCGCGCGAGCGCATGGCTGATCTGGGCGCGGCCAAGTCCATCTACCAGACCTTCGCCGAAAAGCTCGCCCTCGCTCTCCAATCCACAGACCACCAGCAGCGGCAGCTCGCTGCCTGCCTGCTCTTGAGTTGTAGACGAGACGGGCTGCCCGAGGAGGTGCCCAAGGTCCTCGTCGAGGCGCTGCGTTACGACGGGATCGAGGGTTGGAGCTGCGGCGTGAACAACGCGGCCACGTCTGTCCGCTTCTTTGCGAAGCACCCTGAGAGGATCGATGACGTCCTCCCCGGCCTCTCCCGCGCGCTCACCTCTGACGACGGACAAGCTCGCTTCTTGGCCGCGTTCATCCTCGGTCGAGCCTCTAGGACAGAGACGGCGCCGACCTCTTGTCCTCTCCTGATCGAGCACCTTGAGGACAACAATGTCCATGGAGACGAGGAGATGGCGCGGCATTCGCTTTACCGGATGGGCAGCGCTGCCCTTCCCTATATACGGAGCGCGCTCTCATACCCCAGAGGCAAGCAGGTCACTCGGCTCCTCAGAGAGGTCGAGGCTGAGATCCTCGAGCAAGACCCGACCGTGAGGCCTCGGATGCGCCCGCCCTCTGTGAGGGTTGACCCTCTGCGGGGTTCGATCATTGAGTGGGGAGACGAGATGTCACGCGGCCGGCGCTACACCCCGCGCTGAGCAGGCCCGCCGCTTTCTCAGGGTGCCTCTGTGGGGAGGTGCGCGGTCGTCGGCGGCGAGTAGGGCCGCAGGGTCCCCGCGATGACGGTCAAGGTCTCGTAGTCCACCCCGCCTCGCGTCTCGAAGCCCCCCTCCACGGCGCGGCTCTCTTCCATGAAGGCCTCGTCCTCGTAGTAGTAGTCACGGAAGGGCCCCGCGCGCTCTCCGAGCACCTCGGCGTCATAGCCGTTCTCGTTGAGCCGCCTGAAGGTCTTGGCGAGGTCCGCCATCGATGACTGAACAAAAACGAGGGTCCCGCCGGGCTTGAGCCGTTTGTGGGCGTCCAAGATGAGCGAGTCGATGTAGTAGCGACGGTTCTGCTTGCCGCTCACACAGAACGGAGGGTTTGTGACGACGACGTCGTACTCGCCCTCTGTTGAGAGCCAGTCAGCGACTCGACACTCCACAGGCGCGCCCGGCGCGTTCTTCTCTACGTTCGCGCGGGTCGTGTCGGCGAAGGCCTGTGAGATCTCCGTCGCGACGATGTGCGCCGCGCCTTGCCTCGTAAAGAGGATCGTGTGATTCCCCGTCCCGGCACCGAGCTCGAGCACCGTCTTGCCCTCGACGAGATTGTTCTCTGCGAGGACTTCCGAAAGGCACCGCCCATGAGGGGTCGGCTTCCAGTCGCCGTCCTCCATAGAGAGGTCCATGTCGAGCAGCTCTTCGGTCGTGTCGGTGGGCGCGTTCGGGGTCATTGAATTCCTTGGGCTCTCGTTCCCGTCTGAGCCTAGAGGGCGCCTTCAGCCCCGTCTACAGCGCTCCGCTCAGCGCGGCGTCGTGGGTGACGGCACCTGGTTGATCGTGAAGAGGACCTCTCCCTTTTGATCTCCGCCAAGGTCATACGTGACAGCGAGCTGGTTGACGGTTCGGACGTCTTCAAGGACGACGTGGACGCGCGCTCCGTCCGCGCTCGCTGACACAACTTTGACAGGGTCTTCCCCCTTGCGGCCGGGCTCGACGAGCGAGTAATGAGCCGAGCCATAGCCTCGCGCCCACTTGTAGTTCCACCGCTTCGCCGTGAAGTTCGCGGCGTCCGCTGCGAGCGCGGCGTCCACCGGCCCGCTGAACTCGAGCTCGACCCCGTCGTGAAGAACGCGCGCGCTCTTCAAGACGACCTCATCTGTCCCGGTCCAGCGAACGCGCTCGAGGCATCCGTCCTTGCCTCCACCGGGCCCTTGCCAGCCTGAGAGGCCGACGGTGTAGACCGCGCCGTCGTGTGGCGCGAGGCGCAGGCGCTGTATGCCTGCGTCGAACTGGAAGGGGAGCTTCCACGCCGCCCCTTGGGGGACCTCGCCGTCTTCGATCGCGAGCCCGTACATCCAGCCCTTGCCGAAGCTCGTGTGGAGGTAGCGGCCAGACAGCGGGCCGAAGCGCTCGTCCTCCACCCAGAGCTGTCCGCCGCAAGAGGAGTCGAAGCGCTGGGGCATCCAGATCGCGGGCTGGTCAAAGTCGTCACGGGTCTTTTTGCCGGCGCCGCTGTTGTTGACCGAGGGGAAGACGCCGTAGAAGCCGCCCTCTTTTGTGAGGCTCACCTTAGAGGCGGGGATCCAGTTCCCCTGGTTGTCACCGACAAGAGGCCTCCCGTCGGGTGACATCCCCATCCCGTTCGGCGTGCGGAAGCCCGTGCAGTAGACGAAGGCTTCGCCCTCTGGCGTGACACGCATCACCGCGCCGCCCATGTCGGAGTCGGTGTACTGACCCGACTTCACGAAGAAGAGGTCGCCGTTCGCGCCCTCTTGCAGGTCGAAGTTGAAGGCGTGGAAGGTCGTCGAGACGTCGGTGTCTGTGTAGAAGCTCTCGTAGAAGTCGGCCTCGCCGTCGTCGTTCAGGTCATGCAGCCGGGTCAGCCTGTCGCGGCAGGTGACGATCACGTCCCCGTCCACGATGGCGAGCCCGAGGGGCTCGAACATGCCTGCGGCGTAGCGCTTCCACTTGACCGCCGCGAGCCTCTCGTCGAGCCCGGAGACGATCCAGACGTCCCCGCCGAGGGTCGAGACGGCGGCGCGGCCGTCTTCAAAGAAGTCGAGGGCGCTCGTCCTGACCCATGCGTTCCAGGGGTTTTCGAAGGGGACCTCAACGGTGTCGAAGGCGTAGGGGGCTTCTTCGCCGAGGCGGCCTTTGGTCGTTAGGACCTCCTCCCAACGGAGCTCCCCTCCGGCGGTCATCGTGGCGGGAGAGGCTGGCATCGCTCGCTCTGCGATGTTGGTCAAGAGGAGCCGCAAGCCGTCGAGGGTCCCCTTGTCGCGGCCGCCGACACGGAAGAGCCAATACTCCCCTGCGGTGTTCGAGCCGGGGATCTTGAAGACAATGCGCCCTGCTCCGTCCACCTCAAGCGCGCCGCCCCCGACGGCGGCGCATGCCGTGAAGGGGCCCGGATCGTCTCCTTCGCCGTCCCAGCCCACCGTGACGAGCGACCACCCTAGGTTCTCGGGCGCGGAGCTCTTCACCTCGCTGAGTGAAGCCTGGCTGAGTGAAGCCTGGCTGCCTGGCGTCTCCGCTAGGCACAAGATCAGGTCTGTCTCGCCTGGCTCGACATGCAGCCTGTGTGTGATGACAGGGAAGCCCGCAGAGCGGTCGACGCTCGGGTGTTCAAGCACGCCACGCCCGTCGATCTCGTATGAGAGCACGATGTCGTCCTTGTGGAGGTAGTGGCCGCGGTGGCGGAGCCACTTGCGCGGGAGCGGGCCGCGCGGCCAGCGCTCAGAGCGGTCGAAATCCAGCGACCCATCGTGCCCCCATCTCCAGCCCTCAAGGCCTGGGATCATCTCCCCGGAGGGCGTCGCTCTCCCCTCTCCGCGCTGCATGTGGTGTTGGGTGTTCGAGAGGTCGAGGAAGCCGCCGGTCCAGGCTCCGGAGGACTCCGCCATCTGCAGGTCGTAGGAGATCGTCGCGTCCTCATCCAAGCGGACAGTGAGCGCCGCGCCTACTTTCCCGCCGAGCTGCGAGGCGAGGGCCGGCCCGTAGTCACGCGCCGCGCCTTCGGCTGCGGGAGGTCTGCGCGTCATCCCTTTCGGGAGCGTGTTGAGCCACGCGTCCTCGACCTCGTAGTACTGAGCGGGGTTCTCGTCTTTCAGGAACTCCTCGCGCAAGTAGTGGGCGACGTCGTAGCGCTGGTCGGGGCGCAGCCAGTCTTGCACCGGCATGTCCTTATAGCCGTCGGTGAGCGTGCGCCACATGGCGTAGGGGTCGCTCCCGTTCTCCAAGGTCCCGACGGCGAAGGGTCGCGCGTTCGGGTTCGTGGTCTTCTTCCCGTCGAGTCCGTGGCAGTTCGCGCAGAGGCCCTCGTAGATTTCGCGGCCGCGCGCGGCGCTGCCTTCGTCGAGGGTTCTGATGAGGCCGGCGTGGTCGGTCGGCCCGAGCTCTTTGACGGAGATCCCGCTGAAACGAGCGACGCCTCCTTGGGTGCGCATGCGTATGCGCCCCTCCTTGGGGGCTGGCTCGATGAGGGTCGGCTGATTAGCCCAACTGAACACTGGGCGCTCCCCTGAGCGCTCTTCAACGACGGCCCCCGTCTCGAGGGTGTGGACTTCCTCTTCATCTGCAGCGAAGTCGTAGAAGTCGACGAGGCCGACGTCGCCCTCCAAGCGGAACGCAAAGTCTGTGTTCGCGGCGCCGATCTTGAGGCGAAACTCCTCGTGATCGGGAGCGCTGAAGTCGTCGATCTCACCGCAGTGTTCGCCGTCGACCCACATGTTAACGTCCCCGTCTTTGCTCGTGAGCGCCGCTGTGTGCCACTCGCCGTCATCGACGCGCACGTCCCCGACGACCGCGCCGACCCAGCCGATGTCGTAGACGAGCATCCCGTCGCGGACGAAGAGCGCCTTCGCGTCGGCGACCCAGATTCCTTTAGGGGGGCACATGGAGACGATCGTGCCGCGGCCTTTTGTGCGGAAGGTGGCGATGACGGTGAAGTCCTCCCCCCAGTCGCAGGCGCGGCTCTGTGCCTCGTCCGCCAGAGCGGACCAGAGGCCCTCTTCTTCGCCGGATCCTCGGTCACCCACTTCGTCCTCTGCGGCGAGGCGGAGCCGGTCTTGTACGAGTCGATCGTTCAACCAGACGGTGATGTAGGGCTCCTCCTCCTCATCCATCCAGTAGGAGATGTCGAGGCTCTGCCGCTCACCTGCGCCGCGGGCCGCGTCCACGAGGGGTCCCGCGACACCTTTGATGGCCCCGGCCATCTCATCTCCCTCTCCCCCCTTCGGCCCAATCACCACCTCCCAGCCCTCGTCGAGCACAATGGTCGTCGGCCCATTGGCCTGGAACTCTAGGCTCAGGTGGTAGTTGGAGTAGGCCTCGATGTTCGCGAGGTCGTCGAGGTCGTATGCCCAGCCATTAGGCGCGCCGCCTTGGGGCGCGGCGAGCGCGATGGCGCCTGTGAGGAAGAGTGCGTGCATGGCCCGCAGATTCTACGGGCAGAGCCTCTTCTCTAGTGGAGCTGGGTGGCCGGGACCTTCCGTGCGCTCTGCTTGGGGGCGGGGGGCGCAGGCTCTGGCGGCCCGTTCGCTGCCACGCGGGCGTTCAGCCAGGCGCAGGAGAAGCACTTGTGGAACATACCCCGCTGCAAACTCTGGCATTTCGGCTTCGAGACCCTGTGTGCGAGGAGCGTGGCGCTCCCGTCTACGCGGGTCGGACACTCTCGGAGGTCTTTGGGCTCAGGCTGAGACATCGTGATCGGCGGCCCGGGACTCGACCTCCCCGGCACCCTTTGCTCTTCGGCGGAACGAGTCCGAGGGTGTCCCGCCTAGCCCCTCCGACTCGCTCGCGTTCCCACGAATAAACTGGCTGCGCCTTAAGTACGTACGCTCCTTTTTCATGAGATCTCGTCCGCGCGGGTAGCTACAACATCAGGGATAGGTGTGAGCGAGCGCGCCCCGCTTCCCGCCTGGGTCCTTCATGAAGCACCCCCTCTCTCTTGCCTCGACGCTCTCTACTGCGGTAGATGGCCCGCTCTATCTCGCGGGGGCTCCCGAGCCTGCGCCCCGCGTGCGCCGCCGCAAGCAGAGTTCGAAAGAGGGTGATTATCCCCCCGGCATGCGGCCTGCTGGCATCCTCATACGGTTTGGCGCCCGATTCATCGATGGCGCGCTGTTCTGGGCTCTCGGCATTCTCCTGTCCCTCCTTGCGGGGTTCGCGGGCCTGCAACTGCAGGAGTCTGAGTCCATGCTGATCCCCCTCGTTCAGTTGGCCCTTGGTGGCATCTACGAGACGTGGCTGACCTCCTCAAGTTGGCAGGGGACCCTTGGGAAGGTGGCGCTTGATATCAAAGTCGTGCGCAGCGGCGGCGAACGGCTGTCTGTGGGCCGGTCCCTTGCCCGCTGGGCGGCCTACCTCCTTGTCTTTGGTCTCATTTGGACGGCGACCTTCTTCCTGGGCGTGCTCCTCACCCCAGTCATTCTGGTCGTTCTCCCGCCGCTCATTCTTTGGCCGCTCGCTTCCCATCCCCGGAAGCGGTTGCCGCACGACCTCATCGCGGGCACGGCTGTTGTGCACCTCGGTAAAGGGCGCTCCCGGCGCCCTTCAAGGCGACGCAAGGTGAAATCCGCTGAATCGTCCTAGGGGCAAGAGACGCCGTGATGAGTTCACCTAACCAGCTACGGGCTCTTGCCCTGCTCTCTGCCTGTGTGACCACGCTCCTCTGAGCCGCGCTCAGCTCGTCGCGGCGCGGAGGTGCCGCATCGCCTCTTCGGCGGCGGCGGCGCCTCGGTGGCTGTCGCGTGAGAGCTCGACGGCGGCCATCCCTTCAAATCCGATCTCGCTGAGCGCCCGAAGCGTCTCTGTGAGGTCGAGGTCACCCTCTCCAAACATGCGGTGCTCGTGCGCGCCTCCGGCGATGTCGTCTAGGTGCACATGGCGGATGTGCGCGGCGTGCGCACGGATCACATCTCCCACGGGGAGGTCGTTCGTGCAGAGCAGATGGCCCACGTCGAGGGTCATCACCAGGGCTTCTCCGTCCGCGCCCAACCGATCCTTTAACTCCACGAAGCCCGCTGGGAGCTCGATGAACATTCCCGGCTCGGGCTCGAAGCAGAGCGTCACTCCGGACTCGGCGCACGCAGCGAGGGTTCGCCGCGTCCCCTCGACCAAGCGCTCCCAGAGCGCGTCTTTGCGCTCACCGCCATCAGACTCAGCAGTCAGCGCGTCCGAAGGCGCACCAGCCCAGATCGAGATGACGTCCGCGCCCAGACCCGCCGCGATCTTCGCCGCGCGCGCGTAGAAGTCGACGCGACGGTCGCGCCCATCCGTCTCTTCGTCCAAGAGGTTCGGCGCGTGCTTCACCTTCGAGTCGAGCACGTAACGCGCCCCTGTCTCTACCGCGACTGAGAGGCCGAGCTCTTCTGCTCGACGCCGGACAGCCTCGACCTCGTCGGGCGTTGAGGTGAAGGGGTCTAGGTGCTGGACGTCCAGCGTGAGCGCGACGCCCTCGTATCCTGAGTCCGCCAAGAGCGCGAGCGCGTCATCCAGCCGGTGGTGGGCCAGCCCGTTCGTGTTGTAGCCCAGGCGACACATCGCGCTCAGTCCGCGTCCCCGGGGTAAGGGTCCGGACCGGGGCTCGGCTCAGGGTCCGCGCGGCGCGCGGCCTCCCCCTCCGGCTCGTCTAGCTCCTCGTCTTCCGCCGACATCTCGTCGCCCGCCTCTGCCTCGTGGTAGTGCTCGTCGTGCTCCGCGCCCTCATAAAGCTCCTGCTCCACGGCCCCTTCGTCTGCCTCTTCGGCCTCTTCGACCTCCATCGCTCGGCGCGCGGCGTCGCGCACCTCGTACTCCGCGTCGCGCATCTCACGTTGCATGCGGCGGATCTCATCCTGCACCCCCGTCTCGCGCCACACCTTGTTCATGCTGCGCCGCACCTTCGTCAGCTGCGTCCATATCTGCACCGCGATGCGGGGGAGGTTGCGGCCGAAGACCATGATCCCCACGAGCGCGACCAAGACCAGCTCGGTGAAGTGGAGGTTTGAGAAGAACGCCAACATGAGTAGGGAGAGCTTAGCGTCGGGTCCCGAGCCAGTGGTCCAACACTCCGAGACGATCCCTAGACCACCCCACCACTGGGGACAGGGAGAAGGAGACTGAGGAGCCGCCCTCGCCCAGGCGCTCTGAGAGCTCCAGGTCAAAGATGAGGTCGTGTGTGAAGCGGCGCAAGGTCAACCGGCTCGCCAGCGCATCAGAGTCGAGGAGGGAGATCGTTTGGCGGGCCTCGACCTCCCACTTCGGCGAGATGCGCCAGCGGCTCCCGACCGACGCCGCCTCGAAAAGTTGTGCTCCTGTGGCGTCTTTGCCTTGGTGGAAGCCCAGCTCCCACGAGAGGTCGTCCAGTGGCTCAAAGCCGATCGCTGAGCGCGAGTAGAGCGTCTCGCCCGCCTCGAGGTCATAGCGCCCGTCGTGTTGGAGCGCGAAGGGGACGCCGCCTGCTTCTCCTAGGTACTCCGTGAGGACCTCGAGCGGCAGGACTGTCTCCGTGTCCCGCGCATAGCGCCCGAAGAGCGAGAGGTCGATGGCCTCTCCGGTCTCTTGGTCGCTCCAGCGGCTGTGTAGGCCGAGGTCGACATGGTCTCCAGGGAGCGGGTCCTCGATAGAGTCGAGCGGGATCAGGTCACCCTCTCCCGTCTCCGCCCAGAGGTCTCCGGAGACGGAGATGAACGGCGCGAGCGTGTGGATCGCGCCGCCCTCTGCCCTGCTCCAGAGGGTGGTTGAGGCCTCAAGGCCGGCCGAGAGCGCGCCGCGGTGGGGCTTGTCGCCCGGGTCGACGCCTTCGCTCCAGCGGGTCCCCACGATTTGCAGGAACGGGACCGCGCTGACCCCGCCGGCCGCGAAGCGCGCAGGCAGCTCGAGCCTGTGTCGCGTGTCTAGGCGCATGACCCTCCTAGTCCCGAGGGCGGTGTCAAAGAACGGGTCGAAGGGCGAGATCGCCCCCCCGCTCCCTTCTCTGCGCGTGTAGCTCCCGAAGTCTGCGCTGGCTTGATACAGCACGGAGTGCCCGCCGACGTCGAAGAGCGGGGTGAGGCCGTGCGAATACGCCAGAGATGGGAGCTCCTCCACCTCGTTTCGGAAGTCTCCCGCACGCAGCTTCACCTGCGCGGCGGCGAACTCTTCCCCCTTCGCCTTCCGCCAATGGAGGTAGTTCTCGCGCTCTTCGTAGCGCAAAAAATCTCGCTCAAAGAACTCCGCCTGCACGCCCGCGTCGCTCTGCTCGCTGAAGGCGAAGTCGATCCACTCCCCCTCGCCGACCTCGGCCCGGCCGCGCGCTCGCACCCAGCTGCGGAAGTCATCTCGGTCGCTCGGGTTCACCCTCATCATCCCTCGGTCAGAGGAGCCGTCATTCAGGCCGTCTGCGTAGAGCTGGAACCAGAACCTGTCCTCCGCCTCGACCCTCGCGCCGATCCCCAGCATCAACCCCCGCTTCCCCAGCCAAGAGCCACGGTATTGGATCCCACCAGAGAGCTCCTCTGGGTCCGTCTGCGTGACGAAGGCCGCGGCGCGCTCGATGATCCCGAGCTCTCCGTCGACGGTCGCCTCTAAGACCGTGCCGAAGCGCGCGGTGTCTCCCAGGATCAAGCGGTCGATGAGCGGGTTCCCTGCCTTGTCCGCCTCGTACTCGAGCGCGGGCAAGGGGAGAGACAGGCCGCCCTTGAACACGAGGTCGTTCGAGCGGATCGCGATGTCCCAGCGGACGCCCGCCTCGGCGCTGGGTTTGAGGCGGAGGTCTTTTGTCCGAATGAAGTAGTGCGGGTCGACGTGGTCACAGGTGGTGATCCTCGCACTGTTCGCGGTGAGCGATCCGTCGGCTGCGTGGCGCAGCCACTCCGCGTCCACGGCGAGGTCGGTCGTCTCGCCGCCGACCTCGGCCGGAACCGTCAGTCGCGCGCCCTTCAGCCAACCCCGCCCGTCAACGAGGTCGAGATACACCGCGTCGACCTCGGCTCGTCGGACTCCCGCCTCTAGGACCTCCACTCGGCCTTCGATATAGATCTCGTCAAGCGCCGAGGAGAAGCCCTGGGCGTCGACGCGCCCGAAGAGGCTCGGCGCGTCGCCCGCCGGCCTCTTCACTGAGGAGTCCTGGTTCTGGTCCACCCACAAGAGCGCCCACTCAGCCCTCGCCTCTGTCTCCCCGCGCGTGAAGCGCGGGCTGCGCAGGCCCAAGATCGAGGCGTCTTGCCCTTGAACGGATCGGATCTCTTCGTAGGTGAGCTTGATGGAGTCCTCCTCCACCGAGCGCACGCTGCCTCTGCCTGCCTCAAGCATCATTCGGGCGCGATCGAGTTGGATGTTGTTCGCCTCCCACTCCAGGCCTGCGAGCCGCAGTCGCGCGGGCTCTCCTTCAAGGTCAATCTGCTCTGCCGTCGCCCGCAGAGCGCTCCCGTTCGCCCGAACGTCCTCCTCGCCTGTCCACTCGAAGCCGTCCCACGCGGTGACCGCGCCCTCCTCTAGGCGCGCGTTTGTCGAACGGAGCGTCCATCCGCCAGCGCCTTTGGTCTCTCCCTCGATCCTCACTCCACCCGTGAGCTCTGTGCGGCCCTCCGAGAGATCTACCCAGTCCGCAGAGACCGCCTTGATGGCAACCTCACCTTCTCGGCTGCCCTCATACGACATGGTCGCGCCCCGGGCCAACATGTGGTCTTTGGCGAAGCGGATCTCCCTCGCGACCACCCTCCCGAAGACCTCTCCCTCTTTGGACACCCCCGAGGCACGAACAAAGCTCCCCTCTGAGCCGACCAGGCTCGCGTCTCCGTCGTCGATAAACTCCAGGCGTCCCCCTGAGGCCGCGAATGACGCCTCGTCGGTGTGCCGCTCGAGCAGGACGCCTCCTGACGCGAGCGCCGCCTTGAGCTCCAAGCTCGTCGTGAAGTCGCCCTCCTCTTCCGCCTGTGGGTGCGCAAAGAGCGACAGGTTTGTCACGTCCGCGCTCCAAGAGGTCGTCTCGGTTGGGGTGACGAGGCGGCATCGCTCCACCTCTCTGAGCGACATGAGCACAGGCCCTGCGGTGGGCGCGCCGGTCTCATCTGATTGGAACGAGGCCTCAAGGCGCGTCGCCTCCAGGCTCAGGGTCCCTGCCTCTTGCTTGAACTCCGCTAGGACGTTGCCGGAGGCGGTGAGCTCGCCGGGACCAAGGCGGACCTCTTTAGCGAAGACTTCCCCACCGTCAAGCGGGCCTCCTTCAAGCAGGCGAACCCGGACAGGCTCGCTCTCGCTCCCGAGGAGTGTCGACACGCCCCCATCACCGGCGGACGCTGTCGCCGCTTCAGCCTGGAGTTGGGCGTTGAGGTAGCGCACCCCCTCGCTCGCCTGGAAGGTCTGCTCTGCGAGGGAGGCATCCAGGAGCTTCCCTGCGAAGAGTTGGAACGCCCCGGCGCCCTCAACGGTGAGGTCGATGTCTTCCGCGCGCCGAATGAAGAGCCCCTCGCCTCTCGTCGCTAGCTCTAAGCCCCCGCCGATCACGGCACGGTATGGAGCACCGTCAGCTTCGACGAGGGCCCCTGACAAGACGGCCTCGCCGGTCGCGCGCGCCGTCCACTCCGCGCCCCCGTCCGGGCTCGCGAAGGTGCGGAACTCGAGGTCTTCCCCCTGGAAGTCGCTCTGCCCCAGCCTGGCCCGCACGCCCCCCGCTGCGGACAGCCAACCGAAGCCTCCTTGGCGTCCGCCGGTGCCAAGGAGGGTTCCGTCGCACTCCAGGACGAGGCCCCTGTCGGGGATTCGAACGGTGCAAGGCCCGCTGACTGAGAACCCCGCGTCTGCGAGGAGCCGCACAGATTCCGTTGCCTCAAGATCCACGACCACCGGGTCGCCGCCTTCAACCGCGATGGGTACTCGGGCGCTCGGCTCTCCATCTAGGAGGGTCTCCGTCAGTCGCCCTTTGGCGTCGAACTCAAAGCGCGCGCGCTCGCCTCCGAACCGCCCACCCCACCCGTCGATCACGACGCCCCCGCTCGCGATGGCCGAGCTCGCTAAAAAGGCTCCTGCCGCTGGCGTCGCTCCGGTGAACTCAACCTTTGAGGCTGTCACCGAGACGCCCCCGCCCTGGCTCGTCTCAAGGCGGGCACCTCCCTCCACGAGCACGCGGACTGTGTCTTTGTTGGCTCCTCGCTCAACGCTGAGCGCGCCGCCTCCTGTCGCGGCGAGCGTCGTCGCAGGGAGATCACCCGAGGAGAACGAGATCTCGCCGTCGCGACCAAAGCGGATGAGGCCGGCGCGCTGGTCGAGGGTGAACTCCCTCCCGGAGGCGCGCGCACCAGGGCCTTGGTCCGGGCTCCTGAGGGTGACCGTCTCTGGCGTCGTGTATATCGCGTCGCGCAGAGAGACGGTGAGCGCGCTCGCTTCGAAGCGCGCCGGGACGAGGGGGAGGCCGTCGAAGACCTCCGCGTCGACCGCTGTCAGCGTGACCCTGTCTTCTGCCCCGAACTCTTGCCGCCCGCCCCGCAGGCGGATCGGCATCTGTGACTTCGGCGAGCGCAAGGTCGCGCGGACCGCCTGAGTCTCGGGCTCAAAGAGCTCGACGAAGAGGTTCTCGACGGAGTACTCCTCGCCCAGGACGGGCTCGACGTTCGCGGCGACAAAGTGGAAGAGCTTTGGTCTGCGCCCATCGCGCTCTTCGGAGGCGAACTGCGTGTACTCCAGTCGCCCCCCGAAAAGGACGGCGGTCTCCTTTTCGCCTTCCGCCTGCGCTTGCGGGGTGAGCTCGCTCCGCGGCGCGGGCCGTTCGGGCTGCTCGCTCGGCTCGTCCCTGGCGAGCCAGAGGATCGTCAGGCCTACTCCGAACACCGCCGTGAACAGGAGGGGCTTGCGGAGGTTCACGGTCAGTCCTCGCTCCCCGGCCACGCGCCCTGTGCCGAGAGGATGAGCTCGCACACCTCTCGGGCGGCGCCTTCGCCTCCAGCAAACGCTGAGATGAGGTCTGCGTGCTCGAGCACCTCGGGAGCAGCGTCTCGCGGAGCCGCGAAGACGTCTGCACCGGACCTCATCTCAAGGTCCGGGATGTCGTCGCCCATGACCAAGGTCTCGGCCTTGGAGACCCCGAGCCTCGCCTGAACCTCTGCGAGCGCCTCTGTCTTGTTCCGCACCTCCAAGAGCAGCTCTGTGACGCCCAACTCTTTCGCGCGACGCTCCGTCGCATCACATCCTCGGCCGGTGATCCACACGTGTGCGATGCCGGCGGGCTGCAGGCGAGCGAGCGCGTACCCATCCTTCACGCTGAAGGCTTGGAGCTCTTCCCCGCCCACATAGACGACGCGTCCGTCCGTCAGCGTCCCGTCGACATCGAAGACCGCCAGCCGAATTTGCGCGAGGCGCCGGCTGAGGTCATCATCGGGTGTCACGGACGCTTCGCTCATCTCTTGGGTTCCACCGAGGGTGGCTAGATCCTGATCTCAAGCAGGTCCTGAACGTCGAGGAGGCCGACGGCTTTTCCGGAGGCGTCCACGACGGGCAGTTGGTCCACTTTGCTCTCTTGCATGAGGTGCTTCGCCTCTTCCACGAGCTGCTCTGGAGCCACGCTCTTTGGGTCGCGGCCCATGACGTCCCTGACGGGCCCGTCCAAGACCTCGCGCTTGCCCTCTTGGAGGAGCCGGCGCAGGTCGCCGTCCGTGAAGATCCCCACGAGCAGGTCTCCTTCTTCAACGACGAGCGCGGCGCCGGGACGGCCCGGGGTCTGCGTCATCGAGATGAGGACCTCAGAGACCGTCACATCTCCTTGGACGAGCGGGAGCTCTTCACCAGAGCGCATCACCTCGGAGATCTTCATGAGTCTTCGCCCGAGCGAGCCGGAGGGGTGGTAGAGGGCGTAGTCTTCGCGGTCGAAGCCGCGCTCGGAGAGGACGACCATGGCGAGCGCGTCGCCGAGGGCGAGCATCGCTGTCGTCGAGGCTGTCGGTGCGAGCTTCATCGGGCAAGCCTCTTCAACGGCGCCGTAGTCGAGGACAGCGTCCGCGCGTTGGGCGAGGGTGGACTCACCGCTCCCGGTGAGAGCGATCACCCTAGCGCCGATGCGCCGGGCGACGGGGACGAGGGCGTTGAGCTCGTCCGTCTCTCCGGAGTTCGACATCGCGAGCACGACGTCCTTCGGGCGTATACGCCCGAGGTCTCCGTGCAGCGCCTCGCCGGGGTGGAGGAAGATCGAGGGCGTCCCGGTGGAGGCGAGGGTCGCAGAGATCTTCTGTCCGACGAGGCCTGCCTTGCCCATGCCGGAGACGACGACGTGGCCTTCGCATTTGAGGACCTCTTCGCAAGCGGCGGAGAAGCGCTCGTCGAGGCGCTCCTCTAGCCCGGCGATGGTCTGGGCCTCGAGGCGCACGACCTCGCGGGCCCGCTCGATGCGCGGGTCAGGGTTCGGGTCGGTGTCTTTGGGGCTCGTCACGGTGGGTTCGATCTTCATTTCGCTCCTCGCGCTAGGGCGGTGCGCACGGCGGGATTCTATCGCGATTGCAGCCTGTAAGCCCCGCGTGGTTGTTCCTCTGGGCCTTCATTTGCTATCAACGCCCCCCTAAAGGGCCGGCAGCGGGCGGCTCTCTAAGGCCCTCACATGACTCTCACCCTGATCTCCTCCCTCGCGAACGGCAGCCTGGACCCCAAGATGGTGGCCTTTGTTGTCGCTTTCCTGGTTATCTCGCTCGGCGTCCACGAGGCCGCTCATGCGTGGATGGCCAACCTGTGCGGGGACTCCACCGCGAAGGACATGGGCCGGATGACGTTGAACCCCGTCCCCCACATCGATCCCTTCATGACCCTCATCCTCCCTGGGGTCCTGTTCTTCACGACCGGTTTTGCGTTTGGGGGAGCCAAGCCCGTGCCGGTCGCATACCACCGACTGCGCAAGCCCGCGCGAGACATGATGCTCGTCGCGCTGGCCGGTCCCCTCTCAAACATTTTGATCGCGGTCCTTCTCCTCCTCGCAGTGAAGGTCCTCGTCTACACGAGCGGGATGTCCATCACGCAGTTCGCTCCGCAGGTCCTGGTGTACTCCGTTCAGTTCAACCTGCTGCTTGCGGTCTTTAACATGATCCCCGTCCCTCCTTTGGACGGCTCACGCGTCCTCGCGTACCTCTTGCCGTCGAGCTTGCGCCCCTCCTTCCAGGCGCTCGATCGCTACTCAATGCTCTTGATCTGCGTCCTCATCTTCTCGGGCGTCTTAGGCCGGCCGATCGGGCTTGGGATCCAGTACTCCTACAACTTCATCGATCAACTCACTGGGGGCGTATGGTAGCGGGCATGGAGCGCTTCACTGTTCGCCTTGAACGGGTCTTCCATGGCCCGATGGACCTCTTGTTGCACCTCGTGCGGGAGCAAGAGGTTGAGATCCAAGACGTGGAGATCTCCTCTGTGGTCGAGGGGTACCTGGAGTACCTCGAGCACCTGAAGGACCTCGACATCGAGGTCGCGGGAGAGTTTCTGGTGTTGGCCGCGACGCTCCTCTCCATCAAGTCGCGTTCGCTCCTGCCGCGTGAAGAGGTCGACCTCGCCGACGAGCTCGACCCGCGCGACGAGCTGGTGCAGCGCCTGATCGAGTATCGGCACTTCAAAGAGGCCTCAGATAACCTCGACTCCGCTCGCAGAGAGCGCATGCGCGCCCACGGTCGCGGTCGCTTCGACGAGGTCAGCGAGAAGGCCGGTGAGGTGGAGGTGACCCTCGACCTCGGCGAGCTGACCTCCTGGGACCTGCTCTCAACCTTCAGCCGCCTCCTGCGTGAGACCCTCGCCGACAGACCGCACGCGATCGCCTCCGACCCGCGGCCCATGCGCTGGTTTGTCAGAGAGCTCGCCGCATGGATCGGGAGCGCCGGAGAATCTCGCCTGTCCTCCTGTGTGACGGCCTTCTGCGACGGTGAGCCCACCAAAGAAGCGATGGTCGGCTCCTTCTGCGCCCTCCTAGAGCTCATCAAGCTCGGTGTCGTGGCGGTCGAGGCCGGGCCGGACGGAGAGCTAGAGGACCCCATCGTTCGCGTCCGTGACGGCCTCGAGGGTGACGTCACCCGTCTGCTCGATGCCGCCCGATTCGATGACGAAGAGGTTGAAGAGGGCTCTGCTGTGGAGGGCTCAGGTGAAGAGGGGTTGGCCGCCCCTGAGGTTGGGGTGGAGGCGACGCCCGACGCGCCGACCCCAACCGAAGAGCTCCCCCACGAGGCCTGATTTCTCAAGCGCTCTGTGGACGAACGGGGCCGCTTCGCCCATCATCGCGTGCTCTGACTTCACCGACCTATTCTCCACGAGCCACCACCGCCATGAGCCAAGCCCTCGACGTCACCGACACCACCTGGGAAACCACCGTCATCCAAAGTGACAAGCCTGTGCTTGTGGACTTTTGGGCAGAGTGGTGCGGGCCCTGCAAAGCGATGGGCCCCTCGGTCGACAAGCTGGCCGAAGAGCTGGGCGAAGAGCTCCGCGTCGTAAAGCTCGACACGCAGAACAACACAGAGACCGCCGCCAAATACGGCGTCATGTCGATCCCGACCTTCCTGCTCATCAAGGACGGCGAGGTCGTTCACACGATGATGGGCGCCAAGCCTTACGACGCCTTCAAAGCCGAGGTCGTCGGCGCGCTCTAAGCGTCGCGGTGACGACGTGAGCGCACGTCTACGCGTCGTCTTCTTGGGGTCGCCCCCGTTCGGCACTCCCGTTCTCTCCGCGCTGCTTGAGAGCGAGCACGAGCTCGTCGGTGTCGTGACGCGCCCTGATCGTCCGCGCGGCCGCGGGCGCTCTGTTGAGCGAGGCGAGGTCGCGGCGCTCGCAGATGAGCGCGGCCTCTGCGTCTTACAGCCCGAGTCCACGCGGGGCGGTGAGTTCGCCGCTGCGCTTGTTCAGCTCTCGCCTGATGTCCTCGTGGTCGCGAGCTATGGAGAGATCCTCGACGAAGAGGTCCTCGCGGTCCCTCGACTCGCCCCCCTTAACGTCCACGCCTCGCTCCTGCCTAGGCACCGCGGCTCCTCGCCTATCCAGGCCGCGATCCTCGCCGGAGACGAGACGACTGGGGTGAGTGTTCAGCGCATGGTGCTCGCGCTCGACGCTGGAGATGTGCTCTTAGAGCGCGAGCTCTCCATCGGCGAGGAAGAGACCGCCGGAGAGCTGCACGACCGGCTCTCCCTGCTCGCGGGTGAAGCCGCGGTCGCCGCGCTGGAGGTGCTCGCGGGCGATGAGCCGGTGTTCACCCCCCAAGATGAGGACTCCGTCACGATGACGCGTCGTCTGCGCAAGGGAGACGGGCGCCCAGACTTCGCCGCGCTCGACGCTGCTGGCTTCGTTCGTCACGTGAGGGCGATGACGCCTTGGCCTGGGGCGCGCGCGGACCTCTCGCGTGAGGGGGAGGCCGACCTCGGCCTCGCTCTTCATGCTGCGCGGGTCGCTGGGGGTTGCGTCTGGGAGGGCGCGCGGCCCGGTGACCTCCGAGTCGAGGGAGAGCGCCTCTTCCTCGCCCTCTGCGAGGGCTTCGTAGAGCTCCTCCGCGTTCAGCCTGCGGGGAAGCGCCCCATGCAGGCCTCCGACTTCTTGCGCGGCGCCCGGCTCGAGGGCGCTGCCCGCCTTGGAGGTGCGCCTTGCCCCGATTGACTGCTTGGCAGGTCCTGCGCTCGGGCAGCGACGCGCCGCTCAGAGAGGTGACCAAGGCGGCCGAGCGCGCCGAGCTCGAGCCTCGCGACGCAGGACTCCTTCGTCGCTTGGTCGGCACAGAGGTCCGGCGCCGCGCGACTTTAAGGGCGATCCTCGCGCGCGTCGCCAAGGGAAAGCCGAGCGCTGACCTCGCTTGTCATCTCCGCCTAGGCCTCGCCCAGCTCTTCTTCCTAGATCGGGTCCCTGACCACGCCGCGGTAAATGAGACCGTCGACGCGGTCTCGCGAACCCTCGGCCTCTCCAAGGGGAAGTACGCGAACGGAGTCCTGCGCTCGGCGCTGCGGCTCCGCCAAGAGGACCACGTTGGCCTTCCACAGCATGACGTGATCGGCTCCTCCTGGAGGCTCCGCGAGCCCGTCTTCCGAGACCCGGAAGAGCACCGTTATTTGTGGGCCGAAGACGCCCTGAGCGTCCCAGCAAAGCTCGTGAAGGGCTGGGCTGATCGTTGGGGAGACGAGGAGGCCTTCCGGGTGGCGCGCTGGTTCCTGCAAGAGCCCCCTCTCTCCGTGAGGGTCCCCGCCGGCGCTCGGGACGCTGTGACTGAGGAGCTCGTTGGGGTTGGGTGTTCACCGCTCCCTGGGCAACACGAGCGGATCCTCCTCCTCCCTGCGGACCAGACCGGAGCGCTCATCGGATCTGCCGCCTTCCAGGAGGGCCGCGCGGCGGTTCAAGGCGAGGCTGCGCTGCGCGCGGCGGAGCTCGTCGGCGCGACCACGGCTGAGACCGTCTTGGACCTCTGTGCGGCGCCGGGCGGCAAGACGGCTGTCTTGGCAGAGAGCGGCGCCAAGGTGACAGCCTGTGACATCTCAGAGGCTCGCCTCGCCTTGCTCAAAGAAGGGGCGGAGCGCCTGGGTCACGCCGACCTTGTGGAGGTGCTGCTCCTAGCACCCGATGGCCCCGCGCCCGACGGCCCCTTTGACGCGGTGATCGTGGACGCCCCCTGCTCCAACACCGGAGTCTTGGGCGCTCGGCCGGGGGCGCGTTGGCGCTGGGGGCCAGCGACCAAGCGCTCGCTGGAGGAGCTCCAAACCTCTCTGATCGCGCGCGGCGCGAGCGCTGTCCGCCCTGGCGGGCGCCTCGTCTGGTCAACCTGCTCTCTGGAGCCGGGGGAGAACGAGCGCTGCGTGTCCCGGTTTTTGAGCGAGCACAGCGGATGGCGCCTCGACCAAGAGCACCTGACTCTTCCCGGGGCTGAGCACGGCCCTGTCGATGGGGGCTACTCCGCGCGCCTCGTCGCACCCGCAGACTAATCCCGGTTTTCCGTCCTCTTCAGGGGCCCTCTGTGCACTTGCTCTGAGCGAGCGGGTGTGTGACCGCCCCGCCCTGCGCAGCTGCCACGGATTCTTTTCCAACAAACCGCTTCGCCGCGCGCTTTTTTTCTACTCAAGCGGTCGTCGGTTCGAGCCAGCCTGGCTCGCGTCGCTCTTCAACCCCGAATCCATGGAGAACAATGACAAGTTTTTGGCTCGCTGATAGAAACCGCTCCGACGCAGAAGACAGGACGCCCCCGCGCGTCAAAGAGCTGCTGAACAACCTTGAGGACGCGCGGCAAGCGCTCGTCGCCCACCCGGTCTACGCCCGCGTGGACAGCGTCGAGAGCATGCACGTCTTTATGTCTTTCCACATCTGGGCCGTCTGGGACTTCATGTGTCTCTTGAAAGGCCTCCAGGTGAGCATGAGCTGTGTTCAGGTCCCGTGGTTCCCTCAGGGAGACCGCACCTTGCGCCGCCTCGTCAACGAGATCGTCGTCGCAGAGGAGACGGACGAAGATGGGCTAGGCGGCTTCGCCGCACACTTCGAGCTCTACCTCGACTCCATGGATCAGTGCGGCGCTGACTCCGCGAGCGTGCACGCGTTCATTGAAGCCCTGCGAGGGGGCGCCGACGTCACCTCTGCTCTCGACTTAGCCGGCCCCCCTGAGGGAGCGCGGGTCTTCACGAAGGACACGTGTGACATCATCGCCTCGGAGTCCCTCCCTGCGATCGCCGCCGCCTTCACTTTTGGGCGTGAAGACGTCGTCCCCTTGATGTTCCAGGAGATCCTCGACCAAGTTAAGTCTTGTGACCTCGCGAGCTATGACCGCTTCATCTACTACCTCGATCGCCACATCGCCGTCGACACAGATGAGCACGGCCCGATGGCTTTCGAGATGATCAACCTCCTCTGTGGAGACGACGAGGAGAAGTGGGCAGAGGCAGAGGCCTCCGCGCGCCGTCACATCGAGAGCAGGATCCGTCTCTGGGACGGCGCCCTCGAGGCGATCGAGGCGCTGGGTGCGCTGCCGATGCGAAAGACCGCCTGAGCCCAAGAATCGGGCGATCTCTTCGCGTCTTCCTCTCTCGGGCGTATCCTCTGCGGGTCATGCCTGTCAGAAACACCCTGAGCGCTGAAGACCAGGAAGAGCGCCGCCCTCGAGGCTCGCGCGGCAGGAGCACCGGCTTCCCTGTGGGACCCGCCCTCGCGGTCGTCGCGCTGATCGCGCTCGCGTTCTTCGGGACGAAGGCCATCTCGGTGAAGCCCGAGGAGGCGCCCGTGGCGAAGGAGCCTTACGTCCCCTTCGCGGACCTCCCGGATGAGGCCGCGCCAGACCCCTCCGCCCGGGCTGGTGTGCGCTGGGTGGACAACGCCCCCGCAGGCCTCGCGAAGAGCTCTCCGGTCTTCGCTGCTGCGCGCTTGCTCGCGCTAGAAGGAGAGCAGCACCTCGTCGCTGCGCGCGCCGCAGACTCAAAGGGCGACGCCTCGGCGGCTCGCGACCTGCGCAAGCAGGCGCACGCGGCGTACAACAAGGCCTTCGAGGACACCGCCATGTGGGAGATGGAGATTGAGGGCCAGCACAGCGACCGCGACCGGCAGGTAGAGAAGATCAAGAAAGAGCGGTCGCGGTGGATGCAGACGGTCATCGCCCTACACAAGACCACGGGGCGCTAGGGGACCATGGGTGAACGGCGCGCCCTTGTCACTGGAGCCTCCTCTGGCATTGGCGCGGCCACCGCGCGCTTGCTCGCGGCGGAGGGCTACCGTGTCGCGCTCTTGGCCCGCCGGCGGGACAAGCTCGACGCGCTCTTGGGCGAGCTTGAGGGAACAGGCCACCTCGTCTTGCCTTGCGACCTCGCAGACGCGGCGGCGATCGCCTCCTCCTTCGAGATGCTCGGCGGGGCCTTCGGGGGGCTCGACCTCCTCGTTAACAACGCCGGCGTGGGATACCGCGCCCGGGTAGAAGAGCTCGACCCCGCCCTCCTCAACCAGGTCTTCGCCTGCAATGTCCAAGGCCTCCTGCTCGCCTGTCAGGGTGCCCTCCCGCTCTTGCGCAAGGGCGCTCGCCCTGTGGTCGTGAATGTCTCGAGCGTCGTCGGCCGACGCGGCGTCCCTGGCCAAGCCGCCTACTGCGCCAGCAAGGCTGCGGTGACCTCGCTCGGGGAGTCGCTTCGCGTCGAGTGGGCGGGAGAGGGGATCGCGGTCTGCACGCTCAACCCCGCTCTCACCGCGACAGACTTCTTTGAGTCACAGCCGAACCCTTCGGCGTTGCCCGATCCAGACCTCAGCGGCGCGGCTCAGCCTGTCGAGGTCGCGCGCCACATCCTCGCTCTGGATCTCCGCCCAGCGCCAGAGCTCTCGCTCCTCAAGAAATGGCGCTTGCTCGGGGCCCTCTCTGCCTTCGCGCCCCGCTTCGCTGACCGCCTCTTGGTGCGCAGCGTCGGTGGAGAGTGGACCACGCCGAAGCGCTAAGCCCCGCTGCTGCCCCCAAAGACGTCGCGCGCTTGCGCGTCGCCGACGTCAAAGAGCAGCGACCAAGAGTCTCCCTCTCGCGGGTCTCCCTCGGGGAGCGGGGCGCGAGCGAGGTTCTCCTCCAGCCAGCGCCTGTTCCCTCGCACGCTCCCGATGACTGCATAGACCGGGCACCCTGCGTCCTCTGAGAGCGCCTGCAGCGCCTCCTCTGAGGTGATCCCTGGCATCGCGACAACCAGGCCGCCGGCGCTGCGCCAGAGCGGCACGAGCCCCTGGCGGATCAGGGAGGCTCCGTCCAAGCCGTCGGTCGCCGCCGGCGTCGGAGTGCATGCCTCTAGCGGCAAGAAGGGGCGCCCAAACCATCGGCAAGCCCAGCGGGAGAGCTCCCAGTCTCCGACCAGTCCCGACTCGACGATCGCCTCACAGAGCAGCCCGTCGTCTACGCCGCGGGCGAGGAGGGCGTCCAAGACGCCTCTCTCTATGAGCCCGCTCTCTTCGAGTCGCCTAGCTAGCTCCGCGTCGGAGAGCCTCTTCGTGTGTTTCCTGCGCACGTTTTATCTCTGGCCGCCCCCTCTCTGCGGCCTAGCGCAGCCCTACCTGCGCCGAGGTAGCTATCGGCCTCAAGGGCCCCCCAAGAAGAGGCCTCTCGGAAAATTCCGCCGCGGCCCCCCGCGGCTGCCCTATACGTCGAGGTTTGTGACTTCGAGCGCGTGCCGCTCGATGTAGCGGCGCCGGTCTTCGACGCCGTCGCTCATGAGGATGGTGAAGACCTGGTCCGCTGAGATCGCGTCCTCCATCCGCACCCGATAGAGGCACCGGATCGAGGGGTCCATCGTCGACTCCCAGAGCTGGTCTGCGTCCATCTCGCCGAGGCCCTTGTAGCGCTGCACGTCGAGGTCTCCCTGGGCTCCCCGCCGGACGAGCTCTCCGAGCTCGAGCGGGTTCTTCGTTTTGAGGTCCTCTTTCCCTCCGCTGAGGGACCAGTTCCCGCCGCCGTGGAAGCGCAGGCCGGAGACAGCGAGGCGCTCGAGCTGGGACTTGAGCTCTTCGCCGTGGGCGATGCGGCAGGTGTGGACGTGCGCCTTGTCCATGTCGAGCGCCTCGTCTCCGCCGTCATAGATTTGGAGCTTCTTCCCCGTGCCAAGCGCGACGCGCTGGAGCTCGATGAAGTTGTCTCGCTCCTCTCCGCTGTCGAAGAAGTGGTCATCGCCCCCTGCTTGGGCCCAGTGAGTCGGGAGCTCCCCCCCGTCCCAAGACTGGAGCATCGAGGAGAAGGGCACGAGCGCCCAGCCCGGGGTCGCTCTCTGCATCGACTCTTCGAGAGCGCGCAGGTTGTCACAGAGCTCCTTCAGCTCAGCCCCAGTCCAGGAGCGCTCGTCGTCACCGTCCTGGGTGATCGTGAGTGAGCCGATCCCCCTGTCGACCAAGATCTCGCGGAGCTCTGCGTCAGAGGTGATGTATCGCTCCTTCTTCTTGTGCCGCACCTTGTAGAGCGGCGGCTGCGCGATGTAGAGGTGCCCGCGCTCGATGAGCTCGCGCATGTGGCGGAAGAAGAACGTCAGGAGGAGCGTTCGGATGTGGGACCCGTCGACGTCGGCGTCCGTCATGATGATGACCTTGCCGTAGCGCAGCTTCTCTGCGTCGAACTCGTCCGCGATGCCGCAGCCGAGCGCCGAGATGATCAGCTGGATCTCAGAGTGGGCGAGCATCTTGTCGAGGCGCGCCTTCTCGACGTTCAGGATCTTTCCCTTCAGCGGCAGGATGGCCTGGAAGACGCGGTCTCGCCCCATCTTCGCGGAGCCTCCGGCGGAGTCACCCTCAACAAGGAACACCTCGGACTCCCCCTTGTCCTTTGTCTGGCAGTCGGCGAGCTTCCCGGGCAGGTTGCCGCTCGCGAGGGCTGACTTCCTGCGCACGAGCTCTCGCGCCTTGCGGGCAGCTTCGCGGGCCTGCATCGCGCGCATCGCCTTGTTGACGACAGCCTTCGCCACCGCGGGCGTCTCCTGGAGGTAGACCCCCAGGCACTCGTTGAGCATCGTCGCCACGACGCCGTCCGCCTCGCGGTTGCCGAGCTTGTCTTTCGTCTGCCCTTCGAACTGCGGGTTGGGGAGCTTGACGGAGACGATCGCCGTGAGCCCTTCGCGGAAGTCGTCGCCCGTGAGCGGCTTGTCGTTCTCCTTCACGAGCTTGGCGGTCTTCGCGTAGTGGTTCAGGGTCCGGGTCAGCGCAGACCGGAAGCCTGAGAGGTGGGTCCCGCCGCCGTGCGTGTTGATGTTGTTCGCGAAGGTGAAGACGTTGTCCTGATATGCGTCCGTGTATTGGAGCGCGATCTCGACCTCGTATTCGGCGCCGCCGTCCCTCTCTGGAGCGTTGAGCTTCTTAGAGAAGTGGAGGATGTCTTCGTGTAGAGGCGTCTTGTTCGCGTTCAGGTGCTTGACGAAGGAGAGCAGCCCCTCGGGAAACTCAAAGCGCTCGTGTGTCTCGGTGCGCTCGTCAACGAGGTCGATCGCGACCCCTCGCGTCCCCATGAGGTAGGAGGTCTCCCGCAGCCGCCTCGAGACGATGTCGTAGTCGATCTCGGTCGTGGTGAAGATGGTCTCGTCTGGCCAGTAGCGGACCATCGTTCCCGTCTTCTCTGTGTCGCCGACGACCTTCAGCTCGTCCTCGGTGATCCCCCGGCGAAAGCTCATCAGGTGCTCCTTGCCGTTCTGGCGCACCGTCACCTCGAGCTTGGTGCTGAGCGCGTTCACGCAGGAGACGCCGACGCCGTGCAGGCCGCCAGAGACCTTGTACGCGTCGCTGTCAAACTTACCGCCGGCGTGGAGCTTGGTCAGGACGACCTCGACCGCTGGCTTGCCCTCGCCTTCGATGATGCCCGTCGGGATGCCGCGGCCGTCGTCAGAGACCGAGACTGATCCGTCCTCGTGGATGCGCACGGAGATCAGGTTCGCGTGTCCGGCGAGGGCCTCGTCGATGGAGTTGTCCACGACCTCCCAGATCAGGTGGTGCAGTCCGCGAACGTCGGTGTCGCCGATGTACATCGCAGGCCGCACGCGGACGGGCTCGAGGCCCTCCAGGACGGTGATGGCGTCTGCGTTGTAGTCGCCCTTCTGGACGTCGGGCTTGGCTTCTTCGGTCATGATTGGGTTCCGATTCGAAAGGTGACTCTCTGGATCTTCTCTGACCCAAGTCTTCGGTTGGCCTCTTGGCGAAGCTCTTCGCCGAGGAAGCCTTTGAGCTCTTGGAGGTGGGCCGAGGAGCACGCCTCAACGACCAGCTCTCCAGCCTGGAAGCGAACAGCGGGGGCTCCGACTCCAAGGGTCGCTGTCGCCGCGTCATTCCACGCCGCGAAGACACCCCCGGCTTTCTCCCTCGCTGCTAGGCCGCTCGTGTGCAGGAACTTCTGCACCGCGTCCTTGAGGGAGACCGCCCCGCCTTTGCGCTTCTCTTCGTTCACGTTCCTGCGTTCCTCGGGTCAGGCGCTCAGGCTTCGACGGTGATCGGCATGACCACGTAGATGTAGTTCTCGCCGAGGCGGAACTTGCCCGGGCTGGTGCGCTCACTGAACTCAAGGGTCACGAGGTCCGCCTCGCAGTTCTTCAGCCCTTCGAGGACGTAGTCGGGGTTGAAGGCGATCTCGGTCTTCGCGCCTTTAAACGAGGCCTCCATCTGAGCGTGGGCTTCGCCTCGGCCAGCAGAGCGGCCGAAGAACTCGACCTCTCCTTTCTTGATGTCCAGGCGCACCGCGCGGGCGTCGTCTCCGGTGACGTTCGAGACCAGGCGCAGCTTGCGGCTGAACATGTCAGCGTTGACCTCGACGTGGTTCTTCGTCTCTTCGGGGATGACCGCGCTATATCGCGGGTACTCACCGTCGATCAGGCGCGCGAAGACCTCTGCGTTCGGTGTCTTCATGCCGACCTGGTTTGAGCTGAACTGCAAGGAGACTTGATCCAGCGGGTCTGAGATGACCCGGCAAAAGAGCTGCATCCCCTTGGTGGGGATGATCGAGGGCTCTTTGGAGTCTTTCTTCACGTCGACGGGGGTCGACGCTAGGGCGAGGCGCCTTCCGTCTGTCGCCACCATTCGGAGCTCGCCGCCCTGGACCTCGGTGAGGATCCCGTGCATCGCATAGCGTCCACCCTCTCGGGCCGCGGCGAAGGCGGTCTGCCCAACGAGCCTCGTGAGGTTGCCCCCCTGGATCGCGAAGGCGCCGTCGGTGTCGAAGCGGCTTATGACCGGGTACTCGTCGGGGTCAACGGTCACGAGCTCACAGCTGTCGTCTCCTCCCTGGATAGTGATGTTCTCGTCATCTCCAAGCTCCATCGTGACCGTCTCGCTGGAGAGGTCCCGGATGAAGTCGAGCGCGACGCGGGCAGGGATGATAGCGGTCCCAGGTTCTGAGACCTCAACGTCTGCGATCGTGTATCGAAGGGAGACCTCAAGGTCTGTTCCGAGGAGCTCAAGGCCAGCGTCCGTCGCGACCAGGCAGACGTTCTCGAGGACGGGCTTCGTGCTCTTGGCCGGGATGACGCCGTTCGCGACGGCGAGGCCTTCACGTAGTTTCTCGCGGTTGCAGAGTACCTTCATGTTGATTCAGTCTTGGTTGTAGTGGTGAGCAGGTGAGAGCGGGAGTGAGCGGTGCTTTGGCGCGCTGGGGATAACTCTTCTTCCTCTAAAGAAAGAAAGAATCATCTCAGTAATAAGGGGGCGCTGATTTTGTGGAGAACCTGGGGGATGAGAGACGCAAGAGTGCGCGAAAGCAGAACTTGCGTTGATCAAGCGGAAGTGCAGAACGGCGAGGAGGCTGTGGAAGAGCGGTGGAGAGAGGCGGGGTTATTCACAGTTGTTATGGGCCACAGAGGAGGCCGCGCAGGGCGTGTGGAATGAGGCGACGTTCTCCACGGTGGGCGGACGCAGGAGCACGGGATCTCCGCGGGTTTTGCCGCAGGTCTGCCGTACTTTTCCACGCCGCATCCACAACTCGAAGCCGAGCTGAGAGTGGCCGAACCCCCTTCCTCTGCGCGCCCCAAGAGGCGCTTCAAGGGAGGCCTCCATTCTACGCGAATTGAGGGGGCGAGGAAACGCGCTAAACGCCTCAGAGGGCGTGAAAAACGGCAACTTTGAGGCGCTCCCCGGGGGAGGGGCTGGGGGCCTCTAAGGGCGCCCAGGGGGGCCTCAGAGCGGGCGCTCGCCGAGCCGCTCAAGGAGCCTCGAGAGGAGGTCTGCCGTCGCGGGTTCGCGCTCGAGGAGACCGGAGATTTTAGTCACCGCGTAGAGCACGGTGGAGTGGTCCCTGCCGCCGAAGAAGCCGCCGACCTCCTCGAGAGAGTGGCGGGTGATCCTCCGCGCGAGGAACATCGCGACCTGCCTGGGGAAGGCGATTGTCGCGGTGCGCCGGCGGGACTGGAGGTCCGAGAGCTTCACGGAGAACTCGTCGGTGACGACCGAGACGATGTCATCAAGGGTCGGCCCGCCGCGGCGGACAGAGAAGACGTCCCGCAGGGCGACGTGGGCTAAATCGGTAGAGACGGCCTCTCCAGAGAGGTCTGCGTAGCCAAAGAGCTTGGTGACGGCGCCCTCAAGCTCTCGGATGTTGTTATCAATCCGCTCAGCGAGGAGCCCAGCGACTTCTGCGGGGAGGTTCCGCCCGCGCTCGCGGGCCTTGCGCTTCAAAATCGCGACGCGGGTCTCGTAGCAGGGCGCCTCTAGTTCGGTCACCAGGCCCCATTTAAAGCGGCTGACGAGCCGCTCTTGGAGGGTTGGGATGTCCTTGGGCGGAGAATCCGAGGAGAGGACGATCTGCTTGCCGGCGTTGTAGAGCGTGTTGAAGGTGTGGAAGAACTCCTCTTGGGTGCGCTCTTTGTTTGCCAAGAGGTGGATGTCGTCGACGACGAGCACGTCCACGCCGCGGTACTTGTTCCGGAAGGCCTGCAGGTCGCCGTTCTCAAGCGCGCCGATGAAGTGGTTCACAAAGGTCTCGCAAGAGAGGTAGAGGATGCGGACGCCCTCCCAGTTCTCAAGCAGCGAGAAGCACAGAGACTGGAGCAGGTGGGTCTTACCCAGGCCGACGTTCCCGTGGAGGAAGAGCGGGTTGTAGGCGGCGCCGGGAGACTCGGCCGCCCCGACAGAGGCGGCGTGAGCGAAGCGGTTGCAGGGACCCACGACGAAGTTCTCAAAGGTGTACTTCGCGTTGAGCCCGACGTCGGAGCCGCGGACGAGCGCGTTCGAGAAGTCGAGCGACCCTTGCGGGCCGGGACCAGCGCCTTGCTGGACGAGGGCGGGGGGAGCGCTTCGCTCGGCGACGGGGGCCTCAGGCTCTTCGTGTTCGCGGGGCGGCAAGGCGAGCTCGGGGTCTATGCGAAGCTCGACGGCAACAGCTCGACCGAGCGAGGCCTGCACAGACTCTTCGATGACACCGCGGTGGTAGCGCTCGAGCCAGTCGCGCGCGAACGCGTTCTGAACGGCGATCGCAGCGGCGCCCTCTCGAAGTTCGACGAGGGCTGCGCGACGGAACCAGGTCTCGAAGAGCTCCGGTTGAATGCGGCTGCGGATCTCTGCGCAGATCGCGTCCCAAGCTGACGCGAGCTCTGCGGGGTCTTGGGCGGAGAGGGGCGCGGGCTCAGCGTCTTCGGGCGAGGGCGCGATCGCCGGGGAGGTGCGGCTAAGATCAACCCCCTGCGCGGGCGCCTCTTCGGCGGCTTTCGGGGATTGATCGGTCTCGCGCATCTGGGCTCCTCATTAGGGTCCCGATCGCCACAGCGACACTCCCACCGCTTCGTCGAGACCTAAGGGCCGTTCAGTGTGGGGAGCGCCGCTCAACCGGCGCGCTGGGGACGTAGCCGGGCGGTGAGCGGGGGGATCATTATTCCCGCTTCTCGGACGCCGTCAACGGCGGACGCCAGAACTCTTCACAACACAGACAGAAAAATTAAGGGTTCGAACACAGGTCGAGTCCTACTCACAGGTTATCCCCAGTGTGTGGATCGCCGAGCGAACCTCTTCTCTTGTCGTCGTTCGGCCGAGCGACAAGCGAAGGGCCGCTCGGGCGTCCGCTTCGTCATGACCGAGGGCGAGGAGGACCGGGGAAGGTTCGATGGAGCCGGAAGAGCACGCGCTCCCGGCGCTCACCTCAAGGCCCGCGAGATCGAGGCGGGGCACGAGGACCCGTCCGTCGGCCTCGGGCAGGAGAACGCAAAGAGTGTTCGGGAGACGGGCCTCGCTCTGGACCGGCGGGCCGACGAGGCGTGCGCCGGGGAGCGCCCCTTCGATGCCGGCCCACAGCTCCTCTGTGAGGGCGCGAGTTCGGGCGGCGTAGTCGGCCTGTTCCGCCACGGCCAGCTCGATCGCCACGGCCGCCGCAGCGATCGAGGGGAGGTTCTCTGTTCCGGAGCGCAGGCCGCCTTCCTGTCCTCCACCCACCATCCGGGGGGTGAACGGGAGGGATTTGGCGCACCAAAGGACCCCAACACCCAAAGGGCCCCCGACCTTGTGAGACGAGAAGGAGGCGAGGTCCAAGCCCAGCGCCCTCGGCCGCACCGGGACCTTGCCCAGCATCTGAACGCAGTCCGCGTGCCAGGCGAGCGGGGCCTCATGAGAGGCCGAGTCGAGCGCAGAGCGGATCTTTGAGAAGGGCGCGACGGCCCCGAGCTCGTTGTTTGCGCCGACGCAGGACAGCAGGCCCTTCGGGCTGTCTTTGAGCGCGGCCTCTAGCGCGGGCACATCAAGGCGCCCCTCTGGGTCGACAGAGACGATCCGAACGTCTCGGCCCGCAGAGCGCAGGACCTCGCCGGCTTCGCGCACAGAGGAGTGCTCCGCGGCGCTGATGACGAGCGCGCCATCAGGGGGCAGCGCGCCGAAGAGCGCGGCGTTGTTCGCCTCCGTTCCGCCCGAGGTGAAGACGAGCTCTTGCCCATCTACCCCCAAGGCCGCGGCGACCCGCTCGCGCGCGTCGTCGAGCTCTGCGCGGGCGGCGCGGCCGGAGGTGTGGACGCTAGAGGGGTTTCCCCCGAGGGCGTCGAGGGAGCGCATGAGCTCTGCGCGGGCCTCGGGCCGCAAAGGGGTCGTCGCGTTGTGGTCGAGGTGAACCCGGCTCACGAGCTTGCGCCTTCTTGGAGGAGGCGGGCGTAAAGGGCCTCATAGCGGGCGACGACCGCGTCTAGGGAGAAGCGCTCCACGGCTGTTTCGCGGGCGGCGGCCCCGCGAGCAGCGCGAGCTTCGGGGTCTCCGAGGGCCTCCCTGATGGCCGAGACGTAGGCCTCGCGGTCTTCCGGGGCAGAGAGCCAGCCGGTGATCCCATCGCTCACCACCTCCGGGATCCCCCCCACCCGGGGCGCGACCACAGGGACTCCGCAGGCCATCGCCTCGAGGGCAGAGAGCCCGAAAGACTCCTCGGTGCTCGCGAGCAAGAAGACGTCGGCGTCGGTGAGGAGGCAAGGGAGGACGTCTCGCTCTCCGAGGAAAGAGATGCGATCCGCCGCCCCGAGGTCGCGAGCGCGGGAGACCGCGAGGTCTCGTTCCGGGCCGTCACCGATGAGGACGAGGCGCGCGCCTGTCTCCTCGGAGGCCTCGACGAAGGCCTCGACGAGCCAAGGGACTCGCTTCACCGGGCGGAAGTTGGAGACGTGGATCGCTCGGGGGGGGCCGCTGTGCGGCGCGGCCTGCGAGGGGCAAAAGTCGTCCGAGTTCACAAAGTTAGGGACGACCTCGACGTCAGGGCGCGCTCCGTCAGGGCGGGGGTAGAAGGCCTCGATGCTTCGCAGCGCGAGGTCCTCGCTCACCGCGGTCACTGCGTGGCTCGCCTCGAGGGCGTAGCGCAGGAGCGGCCGGTAGCTGGGCTGTCGGCCGACGAGGGTGATGTCTGTGCCGTGCAAGGTCGTGACGACCCGCGGAGAGGGGCCGGGGCGCACGCCGCCGGCTGCGTGTCCGGCGAGGACCGCGCTCATCGCGTGCGGGAGCGCGTAGTGCGCGTGGACAATGTCCAGCCCCTCAGCCTCGTGAACGTTCAAGACCGCTGACGTGATCGCCATGTCGTGGGGCGGCGCCTCGAACAAGGGATAGGGCGCACCTTGGGCGACGTGAACATCGACAGAGCCGGAGGAGCGCGCTAGGCGCGGCGGCACGGCGTAGCTGAAGAGGTGGACGCGGTGACCGCGGTCCGCCAAGGCGAGGGCGAGCTCGCTCGCGACGACGCCAGAGCCTCCGTAGGTAGGGTGGCAGAGGACGCCGATCCCCAGGGAGCCGGCTTCGAGGTCGCCGTCAGGGGGAGCCACGGGCTACTCCGTCTCTGCGGGGGCCTTAAAGACCTCGATCGGCAGAGGCGGCAGCTCCTCTGCGCGGACGGCTCCGCCAGCCTCCTCTCCTGCGGCGGGGGGCGCGGGGGTCAGCTCGACGACCGCCTCTTGCGCGGCGGCCGCCCGGGCCTCTTTCACCAAGACCTCGATGCTCTTCGCCTCAGGGAGGCCGGCGAGGTCGGGGTCTCGCGACTCCTGCGCGATCACCTCTTGGGCGAGCTTGCGGTAGTCGAGGGAGCCGTTGGAGCTCGGCGCGTATTCGAGGACGTGCTGGCCGAAGCTGGGCGCCTCAGCGAGCTTCACGTTGGCGCGGATCGCGGTCTTGAAGACCTCTCCGGGGAAGTAGCGCCGGATCTCCGCGAGGACCTCACGGGCCAAGCGCAGGCGCGAGTCGTAGAGACACGGGATGATCCCAGAGATCGCGAGGTCGGGGTTCATGCGCTTGCGGATGAGTTGGACGACGTCGACGAGCTTGCTCATTCCCTGCAGCGCGAGGAACTCAGTCTGGACGACGAGCTGGACCTCACGCGCGGCGGCTAGGCCGTTGATGCTCAGGAGGCCGAGGCTGGGAGGACAGTCGAAGAGCACGTAGTCGGCGGGGGCGTCGCCTTCACCACACCAGGTGTCGAGGGCGTCTTGAAGCAAGGTCTCGCGACCGATGGCGCTCGCTAGCTCGAGCTCGGCGCCGGAGAGGTCGATGTTGCTCGGGACGACGGAGAGGCGAGGCGTCGAGGTCTCGCAGAGGGCGTCCGCGAAGGCGCCCTCACCGATGAGGACGGTGTAGATCGAGGGTGATCCACAGGGGGCCTCGAGCCCGAGGTGGGTCGTGAGGTTTCCCTGTGCGTCGAGGTCGACGAGCACGACGCGTCGGCCTTGCTCGGCCAGGGCGGCGCCGAGGTTGGCTGCGGTGGTGGTCTTTCCGACCCCGCCCTTTTGGTTGATGACGGCGATACGGCGCATGGCGGAGGTGGCGGTCCGACCGTCACGGTGTGTGGAGCACGCGCGTGCGACCCAGTGAAGGGTCGGGGGAGGGGTCGGCCGCCGCCCGCAGTCTAGCGAGAAAAGGGGCCAAGAGTCCCGCGAACGGCGCTCATTCCGAGCCGCTCGTTTAGGCGAGCAGCGGATCGAAGGCGGGGAGCGGGCCCCGATGCAGGAGCGGCTCTCCATACCTGAGGCCCGCGCGCTCTCCGAAAAAGCGCGCCTTGGTCTCCATGCGCTGGAGGATGTCTGCTCCAAAGAGGAGGTGCCCCCCTTCGTCGGACTCGTCCAGAGGGGCCAACTGGGAGCCATAAGCCTGGACCAGGGCGATCTTCTGCTCCCAGACGGGCTCGATGTCGACCACGAAGGTCGGGTCGAAGGGGACGTGACCTAGGAACTCGTAGATCCTCTTGGGCCGATGGGCCGGCGCGTCCCCAGCCTGTTCGGCGAGGCGTCCGAGCCCGGCTAGATACCAGGCCTCTCGGGCGAGCTTTCCTGAGGCAGCGTGGTCTGGGTGATGGTCCTCCGTGTGGTGGCAGAGGACGACGTCAGGCGCGTGCTCTCGGATGATCGCGGCGAGGCGCTCGCGCAGCTCGGGCGTGACCACGACGCGCCCGTCGCCAGCGTCGAGGTTGTGGCGCATGGAGAGGCCGAGGAGTTCGCTCGCTGCGGCGGCCTCGCGAGCGCGATCTTCTGCCGTCCCGCGGGTGCCGAGCTCACCTCTTGTCACGTCAACGACGCCGACCTTCTTCCCAGCTTGGGCGAGCTTCAAGAGCGTCCCCCCCACCGAGATCTCGGCGTCGTCGGGGTGCGCCGCGATGACCAAACAATCGAGCTTCATGCTTTGAGCCTACCCGGAGGAGAGGGAGAGGTGTGTTTCATGCCTTGGGGGGTTCTTCCAGGGCGCAGTGGACGTGTTCTGGTGCGAAGGGGTCGAGCTCTTCCAGGAGTCCCCCGAGCCAGTCGAAGCCGAACTTGGCGACAAAAGGAAGCGGCCCGAGGGCGCGATCTTGGGGGTTTCCGCGCGGAGAGAGCGTGTGGTTAGCGCGCCGCTCGTGACGCCTGCCATGGCCAGACTGGTTGGCGTGAGCGCGCGCCGCCTTCTTGGCGATCTTCTCCACCTTGTCCCGCACCTGGCCGGCGGCCCGCTCAAGACTGGCGACGAGCCGGGGGTCGAGCTCGTTGAGCGCAGCCTTTTGGTCGAGGGGATCCGCCCGGGTCTTCTTGGCCAAGGCCTGGAGGTCATCGAGCACCGCGGGCCGCTCGCCTCCCTCTTCTGTGGACTGCCACC
>PVBE010103180.1_pt1 | contig 56430 bp, 30 predicted proteins | sample 1631181 | NCBI WGS metagenome assembly PVBE01 (sample SAMN08397723, study PRJNA350692) | Marine metagenome, whole genome shotgun sequencing project. | isolation source: water | place: Pacific Ocean | collected 2012-04
CCAGGCTCAACGGCTCCTGTTGGCTTTCACCCATGCGGTGCCTCCGGCGATCATTGCTGCGATGCCCGCTGCGATGCTCTGAGGCCAGTTTCTTGGCACCTCTACCGAAAACCTCCCTGCTCATATGGGCAATGCGGGTGAAGAGCTTCTCATCCAGCACGTCTTTGAGGCTCCGGCCCCAGACTGCGGTGAGCGCTTGGGCGAAGCGCCAGTAGCCTCCGCTGCTGTAATGGTGGAGGCTGCCCGGCGCGGTGTGGGCGTAGTTATCGTGGTCGGGATCGTTGGTGCAGTCTGACCAGTCGGGAGCGGGCTGGCCGTAGTTCTGGCCAAACTTCCACGACCACCCGTTCGTGATAGGGAAGCCGCCCCAGTGGTCGCTGAGGTGCTGGAAGGTCAGCGTCTGGTGATGGCCTTCATTCAGGTACTTATGGGGGGCGTTCAGCTCGCCTTCGCCCGTCCAGTACTTGCTGATGAGGTCATCCGCGCTCTCGATGATGCCGTGGTCTACCGCAAGTTGCAGACAGGCGATGCTGAAGGTCTTCCCCAGCGACGCCGTCTGGTATCTGTAATCGGGGTCACCGAAAGTCTGCACGAGATAGCCGCCACGCGTGATGGCGACGCCCCACTTGTTGTCCGTATGGTCCTCTCCCTGGAACGCCGCGCCGCTGGCCTTCTCCGTCGCCGCTGCGAGCCACCGATCCCAGGCCGCTAGGTCGGTGACGCCCGCTTCCTCGGGCGTGAGAGTCTGCCATTCCTCACCCGGGTAGACGACCCAGTCGGGGACCTGTGCCGCCACGCCGGATGCCGCGCAGACGATGCACAGCGCGACCATGCCCATGGCCAATGCGGCGCTCATCTCAAGCCTCCCGTGACGCGAGTTCAGGTACTCCTCACCACCGAGGTCGCCGTTACGGGGCCTCGGTCGGTGGGGACGGCGGCACCCAACTCCGAAGGGCGCCGGACACCTCGTCGATCTGACGCGTGACGGGGCGATAGTCTGGCGCCTCACCCATCAGCGGGCAGATGGCCCCGCCCTCGGAGTGCTCATTCCAGCCATACATGATGACCGAGTTGGCCTCGCACTTCGCGGGGTGCTCGACCACATAGTCCAGTCCCGCCGTCACGTGCCGCGCCAGGTCCCCGGGCAGTGGCTCGGCCCAGTCCCAGGCGGGGAAGATCTCAGGGTTCTTCTCCGCCCGCGGCATCCAATCCGCTCCCGACATCAGTATCGGCACGACCCTCAGGTCCGCGTCACCGAACACGCCATCGAGCACGGTGCGGCGGATAGCGGGCCACAGGTCGGCGTAGGGAATCGGCTCGGTGGCCTCTGGGACACCGTACCGGTAGTGGTACAACGTGACCGCGTCGAGCAGGCCTTCAGCGACGAGTTCACGCCACACGTCGAGGCCGCTATTCACCATCCCGACGATGTAGGGATTGCCGACACCGGATTGTTGCAGTCGGTTGCGGAGGTGGTCGAAAGCTCCCCGTATCAGCGCGAGGGGAGCGGGCTCCTTCCGCTGGCCCTCGCCTAGCAGGCTCGGCTGGTAGACGTATAACAACGGCCTGCCCCCGAGCACGCGCTGATACGTCGGCTCGAGCATCAACTCGACGTACTCGTCGACATATTGGCGCCAGTCGTCGAGGACCTCCGCCTCGGTATGAATCACCGAGGCCGGCTCCCAGAACTCGGTGCTGCCCATTCCCGCGGCATTGGCGATGAGGCAGAAGCCGACTTGCGTCTTCAGCGGGCTCCGCAGGTAGGCCTCAAGGCCGTCGCGCAATGCGCGGCGGACCGTCTGATGGCGGCCGTGGTGACCGAATGCCCAGTAGTCAATGCCACCGGAGGCAGCGAAGGCGATCTCCGCGTCGGTTGCCTCCTGAATGGGCTCGGGCAAGTACTCGGGGTTGAACGCCAGCGGGGCCTCCGGGTCGCCCGTGCGCCGGACGAAGAACGGCGCGCGCCAGTGGTACTTCTCCGGCTTGAGGAAGCCAAACTCCTGCTTCTGAGTGGTGTAAGGGTGGCCGCTATACATGTCCCAACGGATGACCCCAAGCAGTGGGCGGGAGGGCTGGCTCGCCTCGATCACCTCCGGGGCCTCCTGACTGGTGGCCGCGGATGCGAGAGCCAATAGGCAAGCGGCGGCAAATGCGGCGCCCATCTCAGCCCTCCTGGGATGCGAGTTCGTTCAGGTACTGCTCGACATTCGTGTACCCATCGCCATCGAGGTCGCCGTTGCGATCATCGGGATCATTCGGATTGAGGCCATGGTCCTGTTCCCACGCATCCGGCATGCCGTCGTGATCCGAGTCAGTCGGCGGCTCGGACGACCGCAACTCGGGGTGGTCGCTGCCCTTCCCTACCTCGCCCGTACCCGCTGTGACCTCGTCCGCGATCCGTTGATCGACGGCGTCGCGTCGGGGCCGGGTAGCCCCCGCGTTCCGGAGCACGAGGTCAAGCAACTCATCCATCAGTGTGGCCGTGATCGGCGGCGTATCGAAGGGCCCCTTCGCCTGATATCGCGCCTCGTCGGCCGGACCGTAGTCCGGCTTGTCGTCGGTCTCTCGAACTCCGACCGCCCAGCCGTCGCCCGTGCCGTCCGGGCACGCGGGCGTCGTGTTCCCCTCGATGTAAAGCCGCGCGGCGCCTTTCACCCACACGACATTGTCATCTCGCGGATTACCATCCGGGCCCTTGAGATAGATGTTGTCGACGAAGTTCACCTCGGGCCCGTGGGCTTCCTCGAACTCGCCATGCGTGGTGAACTGAGCGTAGTTGTTGTTCCAGTTGTAGACCACGTTGTTGCGGAAGTCGAACCGCGAGACGGGCTTGGATAGGGGGTTATTGAAAATGAGGGCCGGGTTGCGCCCGCCGTTGTGAGCGAACAGGCAGTGATGCACCGAGGCGGTGAGCGTCCGCGAGTTGCCCCACCCGCCGATCAGCATTCCCATGCTGTGCGGGCCTTTAGGATGGCCCCCCTGCAGCCCTTCGGCGAAGATGCACCATTGGTATGTAACGTCACTGACTTCGGAGTAGGCCTCGCCATTCTCGTCGGCCGCCCACATCACCGAGCAGTGGTCGATGACCACGTTGTAGGTGTGCTTGCCACCGCCGCCGTAGACGAGTATCCCGTCGATCTGTCCGCCGTTGTCCGCGGTCAGAGCGCCCGAACCAGGGCGCGCGCGGATATGTCGGATGATGGCATCGTGGCCGCCGTAGGCCACGGCGATCGTCCAGTTCTTCAGTTGGATGCCGTCACCCGGCGCCGTCTGCCCCGCGACCGTGACGTAGCTGTTGGCCTCGCGTATCGTAATGTTGGCCGAGAGTTCAATGGTCCCGCTCACGCGGAACACGACGATCCGAGGCCCCGTCTCGACCTCGCAAGCCTGCCGCAGGCTGCCCGGCCCCGAGTCGTTGACGTTCGTGACCTCGATGACGCGCCCACCTCGCCCCCCGGGCGTCTCGGTCCCATAGCCTTCGGCGCCGGGGAAGGCCGGGATGGCATGTGTGGGCGGGCACATCGCGCCCAAGATCGTCAGGATGACGACCACGCCGATCAATGGCATTCTCATGAAGCACTCCCGTTGGCTTGGTGGCTCTCAGGCTGTGGAATCTCGCCGTCGGCCGGTTCGAACACGGTCGCGCGCTACTTGTACATCGCCCTTCCTGCCCGTCAGTTCCGTTCGCGAGCCCCGAGTGAAGCGAGTCTATCCGCCCGTGGTATCTATCTCTAGCGTGCCGCCCAGCATCCGCCCCGGCAGGTACAGGCTGATGTCAGCCCGCCGGCCCTTGATCGGCAGATTCGGCCACGCGTTCAGCGGCAGGATGATCTCCGCCGCCCCATCCTCACCGACACGCACGGGAATCGCCTGCACGCGCTCGCGGTCGAAGAAGTAAGTGCCGGATGCGGACCATTCGCCTTCAACGGGCCCGGCGATCTCGGCGACAAAGCGCGCCCGGTACGGCTCCCCGTCGGCCGCCGGATCCAGTAGCTCCGCAGTGATCCGTTCAGCGATCTCGGCCCGGAACTCAGTCTCCTCGCCAGTGAACTCGATGAACGTGGGCAGATAGCCCACGACGGGCGCGCCCAGCTCCGCGCCGTAGGCGTCCCATGCCCTTGCCCCCCCGCGAATCGAGACGGCGGCTGGAGCCGTCCTCCGTCCAAGCGATGAGCAGCTTGCGCTCGTCCTTGGCGAACAGATGACCCTCCATGCCCTCGGGCATGGTCGCCTCACCAACGGGCTTCGCGTCTCCGATGAGCGCGTTCATGGTCGCTATCGAGACACCATGCGGCGTCAGCGAGCCGTCGTGCTCCCAGATGCTCATGTAACGCAAGCCCGGCGGCGGCCCGGGATAGCGCCCGTCGTAGCGCAGCCACTTCTCCGCGCGCCCCCACGACAGAGACCTGACCGCCCAGATGTCATACTTGCGCGTGTTGATGGCGGTCACGGCCCACGGCGCGACGCGGGTCGCGTCGATCGAGGCATGTGGCGTGGCCAGCTTCGCGACGGGGGCGAAGTCAACCGTCCAGATAGGCTTGCCCGCATCGGCGGCCCCAGCGCTGAGGTGCTGGCCTTTCGCCCTGTCGAAGCGGCCGGTATAGGTATACGCCGCATCGTAGTCATCCGGCGTCAGCAACGCCCACACCTTGTCATGCCAGCCAGTCGAGGTCCCCGTATGGGCAAAGACGACGCAGTCCGGGTCGGCTCTCTTCGCCGCGCGACGAGCGGCCCGCAGGAGCTTGGCGTAGTCCTCGGGCGAGTAGCTGTTCGTGCCGCCGTCGGGCTCGTCTATGATCAGCCAATGCCCAACGTAATCGCGGTAGTGCTCGACGAGAGCGAAGCAGAACTCCTCCCACTCGGCCAGGGCAAAGTACCCCATCGGGTGCTTGATCCACTCGCCTTCGCCAGGTTCATCCTGGATGCACCACTTGGGCATGTTGCTGCGATTGGTATTGATGTTCGCGCAGATCCGGATGCCGTATTTGCGCGCGAGGTCGATGTCGTCATCGTGGAAGACGAACGCGTCGTCATCCGGCTCGACGTTCGTCCACTCGGCGAAGTGCCCGCCGCTGGAGAGCGTGTTCGTCCAGACCATGCCAGCGTTCGCCATCGCCGCAAAGCACTGCTCGGAATGGGACGCGTAGAGCCCAACGGTCTCGGCGCTGGCTCCCCGCGTGCTCGGGATCACCGAGTAGCAGAGCTGTCCTGAGTAAAAGGGCAATCCTTCCACCTGTACCGTGTACGCAACTCGATAAGCGCCGGTCGGGTGCGGGCCATTCACCAGCCCGCGGCGGTCCGTGGAGGCCTCTGACGCGGTGATGGTCTCCTCGCCTGTCTCAACGATCCGCCCCGTCGCGTCGTGGACCACGTGCTGCAGCACCACGTCGGCATCTCGGTCGGCGCCACGCATCTCCCAGGTCAACGACACGTCATCACCTTCACGCCAGACGTGACCTGCTCGTCCGCCCGCACTCAAGCCCACGTCAACGCCCGCCCGTGGCGCGTAGTCAGTCAAACCGCCGCGCTCAAGCTGCGCCGCGTCCAGGCAGACCTCCCGCGGACCATCGGCCGACAGGGTCACGTAGAAGCTGTCGATCTCCTCGAGCGCGTCGATGGTCGCCGAGACACGCTGCCAGTCGTCCGAGCCATTCAACTCGAAGCTCTGCTGCTTGCCTTTGACACCGATTGCTCCCGTGACGGGACCATCCACGCGCGCGTAGATCGAGGCCGTGTAGGTCGCTCCCGCCTCGAGCATGAAGGGAGATGAGTAGATGCCGTCATACGTGAACCAGCGGCCCGTGAGTGCCCGCCGTTTGTCGCGGAGCATTCCCGGCCTCAGGCAGCGGTCGCTCTCGAAGGGGTTCTCGTTGCTCAGGCGCTCATCGGTAAGCGCCCACTGGCTCTGATAACCGGCCCGTCAGCCGTTGGTGGGTGCCACCTCGAAACCCGAATTCAGCAGCATGTTCCCCTCGGTTTCCGGGCGTGCGGTCTGCTCGGCGGGGGGCTGGTCACGCTCGACCAAGCGCGTCCGCCCTCTGGCGAAATACGTACCGTCTTCCGGGTCGTTCGACACCAGAATCGAGTCGATGATGATCCGGCCACCCATCGGTGACGCCGCCTCGACCTCGATATGCCGGGCGGGGTCGACGGTCTCCACCTCCAGGGGCAGCCAGTTCATGTTGTCGTCCATCTGCTCGCGCGGGTAAGCAAGCGATGCCTCTGCCCCACCCATCCTCACCGTCATCGCCCGCGACTCGTGCTCTCCGTCGCTGGCGTAGACCCGCACGAAGACACTGACCTTGCCTGGCGGGAGTTCCGCGGCGAGCGGCGCGGTCATCGTGCCCGACCCAGGCTCGGCGAACATGTCATACGCGAACCGAGTGCCGATGTAGGAGGAGAGTTCGTTCCGACCCACCTTGAGGTTGGTGAGCGCGCAGTCCTCGGCCTCGATATACTGGCGGAAGTAGCCCTGCTGCCCAACCGCCGGCAGCGCCGCCAGACATCCCACGATCATCGCCCCGAACCGCAAGCTGGCCATTGTTGACCTCCGCTGTTTACCTAGCTTCCGGTTCGACGCGATGGCATCCTCCCCAGCCTTGGCCGGTCCGATCCCCTGCGTGACACGGGAGGACGCGGGCACGAGCGCCTGGAAGCTGGTCATCCGACCACCAACGCGGGGAGCGTGATGCGCCATGCCGAAACCGAAGTTCACAGCCCTGGCAACCTGTATGACCGCCCTGTGCGCAGCATGTCTCGCGGACGATGCCGCCATTCCGCTCGGCAGCGCCGAACTCGCGGATATGGGTTTCCTCGATGTCACCGCGCCGCCGTTCAGCGCCGACCCCGCAGGAGCCACAGACTGTACCGAGGCGCTTCAGCGCGCCATCGACCACGCCCGCACCCACTGCCTGGCCGCCTTCTTCCCGCCGGGAACGTACCTGGTCAGCGACACTCTGAGGTGCGAGCAAGGGCACCTCGGGAAGCGCGCGCGAACGGTCGACGCGGCGTTTCTGGCGCTAGGCTTCGGCATTGGCCCGCGGGCGCTGCCCAATCTGTTGCTCGGCTCGAGGCGCGGCGAGACCAGACCTCGGATCGTCCTGGCGCCGAACTCGCCCGGGTTCGATGACCCCGCCAGTCGGAAGCACGTGATCCGCTTCGTCAGGTGGGATGTCGCCACGCAGGCGAGTCCTCAGCCAAATGGCAGCTTCAACCAGATGTGGGTCGGCATCGACATTGCGATCGGCGAGGGCAACCCAGGCGCCGTTGGCATCCGCCACCGCGGAGCCCAAGGGTCCGGAGTCCAGGACTGCGTGATCGACGCCACCCACGGCTTCTCCGGCATCGAGGGCGCCTGTGGATCGGGCGGCAGCCACGCCAACGCGACCGTCATTGGCGGGCGCATCGGAGCCGATCTCCTCGAGGCGCAACCAGCCCCGACCATCACCGGCTTCACCCTCATCGGCCAGACCGAGACCGCCCTGCGCTACCGCGGCTACGAGACGCTGACGGCCGTGGGGCTTCGCGTGGTGAGCGACGCGTCCGGTCCGCTCATCGTGACTGACCCCAACCGACTTGCCCGTGACCTCTTCGGGCAGCTTTGTCTTGTGGATAGCAGCATTGAGTTCCGACAGCCCGGGCCGAACGTGGCGCTTGAGAGCCGCACGAGCCTCTACATGCAAAACGTCTACGTGAAGGGCGCGGAGACGGTCGTCCGCCACCTCGACGCCGCGGACCTGCCGGGGGGCGGCGAAGGGTGGCTGCGGATCGCGGAGTATGCCCACGGGATCGATTCCCCCAACGAGAGGCTCGAACATATCTACGCCGCGCCGGTCTACATCGACGGCGAGCGGCAGGAGGGGCGAGCGCTTTCGGCTCGGACCGAACGCGCCGCGCCGCCTGATGATCTCCAAAGCCGACACGCGTGGCCCGAGGACTTCCCGAGCTTCGAATCGCCCGGCGCAGCGAACGTGAAGGCGCCGCCGTACAATGCCATGGGCGACAACGAGACCGACGATGCCGACGCCATCCAGCGGGCCATCGACGACCACGAGGTGGTGTTCCTCCCGCGAGGCAGGTACCGCGTGTCGCGGACCCTCAAGCTCCGGCCGAACACGAAGCTGGTGGGGGCGCATCGAGTCTGGTCCACTATCACCGGGCTGGCGGCGGAAGGGGGCGACTTCGGGGACCATACGGCGCCCAAACCGGTGGTGAGCACCGCCGACAATCGGGACGCGGAGACTATAGTGGCGTTCCTCGGGATTTCAGCCGGCGCGCCGGGAGCCTACTGTCTGGAGTGGCGAGCCGGCAGGAACTCGGTCTATCGGGCTGTGGAGATGTGGGCGTCATTCAAGGCCGATCCCGAGGGCGTCCGGCCGGTGCTAGGCCACCCGCAGGCGGTGGTGACAGGGAACGGAGGCGGGCGCTGGTACAACTTCCATTCCGACCACCGCGGCAGCCCTCACCTGGACTATCGCCATCTGCTGGTGCGCGGCACCACGGAGCCGCTACGCTTCTACCAGTGCAACCCCGAGCACAGTGCCGGCGACGGAAACATGGAGCTGCGCGATGCCCGGAACGTGCGTGTCTACGGACTCAAGGGCGAGGGCCCCACGCCCATCTTCGTGGTGCGGGATTGCGATGACGTGCAGGTGCTGGGCTATGGGGGCAACGCCATTCCTCCGGCCGGTGAATCGCTGCTTCTGTTCGAGCGCACGCCCAACTTCCTGGTCGCAAACCTTGTCGACCGACCGATGGGCATCCGCGGCGATCCCACGAGCTGGCACGCGCTCATCGAACATCCAACAGGCGGCCCGGTCGTCACGACGACGGCGCTTGACCGTCCCGTGGTCTACAGACGCGGCCGCCCGGCGCGCTAGGCGCCCCGGCCTCAGAGAGCGATCACCTTGCCCGTCCGCGCTGACTCGAAGCAACTGAGGATGAACCGCGTCACGCGCGCCCCATCGACAGCCGTCGCCGGCGGCGCCTCGTCCTCCAGGATGGACTTCGCGAAGGCGGGGAGAATGTCGGGCACACCGCTGGCGATTTCCGGGCCAACCGTCTCCGAGTAGTCGCGCGACTCGTAGGGGATGGTCCACTCGGCCTCGGGCACTGACGACTGGAAGCGGGCGTCATGCCCGTGGTCGGTCGCAATGGCGCTTCTCCCGCCGTCGACCGCCATCACGAAGAACGGGCACGCGCATGGAAGGGCGTGTCCCTCCATCAGCCGGCCCGTGCCGCCGTCACCCCCGAGGAAGGCGCCCACGCTGCCGTTCTTGAACCGCACCGACGCGTTGATGGTGTCGACCACGTCCGGACGGGAGTGATGCTGCACCCCTCCGACGGCGTAGACGGACTCAGGCTCAGCGCCGGCGAGGTAGAACATCAGGTCCACGATGTGACACCCCTGCGAGAGGATCTGCCCGCCGCCCTTCACGGGGTCCTGCGCCCACAACCCCTCCGGCCAGATACCGTCCGTACGCGCGTGGGCGATGACGTTGTTGGGGTTGGGAATCTCCCGCTTCACGTCCCGGGCACCCTTCGCGAAGCGGCACCTGAAGGCCACCATATACTTGAGGCCGGTCCGCTCCTCGGCCGCGAGAATCGCGTCGCATTCCTCCCGCGTCATCGCCATCGGCTTCTCAATGAGCACGTGCTTGCCATTCTCCATGGCGCGGAGCGAGAAGGGCGCGTGAGTGTCGTGCCATGTGGTGATGAGCACCGCGTCGATATCCGGGTCCTGGAAGATGCGCTCGGGGTCGTCCGTCACGTACTCGCCGCCGTAGGTCTCCCGGTAGCCCTCGGCCTTCGCGGGGTCGATGTCGGCGAGCCCGCGGATCTCGATTCTCTCGGCGTAAGGTCGGAGTTCCTCGGAGATGCTCGCCGACTTCGCTCCAACCGACCCCAGATGCGCCTTGCACATTCCTCCGCAACCGATCACGCCCAACCGAACGCTGCTCATTTGGTCGCTCTCCCTTTCTGGGTGGCATGTCCGTTCGCTGATCCGCCCGAGTCGGGTCCGTCTACTCAAGCGCCAACTCAACCAAGGTCGCCGAATGCGGCGGGAACTCGAAGGTCAACTCTCCCGCTTCCGGCGCATCCACTTCGCGCGTCCTCACGAGAATCTCGTTCACCTCATCGTACGTCTGCAGGGCCCCACTTCTGTCGGCCAAGGTCTCGCTGTTGAGCACGTGTACGAGAGCGGATCCCACCTCCCAGCCCTCGGGCAGTTCAAGACCGGCCGCCACCACATTCGACTCCGCCGACTCCTCGCTGTCGCGCGTGCGGTTAACCACCAAGAGGCGCAGCACGCCCGCGTCGCGCGACGCGCCGACGTTCAGATTCCACGTGGAGCTTTCCGCGGCCAGCAGCTCGCCTCGGCAGAACCGCTCGATCAGCCGGTAGCCTTGAGACATGGGCGTGCTGACGAAGTTATGCGGGATCCGATCCGTGGGCGTGTACTCGATGATGTTGAAGCCCCACGCGCCGAAGGGCCTCTCGGCCTCGTCGCTGACGCGGCTCCCATGCATCAGACTATGCGCGGCGGCTCCGCGAATTCGGGGGTGCTTCATGTAGTGCAGGACCAGGTTCACGTTCGCCACGCCCGACCCCAGCGACTTGTTGTAGAGGTTCGTCATCCACCCGTAGCGGAATTCGGTGACGTGCAGGCCGGCGCCGCTGAAGCCATTCCCATCATAGGCCCCAAACAGCAAGTCATACGGCGCGCAAGGCAACTCGCCCCACGGTTGCTCGTAGCGATGCGTCGGATTGGTGCCAACGTAGCGTTTCCATTCGTCATACGCCGAATGCTCGTAGTCCTCCATCACCCACGCGTACTCGTGGTTGACGAAGCTGATGTTCGTTCTGTCCGCGACGTGCTCGTCGAGATACTGAAGCACGCCGACGGACCAATCCAGACGCCTCGATTCGGGCGCCGCGGACGGAAAACTCCACTGCGTCGTGACCAGGATGCTCGCGCCCGGATCCACGCCGCGGATGGCCTCAATGAACCGGCGGGCGATCTCTCCGTACTGCTCGGGAGTGAACGAGAAGTAGTCTTCGTTGCCGATCTCCCACTGGGTCACGTGCCCGAGCATCTTCATCCGCTTGGCCTGTCGAACAGCCCGCCGCGCGGCATCTGTCGCGAGGTCAAGCGCGTGCTTGGACAGCTCTCCGTCCTCGCCCCTAAGTGGCACGCGCCGACTGGTCTTCGGGTCGAAGGCGTAGTGCGTGTTAAGCTGCACGATCGCTTTGAAATCGCCATCGGCCAGGAACTGCAGGAACTCCTCGTACTCGATCCAGTCATCCGGGCGGTGCGGCCCGTCCTGGCCCGCCTTGAAATCGGGAAACCACGCCTCGCTGGAGACGCCGGGGAAGAAATGAGCCACATAACCGCCTCCCGGATACCGGAAAGCCCGCAGCCCGTTGGCGCGGAGATGGTCGATGAACTCGCCGTAGCAGTTATCCCAGATCTCCCTCAGCGAATGCAGATGGCCGGAGAACTCCCAGTTCACAACGCAGAAACTCTCGGGCGAGAGCCCGCTGCGGATGACCTCGTCATTGACTGTAATCGTGGCCTGCTCATCGGTCAGTACCATCCCGCCCGCGAGGAGCGCGAGTCCGATGGATAGACAGAGCAGAGAGGTGCGCGGGCGCATCCGAGAGTGCCCCCTGACGTTAGGTTGACGCGAAGTGCATCGCAGTTCGTCCCTTGCGACGCCAGGGCCTGCGTCGACGGAAGGGGGGCTTGCGCCCGACGGCGAACGCGCCAGCACGTTGAACTCACCCTCGGCAGACCGGGAGCGTGATGACAAATGATAATCAGGTCACTGGGACACGCGTGCTTCACGGCGAGCGATGGCAAGCATTCCATCATCTTCGACCCATTTCTCACCGACAACCCCGAGGCGGTCATCGGACCCGATGAGGTCGAGGTCGACGCCGTGCTTCCCTCCCACGGTCACTCCGACCACCTGGGCGACACCATCCCAATCGCGAAGCGCTTGGACGTCCCCGTCGTGGCGACGTACGAGTTGGCGATGTACTGCGAGCGCCATGGCGCCTCAGTTGTCCCGCTCCACATCGGCGGCGGGACCAACCTGCCGTGGGGCCGAGTCAAGCTCACCTTCGCCACCCATGGCGGCGGGGTGATCGGCGACGACTTCATCGAGTATACCGGTCCGCCATGCGGTTTCCTGGTGACGATGTCGGGACAGACGGTCTACTACGCCGGAGACACAGGCCTGTTTGGCGACATGCGCCTCATCGGCGAGACCGCCGATATCGACGTTGCCATCGTGCCCATCGGCGACCACTTCACGATGGGCATTGATGACGCGGTCAGGGCCGTCGGATTTCTCGGTCCCAAGGCAATCATACCGACACACTACAGCGCCTTCGAGCCGATCGAGCAAGACCCCGCTGAGTTCGCCGGACGAGTGGAGGCCATGGGCGTCAAGTGCGTGATCCTGTCGCCCGGCGAGGAGGGCGAATTTTGAGCATCAGACTCGGATACCATCCGGCGACATGGGGCGGCGGGCTCGACAGTCTCTGGGCGGGCGCGGAATGCATGGCGAGTTGCGGGTGGGATGGCGTCGAATACTGCTACCGCGACATCGACCAGTGGTACGACCGGCCGGACGAATTCCAGCGTAAGCTCAGCGGCTACGGCCTGAGCCTCGCATCGCTCTACATCTCGAGCGGCTTCGAGAACGCCGACGTGGTGGCGGAGCACCGCTCTCGAGTCGCGGCCGGCGCGCAGTTCTGCGCGCGCGTGGGCTGCGACTTCGTCCTCATCGACGGCGGCGCCCGAAACGACTCGGGGGATTACTCCGACGAGGACTTCAAGCGCGTCGCTGACGCGGCCAACGCCTGCGGCGAAATCTGCAGAGACGCCGGACTTCGCTGTTCGTGGCACCAGCACTGGGGTTCGATGTTTGAGTGGCAGGCGAACTTCGACCGACTGATGGAAATGACGGATCCCGAACTCGTGCTGTGCACGCCCGACACCGCGCAACTCGCGCTGGGCGACTTCGACGTTGTCGAGACCGTGCGGACATACGCGCCCCGCGTCCAGTATATCCACTTCAAGGACCTGGGGCTCGACCGCCGCTTCACCGAGCTGGGGCAGGGCACTATCGACTTCGCCGCAACCTGGGAAGCGCTCGGCGCGGAGAGTTACGAGGGGTGGCTTGTGGTGGATCTCGACTACACGGATCTAACCGCGGACGAGAGCTGTCGCGTCAACAAGGGCTACCTGAACGACACGCTGGGCATCAAGGGCCTGGCGGACGGGCGGTAGCCACAGCTTCAGGCCAGCCCTCGAGGCACGCGATCGCCATGCCACGGCTGCGCGTAGGTGGGTTGGTTCGCGTAACGCCGCATCCCCAGGTCAAGCGTCACCCCGCACCCCGGCTCGAGGCGCGTCACCAACCATTTCGTGTCGACCGAACGGACTTCGGCTCCCCACCGCACGTCAGTGAACTGATGCTCGCCGAATCCGCCCGCCTGGATGATCAACTCGCGCGGCTCCGTCAGGCTGGTGTTGACGAGTTCCACGACCGTGCGCTCGCGCGTGATGCCACTGACCAGGGCCGCCACGTCATCGGGCAGGCCCGGGCGGCGCTTGGCGGCGTCGAAGTATCGCACGCGGCAGTGCAACAACCCGCCGTGGTACTGGTGTTGCGGCGCCCCCAGAGTCAAATTCACCAACGCCTCGGTCGACACCGGGTTGATCTGTTGCCAGTGGTGAACGTCCCAGTCATCGCGGTTAGGGCCGTCGTGGCGCATCGTATCCATGCGCCGGCGAGCCATCGAATGGCCCGCTCGCTGCACCGCCTCCGGGTATTCCGGCCATTCCCCCATCACGTAGCGGAACCACCCGCCGGTGTTCGTAGTATCTGCCTTGCCACGCTGATCGCTCGCCTCCGTCGACTGATCCGGCGCCACGATCTCGCGGATCCGCTGCAGGTCGGCCTCGTCTTGGGAGTGCCACCACAGCTCCAGGAACGTCCTCAACTGGGAGAGAAGGGGCACGGGGTGACCCCACCCGCTGTCGCCGTGACGAAGCGGCGCGACGAGCACGCCGTCCTGTTTCTCGGCCAGGTTGCAGATGTAATCGAGTTGGCTGCGCGGGAACTCAAGCCACTCCGCATCACCGGTCAACAGATGCGCGTTGGCGGCGGCGATCATGCAGGCTTCACTGGGGATTGACGAGCCGTGCGGCCAGCGGTAGCCGTAGTAGCCGCCCCACCATTTCCCATCATTCAGCTCGCCGATCTTCCCCGTGGGACCGACGTTGTCAGGCACCAATCCGCCGTTGGCCTTGGCTCGGTCGCGCCACGCCGCCGTGTACTCCAGCACCCAGTCCTTGTACTTGTCATCACCCGTGTATAGGTAGGCGTTCGTCACCAAACTCGTGGCGGCGAGGTTCAGCGGCACATCGCCCTTCATCATCCGCGCGTTCATGCGCGTGATGATCTCGTCCATGACCCGATCGTCGGTCCACGGGCAGTTCGGGCCCGTCACGCCGGGGATGTCCTCAAACGGCGGGGGGTAGTCGTCCAGGATCGGGCGGTGGGTGTGCCAGTCCTCCGCGGTCACCTCGAATTGCGGCCCCCTGCTGCCGTTGATGGGCGACCGAATCAGCTTGTGCTCGCGGTCGTAGTTGGCGGCCTCGGGGTCGTCGCCGGTATACATCTCGGCAAAGCGAGTCGCCCGGTCCGCGTCGCGGCCAATCGTCGGGTCGGCCAGGCCGAAGAAGTAGATGTACGTGTAGCTCTCGCCGTGGTGCATCCAGTCGTAATACGCGTCAAACTCCCGGTGGACTTGGCCCGTGCGAGTGAACTGCTCGGTCACGGCATCCCACAGCCGGCGGGAGAGTTCGTGGATGCGTTCCCCGCCGCCCAACGCGTAGAACAGCGGGAAGTTGCTGAAGCTCTCATACGCGTCGTCGGAGCCATCCATCCCCGGCCAGTCGTTGCGCCAGACCAGCTCGCCGCCTCGCCACGTGTAGTGCTCGACGAACCGCTCGGCGGCTTCGCCCATCGACCGGATCAGATGCCGCTGCCGAAGCGCCCAGGCCGGCGGAACCGTGGGAGTGTCTCCGACCACGATATCTGGTGTCGCGTCTGCTGGCGTGCCCATGCGTGTCGCTCCTCGTCAGCCCTCAGCGTTGAGTAATGCCTCGAGTTCGGACCAGACCTCGTCGGGGATGACTTCTGATGCCGCCTGGATGTTGGCTTCGAGTTCCGTTGGGTTGGCGACGCCCAGAAGGCTCGTGGACACGCCCTGCTCGCGCATACAGAACTGGAGATTCAGCGCGCTCAGCCCCACGCCCCGCTCTCGGCCCCACTTCCAAAGCTCGTGGGCCGTCTCAATCTTCGCCGGGGTGGCCATGCCACCCGCCTTCGCGGCGATTTCGCGCGGGTCCGGTCCCGTCAGAAGACCATTCATCATCGCCGTGCCGTTGAGGACGCCCACACCATGCCGCGCGGCGGGCTCGATGACCCCTGCACGAGCGCTCTGATCGAGCAGGTTGAAGTCACCGAACGTCAGGCAGACGTCAAACTCTCCGCTCTCGATGCAGCGCCGGTGGATCTCGTGGCGGCGCACGCCCAAGCCAATCGCGCGGATGACTTGCTGTTCCTTCAGTTCGCGCAACACGGTCAGAACGCCATCCGGGGCGAACACCTCCGAGACATCCGTCGGGTCGTGGGCCAGCAGCAGGTCGATGTAGTCCGTCCGCAGCTGGCCGAGACTCGCCTCCACGCTGCGCTTGGTGCCCTCCCCCGAGTAGTCCTTGGCCCCCCGGCCGTCGCGGCCGGTTTTCGTGGATAGGATGACCGATTCCCTGCGCCTGGTATCGCCGTCATACCACTGCTCCAGGGCCGGGCCCACGCGTCCCTCGCTGCCCCAGTACATCGGCGCGGTGTCGATGAGATTGATCCCGGCTTCAAGAGCCGCGTGGACCGTGCGGGCGGCCAGATCATCATCGGGCCCATCGGGCGTCACCCCAAGATGCGCGCCGCCAAGCCCCAGCGGAGACACCTGAAAACCCGTGCGGCCCAGCCGACGTCTCGCCAACATGCGGTCACTCAACATTCACCAACTCCATCCGCCGTCACTGTAGAAGGGGTTTCAACCCCGACGGCGTCACTCTGTTGCGGTGTACGGCGGTTGGTTCAGGTCCACTCGCGCTCCACCATTCCTGGCAGAATCAACGGCGCCCAGCACGGCGGCCAACGATCGGACGCCATCGCTATAGGGCGACCGAATGCGGTCGGGGTCGTCGTCGGTAATCGCGTCGAAAAACGTAGCGAACTCCCGTCTGTAGCAGGCGCGCCCGTCCTCATCCTGCGCGATCAACTCGCCGTCAATGGCGAGCGAGCCGCCGCTGAGATCATACAGCGAGCCCCCCGCCACCAGAAGGAACTCGGCACGTCCATGCCCATCCAGAGCCGTGCAGGTCGTGACGTTGGCCGCGCCTCCGCCGGCGAGGGTGTATGTCGCGCAATGGCTCAGAGGGATGTCGAGGTCCTCGGTCTTGTCCGGCCGGTCCACGATCACCGCCGACACGGACTCAGGCTCGGCCCCCAGGTAGCGCATCAGGTCAGCGCCGTGGATGGTGTTCTCGACGAACGCGCCGCCTGAGAGTCGCTCGACCATCCACCAATACGCGGCCGCGCTGCTGCCGTGGAGTCGGTGGATCAGTGCCTGGACAGGCTGCTGTCCCTCCAGCCGCTCGCGCGCCACATCCACCGTCGTGCGGTATCGCTCATTGAAGCCCACCGCGTTGATGATCCCCGCCCCGTCAATCGCCGCGGCGACCTCGTGGGCCTTCTCCATTGACAGCGCCGGCGGCTTCTCGACGAACAGGTGGATGCCCTCGCGAGCCGCGATGGTCTCAGCATCGGTGTGGGCGAATGGGGGGATAAAGATGCACGCGGCGTCGAGTCGCTCGCGCTCGAACATGTCGTGGTGGTCGCTATATCGCCGCTCGACCCCATACTCATCTGACCGCGCCGCGAGGTTGTCGGCATCGACGTCACAGAAGGCAACCAGTTCGATCTGAGGCAGGCCCGCCAGTATCGGCAGGTGGGAGATCTCGGCCATTCTTCCGACGCCGATGACGCCGACTCGGAGCGTGCTCACAGGGCAATCTCCTCGGGGAGCCCGGAGGCTGTTGGCTCGCTAATACTCCATCCCGCAGTCCCAGAATCCAACCTGGCGGCATGTTGGCCGCGCCTGGTCAGCGATCCTCTGCCTCTACCTTCAGTGCCTTGGCCCGATCGAGAACCCAGTTGACGTACACGCCATACGGTGCGCCCTTCCACTCGTCCAGCCACTCAATGGCCTCGTCGTAGCGCCCCTGGTTCACGAGCACTCTCCCGATCTCGCCCGCCAAGCGGCAGAAGACGCCCGACTCCGGCGTGTTCTCCATCGAACGGTCGTAGAACTCCATGCACTTCGCCCGGCTGGCCCCAAGCGCTTCGTCGAAGTCGACGTCGTTGCGAAGCCTCGTGAGGTCGTCTTGCGTCATGCCCGCCTCGCGCATCGCCCAAAGGAACGTCGACAGCGTCCCTCCGAAGCCCATCGCGCCCTGCCAACTCCACGGGCCCGAACTATAGCCCTGCCCGCGATAGTTGAGGACCCAGTCCACCGGCGGCATGCCCCAATCCAGGTACGTCGCATCGCCGCTGACCATATACGCCAACGCGGCCGGCGCCTCCACGCCATCCCACCATGGCATCCACGGGCTGTGCTCGCTCCATGGCGGGCCGCCGGCGTACTTGATGATGCCGGTGGGGATGATCATGTCGTTGTACAGGAACTGGGCTGCCTTCACGATTCCCGCCGCGGCCGTCTTGTCGCCGGTGAGAGTGTAGTAACGGTGGAACGCCTCCGCCGGGTAGGAGGCGAGGAACGACGACTGGATGTGTTCGCCTCGGTCGTAGACGCCGTTGAAGTGGTCGCTGATCTCCTTGAGCGTGCCGAGATAGGCCGCTGATTCCTCCGCCCCAATGGAGTCGTTGCGGCGCGCGCCCGCGCCGGGCTCCATCGCGCCCGGATACGCTTCGGCCAGCGCGGCTTCATCGCCGATCGCCTCGTAGATGTACGCGAGGTGCAAGAAGGGCAACGACGTGGCGCGCTCGGGCGTGAAGACATGATTCACCACGCCACCGCAGTTCAACAGGAACTGGGCGTTGCGCTTGATGCTCTCGAGCACGCGCCGTCTGCCGGTCAGGAAGTAGTAGTCCACCTCGCCGAAACTCCAGACCTTGATCCCGCCCTGGATCGGCCTGGGGCAGACATGGTCATGCTTGCGGGCATATTCGGCCTCGCGACAACCCGGCATGTAGCCCCAGTGCTGGGTGTCGACATCGATGCTGTGCCACGTTTCCTGCTCCGCGATGCGGAACAGCTCTGGCTCCCCGGATGCGAGGTAGAAGACGAACCACTCGTGCGTCGTGCCGTGGTAGCCGTTCCAGCGTTCGTCGGCGTTCCATCCGATCTGGTCCCCGAAGTCGATGTCGCCGTACAGACGCGCCGCCTCGGCCTGATCGCGGGTATTGCGGACGTAGTCCGCTTGCTTGGAGAAGCGACGGTCGGCGAGCGGCACGAAGCGATGCGTGGCTCCCGTCGAGGTGACGTACTCCGGGTCTGGATACGCGCGCAGTTCCGCCCGCGCAATGGCACTCAGTTCCGGCCCGGGCGTGTCCACGCCCAGCATGAACTCGTATGTCTTGACGCGGCCCGCCGGAATGGGGTAGCCGGAGCCGGGCGCATCCTCTGGCCAAAGCTCGAGAGACATCTCCCCCGCTCCCGCATCGTACCCAAGGACCTTGGGTGCGGTCTCCCAGAACCACTTGGTGGCCAGCCCGACGGAGTGTGATCCGAAGTCCGCAGTCATCCAGCCTGGGGCCCGGTCGGCCTCGGCAATGACAGCGCCCGCGGCGTCGCGCACGGAGAATGCGCCGGGCTCAAGCTGCTGCAGCGCGAGGCCTGCCCTCGCCTCCGCCTGCAAGGCACCATCAGATCCCCCGAACTTGATGGCGTCCGCGCCCTCGAAAAGTCTCAGGCGGTACGAGAACTCCCTGATGTGTTTGCTGTTGCAGATGGCCTGGTAACTCGGCTCGGCGGGGACGGGGATGAACTGCTCGTAACTTTCGAGGGTGAACTCAACGCGAAGGTACTTCTTGCCGGCGTAGGCATAGATGCGGGCGACGAAACCCACGTCGCCCTCTGTCTTCTCAGCGGCGCGCTCCACGCGTAACACGGCCCGGACGGGCCCGCGTTCCTCGACAGTGATGTTCACCGGCCCGCTCAGGAACGAACTGTAATCGATGCCACGCTGAATCCGCTCCCACGCAACTTCGCCCGTGTCGGCCATCCCGTAACTGGCGAGGTCCGCCGCGTCCCGGCCCGTCGCCTTGAACTCGTCAAGGGTCATGTGCTCGCGGTCGGCCACAAGCTCCAGGCGAGCCCCAGCGAGGACGGGCACGTACCTGTCACCATCGCGAACTAGCAGAGAGTTCGGGAGGCGAAACCCCTGGCGGAATATGCCGAACCGGATCGGGCCGGTCGTCACCGCGACGGCTTCGTCACCCTCTACGACCGTCACGCTCTCGGGTGGCAGAGCCCCCGTAGGTCGGATCTCCAGATCCGACGCCCCCGGCTGCACGCCCAGCGTGTAGACCGCAGTCGCCTCCGCCGGAACGGTCGCCTGGAACTGCAGCAACACCCACCGCAAGGAGCCGTCCGGCCAGCACAGCCCGAGCTGGTGCGCCTGACAGGCCACCGCCTCGCCGGCGGCGTCGGTGATGCGGATGTGCCCGGGACTCCACGCGACGCCGGCCGGCAGCGGAATCCCTGACGCAACGGGCTCGTCCACGCGATCGATGCCCTGGTCCTCACGGATAAACAGAGGAACTCCAAAGGCCTCGGTGGGCTGAGCCGCTGCTGCCACGCAGAACGAGAGCACCGCAACCAACGAGCACGCTATCGAGCTTGGACAAGGCATATCGGGACCACGTCCTTGGCGCGGGCGGAGTCAGTGGCGGTTGCGCGTCAGACCGCGGAGTCGCCATCCCGTTTCGCTGATGGCGCTTGCTCGCCCTGCAGGTGCCGTCTCCCCGCGCACCGAACGATTCGCCGTCGACTCGTGCAGGCTGGCTCGCCCCCAGGAGGAACGCCCCGTGTCACAATCGCTCCCGTTGGTTGCTGTCATCTCTCTAGCCGCCGGCGCGGCGGCGGCGCGCGCAGATCGCGTGCCGCCCTCGTGGAAGGTGCTGCCTGTCCCGCGCTGCGTGAACTACGGCCCCAGCAAGAGCTTCATCACCATCGGCAATGCTGCGATCGTGAGGGCTCCCGGCTCCCCCTACGAGACCGTGCGGGACGACGACGGCGAGTTGGTCGGCCTCAGCACGATCACCGAGGAGGAGCTGACGGCGATTCTCCATGCCGCGGGCTTAGACAGTGTCACCAGCGTCCCTGATAACCTGGCCTCTTACGCCGACTACGACACGCTGTTCGTGCTCGGCGCGCCCCGCCACAACCAGAAAGCCGCCGATGCCTTCGCGGCGATGAAACTCGCGATTGGCAAGTACGACGATCGCAATACCCCTGAGGACGACTTCACCGACTGGCCCGACCTCGGCCCGGAGGGTTACGCGCTCAAGGTCGGCCGACTACGCGGCCAGAGCATCGTCTTGCTCGCTGGCTATGACTACGACGATGTCCGCGACCGATTCCACGGAGCCGGCACCTTCTACGCCCTCCAGTCGCTGCGCCAATTGATCGTCGGGGACGGGGAAGCGGCGAAGATCAAGACGGCAACCATCGTCGACAGGCCGCTCATCGCGGTCCGCGGGAGCATGACGGGCTTCAGCCCCGACGAGGCCCAGCAGTGGCGCGACATCGAGTTGATCCCCCGCATCAAGGCCAACCAGAACGTCTACTGGTACGGCAACGCGATAGTCGGCTACAACTCGGAGGCGGCCGGGAAGTTTCGCTACCCGTGGCGGCCCGACCAGCTCGAGGCGTTCGCCAAGTTCGGCAAGTACTGCCGCGAGCGCTTCGTGACCATGGTGTTCTGCATGAACCCCGACCACTACCGCGTGGACTGGGCCGCCGCGAAGACCTTCGACGGCACGGAGAAAGACCCGCTGCACTACGATCCCGCCTACGAAGCGGAGCCCGAGTTCCGCCAGATGTGGGCCGACCTCGGCTACGACGCGACGACCGACGTCGATATCCTCGCCGCGAAGTTCGCGCAACTCCACGAGGCCGTCCCCGGCGCCATCGTCCAGGTGATGAACGAGGACGACCTCTTCGGCCTCGTGCACGAGTCCGACAAGGCCGTGTTCGGGACCTATAGCGGCGATGGCGCGCGCGATTCCATCGACTACGGCAAAGCTCGCGGACAGTTACTCATCCGCCTCTACAGGCGCATGCGCGAACTGTGCCCCGATGGCGCCGATGTCATCCCTCTATGCCCACCGGGGATGCTCTGCTACCAGCACGTTCTCGACCGCGACGAGGCCTACTCGCGCGAGTTCATGGCATCCCTCGCTGGCACACTCGACGAGGCGGGTTTGCTCGAGAAGATGCCGCTGATGACGACCGGGGGCGGCACGGCGGCGGAGGTCATCACAGCCGAGCAGATCGACAACTTCGCCGCGTGGTGCAAGGGCGCGCCCGTGCTGCTTCATGACAACAACTTCCCCGCCGGATTCCGCGTCGGCGCCTACGAGACCGATCCCGACGGGCCGCGTTTCGCCCACCAGGTGAACGAGCGCTATCCCGCTGGCTATCGCAGCGATGACCTGTACAAGCGGCTGTGGGGCATCGTGTGGAATGGCCAGAACGACCAACACGCGCTCGCCTGGTGCCAGGGCCAGTTCATGTGGAACATGCTGGCCGTCGACCGCGAGCGCATCAACGAATTGGCCGCTCGAAAAGTGACGACCGGCGAATCGTATGGCTTGGTGAAGTCATTCTTCGAGGAGTTCGACAATCCCGGGTGTTACCTGCCCGACTGCCAGCCGCCGTACCGCGTGAAGACCATTTCCGACACCGTCGGTTTCCCCGCCGAGGCCTGGAGCTATGACATGGCGTTCACCGACGCCAACCGCCTGGCGTGTCGGCGCCTTCGCGACAAGCTTAGCCTGCTGATCCCGAGGTTGGAGGTCGAGTGGGAGAACGAATTCGAGAGGGCCGCGAGCCTGAAGTCTCTCGGATATCCTGCCCTGACGTTCGCCGAGGTCTACCTGGCCTACGGCTACATGCGCGGCTGGGACGACCAAGCCGACGCCGACCTGCTGGAGGGCCACGCGCTTCGCGATCTGCACCTGCGGGCCGATGACATCCAGGAGCGTTACTTCGCCGGGCCCAAGGAAGCGCCGGGCCGCCCCCAGGTCGACCACAACTACTACTCGGGGCACTTGCATTTCCTCTACACTGATGGGGACTTCAAGCCGCCTCCCAAGACCCCCGATGAGGCCACGCTATACATTGACATCTGGCAGGAAGCCCTGGATACGCGCTTCTACCGGCAAATCCTCGCTACACCGGCCGACGATGACCCGGAGGTAATCGACGGGGCGACCACGATCGATTTGGGTCGCGAGGTGGCTGGCGCGAGCCTGATACGCGTGAAGATCGGAACCGACGCGACCGACACGAGCCAATCGACGCTCGTGACCTTCTCGGCGGGCGATCTCGTCCATGAGGATGCGGTCTGCAAACCCCGATGGATCAACTGGATCGTCCCGCCCGACACGGTTCTTTCGAGCATCGAGATCAACACCGACGGACCAGCCCGGATCTACGCGCTTGACGTGTATGCCGCCGCAGTGCCATGACGCCACCGCCAACGTGCTCTCATGGCATCTGCTCCAACTTATCCAGGTCGCCAAGGCCCCAATCGGCCGGACTTCCAGGCCCAGCCGCCAATCGCTCCAGCAGATCGGGGATCACCACCTCCAGCACTTCCGCTCTGCAGGTGGCCTCAAACTCCATCTCTGGCGTCTCATCCATGATATCTGGCGCCTGTTCCTCGCGGGTGTCATATACCCGCGGGGTGTAGGGCAAGTAGGTAACGAAGTCGGTGAACTCCATGCCGTCGAGTAGGAGCGCCGGCATCCACTTGTTCACGTGGTAGCGCAGCATCTCATGCTCGCTACGCCCCTTCCAGGTCCTCTTCCCCGCGTCATTGATGACAAAGCCCGAGTAGCGCGCGGAGTGCGGAACCCAGAGATCGCGATCGTGCTCCTGAAAGTCTGCGTACTCGTGAATGCGATGGTCGACCGGGCGGGGCCCCTCAAACACAACGATGTCGATGCGACACAAGGCAAAGTTCTTGGCCGGGAGCACCCAGAGGTAATCAACGTACGTAGTATCCGGAGGTAGCTCCAGAACCCGCCGCAGGCGCAAGCAAGGCTCGTCGTCAACGGCTACCTTGTTGACCCGCAGCTTGACCCATTTGGCGTCCGCCAGCGGCCTGGGGCTGAATGTACCCATCGCCTCTCTCTGGAAGTTGCGCGGCCCATAGCAGGCGTGTTCCTCGGCCGTCTGCCACAACTGGCGACGCACCGTTCTCGGGTCGATGTCGGCCAGAGCCCACGTCCCCCCGCTGTAGGCGTGCGCGTCGTGCATGGCCGACCCGCCGGGCTCGGAACCATCTGGATGGTGCGTCACCCGTTCATAGAGCCAGCGCGAGGCTGGCCTGTCGAGGGCGAGGTACGTCGTGGCCGCGCGGTCGACGACCCGGCCGTCATAGCCTGGTCCCTGCCACTGGACCCGCGTGCCATAGCCTCGGAACGTCTGGAGCGAGTCCGAGCGCTGCTCCAGTGCCTGTAGGATTTCCTCCGGGACTGCCTTCGCATCATCCCCGCGCGCAGCGACTCCGAGGCCGCAGAATCCTAACATCAAGACCATCATCAGACTGCTTCGCTTCCGGTCAGACCGCTGATCTCTCTCCATGCCTCTCGCCCTCCCCGTTATTGCGCATCAGCCGACGGATAAATATCCACAATCCGCACGAGACTAACTATAAGACATCTTTGGCGCACAAGTGTTCATATCAGTCCGATGTCAACGCATGTCGCCCGGCTCAAGTGCGATCCGGGCGCCCGGTGTGGTGGAGTGATAGAACCGATTGAGGGGACTCAAGGTCAGAGCGAGAGCTGTGATGCAGCCTCCGCCCCGACGAGGGCGAACGGCGGCGGTCGGCGAACGAAATGCGGCAGCCCTCCTGGCGATACCCTCAAGGCTCAACAGCCGCCACGCTGCAACCTGACCGCTACACCGAAAGAGGCGCGGAGATGAAGTCACGCACCTTCCTGCCCGTTCTGGCCATTGCCCTGCTGCTTGCTTCGCCAATGGCATGCGCGCAATCTCTTACGCTAGACAAGGCCTCCTATTCGGCGGGCGAGCCCATTCAGGCAGTCTGGTCGGGCTCCGAAGGCCCTGATGACAGGATTGGCATCTTCCTGGGTTCTTTTGCACCGGCTGACGGCGTCAGCAGCCACGCTCCCGACATGTGGGCAACCGCGGCGGAGCCTTCCGGCGACATCACCTTCACGACGCCGCTTCCGACAGGTGATTACGTCGCCCATCTGATGCAGGGCGAAGGCCCTAACATGCTGACGGAGGGCGTGCGGTTCACGATAGCTCACGGGGCGGACATGGGCGGCGGCATCGGGCACAGGCTGTTGATCGGCCCCGATATTCCGGGCGGGCAACTCGCCGACCCTCAGGTGATGAAGGAAGGCTCGACGTACTACATCACCGGCACGTATTCGGGCGCGGGGGGGCACATCTACTCGACCGATGACTTCCAGGAGATCACCGCCACGTGGATGGAGATAGACACAAAGCCCTGGCCCTACCCGTACCAGCACATATGGGCGTTTGAGATCTACAAGCATACCGACGGCACGTGGCATGCCTACGGATTCGACTATGACCGAGGCGGCCTGTATCACTTCGTGCCGGACCCGGATCCAGCAACGACCAAGTTCCCCGTGCTCAGGTGGAAGGAAAAGGAGCTGCTGCTCCCCGGCGACTACGACAACCGAGTCGCGCGCGATGGAGCGGATCTGTATCTCCTGACCGCCAAGGGCAACGAGGGACACATCTCGATCTACTGCCACCGGATGCTCGACCCAGGCACACTCGACCCCGACTACACGCCCCACCGGATCATGAGTCACCATGGCGATGGCCTCGTATCGGAGAGGCGAAACGCCGTGGGCGCCATGAAGATCCACGAGTGCCCGTTCATCATCAAGGTGTCCGCGCCGGGCGGCGAAAAGTACGTCATGTGCTACACGGTCGGCGACTACGGCATCCGCGACTACAAGATCGGCGTCGCGTACTCAGACGTGCTGATACCACCCCCGGGAACGGAATACACGAAGGCGACCAAACCCGACACGCAGAACGTGTGGGGCTCAGGCGCGGGGGCCGAAGAAGTGGTGTACCTGACCCAGACTGAGAAGCCATCCTGGCCCAACTACCACGCCACACGGTTCAACAGGCCCGGCAGCGGCGATATCGTTGAGCATGATAGGAACTACTTCATGATCTATCACGCCGCCGTGCCGCTGCAGATGGAAGGCATGGTCGGCACGCGAGGCTACGATCCGGGACGCGTGGCGTGGATCATGCCTGTCACGTTTGATTTCACGGGTCCGATGGATACTTGGGCCACGCCTGGTTTCCCAGCCGAAGACCCGCAGCAGCCTTCCATCTGGCCAGACAAGACAACGTATGCCCCGGGCGAGGATGTCGTGATTCACTTCAGCAACGCGGGGCAGTCGGCGTGGGACTGGATTGGACTATTCGAGGGCGAAGCAGACAATGCGGACCACCTCGCGCGGACCAACGTCCATGGAGGCGCCGAGGGCGTTACGGATGTCTGGGCGTGGGAGCGGACCAACTACAGTTTCAGTGGAAGCGTGACATTCCCCGGCGGCCTCGATGCGCCAGGCAAACACGATGCCCGCCTGTTCTTCTATAGTGGGACGAATCCGGTGGCCGCGAGCTGCGCGTTTGAGGTGGCCGCCGCCGGCGCGACGCCGGCGCCATAGGAGACATCGCGGCGGGCCAGATGCTCGCCACTTGAGGGTGCGCTCAGGCGACCAACGTCGTTTCGTAGATCATACCAACGGTGAGCGCCACGGCCCTTCCGCCGTAGTGGCCGACCATCAGGCCGATGAAGAATGGGACGCAGCTGCGGTAGGTCTTCACTCCGCCCCATCTGAGAATGATGATCTTCACCATCCACGCAATCAGAAACGCCAGATAGACCGCGTAGAGCGTGAACGAGGAGGCGGCCGCCAGCCCGAGCGGGTGGAGCGGCCACCACGCGAACTGGTGGTTGAGCACGGTCAGCCCGACCATCGCCAGCGCGCCGATCCCCGTGAAGATGAGCGGGCGCGGATCGAAGCTGCCAGGCGTGTTAATCTGGCCCAGGACCTGGCCGTACGTGGCCGGCCCCCACCCGCGAAAGACCCACGTCGGCCACGTCGCGGCGCCGTGTCTGTAGCCCAGCCAAAGCACGCTCAGCGGCGCGACGATGAGCCCGAGAAAAACACTGAGCATGACGCCGCGCGTCATGTCGCGACCGCTGATGCCGCCATGCCGCTGGACCTGAACAGCCTCGGCGGCGAGGGCCGACAGAACGGTCTGCACGTCGCCATGCCACGAGTACGATAGCCCCAGCGCGAGCATCCCATCGCGCCCGATCGCGCGCGGGCCGAGGGCCTGGATGACCGGGTTCTGGGCGACTTGTGGCGGGACGAGGTAGAAGACGCCCGACTGGCAGATCACGCGCGCGAGATAGAGGTAGATCAGCGTCGCCAGCGGGACAAACAGAGCGATGACGAGCACGGGCATTCGGGAGTAACTCAGCCATCCGGCCATGGTGGCGAGGCTGCCGCCGAGCAGCAGCAGACCCGCGCGGGGAGACATGAGCTGCCCGTCGCCGATATCAGCGCCCGCGACGGCCGCTCGCCAGTAGGCGGCGAGGTGCTTGCGCGCGCTGAAGACCGTGCCGAACATGAGCACCAAGAACGCGCCGAAGCTCTGCCACGCCGCCGCCCCGCTGCCCCAGACAAACATCCCCGCCGGGCCTATGTCGAGTCCCAACCGCGTCAGGACGCCCACCTCGACGATCTTGATCAGCACGTAGCTGAGCCAGACGCTGAGCAGGACATCCGTCGGCACGAAGAACCCGACCCCCAGCGCAAGCATGTTGACGTTGAGTCGCAGCGCCGGGAAGTGCGGCGAGAACTGGACCGAAGGCCAGGCGAGCGAGCCGAGGTGGCCAACGGGAATGGCGGGGAAGCTAGGAATGAGGTGTTTGATGACGCCGCAGGTCGCGGCAACGAATGGGATCGCCGCGCCGACCCAGAAAGTCGGTCTCCGGTAGACGGGGCGCGCCTCGGATCCGAGCCCGGGAAGGAGTTCCAGCGGGAGCTGCATGAGCGGGTACCGGAGTTTCTCATGGTCCAGCCACTGCTTGCGAAAGACCGCCGCGAGGGCATAGCACAGCAGCAACAGCGCGGCGAGCAAGGGCAGCCAGTAGGCCATCGGCGTCAGCACGTCACGCCACGGGACGCTCGCCCCCACCGGCAGACCCTCGTAGAACCAGAGCGCGGCGTTGCCCTTGTCGGAGATGATGAGGGTCTCGCGGATGTGGGGGATGAGATCGGTATCCCAGCGGTTCTCAAGCGAGGCGAAGTAGTGCGGCGAGATGATCGCGGATAGCCAGAAGTAGACCAAGAAGATCGAGGTCGCGTTGCTGACCAGCCCCATGATGAAGATGAGGAACAGCTCGCGACGCGACAGCCCAAGGCGTGGATGGATCCGCCAGAGCACGAGGCTGATGACTAGCAGCAACAGAAAAGGTCCCGCGCCCCCTTCGGGGAGATAGCTCCAGGAGAAGTTGCTGTAGCCGATGCTCTCGCAACAAGGCGACGCGAAGTTGACGAACGCCGAGACCAGCGCGCCGATCATCAGGGCGCGCGGCGTGGCGGCTCGGGCCGGCCTCTCCTCGGAGCACTCCGTGGATGGCATCTCAGGGCCCCTCAACGGGGCGCCACGCATCCAGGAGCAGGCGGCCCGTCTCCGAGGCGCACCGGACCTCCAACACGAGGCTGGTGGGCGTGGCCGAAGGCGCGTTCAGATCCAACCGCCAGGTAGCGACTTCCCCCGCGCCGCCCTTGGCGGCGATGGCGACGGGAGGCTGCCCCGCCAGGCTGACTGACCACTCGCCGCTCTCCCCCACACCCCGCAATTCAACGCCCGTGGCATTGATTCCCGCGACCGGCAGGTCAAGCCTGATCCGCGCGGTCGAGGGGGCGCGCGCGACGACCTCGCGCCCGCCCCAGGCGAAGAAATCCTCACGCCCGTATGGCATGAGATGGATCGTCACAGGGCCCGTGCCGGGCTCGGCAACGGCGTCCTCGATCTCGCGCCAGCCCGCGGGCGTGGCCGGTGCGGGATCGACGCCGATCTGGTCCAGGGCCATGAGATAGCCCCGGCTGCCGCGCTGCTTGCTGAGACAGGTGAACCGGATGCGCCCGATGCCTCCGGGAGCCGGGCTGAGCATCGGCGGCATGTCGTATCGATAGGCCTGCCGGTGCGGCCAAACGCTGTGGTAGTCAACGGACGCCGGCGTGCGGGCATGGCCGAGCACTCGAGCGAGAAAGTCGTCGGGGGTCTGGGCGGAACGGGGCGACGTCTGAGGCTCGCCCGCATCGACCAGCCGGATGCCGAAGACGCCGCCGGCGGGGAACGCGAGCCGATGAACCCATAGGCGCGCGTAACGGCTTTCCGGGAGGGGCGCCAGCAGATCCAGCATGTCGCCAGGCCGCTCCGCGTTCCAGGCGAGGTAGGCGTCGGCGGAAGCGAAGGCATCACGCGCGCCGCTCGTCTCGGATCTGGCCAAGCCCGCCGTCGCCTCGGCGGCACTCGCCAGCGTCTCCGCTTCGCTGGACCATCCGCCGGGCAGTGGCCGGCCGCTCTGGCCATGCACGATCGGTGGCAGCTCGACCACCTCGCCAGGCACGTCCGGCGCGGCGGCAGAGGACCCCGGCGACTGGTACCACACGATGCTGACCTCCGCGTGGGTCGGGCCGTCGCGCCCAGCCGCCACGTAGCGAAGGCGGCTCCCTGGCTGAAGCGCGGGCGGGTCGAGCCAGAAGTGACGCCCCGCGCCGGACCGGTCGGCCGATTCGAGGCTGTTGTGGTTCCAGAAGAGCGAAGCGGTGACCGCGTGTCCCTGGCGACCGGACAGGCCCAGAGGAAGCAGTGGTGGCCCATCCGCGACCACGTCGTCCCCATTTCGGAGTTCAAGACGGCTCTGCTGGCGCCACTCCCAGCTCGGGCCATGGCCGGTGGTGAACATTGAGAGCCCGACCAGGCGGCCCGCCGCGGGGGCTTCGAAGAGTTCCACCGGGCCCTCGCTCGGGAGGTCAACCCGCCGGGAGAGCCCACACAGCCGCCACGCGCTGTCGGCATCACCTCCCAGCGGGGCGATCCGCAACTCGCCCTCGAAACTCGCGGAGAGATCGGCGGACCGGTTCCAAACCGCAATCTGCAAACTACGCTCGAACGGGATCGGCAGGTGGAAGTAGACGACGGCTCCCGGCTCGACACGGCCGCCGCTGCGCTCGTAAGGATACACGATTCCAGCGACCCAATCTCCGGCCTCGGGCTGCCAAGCATGGGGCCATGGATGGCTGACCCCCAGCAGGTCCACGAAAGGCATGCGGAGCGTCGGCACGCCATCGGTCGTCAGCTCGATGACCTGATGGCGCAGCAGTTCGAGAGCGCCTGGGACCATCCGGAGCCGGAGTCCGACCACTTCCGCGGGTCCGCTCAGATCCGCCAGCAGCGCTTTCTCACCGGGCCGCACCTGAAGAGCGACGTCAACCTCGGTGGCGCCTGCGACATCCTCCGACATATAGGGTGGGCGCTGGAGCAGTTCGCGCGCCTCGGCGAGAGCCAGCAGGTACGGTGAGCCGGCCTCCGTTGAGAATCCCGGCTCGGGAGCGGCAGCCAGCCGCCTGCCGGACAGCCACACCTCGGCGTCGATCTTCCCGGCGGTGATCGTCAGGCGCTTCTCAAAAGGTAGCGGCACGGAGCAGTGCGCGTAAGGGCCGGCCCGATGCACGAGCGGGAACGCGAAGGGGAGTTCGCCGCGCTTCTCGGCCTCTGGCGGCGGGTAGAGTTCGCCCCACGCGCTGAGTGGCTCGCACCGCAGCACTTCCACTCCATCCACCTCGATGGCGATCTCGCCGACCTCGCCGAGCATGATGTGGTCCACGACGCCCGGGCCATCGACGTCGACCACCGTGAGGGGCTCTCCGCCCGGCGCGCCTCCCTCAGAGAAGGTATCGACGACGAACCGTTCCGCCGCCGCCGGACGCGCCAACCAGCGCAGATCCGTCAGGCGAGCGGGATCGGCCGAGGCGAGCGCCTGGGTCCGGGCGGGCGACCCGAGGAGCGCGAGCCCGATCAGGAGCAGTCCTCGCCCGAGCCGATCACTCCGCCAGCTCATAGACCGCCTCCACCGCCGGCGCGCGCGCGCCAAGCGTCAGGTCTTCACCGTCGAGAGAGAGCGCCGTGCCCTCAACCATCACCGCCGGTCGGAGCTTCCCGTCCTGCCCCGTGGTGACGAGAGCGAGAGTCGCGTCGCTTTGGAATCCGTCGACTTCGATCATCGCGGCGTCTTCCTGAAGCAGCAACCAGTGCGACTCCTGCAAGTGGTTCAGATTGTCGAACTCGGTCGTGACGCGCACGAGTGTTGTGTCGTCATCGTCGAGGACGAACTGGGCCCACTGCGCGTAGGGCTCGACATTCAACCCCGGCGCGTGCGGCAGGAGGATCGTGGTGAACGTCTTCGTGTCGCCCGGACCGGCGATGCCCGACCAGCTCTGGCGCACTTGCGTCCCGCTGGTGCGATATGGGTTGTCGTCGTATCGGTCGAGCACGGTCAGGCGGGTCTCGTCGCGCGGCGCGAAACGGACGAGCAGATCCCACGCCGGGTTTCGGTAGGCATGGATCCCGCGGCCAAGGCCGAGCCCGGTGTAGTAGATCTGGTTGTAGTACATGTTGACCCAATCGCTCCCGCTCTGCGGGCCGAGGTCACGCGTCTGCCAGCACGGGCCGAGCCGGACCTTCATGGTGGATTCGAAGGTCATGCGGTCCTTGACGAGCATGAACGCGTTCTTCACGAAGACGATGTCACGCTCGTAAGTCACCGGCATTTGGCGGAAGCGCGGCACGCGGATGCGGGCGTACGTGACCGCGCCGTCTTCCACGAAACGGGGCACCTCGGCGCGCATCGGACGCGGGTCGGCGGCCAGTCCCTCCATGTCTTCGAGCCACATGATGTTGTTGAAGTCGGGCGCCCGCTCGTAGTATCCCTGACCAGCGAGCAGCGCGGCATCGTGCTGCATGAGCGTGATGATGTTGCCCGGAATCCCCTCGTAGTGGCCGCCGTTGTCGAGCAACTCGACCAGCCCCCAGAGCCGTCGCGGATCGTTGCCGCTAGTCAATACGAGCTTGTCGGGCACTTGCTCGTCGACCAGCTTCTGACCGCTCCAGCCCGGCCGAGCGGCTTTGTCCTCGGGCGTCGCCGCAACGACGCGCGTGCGGAAGGTGACGGCGCTCCGCTGACTTGGCAAGACGGGCTCGACGGCGTCATCAGCAAAGAGCCACGCGCGACAGAACGCCAATGCAATGTTGTCGCGCGGGACGTGGTACTGATCGTGGCGCGGCCAGAAGTGGTTGTAGAGAGACTCGGCGATCCGGTGGGCTTGCCAACGGAAGTGTCCATCCCCGGTCAGCCGAGTCATCAGCTCGTAGTACGCCATAGCTCGTCCGGCGCCCGTGTTCCAGCCACTCGTGTCGCCGAAGTTCGGGACGGCTCCCGAGGGAGCGCTGTAGCGACGCCAGTTATCCAACGCGGCCTGCCAGCCCTCATGCCCTGCGAGTTCATCGAGGGTGTCGAAGGCCATGTGCCACCACACGGGGTACCGAAGCGCGACCCAGTAGTAGTTTGTCGAGCTGTCGGTCGTGGCGCCGAACTGGGCATGGATCGGCTCGTGCCACGCCATGTACTCCTCGATTTTCGGGGAGACCGGTTGCCCCAGTTTCTGGGCGAAATGGGCGCCGATCTTCTGCAAGCCAAGCCGGTGCAGACAGCGGTTGTGGTAGCCCCACTCAGAGAACATCCAGCCCTCGTCGAACACGCTCGCCTCCCGCGCCCACAGTTCCTGGAAGTCCTGCTCGATCCCCGGCGGCGCGAGATCCGTGTCGGGATCGTGGAGCCAGATGTGGTAGCGCGCCTCGGCCAGCGTGAAGAGCGTGTAGTCGTCTCGCTTCTCCCGCAGCCGCTCGACGACCGCCGTCAGCGCCCGGCGTGTCCAATCCGCGTGCTTCTCTTCTCCCGTCAATTTGTGCAACGTGTACGCCTGGATGGCGTAGTGGGTCATCTGCCCCCAGCCCCCGGCGAGGGCCGGTTCCATGTTGCGGTCGAGGTAGTCGCGCACGTGGGTTTGGATGTAGCGCTCGTAGCCGGATCGATCGCTCACGAAGTCGTGGCGGATGACGCCCCGTCGACCGTCCTCGAAGGCCGTGTGGGCGACGCGATCCGGACGCATGTGACTGATCTCGCCGGCGCGGGTGGCCACGAGCGGAGGGGGTTCGGCGCGCGGCAGGATCTCGAATGCCTCAGCGCAGATGGCGACCTTCTCGCCGCCAACCGTGCCTTCCAGCGTGGCTTGATACGCTCCCGGATCCTCCGGCAGATCCTGGAATGTGACCAAGTCGGTCGCGGTCTGGCCCTGGGGAACGGGCAGGCTGATGTCGGTCGAGCCGACTTCGCCGCCAGCCCCCGTGAGGACGACACGTTCGAGCTGGACTCCCGCGGCCCGCGCGTCGACACGGTAACTCATCGACAGGCGTCCGCCCACCTCGATCTGACTCGCCGACAGCGAGAGCACCCCGGTGGTCTCGGGCCGCCCCAGCAGGCGGAATACGGCCCGCCCGTTCGCTGTCTCGCTGAAGTGCCAGCCGAGCTGGTTCAGTTTCTCCCCACCGTCCATGTCGCCGAGGAGGAACGAGCAGTGCAGCCGCTCGCCCGCCTGGGGTCGGTACCCGAGGCCGCTCCACGGCATGGCCGCCTCGAGCTGGTACCCGTCGGCCGTCTCGCGGCAGGACAGCACGGAGCCCTCGGGCAGCTTCCAGTACGCGTCGGGCGTGTCGAGGACGCCTTTCACGTTCTCGACCAGCTCGCCCCTGCCGCCTGGCGCGACCTCGTACCGCGCGTTGAGGTTCGGCGACGGCGTGTAGGGGCTGTTGGTCTTCAGCGGCTGCCTGAAGCTGTGGATCTGCACCATGACGCTGTCGCACTTCCACCCCGGCGGACCCACGTTGTGAGGCGACGCGGGTTTGATGCCGCGCAGATCGTCGTCGGTGACTATCGCGGCGAGGAAGAGGTGCTGATCATCCCAGGCCAGAGCCACGACCGCGCCCAGGTCATCGACGCCCGCGATCGGGTTGTCCGGATCGGTCACGTGGAGGCTGATCCCCGCAGCCTGACCGGCCTGGGTCGGATCGATGATGAGTCCCGCGGCCGGGATCGACCACTCGGCAAGGTCGCCATCCACCGTCGGAGTGGCTTGGGGAATCAGGAATTCATCCGGCGTGGGGGCAAGCTCCGCGGCCGCGGCGACCGAGGTCACCGCGCGCAGCACGACGATGGTCCAGGCTATCCTGCTCATAGGATGCGTCCTCCCGTGTCGGCGACGGTCCGTGTAGCCCTATTCCACAAGGGCCACAGCATCTCTTTGTCGGTGGGGAACTCGTTGCAGAAAACCTGGATGTGGCGCCGGCGATGCGTGCGATACGAGCGTAGAGGTGTTGGGGGAGAGGAAGCGATGCGAGAGAAAGCCAACAGACCAATTAGAGCAAGCTTGCGCTGATCCCAAGTTGGCATAAGAGACCGCCTTGGCCGGAGGGTCCAGCATGAATCTGCCTACATGGATGCTGGCAGGTATGGCTGCCATTCTGCTCGGAGGGAATCCAGTGAGCGCCGACACCCGCGACGAGACGCGGCTCTATGACGGCCCGGCAGTGAACGATTGGGAGGACCTTGAGGCATACACCAGCCTGGCCGCCGCCGACCGGATCGTGGGGACCGATCGTCGACAGGCGTACCTGCGAAACTACGAGCAACTCGGGATCAACTACGGCGACGCCGCAGAGCTTCAGCTCAGGCAACGCCAAGTCATCCTCTGCCCTCAGACTGAGGAGTTCCTGTACTCTCGATTCACTCCCACGAGGGTCCGCTACGAGAGGGGCGCGCGTCCCCGGCTCGAGCGGGTCGTCGCCGAGGTCACGGACGGGTGCGAGACCAGCCGCGAGACGGCTCTCGCGCTGATGCGCTTCTGTCGCGACCTACACAAGAGCGACCCGGAGGCGGACTTCTCCCGGTATGTCTACGGGGGAACCGAAGAGCAGATGATCGACAAGCCGGAGATCCTCTGCGAGACGCTCGGGCGACTGATGGTTGCTCTGTGCGAGATCGCTGGGATGCCCGGACGGGTCGTCATGCACGACCTGGGCGGCCACATCGGATCGGAGATTCTCATCGACGGGCAGTGGGGGTACATCGATCCCCGGTGCGGGATGTACTTCGCAAGACCGGACGGGCAACTGGCGTCCGTCCGCGAGCTTTGCCGCGACCTCGCGATCATCCACCAGCAACCGGACCACGTGAGGGCGGATGTTAGCGACCAGTGGTCCTGGAAGCTGCGGGCGTGGAAGTGCGCGAACATGTACTTCACTCCCGCTGAGGTGAACGGGTTCCAGAACTACAGCCTCGCCGACGCCGCGTCATACACCTACGACCAACTCCCCCAGGCCGAGGTTCTCGCGCGAGGCCTTATGGATGTGAACGCGGAGTACACGCGCCATGCCCGGGTGGCGCTGGGGTTGAGTGAGGATGGCAAGTCGGTTCGATGGGACCACGCCCGGTTGCGCAAGATCGACATCGCCTATCGACACGACGGCTTCAGCATCTTCTACAAGGAGCCGCCGATGACCCAGCAGGTGCTCGAGGATCGGCACATCAACCCGCTGGCCGGCTCGAACGCGGGCATTCTCGTCTGGGGCCTGGGGCCGGGAAGCGTGTTCTGCTACGAGACGAAGGTGGGCCAGATCTTCGGCGAGGGCCTGACGGATGAGCAGTTGGCGATGCTCCGGATCGGCGACCGGTGGGTGAACGAGAATGTGAAGGGGTTGATCGATGGCGACACCGGCCCGTTGGCGATGGCCGTCGAGCGGTCTCACGAGGTGGGGCTGAAGATCTTCGCCCGGCTGGAGATGAACCACGAATACGGACCCGCGGCGGACGACAACTGGTTGTGGGTGGCCTTCGTGGGCGACCTGAACAAGAAGCACCCCGAGTACCGGATTGGCGGACGCGTCCTGCTGGATTTCAAGCACCAAGAGGTGCGCGACTTCAAGCTCGCGATCCTGCGGGAAGCCGCCGAGGCGGGTGTCGACGGCATCTCCATGGACTTCGCCGTCTATCCGCCGTTCTTCGAGGAGCCAGACGCAGAGGTGATGACTGGGTTCGTCCGCGACATCCGCGCAATGCTCGACGAGGTGGGCAAGCAGCAAGACCGGACCGTTGAGCTGATGGTGCGCGTCCCATCCACCGAGTCTGACGAGTTGGGCCTCGACTGGCGGACATGGATGCGGGAGGCCCTTGTCGATGTAATGGTGCCGACACACCGGCACTTCTCCGATCACTTCGACATCCGCGTCGAGGAGTTCATCGCCCTCGGTCTCGAGACGGGCGTCAGCGTCTACCCGACGGTCTGGCAGGCTCTGGGCTTTGTCGATACGGACCAACGCCCGAGCGACGAGGCCAGCGGCAGGCGGAGGTACGACAAGCCCAAGACGCAGGGGATGTACTTCGCCCAGGCGCTCATGTTCCACCGGGCGGGCGCGGATGGCATCCAACTCGGGATGTCCGAGGACCAGTGGCGGGGCAAACCGTGGTTCAATGACCTCGCCGATCCGGCGAAGGTTCTGCACGCGGACAAGCACTACATGGTCGACCCCATCGCGCTCCGCACGGGCGCGTTCGACCTCGCGGCTGATGGCGAACGCCACCCGGGCGAGAAGACGGTGGGCTTGCGGATCGGTGATGACGTAAGCGCCGCCACGGCCGACGGCTTCACGGTAGACGCAAGCGTCGTCGTGTACTGCCGCCCCTTGGAGCCCGGCGAACGTCTCAGCATCTATGTGAACGGCAACGGCCCCGTGGAGTTCTCGGGCGACGACGAGGACGAGAAGGCGCGGACAGCGGGAGCCGCCGTGGACCCCAAGGCAGGCGGCGATCCGAATTACCGTTTCGAGAGAGAGTGGTGGAAACGGGGCGAACACGTGTTGCCAGTGAACGCCGGTTGGTGGCGCGTGGAGGACAACGAGATCACGCTCCTTTACACGACAGCGGCCGCTGATATCAGCCCGCCGCTCTCCATCACGTGGATCGACGTGCTGCTTGACTACACGCCGCCTGAGTGAATCTCTCTCCATCCACACCGACAGGAGGGCTCGCCAGGCGCCCAGGCTTCCGAAGCTCAGATGGCGAAGTCCGGCCTCGACTGTACTGAAGCGCTAGCTCGGAAGGTGAAGCACTGTGACGAATCGCCCACTACTGCTGCTGATCCACATGACGGGAGTGCTCCTTACGGCCGCGTTGAGCCGTCCGGCTCTCGGCGCGCCAATCCGCACGGTGGAGGTCGGAGGGATGGACGGCGACCTGACAGATTGGGACGGCCCCGTGAGCGCAGATACGGCGGTCACGCGCTCGGGCGGGCGATCGCTGCGCTGGGCGCCGGCGGACGGAGGCTCGATCCGCCTCGCGAAGCCGATGCCCGAGGCGGCCGAGATGAACATACTGAGCCTGTGGGTCCACTCGCAGCGGATGAGCGCGGCGAAGATTGAGGTCCGCCTGCCGGCTCCGGATGAGGAAAACCACTTCTCCGTTCGGTTCAGCGTGGAATGGACCGGCTGGAATCACGTGCAGCTTGAGCGGGTCGTGTTCGCGAAGACGGGCGCTCCGGACTGGGGCAAGGTGCAGGGGCTGGAACTATCGGGTGACGAGGGCCCTCTCCCGCCGACGGTGCTGCGGCTCGATGAGATAGAGTGGACGGACGCATCTCCTCGGTGGGAGATCGAGCACGGAGAGCTGCTGATCGATCCGCTCTACAACGGGTCAATTTCGCCTCGCTCGCGCTGGCAACCGGATGAGGCGACGGCGGCGCTGCCGGCGGGATCGGGTCGGATCACGAGTCGGTGGAACGCGCTGGCCATCGAGCGCAAGCGCGATCCCGAGGCCCCCTCCACGGCGACTTTCGGACGAGCCTTCAACCTCGACATCAGCGACGTGCAAGCGCTCCGCGTTCAGTCGTCTCACCCGTCGGACGCGACGCTGGCGATGTCGGCAAGGATCGACGGGGAGTTGCGCGAGATCCTGCCGCCGACCGCGGGCCACGACAACTGGGACGAGCACAGAGCCCCCGTGAGCGGCGAGCGGCTGGAGGAGCTGTTCATCCACTGCGGCGACGCGGGAGCGATCACGACCGGCTCTCCGCGGCTCGTCGAGTACCACTTCCACTTCCTGACGGCTGAGACGCGCGACTTCGATCCGCCGAGTTACCCGGCGGAGGCGCCGAACGCGCCGCTATCGGAGGACACCACCCCGCGCGAACCACTGCTTGAGGCGGGTCTTCCGGCGTGGCTGTACTTTGGGCGCGAAGACATCCCGGCTCTCCGAGAGAAGATCAGGACGGGCGTCGCGGCGGACATGTTCGCGAAGCTGAAGACGAAGGCCGACGGATACCTGGGCTACGATCCCGCGCCATTCGGCGCGCCGTACTACCCAACGCGGGGACACGAATGGCTACGGCCGTGGTACTCGAGCGTGTCGTGGGCTGAAATGGCACAGACTTGCGGGTTCATGTACGTGCTGACGGAGGACATGCGATACGCTGAACAGGCGAAACGCGCGCTGCTCGCGATGGCGGACCTGGGCAAGTGGAATTACGGGATGATCTCGAAGTACCCAGCGGGCTGGGGCGGGCACGGCGGGCCCTTCTGCGAGGCCTCGGCGGGGGCGCCCGCGGCGCTCGCGTATAACTGGATCCACAACACTCTCACCGATGAGGAGCGCGCTCGGGTCGAGGAGGCGATGCTCTGGAAGAGCTGGTACTGGCTGAACGACTACATCGACACGCGCGACTACATTCGGGGCATGAACCAAGGCCCGTGGTTCAACTTCGGGGCCCTGATCCAGGCGATGGCGATCGCGCATCGGTACCCGTGGATCGAGGAGTTCTACGCGAAGTATGAGGCCAACATGAACGAGAGCATCGGCCTGAATTACTTCGAGGACGGGGCGAACACGGAGGGGGCGGCCTATTGGGGCGCGACGACGCGTTTCGTGGCTCGGGCGCTGCCGCTGCTGGCTCACGCGTTCGGCAAGCAGATCGCCGACTACGCTCCGGAGCCGCTGCAAAAGAGCATCGACATGCCAGTCTACATGCGGTCGATGGTGAGCGAGGAGTTCCGCGTGTTGGGTGTCAACGACGGGACCTATGGGCGCTGGAACCCGCAGGACACGGGGCTCTTCTTCGCGTCAGTGCTCGGCCAGGAGACGGCGCAGTGGGCTTGGCAGGAGACGGCCGGGAAGACGGGCGATTACGGCGACTTGGTGATGAGCATCATCTGGCACGGGGAATGGGGCGAGGCGCCCCGCCCGGAGCTGTCGGACGCGAAGCAGTTTAGGGGCGTGGGCTGGGTCGCGCTGCGTAGCGGATGGGAAGTGGGTGACGTGCTACTGTGCCTCCAATCCGGCGTCTGGGGAACCGGGCACCAGCACCTGGACAAGAACTCGTTTGTGCTGGAGGCCTACGGCGAGCGCCTGTGTCCCGACAAGGGCACACCCGCATACGGACACCCGATGGGGCCGTTCTTCGCGAAGACCGTCTCACACAACGCGGTGACGATCAACGGGGCGGACCAGCGGGCGGGGACGCCTCGCGTTCTGAGGTTCGAGCACACGGATGCGTTCGATATCGTTGAGAGCGACGCGACGAGCAACTATGCTGGGGCGAAGAAGGTACTCCGGCGCGTGCTCTTCATGCGGCCGGATTACTTCGTGATCGCGGATGAAGTGGTGACGTCAGCGCCCGCCTCGATCGAGTTCAACCTCCACACGTTCAGCGAGATATCGGTGGACGGCGAGACGGTTCTTTTCGAGGGCGGTCAGGCGGACATGCTGGTGGAGGTGATATCGCCGTCCATCTTCGCACACCGGTTCGCGCAGACTCAGCGCTCGCCAAACGAGGCGATCGTCCACGACATCCAGCTCGCCCCCCCAGGCCCGTCACCGAGATGACCTATCTGACGGTGCTCTACCCGCTGCGGAAGGGCCAGGACCGGCCCGACATCACGTGGGAGCACGCGCAGGCGGGGACGACGATTCGCGTGCGGGGCGAGGGACGAGACGACACGATCGAGTGGACTGATGGCGAGGGGTTTGTGGTCCGATGAGACAGCGAATCACCGTCTGGACATTCTTCCTCGCGTCACTCGCAGCGACTGCGTGCGGAGATCTTGTGCTGGACGATTTCGACGCGGAGCCGGAACGGTGGGGCGCGGGCACGTCGCTCGATGCCGAACACGTGAAACAAGGCGACGCGTCGATGCGCTGGCCGGCCGGCGAGACCGGCCACATCTCGCGCGCCGACATCCCGCACGACTGGACCGAGTACCGCGCCATCAGCTTCTGGCTGTTCTCTGAGAAGGCGACGGACAGCATACTTGTCGTCTCGTTCACCTCAGACGATCCCGAGACCGAGGGCGGCGACTACTTCGTGCTGTTCGACCGCGTCAACTGGTCGGGCTGGCGAGAGTTCGAGCTGGTCCTGGACACCCTCGGGAGAGCGCGAAGCCCCCTCGGCTTGGATGAGATCGAGGCCATCCACTTCTACGCGGTCGGGTGGGGCCAGCAGAAGCTGGTCCCCGACACGGTGCTGTACCTCGATGACATGAGGCTCATCTCGCGGACAGAGGAGGAGCTGGCCGCGCTTCGCGAGCAACAGCGGCGGCTGAAGTTCGGTCACGTCACGCCGATGAGCGAGTTCGAGGACGTTCTGGAGTTGCTGTCTCGCGGCGGAGACGGCGTCGCGAACTGGGCTCCGCTGGCGTCGAGTACGGCGGCCGCGGACAGCTATGGACTGCGGCAAGACTGGCATGGCGCGACCTTGTGGGCGACCGGGGAGGGGCGCTCTGGGCACGGCCGCGACTACGACGTCGACGTGTCCGAGTACCGGGAGATGGTCATCGGGTTGCGGGTTGGCGAGGGGACGAGCCTGGACGCGCGGGTGGTGATAGACGGGGAGGAGACCCTCGCGCAAGCTCAGCCAGGGACGGCGCAGTTGCGCGTTGCGATCGACGGGGAACGGCTCGAGCGGCTGGATCTCGAGATCGCGGGTTCGGGCGAGGCGAGTATCGAGTGGGTCGTCCTCCGCAGGGCGGAACTGCCCGAGGTGCATGGCTTCAGCAACAAGACGGGCAGCGTGATGCTGGCGTGGGACCGCCCAGCGTGGGGAGCCGAGAGTTACCGCGTCTACCGTTCGCCGGGCGAGATCACCGCGGCCAACGTCGACGACGCGGAGGTTGTGGTCCAAGGCGTCGCGTCTGAGGTGGCCTCCGCCTGCGACTTCCCGCCAAGTGAAGGCGAGTGGCACTACGCGGTTGCCGCGATCTCCGGGGAAGACGCCATGGATCCTGGATCCGACTTCGAAGTGACGGTCGCCGGCGAGGCGGCCCCGGTCATTGGCGTCGCGACGGATCCGATCACCGTTGACGGTGATCTCGGCGACTGGCCGCAAGCCGGCTCGCGCATCCGTTTCGGCGGCGCGGGGGATGTGGCCGCCGGCGAGGAGCCCGGGTCGGCGGATGATCTCAGCGCCGCAGTCATGCTCTGCCATGACGACACTTCACTCTTCGTGGCGGCGGAGGTGACCGACGATACCGTCAGGCACGCCAGCGCGCGGTCATGGGAGGGCGACGGGCTCGTGGTGATGCTCGCCTTCGATCCTCCGGAGATCGCCGCGAGGGGCCGGCGCTACGGGATCGTGATCAACTACACCTCCGGAACTCCGGGTGCGGAGGCGCCTGTGGGCACGGTTCTCGAGGATCGGGTCGCGACCCATCCGGCGGATGCCAAACCTCCCGCGCCGGGGACGTGGGCCGTGGCCTACCGTGAGGGAGGGTACGCGATCGAGGCTTCGATCCCGATCGAGGCTCTGCGCGGATATGGGTTCGATCCGCGCGTGGGAGGCATCGCGCTGGGGCTCTCAGTCTACGACGGAGACCAGGCCGATGGACCGACCACGCGCGAGACGGCTGTGTCCTGGAACCAGCGCGAGGATCTCTATGATCCGCGCGAGGCGGCGGTGGTGAGGTGGGAGTGAGCGGGGTGCCGAGTTGGATATTGAGAATCGCAGTCGTAAGGGGGCGAAACGTCCTGATCTGCTCCGCTCTGCTACTCGCCGGCTTGACCCCACACGTCCCCGCCGCTACCCGACATGCGCTGCTTGGCGCGTTGGCGCTGAGTCTACCGGTCGCCGGCCAGACGGAGGCGGCACTTCCGAGCTTCGAACTCGAGGGCGCCTCGCCCGCGGCCGACCACAGCCGCCTGCCCGAGTTCTTCAGTGATGACCCCGAGTATGATGCGTTCGCCAACGAGTACTTCATGCGCCACTTGAGCGTCGACGAGGGTGGCGTCTACTGGCTGCGGCATCCCGAGCCCGGGCTGGTGGACCAGCTCTGGCCGATCGAGTGGGACGCGTGGTTCCTGCCGTGGATCGATCGCGGCGCAATGGGGCTGGCCCGCCAGCGCGGCGAGCGCCGCGACTTCGTCCTGGAGGGCCTGACGCGGACCCCGGTGGACAAGTATGGCTACGTGTTCGGCGCGCCGCTCATTCCCGAGCCGACGAACGTCATGGGCGGGCACCGTCCCCTGTTCGGCTGGCCGTGGCCTAAGTACAACCGCAACCGGGAGACGGAATTCCCGACAGGTTGGGAGTTCAACGATCCCTCCGATGGCGCTCGCGATCATTGGGAGGCCAGCGACATCGCGCTCGAGCCTGGCTACGTAGGGGGGTGCCTTGCCGGCACAGTGACAGGCGGGCGTCCCGAGCTGACCACGCCCAAGTTTGACGTTGACGTGTTCCAGGTCCCGATCATTGAGATCGAGGTGCGCTACGAGCGTCTGGACGGACGGGATCCCGCTGAACTCATGCGCGGACTTCGGATCTGCTGGACCACCGACGAGTCGCCTGAGTTCAGCGAGGACAGGATGGTCACGCCCGACTTCACGGTGCTGCCGCCCGAGCAGTTCCCGGAAGTCTACCGCCCGCTTTCGATGTCTTCGTATGCCGTCTATCCGCTGTACTTCCCCATGTACCTGCACCCGGAATGGGGTCGCGAGGGCCGGAGGATCACTGGCCTGAAAGTGACACCAACCGGCCCGAGTGGCGCAGGCGTGCAGGTGTCGCTGAACTTCGCGCGCGCAACCTATGATGTGAGGCTGTCGACCAGCAATACCATACTCGTCCGCGCCTCGGCGGCCTTCTACCTGTGGTCGGGGAACGATGAGTTCCTGCGAGTCATGCTGCCTCGCCTGCGCGGAGCGATGCTGTTCATGAACGAGCACTTGCACGGCAGGGCGACCGGCCTGCTGAGCTTCGAGTGGATGGTTGGCAAGGACGGCCTCGGCGGAACGGACGTCGGCCACGGCATGATCGGCAGCTTCTGGGACCTGTTGCCCGCCGGGCATCACGACCTGGAGAGCTGCACGGGCTATTACGCCGCGCTGGTCGGCATGGCCGAACTCGAGGAGGCCGCGCGCCGACGAGGGATCGAGGCGCCGAGCGTCAGCGTCCTGGGGCCGGACAACGCGACGAGCATCACATACCGGGAGACGCCGGAATCTCTCCGCAAGCTCGCGAAACGCACGCGACGGGCCATCGAGCAGACGTTCTGGAATGATCAGACGCAGCGGTTCTGCCGCAACATCGATGTCACCGGCCGCAAGCACGATTACGGGTCGGTCCACGAGAACGTCCGGGCGCTCGCCGAGGGGATCGGGACGCGCGACCAACGGCGCGCCATCCTCGACTGGCTCGATGGTCGGGAGACGCCTGGAGACACGTCGACGGGGCCGGACATCTACCACTGGCGATTCGGGCCGCGCACCTCGACGCGCCGGAACGCTGACTACTACTTCTGGCCTTGGGTTGACGGAATGGCCGAGAATCTGCCGCTCCACCAGTTCGGCAACCAGATGCAGGACGGAGGGGCCGTGCCGATGACGTCGCTCTTTGAACTCATGGCCCGGGCGGCGACCGGCGAGCAAGATCAGATCGACCGGGCCTATGAGCGAACCCGTGAGATCCACGAATGGTATGCCGACGTCAAGGCAGCGGGAGGCGATGGACACGACTTCTACCGCACGTACTACGACGGCCACCCGGAGCGAGGGCTTCAGCAGGGCGGCGGCCCGCCGGGAGGCCTTGGCCTGGACCGCGAGTTCATGTCCGACGCCAGCATGGGGACGGTGTTCATCCCCTACGCCTTCCTGGGCTTACGCGCGAGCGAGGACGGGGTGCTGACCGTCAGCCCCGCCCTGCCGACTGGCGCGAGGCGGATCGGCGTGAGGAACGTGCTGTACCGAGGCAACCACCTGACGATCGAGGCGGGGCGGGACTACGTGTCGCTTGACGGCAGCCGCGTGCCTCGGCCCGATGGCCTGCGGATCAAGGTGCGCCTGCCCGCGCGGGCCCGGCGGCCGAGGATTGACGGGCGAGCGGCGAGCGGAACGCGCGACGAGCACGGGCGGCTTGTGCTGGAGACGGACCTGCGCCCGCTCCGGATCGAGTTTGAGCGCCCTTCGCGCTAGTGTCCACGCGAGACGTCTCATTGCATCACACCAAGGGGAGAGAACCGAATGACGCGCACCTCCGCCGCGCTGGCTGTGATTGGCCTGACCATGCTGGTGAGCGCATCGTGCCCGGCGATGGCCGCTGAGCACCGAATCGCCCTGAAGGAACACGTCAATCGCCAGTGGACGAATGAGCTTCTGAGCTACCCGTTTGAGGCCCCAGAAGGCGCCTGCCACGAGGACGCCGTGAGCCTGCGGGGCCCTGACGGCCCGATGCCCGTGCAGCTTTCGAACGTTGAGCACTGGCCGGAGACGCGGATGGTCAAGTCGGCGACGCTTTGGCTGGTGGCCGACCTCGCGCCGCTCACGACGAACGAGTATGCCGTCGTCTACCAGGCGGAGCCCGAGGAGGGCCCCGGCGGAGCGGGCGATCTCGCGGTGGCCGCCACTGCCGACCAAGTGGAGATGACCACATCCGGCTTCGGCGCGCGGCTGCAACTCGGCGGCGAGACCTTCGATGAGCCGCGCGCATCCGCGGACGTGCCAGGGCCGGCAGTGGCACTTGCTCTGGCGGACGGCACTTGGTTTGGTGGCAGCCGCCTGTTCGGCGATGCGAAGCTGACGGGCTGGTCGGCGGACCTGGTGGCGGCGGGTCCGGTGTTCGCCCAGGTGGAATACACCTACCAGTACGAGGACGGGAACACGGCGCGACTCATGGCGCGCCTGCACGAGGGAGCGGCGGGGCTGTATTGGGAGACGCAGGTCACAGAAGACCGGCCGGATGAGGGCCTTGACATTGTGCTGAGTGAGGGGCTCGCCCCACTGACGCTGGTGGCGCAACGCGAGGCGTATGGCGACCGGCCCGAGATGGAGGACGTGGACTTCGGCACGTGGGTGGAGATTCCGCTGGCGGGCTATGGGGAGGAGCTGGTGACCAACCTCAGCCCTTGGGCCGACTGGTGGAACACCCACACGCAGACCTCCGTGCGGCTGCGGATCGGAGGGCAAGAACGCGAGCTGCACGTGGCGAGCCATGATCCCGGCGCGTGGGTCGAACCGGCGGAGCCTGGGACCATCCGTGACTGGACCGGCTGGCAGCACAAGCTCGTGCCCGTGAATCGCGGGCCGAATGGTGAGGTGTTCCTGCACGTGGACAACGCGGCAGGGACGCGCAAGTGGAGCATCGAGGACCGCGATCCGGCGTATGCGGAGCAGCGGCGGATGTCACTGTCGCAGGTAAAGGCGGAGTGGCCGCCTCTGAATGAGGTCAAGGACTGGATCCTGGAATGGCCGAGCGAGGAGGACGCTCATCCGCATCTGTTCGTGTCGCGAGAGGAGATGGAGGCAGCCTGGGCGCGGATGGAGCCGGAGCCCGACGCCGACACCGCGTGGCTGCGGGATTACCTTGCCAAGGAAGAGATCCGGCCCGTCCCAAGCTACAAAGACGCGCAGGCTGTGCAGGTCTACCTGATGACCCAGGGCGACGCGGAGGCGGCTGAGAAAGTGCGCCTCGTCGAGCGGGTCCGCCAGCACATGGGGGCGCTCGGCGACTTCGACAAGATGCGCAGCACGCAGACGGTTGCGGCGCAGTATGACCTGATGATGGGGACGGACCTGCTCGCGAATGAGGAGAGGAATCTCTATCGGTCGCAGATGGCTTTCCTGGGCTACATCGTGGCGCGACCCTCGACCTGGGACATCGAGCGCGGCTACCGTTCGTACAACCCGAACATGAGCCTGTCATACCTGCTGGCGCGGGGGATTGTCGGGTGCGCGATTCCCAACCACCCGCTGGCGGAGGAGTGGGTGGCGCCCGGACTCAGCCGCGCGCAGACCTGGCTGGAGGAGGTCGGCCCCGAGGGAGAGTGGTATGAGAGCGCCCACTACTCGCAGGTGAGCGCCTTCGCCATGACGTCCTTCGCGGCGGCGGTCAAACGAGCCGGCTTTGGGGATCTGTTCCTCAACGAGAACCTCAAGAAATGGGCGATGTGGCTGGCCCAGATCTACACGCCGCGGGACCCCATGGAGGGGCGCCGCAACCGGCGCGCAAGTCCGCCGATCGGCCGAGCCACCGCAGGCGTGCCCTGGGGGTTGTTTGGGCTGATGGCCAAGGCAACCGTGGACACCGATCCTGAGTACTCCAAACAGATGCAATGGGCGTGGGCGGGCAGTGACTATGCGCCCGAGACCGCCAGCCACTTGGGCGGGTTTGAGCCGATCTATATGGATCCGTCCCTGCCCATGGAGCTGCCTGACTGGGGTTCGAAGCTCTTCCCACAGGTGGGGCCGCTCTGCCGAAATGGCGTGGGCGATGAGCATGAGAATTACCTCTCGATCCACGCCAACACGGGGGCCGGAGCGCGTCTGCCGGAGCTTGGGAGCCTGGCGCTGTGGTTCGCGCGCGGGGCGCCGATTGCGGGGGCGTTCCCAGGCGGATACAAGGAGCGGCATCAACTGCTGATATCGCGGGTGCTTCCCGCCCTCTCCTGGAGCGAGGGAGAGCAGTGGGACGAGTCTCGCTTCGGCTGCAACACTGACGTGACGATGGGCGAATTCAGCGCGCTCCCGCGACAGGACTACTTCACGGCGAGTTACGTGCTCAAAGGATGGAAGGGCGGCGCGTACGGTACCCCGGAGGGACCCGTGTCTTGGCCGCCGGCGGGTGGTGAAGCGGTCTTCCCGCTGAACTGGCAGCGGCGGGTGCTGTATGTACAGGATGATGATCCCGCCGGCCTCAACTACCTCGTGCTTCGCGACTCAGTGAGCGGCAACGGGCCATCGCTCTGGCAGATGTGGACGGCCTCGGACGGGCTCGTGACGCCGCAAGACGCGCGAGCGATGAGAGCCGTTCCCGAGGAAGGGCCAGGCAAGACGGCAGTGCCGGCGCACCCGCTGGAGGGAGACCGGCTCACCGCGTTGGGCCAGCATGGAGTGGATGTCGAGTACTACATCGCCGAGCCGCTCGACACGCAGCGCTGGACCATGCGCTGGGGACAGCACTATGTGGACTACTCCGTGCAGGGCGATGACTATCGTGATCTGCTGCAACTCCGGCTGGATGGCGACGGCGACTACTTTGTCGCGATGTTCCCGCGTTTCCCCGACGAGGAGGCGCCCCAATTCGCCACGCTCGGTGAGGGCAGCGTCATCAAGGTTGCGGGCGAGTCCGGCACGGACTACTGCTTCCTGCCAGGAGAAGAGATGCAGGTGACCGTCGAAGGCGCTTACTTCCGCGGCGTGGCCGCATCGCTACAGGACCGCCCGGACGGCGTCGTCCTGGCGGCGGGGGGCGCAGGCGAAGTTCGCTACGGTGAGTGGGGAGTATTGGCGTCGCACGCCGCGAGTCTGCGAGTGGATGCGGAGCGATTGTCGGTACACCTGCCGCCCGCTCAGGCTGACGGCGGCGAGGTCACGCTGCTTACCGACGGGCAGTGGAAGCTGATCGAGGGACAGGCAGGCGTCACCATTGCGCCGACGGCCAACGGCTGCCGCCTGGTCCTGGCGCCGGGGGTGGTCCACGTGGAGCTGGAACCAGCCTGAACCGCCGCTGCGGGGAAGCGATGCGTGTTGTGCGAGCGGCAACAGGGAGTAGCGGACATGGGCACGATCGGGCGGACATATTGGGGAGTCATAGCGGCGCTTGCCATTGGCCGGTTAGCGATGGCCGGCGTTGGCGCTCAAGTCCAGCAACCTGAGGCACAGCAAGAGAGGTTGTGGCCAGGCATGGAGTCGGGAGAACCGATGACCGATCAGGCGTTCTTTGATGCCCTCAATACTGAGCTGGCCGGCCTCGAGGACACAAAGCAGCATGTCGCGGCAGGTGACTGGGCCAGGGCGAGGCAGGCCCTCTACCGTTATGTTCGCGGCAAGTTCCGCCGCGCGGGATACCACTCGCCTCCTGAGGTCGTCGACGGCAAGCTTCAGTCAGATCCGGGCGTGGACTACGTTAGCGGCCACTCCGGATGGTGGGCGCAGGAGGGCATGGCGCTGGATGACGTCGACGATCCCGTGGCGGCGCTGCTTGGCGTGGCGGATGAATTCGCCCTCGAGGGCCGCGTCCGGTTTCACTCCACGGGCAACCGCTATGAGTTCGATCCCAGCAAGCCCTTCGACTACATCGACTTCGACCCCACAGGGCGGGAATACCACGAGCCATTGCAGTTGTATGCTCTGTACGATGTGAGGGCGCTCCGGGACGCGTATTCGCTATCGGGAAACCCCGCGCACCTGCGTCGCGCCGAGGAGATGCTGGCCAGCTACTGCCGCTGGTTCGCCGGCGGCGCGTCGGGGGCGCTGGCGGCGAGCAGCTCCGCCGGAAACCACCCGTGGGATGCCTGGGGCGTATCTCGCCGGCTCTTCGGCTATGTTGCCTTCCTGAGCTTCCTCGAGGAGACCGACCTCGACCCGGATCTTGTCGTCGACGTGATGAAGGTGCTGCTTGAGGACCAACGACTGCACGTCAGCCGGGGACCGACGTGGGGCGGCAACTGGCGTCAGTTCATGTGCAACCACGGCGCGGGCATCGCGGCGGTCTTCTTCGAGTTCAAGGAAGCTCCGGAGTGGTTCGCCAATCAGGTGGACCTGCTGCTGATGGGCTCGTCGGATCTGTTCCCAGACGGGAGCATGAGCGATTTCTCAACGAGCTACACCGACGGATACCTGATGTGGCAGTACAATCTCTCACGCGTGCTCATGGCGTTCGCCAACCCGCAGCGCCTCGACATCCCCCCGGACATCGCCGCCCGCTACGAGCGGACGATTGACTGGCAGCTCGCGATGCGCAAGCCCGACGGGCGCTCCGTCTCGTTCAACGACGACGGGAGCAAACACGGGCCCGAGTATTACGGGCGGCTGGCGGGGGTTGTGTACGATTACTTCGGGCGAGCGGACCTGCGGTGGTTTGCCAACGGAGGGAAGCGCGGTCGTCAGCCGGCGCTCGCCTCGTTCCCGGCAACGTCGACAACCCCGAGTTACTGCGGCATGCACGCGATGCGCAGCGACTGGACCTCGTCGGCGCGATACCTGGCGGTAGACTTCGGCCCAAACGGAGGCCATGCCCACCCGGACTACGGGAGTTTCGTGCTGCACGCCTACGGAGCGGACCTGATCGACGAGGGAGGGTGCGCGGCGTATGGCAGCGAGCCCTACGCAAACTACTCGACGAAACCGTGGGCGCACAACATCCTGGGCATCGACGGCGTTACCCAGCCGCCCGACCGCCCGCCAATGGGCGAGCCGATCCACAATTGGATCACCAATTCGGCCTACGACTACACCTGGGGGCGCTCGGACTTTGGCGCGGCGACCGGTGACCTACAGGGAGTGATTCACCATCGAGGCATCTACTTCGCCAAACCGGACTACTTCATTCTGCTGGACGCGATCGACGGGCGGGGACGGCACCGCATCCGGAGCAAGCTGCAGTTGGCGTGGGATGTGACGGCTGAGGTGCATGAGACGACAGTGGAGGCTCGCAGCGATCGCGGGGCATCGCTGTGGATCGTGCCGCTTGACAGCCGCTCCACGCCCGCGATCATCACGGCCCAGAAGGAGCCGATCTGGGAAGGCTGGATGAGCAAGGTCACGCACACCAACGAGGTTGAGCCGGCTCCATCGATCGTGTATGAGGAGGAGCGGAATCTCCCAACCTATCAGGAAACGCTGCTATACCCAGTGGCCGCCGGCCGGCAGGTGAAACTCGAGACCGAGCGGATCTTCCCCGATGGGGGAGCCGACCGAGGCGTGCTGCTACAGGTCAGCCCCGCGGACAGGCCGTACCGTGACGAATTCATCTTCGGCTGGGGTCGGGGGACGGTCCGGTTTGCGTCGCGCGGACTGACCTTAGACGGCCAACTCGCGCACCTGCGTCACCAGGGAGAGAAGCTGGACCGGATCGCGTTCATTCGCGTCCGGGAGATCTCGCTGCCGGTCAACGGCGCGCCGATCACGATCCGATTTGACGCCGCCACCGATGGATACATCGAGTTGGGACGCCGGGCAGGCATGGCAAACGCGCGGGTGTTCCTGGACCTCGCCAACCGCCGCGACGCGGTCGCGATGACCATCGAACAGGCCGGCGAGGGCGCCGCGCGGCACGAAGTGCCCGTCGGCGAGGAAACGACGCTGTGAGCGCGGATCGCACGAGGGAACGTGGGCCGCGTGCAGCAGGAGGCGAGCAATGCGAGACCTGATGATCCTGGGCATCGGCCCCCACGCGTCGGAGATGGCCGACATCGTGGCGCGGGTGAATGCCGTGGAGCAGACGTGGAACCTGCTCGGGTACGTCTCGCCTGACGGGCAGCAGGCCGACGAACTACTGAACGGGCACCCCGTGTTGGGGAGGATGGCCGTGCTGGATGAGCACCTCAGTGCCTGCGTCGTGCCCCACGGCCAGGTGTCCGAACGGAAGGACGTGCCGCGCGAGCGGCTGGTGTCTCTGATCGACCCGAGCGCGTTCATCGCGAACACGGCTGAGATTGGCTTGGGATGCGTGCTGTTTCCGCACTGCTTCGTCGGCCATAACGCGCGCCTGGGGGACTTCGTATTCAGCCTGGCCGGGAGCAACATCAGCCACGACGATGTCATCGAGGAGAGGGTGATCCTGGCGAGCGGGGTGACGCTTGCCGGGAGCGTGCACGTGGAGGCGGACTGCTACCTGGGCCAGGCGTGCAACATCAAGCAACACGTGACCATCGGCCGCGGCAGTCTCATCGGCCTGGGCGCAGTCGTGATCAACGATGTGGCACCGAACTCAATCATGGTTGGGAATCCGGCGAGATGGCTGCGGGAGCACAACGGGTCGGGCATCGGGTGAGCCGGCCCGAGTCACGGACGATCAGTTGGCGAACCATCCGCGCTCGGCCTGCGTCTCACCTCGGCGGGGCAGCGGAGAGCCTCACCTCATCGATGTAGCCTGCGCAGCCGTAGTGCGAGCTGCCGACTCGTCCGCCGATCGCGAGAGGGTGTGACGACGGAGCGATCGACCCTGCGTCGGCCGTGGTGCCGCCTCCCACGTTCCTGCCATCGAGCGAGATCGTGACCTTCCCGCCCCCGTCGTATTCGAAGGCCAGTCGGTACCAGGTGCCGGGCCTCAACTCCACGGGCTCGCCTTTGTGCTCACCAGTCCGGTCGCCGAAGCCCAGAGTGACGATCGGTCGCAGCCCGTCGGGCTCGCGGTGGAGGTAGAACACGAAGCCGGTGTTCGCGCCGGGATCGTCGCGGGTGTTCAGGAAGTAGTTGCAGTCCAGCAGGAAAGTGAACTCGGCCTCCGACATCTCGGGCTTGGGCTTCAGCCAAAGCTCGGCTCCGAACGCGCCGGGCGGGGAGAACCTCGGGCTCGCGGCGGCCTTCGCGCCTTCCGGGCCATCGCCGACCGAGGCGAATGACTCGAGACACCCGCCGGACTTCCCGCCCGCGATAATGCGAGACCGCCCGCGAAGCGTGAGCGCGTGATCTCGGCCGAGAGTCTCTGCCGTCTCGGCGCCGGGATCGAAGCCCCATCGGGCGATCGCCTCACGCCCCTGCGTCACCCGTCCGGCCACATCGGCCGCGGGCGCCTCGGTTACCTGGAAGTGCGAGGTCGTCACGTTCCCGCCGATCAGCTCCGTTGCCCTCAGCGTCCACGTGCCAGCAGGCTCGTTCTCAGCGATAGGGATGCTGGCCGCCCACGACCCGTCCTCGTCGGTCGCCGTGAACCGGGAGTAGTCATTCGTCTCGCCATCCGGGCTGATGATGTCGACGCGCAGCGGCACCACGCCGGCGACGGGCCGCCCTGAGGCGTAGCGCGCCTCAAGGCGCGCCTCGGCAGGCTCGCCCGCGTCGGTTCGGTCCGCCACCGTGACCTCCGGCGGACCGACCGGCTCGGCGCAGGCCACGAGCAGCCTGCCCCACCCCGCCTCGATCTGCACCTCCGTCGCGCAGCCCCCCTCGAGTTCCGCCACGTCCAGCCGGCGCCGCGCCGGCGCGTCATACAGAGCGCCGGGCATCTCGCGCAGGTGAATGGTGGCGGTGATCGGCACGCCTCGCTCGAGGACGGACCCGAACTGACCCAGATACGGCCCGGCGACTCGGCGGTCGTTAATGGCGAAGATGTAGTTCAGGTCACCGCTCTGCCGGGCGTCCAGGACCACGTAAGGGTGGGGTGAGTCGACGAACAGGCGCCCGCCGAGCCGCGGAAGCATCTCCGCCCGCAACGCCTCGGCGGTCACGCGCAGGTCGGCATCGAGCCGGGCCCGGGGCGAGTTCGGGACCTCCAGGACCTCCCCCGGCACGAGTTCGATTCGATCCGCCTCCGCCTTGACCGAGCTCATGTCCCTCAGCTTGACGGCGCCCGGGATGTCGATCCTGGCGTCACGGTCGAGCAGCACCGTGCCCCCCGCATCCTGGAACTCGGCGATGCGCTGCCTGACGCTCGCGAGCAAGAAGCGGCACTGCGGGATCGCGAGCACCGGGTAGGCAGCCAGGGCGCCGTCTTGGATGTCCTCGTCGTACACCACATCGACGGGAAGCCGCGCGGCGGTCAGCGGGTTGTGCAGCGACCGCGTGCCGCCGCCCTCGGCGATCCTCCCGAAGACAGTGTTCGCGCCAGACAGAAGCAGCGCCACTCGCGGCCCCGGTCGCTCCTTGATGAGCCGCAGAGCGGGCCCGTATGGCTGAATCAGCGCCTTCGACACTCGGCCGAGGGCCGCGAGCGTGTTTGGGTTCGTGTAACGATAGACTGCCTTCTCTTGCGTCTCGACGGCCGTGTTGAGGCCGTGGAACGCCACCATATCGACGGGCCGGCTCATCGCGACCCACACGGCCTCGGCGATGATATCCGGCGGGATCGCGATGAAGGGCGCGTCCTTGAGGTAGTCGGGCATGCCGGGCCCTCGGCCGGGCATGGCCCTGTCCGCGTAAGCGATGACCTGGATCATCTGGGATATCTGCTGTTCCCAGCCGCTCCGCTTCCCAAGGCACGCCATCTCGTCGGCGAACGCCGCAAGGTCCAGCGGGTTCTGCTCCACGTAGGTCCAGTGGTTGAGGAGCTCCATCCCGTCCCACTTACCGTGGAACTGCGGGGCGCGCAGCACAGGGTCGTGGAGAGTCGTCATATCCGGGGCGATTTTCTCGTACTCCCCGGCCTGCGCGCAGGTAATCCCGTTCAGCGCGCCGCCCTCCGTGTAGAAGAACCGGTACCACCGATAGAGCGGCGCGTCATCAGGGATGATGCGATCCGGGAACAACTCCAAGCTAGTCCCCTGGGTCATGAGCGGCAGCGTCGCCTCTTCCGGTCTCGGGAACCCAAGCCGCTCCTCGTAGCGAGCCTCAGCCTCGTCCGACAGGCTGGGGTAGGCGTGGGTCTCGTACTCGGAGTTCAGAAGGACGTAGCGAAGCCGGGGGTCTGAGCGCCAGGCGCGAGCGTGCGAGCGGGCCGTCTCAAGGGCCCATTCCCGAAACACCGGGTCAAGCTCGTCGCCCCGCACCGTCGACGGGCCGGCGTGGGGGTTCTGGAAGTTCTCCGTGACGGAGTCCGGAGCGGTGCGCAGGGCGGGTGGGTAGGAGAAGTAGCTGAGCCCAAGTCGGCATCCGAGCGCCCGCAATTCGGGCGACCGTTGCCCGAACTCGTGCATCACCGTGACGCCCGCATCGGCCACGGCCGCGACTTCCTCGGCGATGTTGGCCCCGCCCCACCACAGAACGTCCATCCGTTCCGGCGGCACCGGCTTGCCGATCTCGATCCGCACCGCATCGGTGGCGACGACCTCATCTCCCGCCCGCGCTCTCACGACGAGCCAGTACCGGCCCGAGCGAAACCTCGAGGCTGCAAGGGGGATAGTGACTCGCGTGGACGAGTCAGGGGCGACCTCGGGGACGGGGACCGTCCCGACCGGGTCTTCGTAGAGGCTCCGTCGCACGAGCGTCGCGGTCAGCTCGAGCGGCTCCCCCGGCCTGGTCGAGGCGTTCGCGATCACCACCGGGACCGTGATGCTGCCGGCGTCTCGCCCGAAGGCCCGATCCCGCTCGCGCAGCGCCAGGTCGACACTCACGCCAACCTGGGCGTCCCGATCCGCTGTTGCGGAGCGCAGCGTCACGGTCTCGAACTGGCCGTTGAGCCGGTTCAGACCCAGCGCCGCCCGGCCGTCGCGGAGCGTGTTGTCGTAGGCGTGCAGCACGGGCCGGTCACCGACGCTGGCGACAAGCGTGGACCCGGCGGCGGTGAAGGTCACCAGAGGCGCGGGCTTGCCGCCCCCCCCGCCAAGCGACTCGGTCAGCTTGGTCTTCGCGAGCGTCTCTTGCCAGCCGGCCCGGACCCGCACGATCGCCACCGTGGAGCCGCCGGCAATCTCCAGCCGGTAGTGGTTCTCCGGGTCGCTGAAACGCAGGGCCAACATGATCGCCCCGCCACCGGCGAGTCGACGGAGCCCGGCGGCGAGACTCGCGTCGGCGAGCGGCTTGGTCGGGAGCGCGATCCAGCGCCCGGAGGGTCGCGGCCTGTCGTACGTGAGGTTGCGCAGCCCGGCCGCTTCATCCTCGTTGTCGGGCCTATGAACAGCCCAGCCTTCATCGTAAGCGCGCCAGTTCTCGGCATCACTGGCGGCGAAGTCCTCGCTGAGAACCTCCTCACCGATGGTGATGGCGTCCGCGACCTCCGCGGCCCGATAAGCGGCCGGGACGATGTCGAATCCAAACAGCGGGCAGGCATTGCGGGGCTCGCCATTCACGGTGGCCGTGGCAATCAGACCACGAGCGCCGCATGACAGCTCGCCCGCCTCGGGGGTGATGGCAACCTCCGCCACGAAGAGCCCGTCCCCGGCCACCGCGTCGCCACTCTCCCCGTCGTCGGCCAGCGAGAGCAAGTCTGTGTCGGTCAGGCGGACGGGCGTGGCGTCGCCGGCGCGCCGGAAGGCCACGGAGACCGGTCCGCCGGGCGGCTCGTCGGACGTGTAGGTGACCCGGAGCGAATCGCCGATCTCAGCGACGCCGTTCTCCTCGCCGACTTCGACCAACTCAACGGTCAGCCCCCCCAGCGGGGACTTCACCAGCCGCACCCAGTCCACGTCGACCGCCCCGCTGGGCGATCGGGCGGGCGGGCCGATGATCCCCAGGTCCAGGGGCACGTCCTGGGCCTCCCCCAAGAACGTGAGGCCGCTCAGATCGACAGTGCAGAGCCCCTCCGGGAGGCGCCCAAGCTTCGGGTGCCCGGCTCCCGGCATCCGCAGCCAGACCATGAGGTAGTGGCTGGGGTTCTCGACAGCGGCGACGCGGACCTGAAGATAGCGATAGGCGGGGTCGCCCAGCGGAAAGATCCGCTGAATCGATCCACCGGCGTATTCGGAGATCTCCCGGAAGCGAGCGAGGTTGCCAGCCTGCTCTGCCGCGATCTCCACGGGCTCGAAAGCGAACCACCCGCCACGCGAATCCGCACTGGTCTCAAACGGGTCGAAGTCTTCGATCCAGAGCGTGTTCGCGTCCGGATTTTCCGTGACGTCGCCGAACGTCGGAGTCAGCCCGACCAGAAACACCAACACTGAGACGGCCGGCGCGAGATGTTGCCTCAAGGCGAACACGCTCCTATGGTGAGGTCCAACGCGAGGGGCCGCCACGCGGCCTTCAGCGCAGGTCCTCGAGTATCTCCCCGATCTCGATGCGGACCGTGTCGGCAACGCTCCGATCTTTCGGGTCCTTCCAACCGATTTCACCGGCGCCTTCGGCCTCGATCACCCTTCGCGCTGCGCCTTCCAGCAATGCCCGCGCCCGCGGCAGAAGCGGATGAGGTGCGCCGGCGGCGGTCAACTGCTTGATCCGCTCCCGCAGCATGACCAGGTACTCGAAGTCCTGGATGCCCTCGCGGATGGATTCCATCTGCTTGCCAGCGGTAACTGAACCGGGCGCCAGGAAGGCCGGCGCGTACGACGTGTATTGCGCCGCATACTGGTTCCAGGAATCGCCCTCGCCGGCGCCATTGCTGCCGAATGCCCAGAAGTTGATGGCCCCCGCGTCCATGTCAAAGGCCCACCAGGCGGGCAAGCGATAGGCCGCGTAGGGGTCGGACAGCACCGTGGCGATGATGTACAGCTCCAGGCGTTTGCCCGCCTCCCTCTGCCTCTGATAGAACGCGCGGAACTCCTCGCCCTGACGCAGCATCTGCCCCCACAACGGGCAGAGAATATCAGCCCACTCATACATCTCCGCCGGCGCCTCCATGGGATCCGCATAGTCGGCCGGGATTGCCCATATGGAACTGGGCGCCCCGGCGTTGGCTGAGCAGTCAGCCGTTCGCTGCAGTGCTTCAGCAACTGACCTCCGGAAACCTGCACATGCGGCTGTGAGACCCGAGATCGGTGGGGTCTGCCGCACGTCTTGGCGGTCTGCGGACGTCGCATTCGCTGAAAAGCTGTACA
>PVBE010406819.1_pt1 | contig 56421 bp, 42 predicted proteins | sample 1631181 | NCBI WGS metagenome assembly PVBE01 (sample SAMN08397723, study PRJNA350692) | Marine metagenome, whole genome shotgun sequencing project. | isolation source: water | place: Pacific Ocean | collected 2012-04
AATTTAAAATAAGGTGATAAAAAATGATATTTATAATTAAAAAAATTATTTTATTATTATTTTTTTTAATTATTACTTACTGTGAGATAGTTAATATTAAATATTCCGGAGAGCAATTCAAACCAACGAAACATGTAGACCTGTTTTTTTCTAAGAAAAATATACCAAAGAATTATGAAGTAATGGGTGAAGCATATGTCAGCTCAGAAGATGAAACTGTTTCAAGTGAAATAGAAAATGCCATTAAAGCAAAAGCAGAAAGAGTCGGTGCCAACGCTGTCATAATTCAAAGCTATAATATAATCCCACAACAGGCCACTTTGGACGGAAACCCTGGAGGTTATGATACTTTTTCTCCAGGTTATCCTGATGAAGCCCAGGGAAATAATTATTGGAACAGCGGTCCAATGGGTGGTGGTACAGGTCTGAATAATTCATTGGGAGGCCCAGGCCTGCGAGACGAATATTATGAGGAAGCTGAAGTAAAAGTACTGTTTATAAGATACATTGATAAATAAATTTTGAATTTGTTAATATTTGTAATAGTTTATTAAGCGGAAGACAACAAAATGCTGATTATTAAAATTATTGTTCCATTTTTTAAACTTATTCCACTTATACTATTAATATTCAGTATAAACTCATGTCAGCCAATCACTATCAGATATTTCGGTAAATTTGAAAAACCGACCGAATATGTACAGGTTTACTTTACGACTCCAAATTTAAAAGAGAATTACCAAATAATCGGCATAGCAATGGTCAATGATACTGAAAATGTATTATCCCAGGAAGTATTAAATAAAATAATACAGAAAGCAAAAAATGTAGGAGCCAATGCAATTGCTATCAACTGGCATTCAATGCCTGCTGCCTGGTATAACCCTGCAGTTTGGGATCAATATTACAGAGGATATGGTGCTCCTCCCAGTTCATGGGGTGGGGAAACATATTTTGTTCACCATAGAGTTAATAATTATATGCTGAATATAACAGTAACATTCCTAAGAAAAACAAATAAAAATATGCATACAATCAGGACAAATACTGTGAATAAAAATCTGCTTTGAAAATTTTTTACTTAAAATGATATTCAAACAATAAATAATACCTTGTCTATGTATACCAGAAAATTCTCTCTCAATCTTACAAGGTGTTGGTAATAAGCAAAAAAACGTGTACAATGTACATATATGAATACAAAATAACTAATTATCATTTGTGCACATCTTATGAAATTTTATAGAGAACAGTTTAGAAATATCAGAAAAAAGAAAAAAATCTCCTTAAAATATGTAACAAATCAGATTGGTAAATCATACAGAACTCTTTTAGCTTGGGAAAAAGGAGAACTAACACCTGGAGAATCAGATATAAGAATTCTTGCACAAATACTAAGTGTAAATATCAATGAAATATCTAACCTTGAAGATTTTGACCAAACCAAAAAACCTTATTATTATAATTCATTAAATGAACTGGACGTTGTCAGTAGAGAATTTTCAGGCGATCTCTCTATTGAACAAAAAACTTATATCTTAAAACTGAGAAGTGAACTTGAACATTTATCTTCTGAAATAAAAATGCTTAAACGCACTAATGCAAAGCAAAAGAATATAATAGATTCGCTTCATGAATTTATCTATACTAAAGACAGCAAATTAAAATTTACTGATGCCAACCCTGCCCTCTTAGCTTATCTGGAAATTTCACTTCACGAAATTATAGGTAAAAATAATCATGATTTATTCCATTCAAAAGAAATTGAGAATTTAACTCTCATTGAAAAACATGCCTTGAACACAGGAATGAGAATGATGAACAAAGAAATCACAATACCAGGCAGCAACGGTAAAAAACGTGGTATTTTCTCTGTTTCTCCTATCCATGGTGAAAATGACAAAGTTACAGGTTTAGTATGCAGTTTAAAAGATATTTCACCATTTGTAACTGCAGATAAGCGTATGGCAATGATGGAAGATGTAATTAACCGACTTACTGAGTCTGTCTGGATAACTTCTCTTAAACCTGTCAACCATTTTTTATTCATCAGTAAATCTATAGTTAATATCTTTGGCAGAACTCCTGATGAATTTTATAAAAATCATAAACTCTGGCAGGAAATTATACATCCTGAAGACAAGCAACTGGTATTAGATAGAATAAGCAGCAATACGGACAAAGATTTCCCAAGGGAAACAACATATAGAATAATACATAAAGATGGTTCCATTAGATGGATAGAATCAAAATCATTTAAAAATTACGGTGATAAAGAAAATGATATAATCTTTGGAATAATAAGAGATATAACTGAAGAGAAGAATTATGAAACCAAACAAAATTTACTGTTCAATGTTATTGATAAATTTTCTGAAATTGTATGGATAGGAAACTATGATGATGAGAAAAACTTCAATGCTCAATATGTTAACAAATATGCGTGCAAGAAAATATCAGGTTATACAGATGTAGAACTGATCAATGATAGCGACAAATGGTTCGGCAATATTGTCCCGGAAGACAGGGAAAGAGTTCTTTCAATAGGTTCGAATATTAAAAACTATCCATATACTCTGAAATATAAAATTAAGCGCAAAGACGGCAAAATAGCTACAGTTAACTCAAGAGGTTTTTCAGGTGAACATAATCTGTTCTACGGTTTTATTCAGGATATTACCAGAAATGAAAAAAATATTGAAATCATTCAGTATTTTAAAGATTATATCAATAGCCAGCAATCTATATTCTGGATAAAAAAATTCAGACCTATTGAAAGATTTATATTTATCAGCGATTCAATTGAAAATATGCTGGGCTACAAAGCATCAGAAATTAATGCTAAATTCTGGAGGAAAAAAATTATACACCCTGATGATCTTCCTAAAATAGAACAGGTTCACACTCAAATATACGAAAATATGCCTTCAATGAAATATAATGTTCTTCATAAAAACGGTACTGTTAAACTGATTGAAGAAATTAAGTACGAACCAACAAATGTGGCAGATAATTCAATAAGGTTCGGACTCTTCAAAGAAATAGATAAATAAGATAATAATTCTCAATGAGACACTATTAAAAGTTTATTAAAAAAGCCTCCTGTTTTATAAAAAAAAGGAGGCTTTATCATAACTAGACTGTTTAAGTTTCAGATATAAATTTATGCCAAAATATTATTTATTGTAGCTTTAAAATCTTTATCCAAATCTTTCAAAAATGCATTCCAGCTCATACCATTAAGATAGAAAGCCATAGATGCAAGTTTCTTTGTAATGATTGCATTACGATATGCCTGAATTTCATGAGAATCCAGAATATGCATGATTCTGTCTTTTCCAAGAGTTTTAATTAAAATAGCAGGTATGTAATGTTCCATTACCTTCCATACAAGTTCTTCATTTTCCAATATTTCATCAATTTTAGAATCTAAATCAGCCTGCAGTGTAAGTATTTCTTCACTTGTTATAACAGACAGATCAAACAATGCCTTTGATTTATCTTCTTCATGAAGCTTAATAAGTATATCAGTTTCAAGACGAACATATTTGTCAATAAGTTCCATTATTTCTCTAATTAAAGCCAATCTTGTTTCCGGAGCATTAAGAAGTTTAGAATCATAGTCATTACCAAATAAGAAAGCAGTAAGTACTTCTGCTACAGAACTACTGAATACACCACCTTTATTAGCTGTTGAATCTTTAATTTCTTTGATATCCGTATTGAATGCAATATATCTTCTTGCTGCATCATTGAAGAATACATTAGCGCCTTCAACAATAAATTTTAATTCACTGAAGAGCTTTAGGAAGCCTTTAACATTTTTGTGGTTAATTGTATCTTTAAAGCCACCACATGGAATGAAAGCCTGAATATTTGCCTGTTCAATATATTTACGATTATTAAGGTCTGTAAGGAATGTTCTATGAAAAATTGAACCGTCTTCAATAAGAGTTCCGTCGGGCAGTTTAACATTTTTACTTAACCTAGGTACCATGAAACCTTCAGAACTGAGTTTTTCAACAGGAAATGCCAGTGAATCAGCACGAGGAGATGTATGACGCATAAAAGCAATCTTCATCAACTCTTCTTTGTTAAGGCCGTTAGGATCAAATAAAATTGAACCACCATCAATTATCAAACAGATTTTTCCCTTGTAGCATTGAATTTCATTTGAACCTAAGTCGCCATCAGGACCACCAGTCATCATCAAATTCAGATCTGTTTCTTCAGAACCATAATATGAAATCAACGACCTAAAAGCACCCATGACACATGTTGTTGTCATACCACTGTATTCAATTTTTCCGCCGATGACATCATAAATTTTCTGCATATCTTTAGTAAGAACTACAGATTTTCCGTTAATTTCAAGTTCTGTGCCTTCATCTCCTTTTTCAAGAAGACCGAAAACATCACCATTATCAAGTAATCCATAAGTATCATGAGGAATACCGAAGCTCTTGCCTGTTGTAATTGTTCTCCAGTATTTGTATCCACGTGCTTTTGTCTGATAAGAGGCATAGTCCATTAATGGCGCTGTACCTTCATCGGGACCAAAGAAGATCATTTCATGTTTTCCAAAATGGTCAATAATAGAAGGATCTCCGAGGACTAAATCCATGATACCTTCTGTATAGTCAAATAGACAGTCCATGCTGTTATATGCATAACTTGGACGGGGAACAAATACTCCTTTAGATCCACTCTCACAGATATCCTTGTGTTTCAATCTCTGAGCTTTTGGCCCAAGTGCATAGTTTAATAAAACTGCTTTATCTAATTCTGAATGATAATTTTCAGGAGTAACTCTTATCATTCTTAAACCGCCACGTGCAATATCAGCAGCTCTCATATGTGTTCCGCAGGCATAATGTCCGTTTACATAAAATATACCGAATACAAATTGATCAAATACCAACGGATCAAGAATTCTGTTATCAAATCTAAAAGCATATGATCTTTTTTCCTGCTTATAGAAGTTTGTTTTCAAAGTACATGAAACAAATTTAAACATGAATCTGAAAACATCATAACCTTCAACCATGTCCATAAATCTGGCACTAATGATTTTATCATACTCTGTATATTTATGTTCAAGGTCTTCATCAGAAAGTGTGCTTCCTACTGAAGGATCAAATCTCTGAGCAAAAATTTCATATAAATATTTCAATAAATCAGGATTATTTTGCGCAAGGTTCATTATCAAGCTTGAGCTATATGTTCCTTTATTTGAATCCTGAATTCTAGAGGCAAATGCATCACGCTGATCTGCATTTTCTAGGCTTGCCATAATTTCTTTATCTACCTGATTAACGCTTTCTTTATAGATAAAATAATGAGTGAAGTCTATTGCATTTCCTGCAAAAAGCATTTCGTTAAAAGTTAAAATGCCGTCAGAATAAAAATCAGTTATATCAGTTATGTTAAAAGCAAGAAACGCACTGAGAGAAGCAACTATGCTGTCTTCTTCTTTTCTGCTCAATTCACCTAACGAATACAGAGAACAAATTGATGAAGGAGCAATAGCCTTACCGCAATAAGGTTCCAAGTAAGCACGTCTTAATACCAGACCGTGGTCTTCAAATATTTTTCTTAAAACAGGAAGCTGAGGAAGAGCAAAGTCACTGTTGAACATAAAACGAGTTTCGCCTGTTTCAGCCAAATTATAAACTTTCACCAATGGACTTGCTGATTTTTCAGCCTCTTCAAGAAATTTAAAATAACGTCTGCGTGTAGGTTTAGGAGTTGCTCTAAAGTTTCCTGAAAGGTGAAATAGGAATTTTGAATTTTCAAAATCTTCTTCAGAGTGATCTTTAACAGTTTCGGGTCTGATTATATAAGTATAGTTTTTGCTTTCAGGACAATAGTAATATTCACGCCTGTGACCTGTAATCAAAGGACCAATGATTTTTTCCATACTGTCACGTGTATCTTCGGTAGCTATTCTAATATGATACACATCCTCATTTTGCTCTACATCTGAATCAAAATTTACTTCCCCGATATGTCCGAAAAGAATTGCTTCACCATCCTGAATTTTAATACTATTAGCAATTGAAGCAAGAATTGTTATCAAAGATTTTTTAGTGATATTTTCGAAGAAATAATTAGGAAGCCCCAAATCTTCTAATAATACTCCAGCTGCCATATTAATACATGTTGCTGTAAATAATCCTTCTGCAGATAAATCAATAACTGCTTCATAAAGGATACCAGGATCCAGGTGTACATATTTTGCCCGGTTGATAATAGATGTACCCACTGAGTAATCAAAAGGCTCACAAACGTAATCACTTGCCATTCCTTCTTTGATATTCATCTTTTTTCTTCCTTGTTTTAATTTTAATAAATTCCAAAATAATATATAAAATTTCACAATAAAATTACTAATAAATCTAACATGAAGCTAATAAGCCCAATAACAAATTAACTAAGTAATTTCAAACATAAATTTAATGAATAATTTTCCAAACTATTTTTCTTTTATTTAAAAAAATAACACAAATTTGTTCTCGGCATAAACAATTTTGTATTCATATATTTTATATATATTATCAGTAATCAAAAATCAGAATTATTTGAGAATCAATCTGCATATTTATTTCAATAATATACGGCATAATGAAAAATAGTTATCAAAAAGTTGCAAAATACAATTTAATCAATATTAAATTAGGAAAGTTAACTTATTATATCATCGTAACATAAATTTCTGTTAAGGCTAAGCTTCGCTTCTTCTGCTAAAAAAAATTATAAATATACAACTTCGTTTCAACTCATTTGAATTAAACAGAATATTAAGCTATTTTTGAATATATTTACAGTCTCTTGCGGAAGTCAGTATAATTAAGAATAAATACAGAATTTTATTTAAAATTAAACTTATTTTCTTCCTGTTATAATAGAAGTTGATAAGTGTATTTTCATAACAAGTTTTTTAACCGGAGAATTGATTATGTCAGCAGAAAATAAAAATACTTATATCGAGCACAATTATAATGATTTATATTCCACTGACAAATATGAGTTCTGCGATATTTCCTATCAGGAGATAATGCAGAAAAGAATAATCAATGTACTACTCATATGTTCAAATTATGATGCATTTTTACTTGAGGAAGATGGCCGGATTAATGAAAAGATTTTCTTTGAATACACATCATATAATTTACGCTACCCTCCAAGATTCACTCACGCAAGTTCATCTGAAGAAGCATTCAAACTCCTCGAAGTAACTTCTTTTGATTTAGTCATTTCCATGTTAAATGTAGGTGAAACAGATGCTTTCGAAATGGCTGCTAAAGTGAAAAAAAAATACTCGGATATTCCAATAGTTCTTCTGGCACATTTTTCACGGGAAGTATCAATGCGAATTGCCAATGAAGATCTTAGTTCAATTGACCACGTATTCTGCTGGCTTGGCAACACAGGTCTACTTCTAGCTATAATTAAACTTTTAGAAGATGAGATGAATGCTGAAATTGATGTTGATGAAAAAGGTGTCCAGGCTATTTTACTTATTGAAGATTCCATAAGATATTATTCTTCCTATCTTCCGATAATCTATCAGGCTATATTTGAACAGAGTCTTGAACTTATGTCTGAAGGGCTAAACGAACACCAGAAAACACTTAGGATGAGAGCCCGGCCCAAGATTCTACTTGCAAAAAATTTTGAAGATGCAATTAAACTTTACAGAAAATACAGAGAAAACCTTTTAGGAGTTATTTCTGATATTGCCTATGACAGACAAGGCAAAAAAGATAAGAAAGCCGGAATTCAACTTGCATGTTTAATAAGAAAAACCCGCAATCAAATGCCTATCCTTTTACAGTCATCTGATAAATGGGGGTATGATGTTTTTAGTGCAATGGGAATAAGTTTCATTAATAAATATTCAAAAACACTGCTGATTGAATTGAAAAGCTATATCAAAATTAATTATGGATTTGGAGATTTTGTATTTAAAGATCCTGATACTGGTCAGGAAATAGCCAGAGCTACCAATCTGCATTCACTCCAACACAGAATAGCCGAGGTTGATTCAAAATCACTTTCCTGGCATGTAACCAACAACCATTTTTCACGCTGGCTTAAAGCTAGGACTTTGTTCTCTCTATCCACATTGTTTGCAAATAAAAGTATTAATGATTTTAATAACACTGATGAAGTAAGAAGTTACCTTGTTGACACTATAAGAAATTACAGAAGATCAAAAGGAAGAGGAATTATTGCAAGCCATCTTGACGAATACGCAATTTTTACTAGGCTAGGCGATGGACAACTAGGTGGAAAAGGACGCGGACTAGCTTTCATAGACTCATTTATTCAAAAACATAAACTAATGTTTAAATGGGACGATGTTATGGTCAGCATTCCACGTACATTAGTTCTGACAACTGACCAATTTGACAGCTTTATGGGACATAACAACCTCTATGATTTTGCATTGTCAGATGTGGAGGATGAAAAGATAATCGAATCTTTCACCAATGCAGAATTACCACCTAAACTTCTGGAATATGTTAAAGAAATATGTGATGTTATAAAAACTCCTATTGCTGTTCGTTCATCAAGCTTACTTGAAGACAGCCATTATCAGCCTTTTGCTGGAGTATACTCTACTTTTATGATACCTAATAACCATCAGGACATTGGTGTCAGGCAAAGACAACTGGAACAGGCTATCAAAAGCGTATATGCTTCTGTATTTTTAAAAGAAAGCAAAGCATATATTACTGCTACCTCCAATGTAATAGATGAAGAGAAAATGGGAGTGGTGATACAGGAAATTAGTGGTAACAAATATGAAAACAGATTTTATCCAACTGTTTCAGGAGTAGCCAGGTCTCTTAATTTTTATCCTATAGAACCGGAAAAAAGTGAAGACGGTATTGCAAATATTGCTTTTGGACTTGGGAAAACTATTGTTGAAGGCGGCCTTTCTATGAGATTCTGTCCTAAATATCCCAAAAAAGTGCTCCAACTCTCCGTTCCCGAATTTGCTCTTAAAGATACACAAAAAGAGTTTTACGCATTGGATCTTGATCCTGATAAATTTCACTCATCACTTGACGAAACAGTTAATCTGCTTAAACTGAAAGTCAGAAAAGCAGAAAAAGATAACGCTCTAAAATTTGTAGCATCAACATTCGATTACCAGGATCAGATTATCCGTGACGGGATACATGAAGGCGGTAAAAAACTTATTACTTTTTCTAATATTCTGAAATACAACTCATTCCCACTTGCAGAAATACTTCAAACATTATTAGAAATCGGCCAACAGGAAATGAACAACCAGGTTGAAATAGAATTTTCTGTTAAGCTTGACGTTCCCCGCGGCAATCATAAATTATTTCATTTCTTACAGATCAGGCCAATAGTTGAAACTGAGGAAAAAGTTCAAATTGATCTGGAACAGTATAGCGAAAAAGATGTTATAATTTCATGCGACATGGCTTTGGGAAATGGAATAATTGATGACATTAACGACATTATATATGTTAAACCTGAAGTTTTTGATCCATCTGACACTGAACTCATTGCAGCTACTATTGATAAACTTAACTCAGCCTTTACTGCAGAAAAAAGAAACTATATTCTTGTTGGTCCAGGACGATGGGGATCAAATGATCCTTGGCTGGGTGTTCCAGTTAAATGGTCTCAAATATCTGCTGCCCGCCTTATTATTGAATCAGGGCTTAAGGATTTTCAGATTGATCCAAGCCAAGGGACTCACTTTTTCCAAAATCTTACTTCTTTCAGTGTTGGATATTTTACTATCAACCCATTTAATAAGGATGGTTATTATGATGTTGAATTCCTTAATGCTCAGGAAAAAGTTTTTGAGGATAAATATGTAAGGCATATTCATTTCAAGGAACCCGTAGTTATTAAAATTGACGGTAGAAAGAAAAAAGGAGTTTTATTTAAACCGGGCAATTCCTGAGAAGCAATACAAAATTAATGCTGTTAAAATCTATCTGATATAAATATATTCTTGACTTATGTTACAGTATTCAGTAAAACTCTTTAAAATCACTTGATTATGGATAAAAAAACGGGTAGTCAGAAGTAAGAACTTCCGAATACCCGATAAAATATTCTTTAAATATAAATTTTATTCACTAATTTTATCAGTGAATAAAACCAATCAATTAATAGCCCAAATCAATCATTGCATCAGCAACTTTTTTGAAACCAGCAATATTTGAACCTTTAACATAGTTAATGTATCCATCTTCTTCACGGCCATATTTCAAACCAGCTTCATGGATAGAACTCATGATATGTTTCAATCTTTCATCAACTTCTTCTTTAGGCCATAAAAGTTTCATGCTGTTCTGGCTCATTTCCAATCCTGAAACTGCAACACCCCCAGCATTAGCAGCTTTACCCGGTGCAAAAAGTATTTTATTCTTGTGGAATAAAGTTACAGCATCAGCAGTGCATCCCATGTTTGAAGTTTCTACAACATATTTACAGCCATTAGCGATAAGTGTTTTAGCATCTTCTTCATTAAGTTCATTCTGTATAGCACTTGGGAAAGCCATATCAACTTTAACTTCCCATGGTTTTTTCCCAGGGAAAAATTTGGCTCCGAATTCTTCTGCATATGGAGCAACTACATCATTATTAGAAGCTCTGAGTTCCAGCAAATAATCCCATTTTTAAGGAGTATTTATGCCTTCTTCGTCTAATATATATCCATCAGGACCGGAAATAGTAACTACTTTTGCTCCCAGTTCTGTAGCTTTCATACAAACACCCCAGGATACGTTACCGAAACCTGAAACTGAAATTCTTTTACCAGCAAATGAGTCATTCTGGAATTTTAGCATTTCATCTGCATAATATACTGAACCAAAACCAGTAGCTTCAGGTCTGATAAGTGAACCGCCCCAGTTCATACCTTTTCCTGTTAATACACCAGTATTTTCACTTCTTAATCTTTTGTACTGTCCATACAGAAAACCAATTTCTCTACCACCAACACCGATATCTCCAGCAGGAACATCTGTACTTGGGCCGATAAATTTCTGAAGTTCTGTCATAAATGATTTGCAGAATCTCATTATTTCAGCATCTGATTTTCCTTTAGGATTGAAATCAGAACCGCCCTTACCACCGCCCATCGGTAGAGTTGTCAAACTGTTTTTAAACATCTGTTCAAAACCCAAAAATTTAAGTCCGCCTAAAGTTACACTTGGGTGAAATCTTAATCCGCCTTTGTATGGGCCTATTGCATTATTAAATTGAACACGGTATCCCTTGTTCACCTCTATATTCCCATTATCATCTTCCCATTCAACCTTAAAGCTGAAAACTCTGTCCGGTTCTGTGATTCTTTCAAGGATTTTACCCTGTAGGTAACGTGGATTTTCGTTAACAAAATCTATAACAGTTTCAACTACTTCTTTTGCAGCTTGAATAAATTCAGGTTGGGCTGGATTTTTTCTTTCAAGTTCTGCCATAAATTTATTAAGTTCGTACATTGTCTGCTCCTTTTTTGGTTGTTTGGTCGTTTAACTAAACTAGCTCCCTAATATCTATAATATTTAATTATTTAATTAACATAAGATATATTAACCTTCAAAATATGGTTAGTAATACTTACGATAATAATAAACCTACTTTACTATATATGATCTCTTTTAAAAAATACTATTTTTTTGCATTAAACAATAATAAATAACACTTTAATGTTCACCAATAGAACAAATATGTTCACTCAAAACTACTTACATAAAAATAATCTTTTTTATATATTTAAATACCAAGTTGCTAATTAAAGTTTTCCTGTTAAGGTATATGCTTACTTTTCTAAAACGGAGAGATGGCCGAGTGGTCGAAGGCGCAGCATTGGAAATGCTGTGTAGGGGTAACTCTACCATGGGTTCGAATCCCATTCTCTCCGCCACTTAAAGTATTATATCTTATAGGATTATTACTTTACTTCAGGTAACAGTTATTTTCAGATTTTATACAAATGGTTTAGATTAAAGTATTTTTATATATTATAATTTATTGTAGAAGAATAGATTAGATAATTTTATAAAGCAGTAAACTGCACCATTATATTTAGATAAATAAACATAATTTTATATAAGGAACTTAGAAAATGTCAGGTTTAAGAAATATAGCTATAATAGCACATGTTGACCATGGTAAAACTACTTTGGTCGATCAAATACTGAAACAGGCAAAACTATTCAGAGACAACCAGCAGATGCAGGAATGTTTTTTGGACAGTAATGATCTCGAAAGAGAAAGAGGAATTACTATTTTATCCAAAAACATAAGTATTAACTACAGAGACACAAAAATCAATATTATAGATACTCCAGGACACTGTGATTTCGGAGGCCAGGTTGAGCGTGTTTTAAACTTGGCTGATGGAGTAATTCTTTTAGTCGATGCCGCTGAAGGGCCAATGCCTCAAACAAGATTTGTCTTAGAAAAAGCATTATCATTGAATTTAAAGCCTATAGTTGTAATAAACAAAGTTGATAAACCTGACTCTCGTGTCAAAGAAGTACTGGATAAAGTATATGAACTTTTCATTGAACTTGATGCTTCAGATGAGCAGCTTGATTTTCCAGTACTTTACGGAAGTGGAAGAGATGGCTGGGCAGCAACTGAATTAAAACCGAAAGAAAAAAAATCTATTATACCTTTAATGGATGCTATAGTAGATCATATACCTGAACCAAAAGTTATAGATGGTCCTGTACAAATGCAGGTTGCTACTTTGGACTATTCTGAATTTGTCGGTCGAATAGGCATTGGAAGAGTTTATAGAGGTACTCTCGATATAAGCAAACCGATAGTAGTCATTAAAAGAGACGGAACCAAACAACAGGCACATATTAAACAGTTATTTATATTTGACGGCCTAACCAAAAAAGAAGTTACAAAGGTTGAATGCGGTGATTTATGCTCAGTTGTCGGTATAAACTCTATAGATATCAGTGATACAATAACTGATACTGAACATCCTGAAGGCTTACCTAAAATAAGAATAGACCAGCCTACTATATCAATGATTTTCAAAGTTAATGATTCGCCTTTATTCGGGCAGGAGGGAAAGTTTGTCAGCAGCAGACATTTGAGAGAAAGACTGTTCAAAGAATCTGAAAGAGATACAGCGTTAAAGGTTGAAGAACTGGATGGTGATTCATTTAATATTCATGGAAGAGGAGTTCTTCATCTTTCAATTTTAATAGAGAATATGAGGCGTGAAGGTTATGAAATGAGCGTTTCGCAACCACAGGTCATTACTAAAATAATTGATGGTGTTAAAAATGAACCTATTGAAATTTTAAGTGTGGACCTACCTTCTGAATCAGCAGGAAAAGTAATTGAACTTGCTGGAGTCAGAAAAGGCGAAATGATAAATATGGAACCTAGAGACAACCGAAGCCTTGTGGAATTTCATATCCCAACAAGAGGCCTTATCGGGCTTAGAAGTAAAATAATGACAGCTACAGCGGGTGAAGGAATCGTTTCGCATAGATTTATTCATTATTCGCCTTTCAAAGGCGTAATACCTCAAAGAACAAACGGAGTTATTGTAAGCATGTCACAAGGCAAATCATCAGCTTTTGCTATTGATGCTCTTCAACTGAGGGGTATATTTTTCATACCTCCTAATGTTGCAACTTATGAAGGAATGATACTAGGAGAACATTGTAAGGCAGGAGATCTCGTTGTAAACTTACAGAAGACAAAACAGCTTACAAATGTGAGAGCCTCTGGGAGTGATAAAGCATTGAAAGTAGCACCATGTCAAAGATTAAGTCTTGAAGAAGCACTTGAGTACATTGCAAGTGATGAGCTGCTTGAAGTTACGCCTAGATCAATTAGATTAAGAAAACGTTATCTTTCTGAACTTGAAAGAAAACGTATGTCAAAAAAGAAAGCTGAATAAGGTTTTCATTAATCTAATTGAAATAAGGACAAGGGCGTTATCATGAAAGTGACTAAGTCTACTTTTGGCTGTGTTCCATCTGGCAGGGAAGTATATAAATATACTCTTTCTAACGACAACACCATAAGTATTGATATTATTACTTATGGTGGTATTATCACCTCATTAAAAGTACCTAATAAAAAATCAGAGTTAACTGATATTGTATTAGGATTTGATAATCTGGATGCATACTTAACAAAACATCCATATTTCGGTGCTTTAGCAGGCCGTCATGCCGGAAGAATTAAAAATGCTGAATTCAGTATTGAAAACAAAACTTACCATCTGATTAAAAACTCAAACGGAGTAGATCATATTCACGGCGGTGCCTTTGGTCTTGATAAAGTATTATGGGAATCTGAAAGCTTTGAAACTGAAAATTCAGCCGGAATAAAACTCAGCTATTTCAGTAAAGATATGGAAGAAGGTTACCCGGGTAATTTGAATATTGAAGTAAAATATGTGCTGAATATAAATAATGAATTAAGCATTATTTATAGTGCAAAAACAGATAAAAAGACCCCTCTTGTCTTAACAAATCATACGTACTTTAACCTGAACGGCGAAGAGAGTGGCAGTGATATCCTCAACAATAAATTACGTATAAATGCTGATAATTTTTTAGCGTTGGGAGAAAACTCTATTCCTACTGGAGAGATAATAAATGTCAAAAATACTCCAATGGACTTTTTAAATCTAACAGCAATTGGTGACAGAATAAATGATGATTTTGATCAATTAATTCTTTGCGGAGGCTATGATCATCCATGGTTACTGAACAATACATCAAAAACTATGACTGCAATAAGTGAATCTACAGGCATAAAACTTGATGTTATTACAGACCAAGCTGTTGTGGTATGCTATACAGGTAATAGTCTTGATAATTCAATAACCGGTAAGTCTGGTGTAAAATATGCTAAAAATTATGGTTTCTGTCTAGAAACCCAGGGACCACCTGATGCAGTTCATCACCCTAATTTTCCTAATGTAATAATATCTCCTGAAAAACCTTTTGCCCAAAACACAACCTGGAAATTTTCAGTTATATAAAGATACAATTAAAATAGTCATATTGTATTAATCATGACTATTTTAGTTATAAAATTTTCTTATTCAAAACATAAATCTTGCAATCGTTAAACCAAACCAAATTAAAATAATACCTACAAAAAGCTGTAGAAAAATGTTTATAATAGCGATGCAAAATGATCTATTACGAATCAAAACATAAGTTTCATAACTGAATGTTGAAAAAGTAGTATAAGTTGCAATAAAACCGGTAATTAATAAGTTCTGGATATCAGTATCAAATAGATCTGAATACATAATAGCCCCAGTTAAAATCCCCATGACTAAACATCCAGAAAGATTAATAAATAAAGTACCGAAAGGGAAAAAACTGCTTTTAGAAAAAGTTTGTACTTTATTGGAAATAAAAAATCTGGCAATTGCTCCGAAGAAAGCTCCAACTCCGATAAGAATACATTGAAATAACATAAAACACCATGGATTATCATTAAATGCTCAGTAGTTCACTATTATATTAATAATTATTCAACTGAATAGATTATCAGAAAAAAGGCTGTAGTAATTTTTACTACAGCCTGATAATTATGAATTTGGTTAAATAATTATTTTTCGTCTTTTTTATAACTTTTAGCTATCCTATCAGAAAGTTCCTTATCAGGATTTTTTATCATTTTCAAGGTAAGATTAAGAGTTTTATTAGGCAAATCATCTACAATCAACTTAAGTCCAAGCGGATAATCTTTGAATTTGGCTGAACAGAGAGTATAAATCGTAGTACCTTTTTCCATTGATTCTTCAATCAAAGCATTTTCAACATTTTTATTGAATTTCAATTTAAATCCGCTTTTTTCAGTGAACTCTTCTGAAAACCTATTAATGTCTTCTTTCATCTTTTCAGTATGCAGGTTTTTAGATTTATTCAAAATTAAATTAAGAGCCTTATCAGGATCCTGCACACATTCAGCATCTACATCAAAATTTGTGATACCTACAGTAGGTAGTTCAAATTTATAATTTCTAAAGATGCGTTCCATTACTGTCATCAGTCCTCTGGCACCTGTTTTTTGTTCATAAGCTTTTTCAGAAATACCTTTAATGGCATCATTGGAAATATTAAATTTAATATCGTAACCATCAAAATCATGTACATATTGTTTTAAAATACTACCTTCTGAATCTGTTAAGACTTTTACCAAATCTTTAGGCAGCAATTCTTCACATGAAACTCGAATCGGCAACCTGCCAATAAATTCAGGCTCAAATCCAAATTTAATAAAGTCTCCGGTTGTACTTTTTCTTAGATAATTAGTTTTTTCTTTTCCTGCAGTTCCCTCTTTTCCAAAACCAATTTGTGCACCTTCAATTCTTCTTTTTATCATTTCAGACATATTATCAAAAGCACCGCTCACAATAAACAGTATGTTTCTAGTGTTGATTGTGCTCTTTTTATTTTTCCCTTTCCCGTGCATCATATCCATGACTGATTCAAACTGTCCAATCATATCTGTTTGGCTCTGCAATCCAACCTCAGAATCTTCCATTAATTTCAGAAGATTTATCTGGACTCCTCTTCCTGAAACATCTTTATTATCATCAACGGTTCCGCAGGCAATTTTATCTATTTCATCAATATAAATAATTCCGTACTGAGCCAATTCTGTATTACCGTTTGCTAGTTTTACAAGATCTCTTACTAAATCTTCAACATTATGTCCTACATAACCTGTTGCCGAATATTTTGTAGCATCGGCTTTAACAAAAGGAACACCTATCAGGTTGGCTAAACATTTTACAAGATATGTTTTTCCTACACCGGTAGGGCCAAGTAATAGAACATTCTGTTTTGTATATTCCCATGAGTTATCATAACTTTTCTCAATACATCCTCTCACATGATTGTAATGGTCGCATACAGCTACAGATAAAACACGTTTTGCATCTTCCTGTTTAATTACAAACCTGTCAAGATATTCTTTTACCTCTTTAGGTTTAAGTTTAAAGTTTTTAATTATCTTAAGTATTTTTTTAGGATCTTCTTCTTCTTTAGGCTTTTGTTTATTGGTACCATCCTCTTTCGGTTTCTTGTTTACAGGAATTACAAAAGAATTTGCAGTGGCACCCATGTTTTTTAAAGCACTTTGAAACTGCTTCTGTAATTCTTCAAAAGAAAATCCATCCTTTTTTTCATTATCATTATCTTTATTTTTATCATCATTATCATTATTATTCATAATCAATTATCCTAGAAAGTTAATTAACGGTAACAACTGTTAAAATCATAAAATACCATCTTTTAGAATTAATTAAATAAGAACTATTTTTAAATTTCATAGAACTTCTTGAGCAGCCTAATCATTAAATGATGATCTTTTACACCTGTAAGCTCTCTTATCGAATGCATCGCCATCATGGGGATTCCAACATCGACAGAGCGCATTTCAATATGCCGGCTGGATAAAGGCCCAATTGTTGAACCGCCTTTTTCATTGGAATGATTAGTAAAATACTGCAAAGGAATATTCGCAGCTTTTCCTATATTTTTAACTACTGCAATGGATTCACCATCAGATGTATATTTATAGTTTGCACTTATTTTTACAACAGGACCTCCATTCATTTTAGGTCTGTTTACTGGATCTGCTTTTTCCGGATTATTCGGGTGAACAGCGTGTGCTCCATCTATTGACATCAAAAATGACTTTTCTATTGATCTTAGGAAATCTTCTCTTTTACCACCTTGTCCTAAAATTATTCTTTCCATGATATTGGATAATATTTGAGAATCAGCCCCCTGCTTTGTACTACTGCCTACTTCTTCGTTGTCAAAGCATGCCAGTAAGTTATTTGTCAAACCAGGTTTTGTATTAAGCAATGCTTCCAAACCGGATAATACAGCCTCCTGGTCATCAATTCTTGAAGAAGAGATTAAATCCTGTTCAGCACCAATTACAGAACCTTTTTCAAATTCATATAAAAACAGTTCAAAATCCATAATTTTATCAGATGTCACTTCTAATTCTGAGCATATAAGTTTCAGTAAATAATCATTTTTATTAAAATTTTCATCCAAAGCTGTACAAAGTATAGGAAGTAACTCTTTTTGATTATCTATGGAACGTTTAGAATTAATCTCCCTGTTCATGTGTATTGCGATATTTGATATAACAGCTAAAGGTTTATTTATATTAACAAGTTTCTGATGGGGCTTTAAAGTATCAGAACTCTTTACAAAAACTCTACCGGCCAAACTTAAAGGACGATCAAACCAAGTTGATAAAATAGGACCGCCATACACTTCTGTATTCAGCAGCAGACACCCTTCTTTAAGAATTTCAGGATCAGGTTTAATTTTTACTGCAGGAGAATCAATATGAGAGCCAACGATTTTAAAACCGTTAAATGCTTCCTCCGTAGATGCAATAAAAGCAAACAAAGCAGATTTGTCTTTCCTAACAAAATATTTTCTTCCTTTCTCAAGCTTCCAGTTATCCTCTAAACACAGTTCAGCAAATTCATTTTTTTTAAGAATGGATGAAACATTTTCAACAACATGATAACCAGTTGGATTTTTATATAAGAAATCAATTAGTTCATTAGCTTCTTTAACAGCATTACCCATAATACTCTAACGCTCCTATAATCTGAAAATTTTAATGACAATAAAAGAAAATATTATCGAAACTCAATACTTTCAATTCATGAAGTTAATATGGAGATATAAAAAATAAGAACGTTTATAAACTTTTAGATATAGTGAACAGTTGTTATAAGTGAATTCTGTTCAATATCGATTTCACGCCAACCATATTTATTGCAAATATTATAACCTTCTATATCTCCGTTTATTTGATACCAAGTGGAAGGCGTCAGATACTGTATTATATTACCAATATTAATCTGCTTTTCTGTATGATAATGTCCGGTGAATATATATTTAATATTATTATATTTGGCAAGCTGTTTTTTGACTTCAGGAATATTTTGTAACGGATATTTTCGGTCCATGAACTCACATCCGCAATAATCCAGAGGATGATGAACAAATATAACAATATTACTATCTGTTTTCATGCTAAGGTTATCAAGCCACTCCAATTGAACTTTGCCTAAAAATTCCTTTGACGAATCTAAAAAAACCAGTATGAAACTTTCTGCTTCAACTGAAAAATACATATCATCATACTTGAGATAGGTGCTCATATCAAATATTTTTGAAATACTAACGATGCTGTCATGATTCCCTGGCAAAATAATGATATTTTTATTCAGATTATTAAGATGTCTTTTAATCCATTTATAAGATTTTATATCATCATGAGAATTAACTAAATCACCGGATACAATTATCAAATCAATCTCTTTTGATTTAATATCGTTCAACACGTCAATGCATCTCTGCTTAGCATCTAGGCCGTCCTTTAGAGTATTTTCTGAGGATATATGCAGATCAGTTATTTGAGCTATCTTAATCACTATAATCTTTTACCTAAAACAAAAAATAAGATGAGCATAAAATTATCTCATCTTATTTTTATTCAATTATATTAAATTTTTATTTCAACAGGTTTAACATTCCAAATTTCTTCAGTATATTCTTTTATAGTCCTGTCACTTGAGAAATACCCCATTCTTGCAGCATTTATAATAGATTTCTTCGTCCATATTTCCTGATCTTCATAAAGCTCAGCAACTTTATCCTGAGTATCAATATAATCTTCATAATCAGCCAGCAGCATATAAGTATCACCGTAATATAGAAGAGAATCAACAAGAGATTTAAAAAGATCCTTGTTTTCAGGATTGAAGTAACCTTTCTTTATCATATCAATTACTTCTTTAAGCTCGGTATTTTTATTGTAATAATCCTGAGGATTATATCCCTTAGTCTTCATTTCCTGCACTTCATTATCTCTAAGGCCGAAAATAAACATATGCTCTTCCCCTATCTTTTCAGCCATTTCCACATTAGCTCCGTCCATTGTTCCAATAGTCAATGCACCATTCAGAGAAAACTTCATATTGCCTGTACCAGAAGCTTCATAACCGGCAGTTGATATCTGTTCAGAAAGATCTGCAGCTGGTATGATTTTTTCAGCCAAAGATACAGAATAGTTTGCCAAATAAACAACATTGAGATATTTACTTACTTTAGGGTCATTATTTATCTTTTCTGCAATAGAGTTAATCAATTTTATAATTAATTTAGCTGTATGATACCCAGGAGCGGCTTTCCCTGCAAAAATAACAGTTCTTGGAACAAATTTTTTATCAGGATTTTTCCTTATTCTGTTATATAAAGTAATTATATGCAAAGCATTTAACAGCTGCCTTTTGTATTCATGCAGTCTTTTAATCTGAACATCAAAAATAGAATCAATATTTACATCAACATTATTATGTTTTTTGATATATTGTCTTAATGCATCTTTGTTATCTCTTTTTATTTTTTTCCATGAATCAGTGAACTCTCTGTCATCTATAAATTTTTCAATTTCAGCTATTTCGTCCAAATCTTTAATATAACTATATCCAAGTTTTGTCGCTAAGAGTTTAAACAGCGGAAAATTAGCCTCTTTTATCCACCTTCTTGGTGTAATACCATTTGTTTTATTGTTGAATTTTTCAGGATAAATTTTATAAAAATCTTTAAATAGGTCCTTCTTAATAATTTCAGTATGAAGTTTTGCTACACCGTTAACAGAATGACTTCCGACAATTGCCAGATTAGCCATTCTGACTTTTTTGTCATGTCCTTCCTCAATTATTGATACTTTTCCAAGTATTCCAGGATATTTTTTACCAACCATATCCAAAAATTTCTGGTTAATTACAAATATAATCTGCATATGTCTCGGTAACAGTTTCTGCATAATATCAAGAGGCCAGCTTTCAAGAGCTTCAGGCAAAACAGTATGATTCGTATAACCAAAAGTTTTAACTGTAATATCCCATGCTTCATCCCAGTTCAGACCTTCTTCATCGAGCAGTATTCTCATTAATTCAGGAATAGCCATAGCAGGATGAGTATCATTAAGCTGAATTGCAATTTTTTCATGGAATTTCAGTATATCACCATGATCAATTTTGTACTGCCGCATGATGTCCTGTAGAGAGGCTGATACTAAAAAATATTCCTGTTTCAATCTCAGAATTTTACCCTTTGTGTAATTATCATTGGGATATAATACTTTTGAAATATTTTCAGCTCCATTTTTATCTAAAACAGCATTAACATAATCACCACTGTTAAAAAAGTTAAAATCAAATGTTTTTGTAGCTTTAGCCTGCCAGAGCCTAAGATAATTTACTGTATTATTCATATATCCTGGTATAAGAATATCATATGCCAATGCATCTACTGAATCAGCTTCAACCCATTTAGATTTCTCTATCCCATTTACATCTGTATATTTTTCCAACCGGCCGTTAAATTTAATATCGAAGGTAAATTCAGGTCTCGGTATTTCCCATGGATTACCAAATTCAAGCCATTCATCTGCTTCTTCATGCTGATGACCATTTACAAATTTCTGCTTAAATATACCATGTTCATATCTAATAGTATAACCATAGGCAGGCAGTTCCAATGTTGCCATAGAATCAAGAAAACAAGCAGCAAGTCTGCCTAGCCCTCCGTTTCCGAGGCCCATATCAGGCTCAAGATCCCTTATTTTATCCAGATCATAACCAAATTCTTTTAAGATCTCTCCGCTCTTTTTGTATTCAAAAAGGTTCATCAATGTATTCCCCATCAACCTTCCCATCAGAAATTCCATTGATAAATAATAAACTTTTTTTGCATCCTGTTTCTTGTACTCATTTTTAGTTCTTAGATAGTTATGAACTAATTTATCCCTAATCGCATATGCCAAAGCCTTATAGGAGTCTTCTCTAGTTACACTGTTTTTATCTTTAACCAGCGTGTATTCCAGATGTTCTAAAAAAGTCTCTTTTAATGAATCTTTATGATGATAATCATAACTGTCTGAAAAAAAGCCTTGTTCATTCTCTTTTGTCATATAGGACTCCAAATTTTGTTTGTTCTATGTAAATGATTATTAAAATTCACAACAATATTTCAAATGCTAAATATAACAATTCTTAACTAATTTTCAATAAACTTCACAACCTGCTGAAATTTAATGAATTGTATATATTTACACACAAATATCATTTTATGATATATAACAGATAAAGCTACTATTAAACTCATTTTTTTCAAATTTTGGCTTTTTTCAAAAGAAAATCCAAAATAATTCAAACTTTATTTGATCATTATAAATTTTGAATTATAATATCTACCTGTTAATAAACGGAGAGATGACTGAGTGGCCGAAAGTAGCAGTTTGCTAAACTGCCGTACCCTTAAGTGGGTACCGCGGGTTCGAATCCCGCTCTCTCCGCCATTTTTATTACTACTATATTTATTTGTCTTATACTTTCCAAAAATAACTTTAAAAGATATTTTGTTGTTGCGGATAATTTTATAATATCCTATTATTTATAATATAAGAATAAATTTAGTGAACAATTTAAGACAAATAATAATGAGATATGTTTTTTAAATCTTCGCAGCAGGCAGCTATATAATAGCATCTTACTTCTATCTTAAAATTGGTAAACTTGACAGCCTTCATGCTTTAGTTGTAGGTTTTTCTACAATTAACGGAACTATATTTTTTGCAGCTTCTGCTATTTGCTTTAAAATCCGCCGCCTGATAAAAAAATAATACGCACTACATAAGAAATGGAATAACACCCAAATATAGTTTTTTATTAATTATAAAGATAATTGTGTAATCTATTTTTATAGTATACTCATTCCAATAGACAATATAATGAGTACTCCTGTTCTCATGCGTTTAAGGAGGTTGAGGGAAACACGCAAAGCAATTCCTTCTGAGTCAATTTTTTGTAAGAAGCTCTATAAATTACAATATTATACAAACTATTGATCAAATATTTGAAGTAGTTTTATCTTTTTCAGGATCTACAACTCTTTTGGCTGTTAATATGCTTGTCCCTCTGCTAACACCTGAATGAGGCATAAGAAATACTTCAGTTACGACACAGTCGTATGGAGAAGAAATAGCAAGATGGTTATTTTCAGTTTTTAGTTCTTTTAGCTTTATCTTTAATTTTTCTAATTTAATTCTTGCTATATAATAATTAATGATCATGTCTTCGTACTTAGCTGCACTTACAATTTTAGAATTATGAAGTTTATCAAACCTAGCCAGGTCAGATTTTTTATCTATAAGGTCGTGTTCAGCTAGCTTTATATCAAGCTCAGTTTTTGCCATCTCATAATTAATAGTCGGTTCTGTTAATCTAAGCAGAAGTTCCCCTTTTTTTATGACCTGCCCTTTTGTTGGTAGATAATCGATAATTCCACCTGATGCAGAAGTTAGAATTGCCGCTGAACAAGATATGGAAAAAATAAAATATACTATCGAGAGAAATAAAACTTTCATATCTAAATCATTTCTTAATAACAGTAGTCTCTTTAAATTAATATTGATTGAATTTTTATAGTAAATATGAGGGAGATATTATTTATATTCTACTTTTTATCCAAATAAATATGTAAATATTTTTCACTCGGTTCACACTCTTTACATTCTTCTTTCCTAGGGCAGTATTTACAGCCTGAATAATCTTCTCTATACTTTTGCCCACAAACTGTTATTTTTCTTTTCAATTTAAATTCTCCATTCTTTAAGTTTAATATTTTAAAGAATTAATATTTATATATCATCTACAACAAAAAACTATGTTAACTTGTAATAAAAAGTTATATATCTTAGATATTGCAACTGTACTAGAAGCAGGACTGCGGAGAACTCTATTTCAGTTGGATTTAGTCTGAAGTTTTTATGTTTTTTTTGGGATAATAATAATAACTGCAGCACAGTAGAAAAATTAATAAGACTATGTCGAAAATAATCCATACCCACCTATGGAAGAGAACTATATGCCAAAATGGATTATAGTAAATTGTAAAAATCAAGAACACCCAGAAAATATAAATTTTTTTGGATTTCAGCATAATGAACATCATTGCAAGAAACAAAAAAAACAATATATAATGTTGTATATGATAAAAATCTTTATGAAACCTGAAAACCAAACCTACAAAAACAATAATATCTATAATTATCAAAATACTAAAAGGTAATATTTTTTTATTTTTAGCCATATGATTTTTATTAGTTAAATTTAAACATTAAAGATTGAAGATTCTAAGATAACTATAGATAATTATATATAAACTATTTTTGTTTTACAACTGTTTAATTTCATCCTAAATGGAAATAACATTTACAGTAAAAAATGTTATTTTAATATAAGAAGTGTTATAATATTCAGTACTATATAAAAATAACAGGAAAATTATGCTAAGTTTTGCAGAAGAAATTTATCTATTGGCACTTGATGATATAAGTGGCAAAATCACAACATATTCAGAAGAATATTCTTTAGGCTATGCACTGGTTGCAGCTATAATTTGTGAACTGTCTTTTTTAAATAGAATAGATACAGATTTAAACTATTTGTATATTCTAGATAAAAGAGATACCGATAATGAAGTACTTGATTCAATATTAAATGTTTTATCAAAAAGCGATACAGATAAATCAATTTCCTATTGGCTCAAAACTTTACTGCCTAATGCAGAAGATACTGAAAATTTAATTTTAAATCAGTTAATCAAAAAAGGTATTTTAAAACGTGTAGATGAACGTATTTTCTGGGTTTTCCATACTAGACGTTACCCTATAATCAATAATGAAGAAATTAAAAATGTCGAAGTAAGGCTCAGAGAACTTATTTTTGATGAAGACATGATCCATACACCAAGAGATGCAGCTCTGGTGAGTTTAGTGCAAGCCTGTGATTTATTCAAAGTAATACTTTCCAAAAGAGAGCAACAGCGTAGTGAAACTAGAATAAATAATTTAGCAAAACTTGATACAGTAGGCCGCGCAGTTGTTAATATGATTAAAAAGATTTCAACTACCGGTACCAAATATTAATTTTATATATTAAAATCAGGCTTAATTAAAGTTTAACATCAAATAAACCATTATTCTTTTACAACGTACAACAATAAACTAAGACATTATACTTTTATTTCAATTTATAGATGTGTTGAATCAATGTACAACTATATCTTCTTTTTTAACATAAAAATGATGCACATCGAGAATTGATATTATATAATTATTGATATTGGATCTTATCATTTTTAAAATATAAATTTAAATTTAAATGGTTGCTTTACATATAACTAAATACTATATCAAGTGTCTCGCTATAATACTTTTATCAGTTTTTTCATTTCATATTTACGCAGAAAACACGCTACCCCCCATAAGAATAGAGACCAAAACTTCTACTACTAAAGCTTATACAGGTACAGTTGTAGCTATTCAGACAGATCAATATGCTTCAGGAGGTGATGGTAGTTATTACGGATATGTTGACTATGTAGCCAAAGTAGGCAGCCTTATTTATCCTGAAATAACAGATATGAACGGTTCTACTGTAGAAGGAGGAACAATAATTATACAGATGCGGAAAGATTTCTGGGCTGACGTAGTTCTATCGGATGAAAGTGATATTTATGCTGCAAAAGCAAACTTACTTACTGCCACTCAAGATTATAACAGGTATAAAGATTTGACAAAAATAAAAACTAAAGTTGTTTCTGTAGAAAAATATCAACAAATAAGAGCTCAATATTATGATGCATTAAGCGCTCTGAATGTAGCTAAAGCAACTCTTCTCAAAGACCAGATAGTATTAAAATCCTGCACACAACATGCTCCATTTGCAGGAATAGTAAATAAAGTGTATTTCTCAGGAGGCAGAGCCTCAGCGAATCCGCAAACCATTGAGATAAGCCAGCTGGATCCAATTGGAATTAAAATAAAAATGCCTAGAGAAGAAGCTAAAAAAATAAAAATAAGTAGTTTAGTAAAAATATATAAACCAAATACTAATATTGTATGTGGTATTTATAGTGGTAATTCCATACTTAAGAAAGACGGCATTATGTTGCAGACAGAAAATAAACTGGAATCTTTCTATATAAAAGCTAAACATAGAGGAAAAATTATACAAAATGTTTCTGATGCAGCTTTTGTAGACCTGTTTTACAATTTAAATCCCTACTCAAGAGAGTTATCTGTTTCTTCTAACTCAATCAATAAAGATGATAAGGGTTATTACGTTTGGAAACTTATAGGTGCAGAAGCAATTAAATTAGACAATAAACATAAATCTATTTTCAAGGTAAAGAAAACCTATATTGTACCAGATAATTTAAAAAGAGAAATGGGTGGATATACATATTACGTAGCTCTTAAAAAATCCGGAGAACTTAAGTTCAATGACCTAGTACTCACAAAACTTCCTTATGAACAGCTTAAAAACGGAGATTTTGTAAATTTCGTTAGAAATAGATACATATTCATGCCTGGAGATACAGTTAAAGTATCAATAGATTATTAATTATAAGAAATTTAACATAAATAACGAAAATCAGAATGAGTAAGATAAAATTTAACAATTTTTTCCTAAAACAAATTACTATACTAATATTATTTTTTGTAATGATTAATATTATTGCCTTGGATTCTGAAAAAGATAAAAATAGCTCAAATAATTCAACCACTAAAACTTATACTGGAACAGTTACAGCATTACAAAAAAACAAGCTACCTTCAGGTACTGATTATTCTTACTACGGAACAGTAATGCATGTAGCAAGACTTGGCAGTCTAATTTACCCGTCAATAACAGATTTGACCGGCTATACAGTCAAACCAGGAACTATACTTATCCAAATGAAAAATGATTTCTGGGAAGACATGGTACTTGCTGCAGGCAGTAAAGTCAATGCATCAAAAGCCGACCTTGTTACAGCAATAGAAGAATATAAAAGATATAAAAAGTTATCTGTCACACAAAGTCTTTCAGTTGAAAAATTTCAGGCTAAAAGAGCTCTTTACTATGATGCAATAACAGCACTGAATGAAGCTGAAGCAGCACTTCTGGAACAAAAAGCTGTTGTAAGAGCCGATATAGATTACCCTACTTTTGAGGGAATAGTAGAGAAGGTAATGTTTTCTTCTGGCATGAGCGGCAACCCTATCGGTTTAGAAGTTACTCAACTAAACCCTATTGGAATTAAAATAAAAATTCCGCGTGAAGAAGCTGAAAAAATTCATATTACTTCTAATATTAAAATCAGTATTCCTAATACTAATTTTGTACAGGGAATTAATAAAGGTGAATCTATTCTTACTAAAGACGGCATAATTTTTCGCACTGAAAACAGATTAGAATCTTTTTACAACAGAGTAAAAAATAATGGAAAAATTATACCTGATATAATCAACTGTTATCCTGTTGAACTATTTTATAAACAAGATCCCAATTCAACGACACTTGCTGTCCCTATAATTTCACTAAAGAAAGATAAAAAGGGATATTATGTCTGGAGAGCTGAAAATACCAAAACACTACAACCCACCAAAAGACTCAACCCTGTTTTCAGAGTAAAAAAAACATATGTAGTTCCTGACAAGTACAAAAGAAATATGGCCGGATTTACATTCTGCAGAGCTCTAAAAGTCCCTGGAGAACTTGTCGTCAATGATCTTTTACTATCAACACTGCCTGAGAAACCTCTTAAAGACGGAGATTTTGTAAGATACGTAGAAAGTAGATATAAATTTATGCCTGACGATACTGTGCAGGTAACAATTGATTTTTAACGTCTTTATATCAGAAATAAATCTCTGCTACTTAATAGTAATTTTTATGCTTGCACCTTTAAAAGTTTTTTCAGTGAAATAATCAGACTTAGTAAAATAAACATTGATGCAACGACATAAGTCAAGGGAAATGAAAAAGAAGAAGTAAATCCTGCAATAATAGAACCTAGTCCCCAGCCTGCAGCAGTAATTGAAGCCGCTGCTCCCATTGCCCATCCCTGGGATTTAGCATCTGCAAGATTAGAATACATTGTTAAAATTACCATATACGCCAATCCTACACCAATAGCAATAAAAGGTACAGCAGACCATTCAAGAGATAATATCATTAATGAAGAAATAATATAACCGATAAGCAATAACGTTATAGAGAACTTCAAAATCCTTTCGTTATGAAATAACCTTACGGCTATTCTTATAAGCACCAGAAGGGCAAAAGCATAGATAAGGCTTAGATATGAAATAAAATGTCCTAAATCGCTTATAGAGTAGTGAAATACCTGTACTAATGATAGTGAAGTTGTCTGAAAATACATTGACCAACTTAATTGTACAAACAACAATACTAAAGATACATATCTAAACCTTTTATCTTTAAATGCATCTATTAATAAAAATATACCTTTTAATACGTTAATTTTCGAAGTATTAAAAGAGTTAGATGTCTCAGTGAAAAGTTTTGCTAGCAGCAACCCATTTAGAAAAGCTAAAATTCCTGCAAAAATAAACGGCCCTGAATATCCAAGTCCCTGTATCATTTTCAAACTGGCTAATTCTCCCCCAATCAGCGGACCTAATGTAAAGCCTAATGAAGCAGCTAATGAAATTAAACTTAAATTTATCGTTTTCTTTTCAGGAGTGCTAATATCTACAATAGAAGCCTGTGCCAATCCCATGCTTCCAGCTAATAAACCAGTAAATGCTCTGGCTATTATCAATAACAAAATACTGTTCAATTCAAGTCCGCATGCAGAAAAAAACATTCCTACGGCTTCACCGAACAAACATATAAGAAGAACTTTTTTACGTCCTACATGATCTGATAAGTCACCTAAAATAGGAGCGCCTATTAACATGGCAACTGGAAATGCCGCAACAGTTATCCCATACAATAAATTAGCTGTAGTTTCAGAAAAACCATGTACTAATACTCCTCCTGCTGAAGTACTGAATACTGTTGCAAAGACTGGATAAACAATGCCTACGCCTAATGCGTCAATAAGTATTGTCAACAGTAAAGGTATATATATAACAAAATTATTTTTTCTCTCTATAGAAAATTCTTCCATCAAACAGTCATCCATGATTAAAAAAGAGATAATAAACGAAACAGTATGCGTTATATCATAAATATTATTCAGGTATTACAAATAATACGAGCTCGTTACAATAAGGCAATAATCAATAAATACTAATCATTATAGTTCAATAATTTAACAATTATATCCGAATTACCTGTTTTAAAATCTATAGTTGCAAAATTACCATTCCTGAAAGCACCGGGATTAACAATTATTGTACTGTTGATTTTATCAATTCCTACTCCTTCATGAATATGCCCAGTTAGGCATAATGCAGGTGAATATTTCTTTATAAATTTAAGTACTGAATTACTGCCGACATGCGTACCGTCAGCTAGAGCGTCAGTAACAGTCCCATACGGAGGTTGATGGGAAATAAAAACTAATTTTTTATCATGATTATTAAATTCTGTCTTGTGAAATATCTCTCTTAAAGCTACATCATACTCATCTTCTGTATATTCTTCAGGAGTATCAACAGGAGTGATAAGAGAGCCTCCGAGTCCAGCAAAAATATAGCTGTTTACTATTTTATACCTTCTATTTAAACTAATACCTTCCTCACTTAAATATTGTTCAACATCTCTATAGTCACAATTACCTGCTACAGACATAATATTTTTATTGAACATTTTAATAGCATAAATAATTCTTTCTGCATCTTCTGCTCCGCCAAAATTAGTTATATCTCCACCTAATAGAACAAAATCTACAGATTTCAGCTGATCTGCTATTTTAAGAAATCCATCTATATCGCCATGGATATCTGTTATAAATAAACATTTCATTTTATAAGACTCATTTTATATTATTTTTAATTATCTATATTTAATCAGGTTATTATTGCCAGTTATTAATGTATTGTACATTAAATGGATAATTCAATTAATTATAGTAATTAATTATCAATAACTAATTCAACAGGATAAAGGAAAAGACAATGCAAAATTTTACATACTATAACCCAGTTAACATAGTATTTGGAAAAGGTACAATATCAGAATTATCTAATTTAGTGCCTAAAGACACTAAGATACTTATGACATATGGTGGAGGCTCTATCAAGAAAAACGGTGTTTACAACCAGGTAAAAAAAGCATTAAAAGGATATTCCGTATTAGAATTTTCAGGCATAGAACCAAACCCTACGTATGAAACCTGTATGAAAGCTGTAAAGTTAATTAAAGAAAATGATATAGATTTTCTATTATCAGTTGGCGGTGGTTCTGTACTTGACGGAACCAAATTTATCGCAGCTGCTACTGAATTCAGTGACGGCGATCCATGGAAAATATTATCCGAAGCTGCTGAAATAAAATCTGCAATTCCGCTAGGATGTGTCATTACTTTACCAGCAACAGGTTCAGAAATGAATTGTTATTCAGTAGTATCAAAGAAATCAACAAATGAAAAATTTGCCCTAAACAGTGAACAAATATATCCTACATTTTCAATAATTGACCCTGAAACAACATTTTCTTTACCCAAAAAACAAGTTATCAACGGTTTAGTCGACACATTTGTCCATACTTTAGAGCAGTATATTACGTATAGAGAAAATGCTCCATTACAGGAAAGACAGGCCGAAAGTATTTTAATTACTATCATTGAAATCGCACAAAAAGTATTAAATGAACCGAAGAACTATGAAGCCAGAGCAAATTTTTTCTGGTGTGCGACTCAGGCTCTTAACGGATTAATAAGTTGTGGAGTACCCCAAGATTGGGCCACACATATGATTGGTCATGAGCTCACAGCACTGTATGGAATAGATCACGGTCAGTCTCTTGCAGTTATATTACCCAGAGTATGGTGTAATCAGAAGGAAAATAAAGCTGATAAATTACTCCAATATGGGAGAAGAGTATTTAATATAACTGATGTTAACAGAGATACAGCTCTAAATACTATAATTAATAAAACTGAAGATTTTTTCCAGTCTCTGGGAATAAAAACAACTCTTTCTGAGTATGGAATTGATCCAGAAGAAGCAGCTGAAAAAATCAGTAGCAGATTTAAAGAACGAGGAGCATTATTAGGTGAAAAAGAAAAGATTACACCAGATTATGTAAAAGAAATTTTACTTAAATGCTAATTTAATTTTATATACAGAAGGGTTAAAATACTCTTCTGTATGGTCTTTTCTCTTTAGTCTTTTTCAATTAACATCTTCATATAATAATATATAATTAAAAACTGTTTATTTTCTTACGATACACCACTAATAGAATCTTATATTATACCTAAGCCCTTTGATAGAAGAGCAGTTCACAGAGCAACAAGATATGTTGTAGAAGCTACTATGAGATCGTAAGTTGCTCAGAAACAGATATCCAATCCTGATGAATATGAAAAAATATTATTTCATAGGATAAATAAATTTTTTAAAATATTTAAATCATGCAATATCATGGTATTTGACAAAATATTTAACATTTAATACCGTTGATTAAGAATTATACAAATTCTTCCCTTAGTTTATATTAATAAAATATAAATTTCTTTTGAAACTGTAAAATTTTATAGTAATGTACCAAAATTGGAACAAATATCTTACTTGGATACTTTTGCTGCAAGCTATTTAACATAATTAAATTCGGTATTTATAAACATACTCAGCCATTTCATATTAAATTTTTTCAATATTTGATTTAGTTTTATAAATACCTTATTATTTTATATATAACAATATTAAATGAGGGGGAATAAAATGGATATTTTAGATTACTATAATTTAGTTTATCCGCAGCTAAAAAACTGCTTTTCTATGAGTAATTATTTCATTGCCATAGAGAAAACTTTAATTGAAGAATCAGGAGCAGACCCGGCTTTTCCTTCTGTAACATATTATAAAGAATCACTTTATTACATTACAAGAAAAAGAGGTTTTCAAGTTCACCTGCCAGTCCTCGGAGATAATGCTGTATTAGCTCCTCTTGATTATGAACTATTTTTATGTAAAGACCAGAGACAACTGTTTCAAAATAGAGATAGTCATAAATATTTTTTCAAAGGTGTATGGCCTGTTATTAACTATATTAAAGATATCTTTCTGAAAAGAGGAATGCCGTTTATGCTTGATTATACAGCATCTGGCGGTCATGTACTCTTTTATAATCCACTGCATCAGGAATCTTCTGATAAACTTGCAGAAATAGGTTACCTTGAAGAAGGATTAATTAAAAACTGTTCAATTGTTGATAAATACGATCATAGAAGAAGATCACCTACACCACTTGGAATGGCCAATGTTTTTAGCGGAGTAACCCGCCTTGCTGAGTATATTGCATTACTGGCAATGAATGAATTTAAAGGGAATTTAATAGCCGGAAAATTACCGGTAACTGTTTCAGATTCTCAGTTAAACTGCATAAATTTAGATAACAGCTGGGGGGAAGGATCTCCAGTTTTTAGATGTATAAGAAGTCCATTCAGTCTGCATAAGAAAAATTATGAGAAATACGGATACAGAAAAAGTCCGCTTGTCGATGTAGTAGGTATGGTTTTTGACGGCACTAATGTTTATGGCAAAAATAATATGGACCATATTTTAGACTGCATGTGGGACTTAGGAAAGGCCGCCAGTTATGCACAAAAATTTACAGGCCATATTCCAAATGCCAATAATACATTAATTGATTTTATCGACGAATATAAAGCCTCGGAGCTATATGCATTTCATCAGGATTTTGACAATACACCTGACATTGAACCTGGAATGGCTGTACACTATGCAAAAGAAGTTCCAAATCTGTCAGATGTCACCAGATGGATGCTCCACTGGCCTAATCCCATGTGCCTGCAGCCGATAAATATGGTTAACCTCATTAAAGAGTTTGTAATCTGGCATAATTGGAAGCCAAAACATGTAGCTAATATCCTTAGAGATGTTTATTCTAATAAAGATCATGGCTGGGTTCAAGATTTTGAATCAGCCTATCCCTCAGATGAAAAGGCTAATTTCTGGACAAGAACATTTGCTGCTCTAGCATTAATTGAAACCGGAATGATGCATATAGAATAAATAAAAAAGATTAGGGATTTTTGAGTAATCGAATATAATTTAAAAAATATTCTAAGTTTATAATAACTCAAGGAGAGGTGGAATATACATGTCGGCAAAAGTATCAAATGAAAATGTTCATATAGAGCTTAAGCCAAAACTTAAACTTTTAACACTTATTGTTGTAATTGTTGCCCCATTTTCCGGTATGCGTTACGGACTTGATATGGGAGTAATCAGCGGGGCACTGGGACCTATTTCAACAGAATTTAAACTGACAACAACACAACAGGGATTTATTGTAAGTGCAGTTCTTGCAGGAGGTGCATTTGCTCTTCTCATAGCAGGTTTTCTATCAGATCTTATTGGTAGAAAAAAGGTTATTATTATTGGAGCCGTGCTATTTGTCATAGGGGCATTTATGATAGGAAATTCAGTAGGATATCTTTCTATTCTGACCGGCCGTCTAGTTATGGGAACTGGAGTAGGCATTACATCAGTTATAATTCCTCTATATTTGGCAGAAGTTGCTCCGGCACATATCAGAGGCAAAGCTATTGTGGCGTATCAATTATGCTTAACTATCGGAATTTTAGCAGCGTATATAGTAGATCTTGGATATGCTAAAAGCGGTGACTGGAGAAGTATGTTTCTGCTGCTAAATTATCCAGGAATAGCTTTTCTTATATGTTGTTTTGTATTGCCTGAAAGCCCTGTATGGTATTTTTTGAAAGGAAGAAAAGATCTTTCCGTTAAGATTTTAAATAAAGTCCACTGTGAAAAAGAGGCTGTTTTTATAATGGATGAAATGGAAACTCTGAAAAGGGAAAATGCAGAAGATGGAACAAACTCTTTTTTTAAAAAAACATATTTTATACCTTTTTTAATTGGCTTTACTGTAGCTTGTTTAACACCATTAACTGGAATCGATGTAATTATTGAATACTGTCCAACAATACTTAAACATTGCGGTATCAGCCCTCAAAGTTCAATAGCTATAGGCGTAGCCATAATGGCAGTAAATGTTGTTGTGACGGTTATAGCTATACTGTTGATTGACAGGCTGGGAAGAAAGCCCCTTCTTTTATTCAGCTCGCTTATTGCATTTATCTCATTAATTGTAATTGCAATCGGTACTTTGCTTCCAAATGCTGATGCTATAAAAATTATATTAATAGCTTTTGGTATGTTTGGTTTTATATTCGGGTTCGGCATAGGAATAGGTGTTGTAGTATGGCTTGCTATGAGCGAGCTTCTACCAAGTAAAATAAGATCAAGAGGCATTGCAATTGCTCTTTTCGGAAACACTGTAATAGACACTACTCTTTTGGCTTATTTTCTGGATGTTGAAAAAGTCATTGGGTATAGTTCCGTATTCTTCATCCTAGCAGGAATTACACTGTTTTATTTTATATTCACTCTGCTTTTCTTTCCGGAAACAAAGGGGAAATCTATTGAAGAAATTGAAGAATATTTCAGAAAAGGCAAGGCAAAAGCATAAAGCTTACACTATGTAAAATGTTGACAAAGAAAGACGTATCTACATTACTGATACGTCTTATTTACTTCAGTTAATAATTTTTTAAAAGCACTATAGAAATGCAGGCTTAAAAAAAATAACAACAATATATTATACCATTTTTAATAATATTAAATATATTGATTCAGGATCCATTACAGGCAGTTGTAGACCGATTTCAGAAATTAATTCTCCGGTCAATTCTATTGGTTTACTAATCCAATCCGGCTCTTTTTTCATTATAAAAGCAGTTTCTACTGGTTTATCAATTACTGTTATTCTGTATTTATTATTATTATTCAGATATGGAATTTTAATTCTTTCAGGAATCATAAATTCAGGCATTTTCAATTGGTTAACTGCAAGCAAAACTTTTGTGATATCTTTAGATATAACTCCATTTACAAATAAATTAGGATCACATGTATCAAGTCTAAATGAAAAACCTGAATGAATTAATGATCTGTAGTTTTTATAAAGTTTTACATAGTGTTTTAACTGAACAAATTCATCATCACTCAAAGTTAATACATTTTGTTCAAATCCAAGATGTCCAAATAAACTTGTAAGAATTCTAAATTGAAGACTGCTTCTTCTCAAAGTAGTATGTGCTGGTGACGGACCAAAATGAGATCCCATTAGTTCTGGAGGCAGGAAATAGGAAAAGCCCTTTTGAATGTTCTGTCTTTCCAAAGCATCATTACAGTCAGACGTCCAAATTCTGTCAGTATATCTGAGCACTCCGAAATCCACTCTGGAACCACCGGATGAACAACTCTCAATTTCAACATCAGGATGCTTAGAATTAAGTGTCTTCAGCAGTTTATAAAAATTTAATACCTGATTATGAACAGATGGATGATCATCTCCATTGCCGGGCTGTGATAAATCTCTGTTCATATCCCATTTTATATATTTAATATTGTATTCACACAATAAAGAATCCAGTCTGTCAAGTATATACTCATACGCGTCAGAATTACTCAAATCCAGCACATACTGATAACGTCCTAATTTCTGGTTATATCCATCAACTCCTAATACCCATTCAGGATGTTTTCTGTATAGATTAGAATTGGGATTAATCATCTCTGGCTCAAACCATAAACCAAATTCCATATTGTTTTTATTGACAAAATCAATCAGCGGTTTCAAGCCATCAGGATATTTCTTTTTATCAACAAACCAATCACCTAAGCCTGTCCTTTCTCCGTTTCGATCAACAAACCAACCATCATCTAATATAAATCTTTCAATACCCAGATCTGCTGCTTTTTCTACAAGTTCACATAAAGTTTTTTTATTATGATCAAAATATAAAGCCTCCCATGTGTTAAAATGAACAGGCCTGACTTTTTTAACCATTGGCATAAATTTATTTGATTTTCTCAAAAAGTTATAAAAACTGTTTGATAATTTATTTAACCCATGGCTAGAATAACTCGCATACAGAACAGGCGTATCATAACTCATATTAGGTTTTAAATTAATTTCACCAGGAAATAACAATTCAGAAAACTGAATAACTCGCCTTCCATCAGATAAGATGGATGCACTGTATTCTGTATTCCCACTCCATCCAAGATGGAATCCGTAAACTTCACCCTGAGTTTCTTTAAATCCTTTTTCTCCAGTAATTAAGTAGGGAATATTATCAGATGATGTTCTGCCCTTTCTATTTTCCCTTGAATATGAACCATGAATCCACTCATGCCTAGACGTTTGAAATTCATGAGACCATCTTCCATGAAAACTCATTAATTCATTAACACTTCTGGGGACAGGCAACGTAGTTTTCAGTGAAGACAGTTCATAAGTTACATTACCTGTATTTGTTAGAGTATATTTAAGTTGCAGTACATCTGTATCATAATCGAGCTCTACGGCTATATCCAATTTCAGTTTTGCAATATCATCTGTACAGCATATAGCACATTCACTTTTCCAGCTATCCAGGTTTTTTGTTTTAAATTGCGTAGTCCATGATTTACTTTGCGAATGACCTGATAATCCAGGTGCTCCAAAATATCCCTGCCCTTCTTCTGGAAGTAAAGATATTTCTATGTCATCATCGAGAAATGCCTGAGGTATTGGCCTGTCAATAGATTTTATTAAGTTATTTTCATCAATATCGGAATCGAGTTTTTTCCCCCAATATATAATTTCAGGTATATTATCATCTAATGATTTCAATATAAAAGTAATATTTTTACTGTTAAGTTTTATTATTTTAACCATTATTCAACCTGCTTTCTAAAAATATTTATTTTTGTCTAATACTATTAAAATCGACTATAAATGATTAACATCATTTTTCCCTTTTATATTTGGCAGCATGATAATAATTGCCAGAAAAACAAGTATTGTTGCTACAGGATACATGTATTTTGCTCCTCCATATTCAATCCATTCTCCCATAATTATTAAAATAAAAACCTGAGATAGGGAAATAAACATATTCAGCAAACCCTGAAATTCACCAAGTCTTTCCTTAGGCGCCACTTCAGGAAGTAAAGTATAAGTTGCTATCTGTGTAGCTAGGAAGCCGATCCCGGCAAGAGAAATAAAAATATATAATGCTGTAGTAGAGTCTGTAATAAAGTTGCCCATAAATATAGCAGCTAAAAACACAGTGGCAGCACATAAAAAGACTTTTTTCTTATTCATTTTATCATTTAATTTACTGGCAATTGCCCCGTAGCAGATACTGGCAAATCCATACAATGTCATTGCCATACCAATATTATCTTTTGTAAAATGCAAATAATGACTGAAATATGGAGTAAGCATTGGAACCAAACATCCATAACCTGCCCAAACAAAAAAAGCGGCTAAATAAAGCTGCAGCACTTTGGGAAATTTTATAAAATCAAAACTGATTTTATAACTTGTCTGAGTAGTAAAATTTTCAGGCCGTTCTTTTAGTGTAAACGGAATAATACATAAAGTTGGAATCATAATAAAAAGTGCTATTATCAAACAACTGACAAAAGCTCCCCCATTGAACCATATAAATGCTGCGATAAATGAAATTGCAGTTACACCTATCTGTGCTGTTGTTCTGGCTAAACTGTTGGCAAATCCAATTTGATCATGATCTACAACTTCCATAACCATTGTATAATATGGACCCTGATAAAAATTAACTGCAAAATATGTAATAAAAGCAAGAATAAAGAGCACTGCATAATTTGGGGCAAATGCCCAAAAGATTTGACTGACTGCGGCAACAGTTGCTCCAAGCAATATCCAGGGAGATCGTTTTCCCCACTTGGAAAACTTGGTTTTATCACTTAAAATACCTGAAATCACCTGTACAAAACACCCTGTCAGCGCTCCCATTGAAATTAAAATACCAACTTTTGCGGCAGATTGAGTATGCTGATAAATAATCCATGGTGCAATAGTGCCGCATAAAGCCCAGAAAACTCCAATTCCAAAATCAGGGACTGCAATTAAGAACGGATTCCACCGTCTAATGTTGTATTTCATAAATTTTTATCCCAAAACTATATTTTTTTTACTATTTTATATTCATAAGGTTTTAATAAAATTCCATTATAGGTAACTTCTTTCTCTGTACTGTTCATTACAAAATAAACACCGTTTCTCTTGACTATTTCAACTCCATCTGGAGACTCAATGTATTTAACTTTATCATGAATCAGTATATCTTTTGCAAGATCACTTAGAATTTCAATGCTTAAACCTGTACCGATATAATACACTTTCCCGTTGCCGAAGGAATTTTCAGTAACAGCAGAATATTCATTATAAAAACAATCTGTATAATTAAAAAGAGGCCTTGCCGTTTGACATTTAAGCATATCCCGCCATACGCCGGCAGAAGATATTTTACCGCTTTTTAAATTTATTACTGAAACACTCTGATCATCCTGCAAAGATTCGAACTCGATAATTCTTACACCTGACATTTTACTGATTAAATTTTCTTTATTGCAGATGATATTATTATTTATATTTTTTATTCCACCTCTAAAACTGAATACTACACTGCCTCCTGATTCTGCAAATTGATTTATTCTGCTTATTACATTCTCATTTCCAAGCATTAAAACAGGAACAAGTAAAATTTTATATTTTGAAAAATCAGAATTTGCCGAAATAACGTCAACAGACACATTTAGCTTAAAAAAAGGGGCATAAAGGCGTTCTGTTTCCTTAGTATAATCAAAAGCCTTACTCTGCTGTTGTATTTTCCAAGACCAGACATTATCCATATCGTATAAAAGTGCAATATCGGAATTAATATTACTCGATACTGCATCAGGATATTCCTTCATTTCAGAAATAAACTTCTTTACTTCACTGTATTTTCTGCCCTCAGAATTATCATGATCAATAATGCCGTAGCAAAACTGTTCCGAACCTTTTACTGCGGCTCTATATCTGAAGAACACAATATTTTCAGCACCGTGTGCTATAGACTGACACGCCCAGTTTACAGCTTGATTCGGCCTAGGCAGATATCCAATAATCTGATGTCCCTGAACACCGATCAATTGCTCCATTACCCAAAAATTCTGTTTTTTAATACTTCGCATCATATCAAGATATAAACCGGTAGAGTAAGGAGGAACAGGCTCTTTCAGACCACCCCATACCGGATAATTATCATAGGCAATAGTATCAAGCTCTAAACCTATCTTTGAAAAATCCATTGCCTTATCAAACAGTCCCCCGGAAAAATTATGAGTTACAAACTGTTTTGGTGACTGCTTCTTTATTGTATCTATCTGCATTTTTGCATAGGAATAGATGCTTTCGGATCTGAATCTGTAAAAATCCAGCATAAGAGACGGATTATGGAATGTAATCGTAGGTTTGGGAATAGGTATTTCAGAAAAATCATTATAGGTCTGAGACCAGAAAACTGTTCCATAAATATCATTAAGTTTACTTATACTCAAATATTTATTCTTTAAAAACTTCTGAAATTTTTCACTGCACTGATCACAAAAACAGATATCACTTCCTTCGTGTCCAAATTCATTATCTATTTGCCAGCCAATTATCTGTTTTTCATTAGAATAATGTTTAATCAGCTCCAATACTATTTTGTAACTTAATTCAATATATTTATCACTGTTAAAACAGTACTGCCTTCTACCACCGAAATATCTTTTGCGTCCATTTTCATCTTCAGAAAGTACTTCTGGATATTCTTTAGCAATCCATGCCGGCATAGTGGCAGTGGGAGTTCCCATAACAATATTCAGATTATTTTTTTTTGCTTTATAAATGACATTATCAAAAAAGGTAAAATCATATTCACCCTGGATAGGCTCAAAAATATGCCATGCAAATTCTGCAATTCTTATGACATTAAAACCTAATTTCTGCATTCGCTGCATATCTTCATCTATCAATGGTATATCCCACTGTTCAGGATAGTAATCAGCACCAAAATACATGAGATTTATCTCCCTAATTTTTTAACATATATACTTAACCTGTCTGATTATTCAATACTTCAATCATAGCAGCAATATTCTCTGGTTTGGCATCCCCGGGAATACAATGTGCAGGTGCTACAATATATCCACCATTTTTACCAATATTATCCATTAATTGTTTGGTTTCACTTTTAATCTCGTTAACTGTACCGTAAGGCAGAGTTTTCTGTGTGCTAATACCACCCCAGAAACTTAAATTATCGCCATACTCATGCTTAATATCATATACATCCATTACTTCAGGCTGGAATGGATTAAACACGTCAACTCCTATTTCAATCAGATCAGGAAATATTTCATCTACTTTTCCACAAGAATGGATAAATACACGCTTCCCTCTTGATTTAACTTTCTTGTACATACACTGGAGGCGAGGTTTCAAAAACTCACGCCAGAGATTTGGCCCCATGATCAAACCTGTCTGCTGTCCCCAGTCATCGCCAAACCTCATTCCGTCGATATCATAATCACACGCATGTTCAATAATTTTCAAATTATACTCCAAAATTCTATCTAATAGAGTATTAACAAAATCAGGATTCATCAACATCCCCATGAGCATATTCTCCATACCTGCAAGAGCCCATGCTCTTTCAAACAGACTGAAGTTTATACCTGTTAAAACAAACTTATCGTTATTCTTAGTAATGTTATTATGATAATGTTTAAATCTGTCTGAACAATCCAACTCAGGAAATTCATAACTGCTGATATTCTCAGGAGTAACAATGCAGTTGCAGACTGTTCCAATGTCTTTATCAATTGTTCTATCCCATTGAACACCAAATTCATCTTGCCAGATGTCAGTAGTTATCATTTTCCCGCTATCTGGTTTTGCTGTATCCATTTCATAGATGCAATTATCAAGTTTAGATTCAAAATGAGGATCATTATAAAATTCAATCATTTTTTCACGGGCTTTAACTGTGAAATCTAATGCATATGGAACTCTGTCTGTATTTTTATGATTCAAACTGGTGATTACACGTTCTTTATTTGTCATAACCATAACTCCCCTTGATCTTTAATTATAAAAGATTTATACAATTTATCATAACGAAATAAAAATGTAAACAGTACACCTGTTTATTTTTATACTAATTTATTCCCTGTTGTTCAGAAAGTAATATATGAAATTCTAAAAATATTCTTGATATTTTTCCAAAAACTGAGGTAAAACTATATCAATGCATTTAATTATCCAATGGATGGAACTATTTATTGGGCATTAAATTATAGCATATAATTGTAAAGTAAGCTAGATCATTAAATAATAATATGTGCACATATAACTTTTTTATGTGATGCTATTAACAAATAGTGCACAATATGCTTTCATTTATTGTTAATAAATGTTTTAAAAAAGTATTTTTTTTATTTGCAGCAGTATTTTTACACCATAATAAACTTTCTTTTCAAATCAAAATTTTAAATATGGGGTCCCTGCCAAAAACAGGAAATATTTAAATTTAAAAAACTTTCATACATGAAAGCTGTTTATAATTTTTCAGTGTAAAAATAATATCATTGATTTAATTAACCAAAATATTGCTATTTATATTAAAAAATTTTAGGAGGTAGTTGTGGGAAATTTATTAAAAAAATGGAATCAATTAAGCTTAGTCAAGAGAATTATCTGCGGATTAATACTAGGTATTATTTTGGCATTTATAGCACCTGTTGGAGCAGGTTTTGTCTCTATTTTCGGAACGCTTTTTGTTGGATTGTTAAAATCTATAGCTCCAGTCTTAGTCTTTTTCTTAGTTATGGCTGCTATTTCGCAGCATAAATCCGGAGAGAAAACTAATATGCCATCTATTGTAATACTTTATATTTTAGGCACATTTTGCGCAGCATTAGTAGCAGTCGTTATAAGTTTTCTCATTCCTTTAACACTTCAACTTGGAGCAAGTGTAAACGAAGTAGCACCTCCCAGTGGTGTAATTGCAGTGCTTAAATCAATAATATTGAAAATTGCTGATAATCCAGTAAACGCACTCGTAAATGCTAACTATGTTGGAGTTCTTTTTTGGTCTATTTTATTAGGATTAGCATTTAAACATACTTCAGAAGCGACAAGAAAAACTCTCGGTCATTTCTCAGACGCAGTAACTTGTGTAGTAAAATGGGTTATAAATTTAGCTCCTTTCGGAGTTATGGGATTAGTATTTACTTCAATTTCTGCAAACGGTATTGGTGCATTAGCAGGTTATGGTAAATTAATTTTACTCTTAGTCGGATGCATGCTTCTTATTGCTTTAGTAGTAAATCCTTTAATTGCATTTATAATGATGAGAAGAAATCCTTATCCATTAGTTTTCAGATGCCTTGAAGAAAGTGGAATTACAGCTTTTTTCACAAGAAGTTCAGCCGCAAATATTCCAGTGAATATGAATTTATGTGAAAAATTAAATTTGAATAAAGATACATATTCAGTTTCAATACCTTTAGGAGCAACAATTAATATGGCAGGTGCTGCAGTTACAATAACTGTATTAACTCTTGCCACAGTGCACACGTTTGGAATTGCAGTTGACATACCAACTGCAATTATTTTAAGTGTACTTGCTGCAGTAAGTGCCTGCGGTGCCTCCGGTGTTGCAGGAGGATCATTACTCCTTATACCGCTTGCATGCAGTCTCTTTGGCATTCCTAATGATATCGCAATGCAGGTAGTTGGTGTAGGATTTGTTATTGGAGTCATTCAGGATTCATGTGAAACAGGACTCAACTCATCAACAGATGTATTGTTCACTGCTGTAGCAGAATATAGAGAATGGAGAAAAGAAGGCAAGAAAATAAGAATACCTAAAAAAGTTCTTTGCAAAGTTTCATAATAAATAATATTAACTGATGTTATTTTAGAGTTAATAATATTAACCTTATGTAGCATCAGTTAATAATAATCTATCTATAATACTATTCACTAATTTCCGATCTTCTAATGTTAACTGATTATATTTCTTAGATATAATATCACGATCTTTAGGAATAAGTTTAATATTTTCAAGATCAGCAAGTTCTGCTACAGATACATCAAATATCCTGGCTAAGTCCAATATTAATTTGAGCTTTGGAATATGTGTTCCTCTTTCATACTTAGACAGCATTGAATCATTTACACTTACTTTTACCGCTAGTGCTTTTAATGATAAACCTTTGATTTGCCTGAGTTGTTTCAGCCTCTCTGCATAAAACTTCATATATATTCCTAATATTCTGACTGTTAACTATTAATATAATATATCATATTTTTAAATTTAATTCAATATTGTATTAACTACCGAATATTACTTGACATTACATTAAATTATACTATTTTACATATAGTATAAAGCTGAATATCACCGCATGATAAGTATGATAAATTTCAATTATTTTTTATAGTGAAAAATGGGGAAAAAACTGAATTTTAAGGAGCTAGAAAAGCATTCGAACCAATGTCCTGGTTTTATAATAAATGACTCATCTTCGCAACTATGCCCTTTGTGTGAAGAATATTATGCTTTATCTCCTACTGCTAATAATAATGATGAAAAGATAGAAATTAATCTGGAAAGAAGAAAAAGATAAGAGATTTTCGGGATGAAATTCTCATTTGTCAAATCATTGTTAATTCGAAACTAAACCTCTGAAAAAAGTTTAACTCTCATCTAATGTCACAACATAATATTGAACAATTTTGTATTAAATTCTAATTTTTTAAACGTTTAATATTTGACATTATTCGTTTAAATGGTATTTACTTTCTGTGCTCAAAGACTTTTTATTTCTGTTTGAAATATATAATTGGGCCAAATAATTACTTGTACCATTACTTATACTTTTATGTAGGTTTCGGTAAACTCTTTAGCGATATTCTCTTATACTATTTTTATAAAATTAATATGCAATTATTTTAAATATGCAGCTAATAAAACAGGAAAACTGGATCCGCCCTTATTATATAACCGAAAAAGAACATGTGCTTAATGTAGATGTAAATGCCAGTTTGAAATATGATAATGATTTTGGATATTATATAGATTTATGCTGGGATTACTTAATTAGTATTAAAAGTATTTCTGGAAATAAAGAGAGGCTCATTGATCCAAAAAATTTAAATAAACAGACATTTGAGAAACTTGAAGAAATGATAAAGGAGGATTTATATAGATATTGGATGTAATTGACTATAGATACATAGGCTCATCATAAAATTTAATTTTAAATAAAGGATAATTAACATGACAAAAAAAGATATAGTTCTAAAAATTGCGGATACCGAAAAAGAGTTAAATTCTAAATGCGATCTCACACAAAACCAGATAGCAAATGTTGTTCAGAAAACTCTGGATTATATATCAGACGAACTATCTTCTGGCAATCGTATTGAACTTAGAAATTTTGGTGTATTCGAGCCTGTTATTAGAAAGTCAAGGAAAGGAAGAAATCCAAATAAACCGGAAAACGAGGTGATTATACCAGAACATGCTGTAGCAAAATTCAAACCAGGGAAAAAACTTAAAAACAGTGTAAATCAGCTTAATATTCTTAAGATTAATTAGCTTGGAGATTTTTTATGAAATTAGGAGACACTGTTTATATTCACTGCGGAAACGCCAAATATAAATCCATTATTATTGGCGAAACAAATAAATTTTGGAAAATTAAAACTTCCAGTGGCATCGACAAATATTCAAAAAAGACATTAAAAAGAACCGAATTTCCATATTTTGACGGTTATTACATAGAAGCTTTAAATATTGATAAGTGAAATTTACTTTAAAACAAAAGACTGCTTTTAAAATACAAAAACAGTCTTTTTTGTAATCAACATTATAAATAATAAATCACTTCAGGGTATATAATTAATTTTATACTACCTGTTTTCAGCTTAGCTTAGAACGCCAATGCTCATATATCATTACCATTGCTAGAGTATCGAGTTCGCAGTACTTTAATAAAGCTCCGGCTATTGCTTCTCTTTCAAGGCTCGTCATTTCAGAAAACTGCATTCTCGCATAAGCCGTTAATGCAGCTCCTCCTTCTCTAATATCCCCGTCAGCATCCATTATGAGCTCAATATCATCTCCAATATCTATGTCCTGAAAGACAGAAGGAAGTTTTTTATATGGATTTACAGGTTCATTTTTTTCTTTATCAACTTCCCAAACAGTCATGCCTTTAAGATTAGTTCCGAACTTTAACGGTTTAGAGTATTTCTCTTTTAAAAAACTGCTTGCCGATAGAACTGACGGCAGAACAACCTTTATAGAGTTTTTCCCACCCATCCTCGGATGATAATAGTACTCTTTTACCATTTTCAGTAAATCTACCATATTTCTTATGCCAAAAAATGGAACTTTATCAACTTTCCACTGAGTTATAGTATCAATCCATTCTATCAGCTCATTAAGATTATCTTTATCATTTAATCCGTCATTAATGAGCTTTTCCTCCATCTGTAACTGAATCTGTTTTAATACTGTATTTTCATGAGGAGCATAACGGAAAATAGTACCATCGTCTTTGTCTAATACATTTTTCAGTGCCGCAACAAATTTAAAATTCGGAAACGCACCAGGTTCAGAAGCTAAAAATTCATCATGTTTAACTTCACCGTTTTTATATAGAGTGTGACATGAAAATTGAAAAGCGATCTGTTCATAGGGCCTCTTATTATCATTAAAAGGAATTGCTGTCATGGTTGTTTCAAAATCTATAAAATGCAGGGGATATTTCCATTTATTTATTTCTGTATATAGATCAGGACTTATGAATTCATCTTCTTCCCCATCGTTGCATATCTTATCTATCTGAAGTTTCTGCCGCTGCATAACAGGTGTATCTTTTTCAAAATAGAGTGAAGGTATGTCCTTTAAATAATAAATATGTGATTTAATCAACTCATCACACTTTCTAAAATTCCATAAGTCAAATACATGAGGAATCTCAAAATTAAAATTTTCTCCGCAAGCCTCTCTCCAGCAATCCTTATATCCGCTTTGCAATCCCTGTTCTTCATCAGAAAATATTGTTTTGTATTCACATTTTTTACATTTCTGCCCTATATGAACTGGATAGGGTTTATCATTGGAATAATAATCACAATATTTATTTATTCTCTCTTCAAATCCCAACAGCTCATCATCCTGTTTTTTATGGTCTGATATATCAATCCCTTCAAATATCATATCAACATATTTTCTAACATCAAAAACAGTCAGTATTTTATCCCCGAGCATTTTGTCATTAATGTTGCCAGGCGTAATAATTGATACTCTATCATTATTATCTTTCTTAATTTTAAAGATCTGATTAAGTCCATTTACACTTGTTTTCAAGGATTTATCAGCAAGCATAAGATAAGGATCAATTCTATATTTTTGAAGCTTACTGCTATGCTCTGCAACATAAGTTTGAAATGCTATATCATATAGATACGGTTTCCAGGCTGATGTTATAAAATCTCCTCTCCCGGTAAAAGAATCTATCTCGCTGTTAAACGATTTAGCTTTGACCTCTATCAGCCTGATCAAATCTTTTGTTTTTTTCAGTATATCAACTCTGACAAAACAATTCTTATACATAACTGCTGCTTCATAAATAATAACATCATCATTTTTTAATAATCTGTCAGTTTCATTGAGAGCTTCGTCATAGCCTAGAGTTTTAATATCATGTCCGCCGGGAAAATATAATTTAGCCAATTCACCTACCTGGTAACCTCCTTCGGCAAGAGCCATAAGAAAATCATTTTCTGAATTTTGGTTAGCATAAATGGCTTTCTTGTCATAATAAAATAATTTTCTTGGACATTCTAATGCTGATTTGAACTTACTTTTAGTTAAATACTTATTTTTTTGCATTTAAAAATTCTTTCTCACAGATAAAACACTCACCTATTTATCGGTTGCATACCGTGAAGTTAATTAACTGTTATTATTTTCAGAATATATATCAATTATATTTTTTGAAACAATAGCTCTTTTGTATATTTTCCTTAATCTTACAAGATCTTTACACTCCTTTGTACTATTGTCAGCTTTACTCCTATGAGGTGCAGGCATCAAACGTTTTAACTGAAGTTTCAACTCCTTTTGCGATATATCATTTGTAAGTGAAAATGTCTCTAATTCATGCATAATTCAAATTGTCTGACTATATAAATTCAAGGCTGATTATAATGCGGATTGTGTGCAAATTAACATCTAATTAAGGTACATATATTTTGACGTTATTTTATAAAAAGTCAAGTTGATTCTATAATCATATTTCTGTGTATAATCATTACACCTTGAATATAAGTAGCATATATAATTATAAAAAAATCATAAAATAAAACAGATTACTAGCAGCAATATAGTTTCTATCAATGTTTCAGAACGGATACCAATTTAATTAATAATTACCAGCCGTTTATTCTCTTCCATACGTCTGAGATATCTGTTGAATTAGAATTTATCACGTTATAGCAGTCATATGCTGATGCTGTAGCACATGCATGGTTTGGCAAGATTCTCACCATCGTGCCAATAGGGAAGTTATTAAAATTAATCTTTTCTCTATTTCTGGTTGTTATAATACCATGTTCCTGATTAACGCCTGAAACGATTAAGCCAGAATCAAATTTTCCTTCAATATCACATACTAAACCGTATCCCTGGTCAATTTTTTGATTTGCAGTACCTCTATCACGAGACAAACTCATCCAGCCTGCATCGACAATAATCCAATTTTTTTCTCTCTGATAACCTATGACGGAAGCCAAAACAGATATGGCGATATCCTCAACTTTACAAACTCCAAGCCCTGCCATAACTAAATCATTGAACATATATACCCCTGCCCTTATTTCTGTAATACCTGAAAGGTTGTTGGTAAACTCAGCAGTAGGTGTTGAACCTATACTTACAATTGGGCATGGGAGATTGTTTTTATTTAACATTTCAGCAGAACTAACCATTAAATCATGTTCCTGAACGGCTATTTTTTGGATTTCTTCAATCGATCTACAGTTATATGACTCTCCTGCATGAGTTAAAATCCCGCTCAAGTTAGTGTGGTCATTATTGTGAATAAACTTTCCGATCTCAATCAATTCATTACTAAATGGCTTTATTCCTGATCTATGCCCATCTGTATCAATTTCTAATAATACAGAATATTTCACATTATGCTCTTTTCCGGCTGATGCTACTATTTTAGCCTGTTCAATAGAGTCAAGAATAATTAAGATATCTGCCCCTTTTTTGATAAGAGAGGAAACATGTTTAAGCTTTACAGGTGCAATTCCTACAGCATAGATAATATTTTTTATACCTTTTTCAAAAAAATAATCAGCTTCTTTTAATGTAGATACAGTAATTCCACAGCAGTCTTTTTCCGTCGCCAACTCAATAATTTCAATACATTTTGCAGTTTTTACATGTGGTCTGAATTCTACTCCAAGAGTAGAAATATGCCTAGTCATAGAATCTATATTATTAGTCAATTTATCTTTATCTAGTATGAGGCAAGGTGTTTCTAATTCATGTATATTCATAAGACTCCAATTTCTCAAATTTCAAAGAGTTACATTATATTTAAGTTATTTGGCAATAACTAAAATATCAAGAGTAATGCCCGCATTATCAAGTTAACTTGACAATACCGTTTGAATATATATAATGTCCCCCCTCAATTCTTTTTGTAAAAAAGTGATGGCAGGGAATGAATTTGATATCCTTCAGCACTACTATTGTGACTAAATTATCTTCAGTTAGTTTATGAATATCTTTCTATGATTTATTTGCTCTGTATTACATATATCAAAAAAACAAGTACAAAAAATTCTCCTATAAAATCAATAATCATCCACCAGTTATATTGAATAATTATACTGACTAGAGGGCAATATAAAATAAATATAATAATTGCAAAAACAGAAAAAATTATATATGTTTTATAATCAATATTATTGACATAGCTCCTGACAATTCCTTTAAGACAGTATAAAAATATTCCAATTGTAAAAATACTTGTTAGCCAACATTTATAATAAATTATATTTTGGGACTGGTTACTAAAAATAAAATAAGCTTCTATAGATATATAACCAAGATGAACTAGTACATTCATTATACTGAAAGAAAGAAAAAATCAAAAAATTTCCACCACACAATATAGTAATAATAAATTTATCTTTTTTAGTATAAATAAATCCATTTCTCTGATTTATTTATAGGAATTTATTATAATTTGATGTTCATTATAACCTATTTCTGCTCTATAATCGAAAATTAACAAATCCTTGTAGAATTATCATACAATTATAAAAACCATGTAATTGTGAGACTCATTATTCTAGTGAGAAAAATAAAGTTGGCAATATAACTTAAAGGTCTTTATAGCAAATATTTACAAATGGAGCCAATGAGCGGAATCGAACCGCTGACCTATTCATTACGAGTGAATTGCTCTACCATCTGAGCTACATTGGCAAATTATTGATTACAAATGGCTTTACCATTTTTTAATACAAACTATTGAATATACCTGAATCTAAACTAATTTTTTAGTTTTGTCAATATCAGCAAAAAGGAATTCCAATTAAATATTGTCTAAAATAAAATTTAGTAAAAAACATAGAAAAAAACTTTTTCTCAATGCCTAAAAAGAAAATTACTCTTTACTTATGTGTAAGAAAACCTAAAAGATTAAATATATCAAATCAAACTTCATAATAGAAAATAAACTCATACTAGATGCTAACACTTTTCATAAAAAATTTAAAATAACTAAATCATATTGACCACCGAGGTTGCAAGATTAAGCATAGTCATTAGAATTCTCATATTTTAGTTATCTGTTCTCTTTTTAGCACATAGTTTGACTTTATTTCTACCTTCTGACTTTGCCTCATATAAAGCTTCATCGGCATAGTTAATAATATCTTTAATAGAAAAGATTTTATTTGGAGTAATAGAAACTACACCAAAGCTCAAAGTGACAAATTTTGATATCTTTGAACTAACATGTTCTATTTTCAATTTTCGTACATTGTCTTGAATCTCACTGGCAACTGTAAGGGCCCCTGAACTATCTGTATTGGGTAAAATTATAATAAATTCCTCTCCTCCAAACCTTCCAACCAAATCTGAAACTCGCTTTAGTGAATTTTTTATAGCTTCAGCTATGGTTTGTAGACATTTATCACCACAATAATGACCATAGGTATCATTATATTTTTTAAAATAGTCTATATCTGCCATTATTACTGATATAGGCAATTTGTTACGAAAAGATAAATTTAATTCTCTACTTAAATATTCATGAAATTTTCTGCGGTTGGGTATGTTTGTGAGTGGATCAATTATAGTTAATTGATGTAATTTTTTATTAACGTTACAGAGTTTTTTCTGAATCAATTGTAATTTATCATATTTACGAGAATTAGCTATTGCAAGAGCACAGATACTGATAACAGTTTTTATAAAACTAATATAATCATTTTTATACCTGATAAACTTAATTTTATAAACGTATAATGCACCTAATAATATGCTATTATGCCTAAGTAGAAAGATAAAACTATCATCTTTTTCTATTAAAATTTCCGAAGATTTTATTTTATCTGCCAGAAACATTATAATTGTGTTTTTTTGTGATTCAGAACATAGCTTGTTACAGTAAAATTTTGGTTTATTATTGATTTCTTGTGATAGATAAAAAATATTGTTGGAAGAACATACCATGCCAAAGATATTTATAATTTTTCTTATTATATCTTTTTCAGATTTTTCATTGGGTAACTCGTTTAAAAGATGTATCATTAATGCATAATCAGATTTTAATTTATTCTTTTCACTAGTTACATATTGTAATTTATCTTTTATCTCATCTGCTTTGTATTCAAAAAGTAACTTCTTTATATAAAGTTTCAGATGATCAAGCCCAATAAATAATACCTCAAACTGACGATTTATAAAAGTTGAAAATTCCTCTATATGTTTACTAGAGTCCAAGTGCAAACCTGAATTTAAAAAAAGTAGTTTACTACAGGATTCATTAAAAAAATATTCTGCAGTTGTTTTATCAAACTTCCAAACATTATGTACTGTATTTTTCCAGGAATTTAACCATCCTTCTGAAAGGATAAAATAACCTTGTTCGACATACATATTAATTAGTTTATTGTCAAGAAGCATTTCATGACAGTTAAGTTTGTATAGTTTAGCTTTTTGTAATGCTTCAGGCAGAAGGTCAAATCTTAAAAGATTGCAGCATCCGAATAAGAAAACATCATCAAATGCTTTTTTTGCTATGTAATCAGTAATCTCATCCCATTGGCTTTTTGGTTTCATACACTGAGATTGGTAGCTTATTACAGTAATTTTATCATTGAAGTGACCTTTAAGTACTTCATTCATTTCTTTCTCAATACTTTTACAAACAACAAATAGTAAATTACTCATAAATCATTCTTAAGTTCTATTGGATAATGTCCCCATTTTTTAACTGCTTTAGATATATTAGTTAATACTGATTCTGGTACCTGGTACGGTATTTCACCATGGTTATCTGATAGAATAAAACCACCACCAGGCGCAGCGCTACATATTATATCTTTAATTATACTTTCCGTTACTTCAGGTGACCAACTGCGCATTTCAACCCCATTTAAATTGCCAATAATAGCTATATTATTTTGAGCCTTATTTTTAATTTTTGATATATTTTCTAAACAACTTGTTCCGATTGCTAAAGTTCCAGTTTTAATTAGATCTCCTAGGATAGATAAACATCTTCCAGATGCAAAATGAGTCACTACAGGGGCCTTTATATTGCCAATAATACGTTTTGCTATTTTGTACCCAGTATGTAAATATAATTCTCGATGGATAATACTTGGAGATGAGACAGGGTCAAAATAACAAATTGCTGTTGCTCCAGCTTTAATTTGTGCATTGGCCCAGTTTAGGCAAAATGATTCATTTATTTTTATTAATATTTCGAATAAATCAGGATTGTTATAAATTAACTGTATATATTTGTCAAACCCCATTTGCATTACAGGTAGGGAGAATGGAGACATTACTACACCCACTATTGGTATATAATCATTTACTTTCTTCTTTAGTTGTTCTGTTATATTCAAAATTTTCACTAAACATTTAGAATCATAAATATTTGGTATTATTAAATCATTAATTAATTCAATATTATGTATAAAGGGCTTACCTGAATTGGGTGGACCTTCTTTACTAAAAATAACTTCCCCACCCCATGCTTCTATTTCAACTGGTGCATATAAAAAATTATATAAGAAATCATTATTATATTTTTCTTGCATTTTTAACTGAGCTTCAACAACATACTTTGATTGTGAAAAGTATTTTTCAATAGGCATATTAAGCTCTTTTGCACCATACATTGTTAAAGTTAAGAACAGAGGAACTCTGTCTGGTTCTTTGTAAGCTAATGCTTTAAGAACTCTCTGCATTGGTGTCATAATATCATGAATCATTTGATAATCTCCATTATAATATGTGCAGCATCTGAAGCTGTTTTTCCTGTTGCATAAGCACCTACATCTTTCCAGAGGTTTTTATCAAAATTAAATGGAGCACCGCCTACAATAACTTTTATATCAGTTCCTATTTTTTTAAATTTATCGGTAACGTTTTTTATTTTTAAAGCACTATGGAGCATAAGAGTTGATATTAATAATATCTTTATATTTTTTTTAAGAACAGTTTCTATAAGTTCTTCTTCGTTAACAGTTCCTAAATCCAAAAGATTAAATCCACTTGCTCTCAGCATTGAATAAACTACTCTTTTACCAAGTAGGTGATAATCATTCATTACACAAATAGCCATTATAGGATGATTTTTACATTTAATATTTTCATCTGGAAGAATATTTTTTATTAACTCTTCACATATAACACCACTCATAAACACTTGTGAAAGTGCTACAGATCCCAATGTCCAATTATCTCCTATCTCTTTTAACGCAGGAACTACTATATCATCTATAAATTTAGTTGGAGAATACGTATCTCTTATGCTGTCATAAACAGCGTAAGAACCAATTTTATCTACTTCTAAAAGAGTTTCCTTAAATTTTGTTATTAATTCATTCATTAACTAAGGCTGTATCTATTTATTAAAATATATTATTATATACAGAACAGATTTACTTTTAATAATATTATATTATTATGAGAAGTTTATTAATATAGTAAGAGAGTAAAAACGACTTAACATTTTGGTAGAGCGGGAAATCAAATAGTATTTATGAGTTCAAAGTTCAATCCTGAATAACATTGAATTAAGCTTCAAGCAGTCAGGAAAAAGCAATAATTAACATATATTTAACCAAAGGCACAAAACTTATATAAATTTTATTTCATCATCCTGCGAATAGTTTTAATCTTTTCTTTATAAGGAGGATAAATCAGAGAAAAGTCAAAAAGTGAAGTCGCTTTTAAAATGCTTTTTTTATGCGAAAAACGCTCAAAACCATTAAACCCATGATAACTTCCAATGCCACTTTTTCCTACACCTCCAAACGGAAGGTTGGGGTTTACCAAATGCTGTATACAATGATTAATACATCCACCTCCAAACTGAATTTTTGAAATTAGCTCCTTTTGAACTGTTTTGCTTTTACTGAAAATATAGCAGGCAAGAGGATGTTGTGACAGTTTGGATACCGTATCCAATATTTCATCAAAGCTATTATATCCTATCACTGGAAGAACAGGTCCGAATATTTCCTCATTCATAACATTATCCTCCAATGTCACATTTTTCATAACTGTCGGAGCTATATATCTATCAGATTGGCATGATCGTCCTCCAACTACAACTTTATCAGTGTCGATAAGCCTCATAATGCGACAATAATGCCGTTCATTTACTATTCGTCCAAAATCAGGAGACAGAGAAGGATCTTCGCCATATATGTTAATGATACGCTGTTTAATTTTTTCAAGAAATTTCCCTTGTATGCTTTGATGTACCATCACATAATCAGGAGCAACACAAGTTTGACCTGCATTTAAAAATTTTCCGTAAACAATACGGTTAACGGCAATATTTATTTTAGCATCAGAGTGAACTATACAGGGGCTTTTGCCACCTAATTCCAGTGTAACAGGAGTCAGATGCCTAGCAGCCGCCTCCATAACAATTGATCCTATTCGAGGACTGCCTGAAAAGAAAATATGATCAAATTTTTGTTTTAACAAAATGTTAGTTTCCTGAACATCACCAGAAATATATGCAATATATTCAGGATCAAACGTTTCTTCAATAAGCAATTTAATCACTATACCGACATTAGGTGTAAGTTCAGATACTTTCAATATTGATGTATTTCCTGCGGCGATGGAGGAAATTAATGGAGCAAACGTAAGTCCGACCGGATAATTGTATGGAGAAATAATTAAGTTCACGCCTAAAGGTGTGTAATATATTTTGCTGGATGCTGGCTGCATAAATAACGGAGTTTTTACTCTTTTAATTTTTATCCATTTTTTTAAGTGTTTTATCGTATTTGATAAATCATATAAAACAAATCCTATTTCTGTAAGATAAGATTCAAATTTGTGCTTCCCCAAATCAACTTTAAGAGCAGCATCTAATTGGTTTTCGTACTTGATTATTCCATTTTTGAGTTTTTGTAATTCATTAATTCTAAAGCCATATAATTGTGTTGTTGATGAATTAAAAAAAGTATGCTGTTTAAGAACAATTTCCCTTATTTTTTGTTCCACTGTCATAATATTTACTCCGCCTTTATAATGTAACAAGTAATTATACAGCTGTAACCATATTTTTCACTGATAAAAATCCATTCATCATTTTTAAAATCTATATTATAGTTTTTAAACTTTAGATCTACGACCTTTCAATTATATTAGTCTGGACAGTAAAATCTTTTGGCTAACTAACAATAAATGTAAATATGTTAATGAATCTGTAGGTAAGCAAGGTTGAAAAAATATAAACTGAAGTTTCAATGCATTGTACATCTATGATGTTTACATAATTTTAAGTCAACTTATTAATGGATACAGTCCTGCTTAAAAGACATAACCCTAAAACCTTTCCTCAATTTTTTAAACATAAGAAACTTAGGAATTCTTATAGCTCCATATCGTACAGCTATTTCAATAATAGATATATCTTTCAATAATGAATATTTATGGTCGATAAATATTGACTCAGGAGTATCGCACTGGCATTTCACATTTGCTCCAGCATCATCAAATCGTCTTTTAGTACCCCTTGCAAAGGTATTTGAAAAAGTATATGTCATTAGATCACAAATTAAAATATGTTTACTTTTAACAGAGTTAATCGCTTTCAAAAGAGATTTTATTTCCTCAATTTCCAAATACATAAAAACACCTTCAATTATAAATAAACACTCTTCTGAAGAAATATGTTCATTTAAAATATCAGTTAAATTATCTTTGGCATAATCTATTGTTACTCGTTTTAGAGGGTTTGTGCATTTGTCAATTGGCAAACATTTATTTTTGTGCCTGATAATCGCTGTTTCATCGATTTCCAACCAATCTCCGCCTGCAAGTCTATATGCCCTACTGTCAAATCCTGCTCCAATTAATATAATTTTTAAACCTGGGTTTTCTTTTAAACACTCAACAGTAAGGTCATCAATTATTTTTGGCCGAACATAATTAGTCCTTTTTGCAAAATAATTAGGCCGATATTTTTCATAAACATATCGTCCTAACTTAGTCATAAAATTTTTAGCATAGATATCATTACATATGGGGAATTTTGATTGTGCATCCTGCTCTCTGATTCCACAAGTAAAAAAAGCGGTATTTGAAATTGGAGGAATAGTTTGAGCAGCTAGCATAATTTATTCTCCTTTTCTATTAATAGTTAGTAACTTTCACATCAAATTTATTAACCAATAAAACACATACTAGCACATTGTAAATTCATAGAGAGTTTAAGTCAATAATTAGACACTTTATGTTTAACATTTACTTTATATCTCTAATGCTATAAGCATATTATAAAGGTCATCCCATATCTATTTCTACATATTATATATATTAGCATAATATGTGAGATAAACCACACAAACAACCGAAATTACAAAAAAACTCAGTATATCAAACACATTCAAAAGAAGTTACTTATACCTAATTTATCATGCTTTATTGTAAGAAATAAAGGAATAATTATTTTTTCTTTATTCCATTTCGTCTTTATTATTAATTTCTTGTATAATACTATAAATTAATATGTATATTATACCCGAATTAATCTAAGTCTATTATGGAGATTGAAGTTTATACTAAGTACATATATTAT